>Ga0209233_1000077_pt1 | contig 349570 bp, 324 predicted proteins | sample AraplaCL_Cvi_mCL_FD_184269 | JGI IMG/M metagenome (GOLD analysis project Ga0209233, IMG submission 184269) | Arabidopsis root microbial communities from the University of North Carolina, USA - plate scrape CL_Cvi_mCL (SPAdes) (version 2) | ecosystem: Host-associated > Plants > Roots >... | reverse complement strand
AGCTACATCGAAGGCTTCTACAATCGCAAACGGCTGCATCAAACACTCGGCTATCGCATACCTGCTGTTGTCGATGACGAGGCGACGAGTGCTTAATTAACGTGTCCGAAAAAGCCGGGCCACCTCACTCTGCCCCCTGTTTCTTAGCCTTTTGCTGAGCGATGGAGTCCACTGCGGGTGGCTGGCTTTGAAGAAACTGGCTCTGATCCGCTTCGAGTTTATTGATCATTTCGCGGCGCGCGCCGGTCCCTACCGCCCTGGTGCAGCACCACGGCGGTGATCTTGCCGCTGGCGTCATGCTGGAAGGTGAGCTGCGCATCGACCACCTTGTAGAAGAATTTGTCTGGCGCACTTGCGTACACCGGAAGGGCGGGCTGGCCTGTCAGTTGCACCATCAACTGCCCTGCCTGCAGCGTCACATCGAACATCGCGCCGGGCGCAAGCTGGTAATGCCCGACGTATTCCGTCAGCCTCGCAGGACTCAAGGTGACGGCGTGTTGGCTGCTGGCCGCCTCGACCTCGGCGTCGCTCATGCGTGGCGCCGGCCGATCGCCATTTTGATGCAGGATCATGCCGACGACTTTGCCCGACGCATCACGCTGGAAACTGGCGCTGGCGTCGACGGCATCGGCGAAGAATTCATCGCGCGCACTGGGAAAGACCGGCAGGGCGGCCTGACCTGTGCCCTGTGCATAGAGTTGGTCCGCGGCCCGAAAAATCTTCAGGACGAAATCCGGAGTCAGTCAAAGCGAAAAGGTGTCAGGGACAATTTCTGACATCGGTTCGGTGGCTGCGATGAGACTGGTTCATCCCCTGCAGCCCGATAGCTAACCTCCGCACGCTGCACCTGGAACGCCGCTCGCCAAGCTTCCTGTCCCAATCGCCGGGTCTGGAAGGCCGCGCTCCGAGCCGTTGCCCCCGTTGGTGTCTCGCTCAACACCACGCGCAACCCTCAATCCCCCACACGCAAGCTTCTTCAGCCTTGCGCGCAAGGCCCGGCACCTTCGCGCTTCGATGCTTTCAGCCTTGCACTTTGGAGTTTCCGGCTTGCGCGCAACGGCTCCGGGCTTGCGCGCGAAGGTCGATCGGTCGCGCGCGAAGGTCAAAGACTTGCGCGCCAGGCCAAGCAAGAAGGGGCGGGCTCGATTGCTGGCGAGCGGCCTGTCGAGCTCCGGCTCACCATTGCACAGGGGCTCCGCGCAGAGTGGCGGGCCATCGTGGCCCGCCTTTTTCAGCGAAGCCTGATCAAGGGCCGGAAGGTGCCGAGCGTCATCCCCGGCGGCAGCGTTATGATCGCCCCCGTGTGATTTCCCCGGAAGCCGTCCATTCGGTTGGCGACGAGCTGGAACGCATCGCAAAGGCGGAATTCCATGGAATCGATCGGCGACGATTTGCGAGTCATGCAGCGTACCCCGCTGGCCCCTGCGCACGTTGCGGCGTTGCGTGAGGCGGGTACGCAGGTGGTCTACGCGGCCGGCAGCTACCTCGCGCGCCCGGGACAACTGGCCGATCGCTTCGTCTATGTCGTCGATGGCGAAATCGAGGTCGTCAACGCCTACACCGATGAGCGTCATCTGCCATCGACGCTGGGGCCGACCCAGTTCATGGGCGAGATTTCGTTCCTCAACGGCGGCACCTTCTCGATGCCGATGCGCGCCGTGCGCGAGGCGTCCGTGATCGAGGTGCCACGCGCCGCGATGCTGACGCTGATGTCGCAGATTCCCGAGATGTCGGACATCATCATCACCGTGTTCTCCGCGCGCCGTCGCCGGCAGATCGAGCAACGCGACAGCGCGCTGGTGCTGATCGGCGAGGAGCTCGACCGCGAGGTCCGTTGCATCGCCGAATTCGCCACCCGCAATCGCCTTCCCTACAGCTCGTTCGAGCTGGGCAGCGCCGAGGCGGACGCCGTGGCCGCCACGTGTGCGCTGGTGCCGGGCCGTCCCGCGGTCATTTTCGGGCGCGACACGATCGTCGACGATCCCACGCCGGACAAGGTCGCGCGCCTGCTCGGGCTCAACCTGGATCTGGTCGATGACGAGGATTTCGACGTGTTGATCGTCGGCGGCGGGCCGGCGGGTGTGGCGGCCGGGGTCTATGCGGGGGCCGAGGGGCTTTGCGCGCTGGTGACCGAGGACATCGCGATCGGTGGCCAGGCGGGTACGTCGAGCCGGATCGAAAACTACATGGGTTTCCCGACCGGTATTTCCGGCGCCGACCTGGTGTGGCGCGGCGAAGTTCAGGCGATGAAGTTCGGCACGCGTTTCGCCATGCCGCGCCGCGTCGCGCAGCTCGAGGTGCTGGCGGACGGCAGCTTCTGCGCCACCTTCGACAACGGCAAGCGGATCCGGGCCAGGGCGGTGGTGGTGGCGACCGGCGTGCAATATCGCCGCCTGCCGATCGAGCGGCTGATCGAGTTCGAGGGTGCCGGCGTGTACTACGCCGCGACCGAAATCGAGGCGCGCTACAGCAAGGGCACGGAGGCGATCATCATTGGCGGCGGCAATTCGGCCGGCCAGGCGGCGATGTTCCTCAGCCGCACGGCGAGCCGGGTGCGCCTGCTGGTGCGCGGTCGATCACTGGCGGCATCGATGTCGAGTTACCTGTCGAGCCGGCTCGAAGCGGAGCCGACGATCACGATCGAATACGGTGCCGAAGTCAGCGCGCTGCACGGCAGCGACCACCTGGAGGCGGTGACGATCCGCAACACCGCGCGCGGCAGCGAGGAAACGGTGCCGACCCGGGCGCTCTTCATCATGGTCGGTGCCGCCCCCAATACCGACTGGCTGACGGATCTGGTCAAGCTGGACGACAAGGGCTTCGTGCTCACCGGCGAGGCGGCAGGCGCAAGCTCGCCCTTTGCCGCCTCGCTGCCGGGCATCTTTGCGGTGGGCGACGTGCGCAGCGGATCGGTCAAGCGCGTGGCTTCGGCCGTCGGCGAGGGTTCGGTGGTGATATCGAAGGTCTGGGAATTCGTCGATCGCGGCGGCCGCATCTGAGCGGGCGCGACCAGGAAGGAAACCGGGACGGAGGAAGTCAAATGCGATCGGACTTGGTTTCGGCTCGCGCCGGGCGCCCGGGCCGACGCGTGCTCACGGGGCGGCCCGGCGTCTTTTTGTCTTGCTCGTTCGTGCGTACTCGACCGACCGCATCAAAATGAGCGCAAACAAAACCACGATGAACAAGGCATACGCATACTGTCCCCGCGCCACGCCGGTTCCATAAGGAAACCATATCCCTGGAACGCCCAAGGTGTTGAGCTCGGTCGCGAACAGACCGATGCCGACCAGGATCGCGGCAATCGCTGCCAGATAGGTGGAGGGCTTCCCCGACCGCAGTACGCCCGACCCGATGATCCACAAATAGAGTGCGGCGAATGCCAGACGCACGCCTTCCACAACGATGTTGGCGACCATCTTGAGCCCGTGGGTTGCTTCGGGCACAAACCACGGGCGGCCGATCAAGGCGAAGACAAGGTAGATCACGGCAAGCACGCCGACCGCGTAGCGCAGCCATGGTTTGCCCAGGCGGAACCAGTCCCGCCAAGCCATCGTCCATGCCGCCAGTGCGAGCGGCTTGAGTATCACGGCGGTCGCGATGTCGTAACAGCGAAGACTCTGGACATGCGTCCAGGAAAACGTCACCTGGTTGATGCGCAACAACGCGAGGAAAAGCAGGGCAGCGCCCAGCCAGCGGTGGGAGTCGTCGGTGCGGGAGGCCATCAGCCCAAGGACCATGAGGGCAAGCAGGACGAATGCTGCCGGTTCGAGCGCATCCACCACGTAACCCTTGAATGTCTCCAGCCACTGCACTTGATGCAGCAGGTCGATGCCGTCCGCATGACCGATCGTCGGCGCGACATGAATGCCGCCGCTGTCCTCGCCCGCATCGAGGGGGTCCATCCACACGCGAAGCGCTATCAGGTGGGTTTGCGTGCCCCCCGAAGATGACGCCGGCAAGGGAAATACGCTTGGCCGGACGCTGTACACCACAGGGGCTTTTCCGGTGAACGCGCCCGGGCCGCCGAGCAGCCGTCCGTCCACATAAAGTTGGTAAGTCGAATCGACAAGGGTCGGCCCTGCCAGCGCAAGCGGGGCGTCCTTGTCGCTGTCGATGCTGACTTTCAGCCGATACCATGCAAAACCCGTGTATCCCGCGTGCCCTCGCTTGCTCCATCCAGATACATAGCCCGGCAGCCCGACATCCCCGTCATGGGCACCTGGAGCTGGCGTGAGATCGACGGTATCCCACCTGCTGTCATCGAAGTCCGGCAAAGACCAGCGAAGGTCGTCGCCGGTATGGAATCGCCACGGACCATGCAGGGCAGCCGTCGAATGACCGAGCCTTGCGGTTTCGATCTGGGCGGGCTCGGCCGATGCCGGACTGCTCCCGCTCATGAAAGCGGAAAACACGCATAGGAAAGCCAGGAATCTCGACAGGTGCACCGGTTCACCCCCTACGAATGATGCGTCAATGCTGATCAACGCGAGGCATGCGGAATCTTTGCAGCGAATGGCAACACTCGACAGCAGAAGCTGGCGTCAGCGTAGTCGAGAGTGCAATTTTCCATGAGGGCCGAATCCGTCGAGCAGCGCCCATGCTCACTCGCCGGCGGGCTGCATTCGATCTGTGCGTCTGCGGCAACTTTTCTACTCCACCTTCAACAGTGCCAACGCCTGGTGTCTTGCCGATGCACGAAGCGACTTGCGCAGGACAGGATCGTTGGTGGTGCGGGCAAGCACCATCCCGCCGACGCAAAGTGCCACCATGGTTTCGGCACGCCGGCGCGCATCGCGCACGCCCTTGAGTGCCGCTTGGTAGATGTGGCCCATGCCGCGGATCAGGTCGGTATACGCCTGTTGCGGCTCCAGTCCAGCCCGGGCGACATCTGACGGCAGCGCATAGAGCGGGCAGTGCATATCGATGTTGTCCAGCGCTTCATCGCTCAGGTAGAGCTCGACGAGCATCCGGGCGAGTCCGCGTGGGTCGTGGAGGTTCCGTGCCGCACCGGACGTCTTGATGGCGAAGGGGTTGCAGGTGACGAAGCTGGCGACGGAGGCCGCATACAGTTCGTCCTTGCTGCGGAAGTGATGGTAGAACGCGCCGCGCGTCAATCCGCCGGCCGCCATGATCTGGTCGATGGTGACCTGTTCGAAACCGTGGCGGTTGAACAGGCGGCGCGCGGATTCGATGATGCGAGCGCGTGTCTGCAGGGCATGTTCGGGACTGTAGGACATGGGTGGCAACCTCCGGTTGCCAGATATAGCAGGCCTGCAAAATATGTTCTTTAACATATTTAGCGACTGCGTATTCTTTGCCGCCGAAGGTTCATCCAACGGAGGAAAGACATGAAGATCTACTGGATCAAGGCCCAGGCACCGCGACGCGTGCTGGCACTGGTGAAGCACCTTGGCATCGACGCGGATTGTATCGAGGTCGATCTGCTGGCGGGCGGGCTGAAGACGCCCTCGTATTTGGCGCTGAACCCGAACGGCAAGGCGCCGACCATGGTGGACGGCGATGTCACGCTGTGGGAATCGTCAGCGATCATGGCCTACCTCTGCGTCAAGACCGGCTCGGACATGTGGCCGGTACAGCGCCCCGCCGAGCAGATCGAAATACTGCGTTGGCTGTCCTGGAACGACAACCACTGGTCGCGCGCGGTGGGAGCGTTCTACTTCGAGCTCCTCATCAAGCCGGCCTTCCATCTGGGCGAACCGGACCGTTCGGAACTGGTCGCGATGTTGCCGGAGCTGAGGAGATTCGCAGCCGTGCTGGACGATCATCTGAGGCGACGCGATTTTGTCGCCTGTGATCGGCTCACCATTGCCGATTTCCAACTGGCATCGATGGCGTGCGAGTGGCGGGATACGGAGATGCCGTTCAACGATTACCCGCACATCGCACGCTGGCTCGATGGCCTGATGGCAATTCCCGGCTGGGCCGATCCGTGGCCCGCCGGAGTGAACATGCAGAAGGCACCGGCATTGGCGAAGGCCTGAATGCGAGATCGGTCCGGCGCAGGCTCCGGGGCCGACTCGGTTGCGGAGAGTGAATCGTGAAGAACCTTCTCGCTCTCTATATGGGCTCGGAGGCCTCGCTCAAAGCGTCCGGATGGCATGAGCTTGGTGAGGCAGAGCAGCAAAACTGGGTCAGGTCCACTTCATGGCCTGACACCGTTCAACTTGCTCGCTCCCATGCCGAGAGGGGCGGCACTATGGCTTCGACTTCTGGCAACAGCGCTGGCGCGAAGGTGGCATTGGTTTCCACCAGGACAGGCCGACGCGGCTAACGGGGGAGGAGGTTAATTGAGGTGGCGGCTGTCTGACCCGCCGTTTGGCCCGGACGTATACTGACGGCTGTTGCTCCGTCGCCGCGATACGCGCCTGTCTCGGCCGTTGCCCAGTTCCACTCCGGGAGACCTGCCATGAAATCTTCCCCACTCCCCCGTCTGCTTTGTATTGCCTGCCTGGCCATCGCCTCCGTCATGGCGCGGGCGGCGACACCACCGGACAACGTCAGCGTTCACTACAAGGATCCCCAGCACTTCACCGAGGCGAAGCGCAGCTTCGGGGTGCATGCGATCGACGCCGACGCTTATCTGAAACCGCTCAAGGACTACATCACCCAGCGTGCCTCGCGCATCCTGGCGCCGGGCCAGCGGCTGGACATCGAAGTGACCGATGTGGACCGTGCCGGCGAATACGAGCCCTGGCGTGGTCCCAACTTCAACGATCTGCGCATCATCAAGGACGTGTATCCGCCGCGCATCGACCTGCACTTCACCTTGTACGGACCCGACGGCAAGGTGCTGCGCGAGGGCAGCCGCAAACTGCGAGACCCCGCCTTTCTCAGCGGCAGCTCCGCTGCCGATCAGGATTCGCTGCGTTATGAGAAATCCCTGATCGATCGCTGGCTGCGCAAGGGCACCGGGAAGCTCTGAGGATCGTAGCGGGACGGAGATGGTTGCCTGTCGATGGCAGCTTCCGCGATAAAGGTGTCGAGGTTCCCCCCACACCCACAGGAGCGATAGCATGGACCCCGACTTCTGGCACCAGCGCTGGCGCGAAGGCCGCATCGGTTTCCACCAGGACGCGCCGACGTCGCTGCTGCTCAAGCACTGGTCGGCGCTGGCGCTGACACCTGGCAGCCAGGTATTCGTGCCGCTGGCCGGCAAGTCGCTCGACCTCGTCTGGCTGGCCGCGCAGGGTCATCGCGTGCTGGGGGTGGAACTGTCGCCGCTGGCGGTGGCGCAGTTCTTTGACGAACACGGGCTGACGCCGCAGGTGCATGACTCGCGCTACGGTCGCCACTACCGGGCTGGCGACATCGAACTGATCTGCGGCGACGTGTTCGGCCTCGACGCCGACGTACTGGCCGACTGCGCGGCGGTATACGACCGCGCCGCGCTGATCGCGCTGCCGCCACCGCTGCGCCATCGTTACGTGCGCGAGCTGCATGCGCTGCTTCCAGTCGGTTGCCGCGGTCTGCTGATCACGCTGGAGTATCCGCAGCATGAGAAACAGGGACCGCCGTTCGCCGTGCCGGAAGCCGAGGTGCGCGAGCTGTATGGTCGTGACTGGCGGGTGGAAACCCTGGAGCGCCGCGACATCCTCGCGCAGCAGCCGGGCTTCGTCGCCGAAGGGGTGAGCGCGCTGGAGACCGTGGTGTACCGGTTGTCGAAGCGATAAGCGAACCAGCACACAGTCTGCGTGCTTCGGCCGAAACCGCACGTCTGTACTATGTCAGGCGAATGCTCCCGACAAGCGAGGCTCCCGATGGTTCGTACCGGATGGTTGTGGTTGATGTGCGCCGTGCTGGCGATGGTCGACGGCGGCGGCGCGCTGGCCACTGACGCGGCAGCGGCGAAAGATGCCGCGCCTTCGGTGGCAGCATCCTCCAGCCAGCGCATGCCGCAGCCGACGCACTATGCGGACTGGCCGGCGATCAAGAGTCGACTTCCCGTCGATCCCGCACTGGAAGCCCGTGTGCGGAAAATCGTGGCGAGCATGAGTCTCGCCCAGAAAATCGGTCAGATGACCCAGGCCGAGATCAAGTCGATCACGCCGGCCGAGGTGACGAAGTTCTATATAGGCTCGGTACTCAATGGCGGCGGCTCCTGGCCCGGTGGCAACAAGCACGCCTCGATCGCGGATTGGCTGGCGTTGTCCGACCGTTATTACGATGCGTCGATGGCGACCGACGCGGCGGTCAAGGTGCCGATCATCTGGGGCATCGACGCCGTGCATGGCAACAGCAATGTGTTCGGAGCCACGCTGTTCCCGCACAACATCGGCCTGGGTGCGGCGCACGACCCGGCCTTGATGGCGGACATCGGCGCGGCCACCGCCAGGGCGGTACGTGCCACCGGCGTCGAATGGGCGTTCGCGCCGACCCTTGCCGTGGCACAGAACGCCCGCTGGGGCCGTAGCTACGAAAGTTTTTCCACCGACGGCCCGCTGGTCCGCGCGTATGCGCGTGCCTATGTCGCGGGGCTGCAGGGTGACTTTGGCGACCACAACGTGATGGCGACCGCCAAGCATTTCATCGGTGACGGCGCGACCTGGAACGGAACCGACCAGGGCAACGCCAAGGTCAGCCAGAACGACATGATCAACGTGCATGGCTCGGGTTACTTCGGCGCGCTCGAAGCCGGGGTGCAGAGCGTGATGGCGTCGTACAGCAGCTGGGACGATGTGGGTACAGGCACCAACTACGGAAAGATGTCGGGTGCACGCGCCCTGCTGACGGGTGCACTGAAGGACAAGATGGGCTTCGATGGCTTTGTCGTTTCCGACTGGAATGCGATCGGTCAGTTACCCGGCTGCACCAATGCCAGTTGCCCGCAGGCGATCAATGCCGGCATCGACATGGTGATGGTGCCCGATGACTGGAAGGCCTTCATCGCGAACACCACCCGCCAGGTCGAGCACGGCGAGATCCCGATGGCGCGCATCGATGACGCGGTCAGCCGGATCGTTCGTGCCAAGTTGCGCATGGGGCTGTTCGGCACGCGGCCGTCGCAACGGGCCGGGGCTGGCGACGCCGGCTCGTTGCAGAGCCGCGAACTGGCGCGGCGCGCCGTGCGCGAATCGCTGGTCCTGTTGAAGAACAATCACGACGTGCTGCCGTTGAAGACGGGGTCGAAAATTCTGGTCGTGGGGAAGAATGCGGACAGCCTGCCCAACCAGGCCGGTGGCTGGTCGTTGACCTGGCAGGGCACCGGCAACAGCAATGCCGACTTTCCCAACGGCGACACGATCCTGGCCGGACTGCGCCACGCCGCTGGCGCGGCGAATGTCACGTACAGCGAAACGGCGCAGGGCGTGGATCCGAAGTCCTTCGACGCCATCGTGGCGGTGATCGGCGAGACGCCGTACGCGGAGACGATGGGCGACATCATGCCGTCGGCGACACTGCGGCATAGCGATCGCTATCCGGAGGATCTGGCCGTCCTGCAAGCGGTGGCCGGGAGCCACAAGCCGGTGATTACCGTGCTGGTGGCGGGGCGTCCGCTTTACGTCAACAACCTGCTCAATCTCTCCGACGCGTTCGTGGCCGCATGGCTGCCCGGGACGGAAGGTGCGGGTGTGGCCGACGTGCTGTTTGCGGGCCGCTCCGGCGTGGGTCGCTACCATTTCAGCGGAACACTCGCGATGCCGTGGCCGGGTGTGCCGTGTCCCGACGCGAGCGGCAAGAGCACCAAGGCGACGCGCTGGCTGTTCGCGCCCGGCTACGGATTGCGCTATCCCAGCAAGCACGAGATAGGCGTGCTGCCCACCGATTCCGCCGTCGACGCATGCGCCGATGCGTCCGTTCTGTCGGTGTTCCACACGCTGGCGGTGCCGCCGTTCGCGCTCTATCTGGCCGAGGCGGACCCGCAGCAAGCGGCGCATGACCTCGGTGCCGATCTGAACGCCGTCATCGAATGGCCGGCCAGTCATCCAGTGCTGCGTTTGCGGACGGTCCAGGTCAACACCCAGCAGGATGCCAAATCCGTCACTTGGCTCGGTGCCGGCCGATTCTTTGCGCGCAGTCCGCAGCCGAGGAACCTGATGCCGCTGCTGGCCACCCACGCGGCCTTGCAGTTCGATGTCGTGATCGCCACGCCCGCCAAGGGGCCGGTGAAGGTGTACATGGGCTGTGGCGACCACTGCACGACCAGTGTCGATCTTGCGCAGACCTTCGGCGGCTATGCGAACGGCGCCCGCCACACCGTGTCGATTCCGCTGGCGTGTTTCGCCAGGAACGGTATTGACCTCTCGCACATCGATGTTCCGTTCGGTGTGCTGGCATCGCCGCCGTTTTCCGCCGCCTTTGCCGACGTGAAAATCGTCGCGGGCACGGTGGCGGGACGCGTCGACCTGCCATGCGCAAGCCTGGACGCGCGGTGAGCGCAAGGTTGTCGCGATGAACTGCAACGTGGACGATGGGCCGTGTGTGCACTATGGATGAGCGCAAACCTGCTTTCAGCTGGATGGCCATCGCATCCATCGCGCTGATCACCCTGCTCGCGCTGGCTGCCCTGTATGTGCCGCGCCGCGAACATTTCGCAGTACGGGCCGAAGTGACCCTGACGCCGCTGCCGGCAACCAACACGGTCAGGCTGTGGCTGAGCACGGCCGATCGCCGGCTTCGCCTGGTGCAGCAGCCCGACATAGCGATGAGCGCCGGCGAGTCGTCACCTGCCGATGTGGTCATCGACATCCACAAGACCTATCAATCCATCGTCGGCTTCGGCGCAGCGCTGACGGATTCGTCGGCGTGGCTGCTGCAGAACAAGATGAGTGGGCCGCAGCGCAGGGCGTTGTTGCAGGAACTGTTTGGCGCACCACCCAACCTCGGCCTGAACATGCTGCGCCTGACCATCGGCGCTTCGGATTTCTCGCTGCAGCAGTACACCCTGGACGATCTTCCGTTCGGCCAGGTCGATCCGCTCCTGCAGCATTTCAATGTCGCCGCCAATCTGCATGAGGTGATCCCGACGGTGCGCGAGATCATGGCCGTCGATCCGCAGCTGCGCATCATCGCGTCGTCATGGAGTGCGCCGGCGTGGATGAAGACCAGCGAAAACCTGATTGGTGGGGAGTTGCTGCCGCAGTTCGAAAGCACGTTCGCGGACTATCTGGTCAAGTACCTCGACACCTACCGCGGCTACGGCATCCCGATCTTCGCCTTGACCTTGCAGAATGAGCCGGGCTTTGTGCCGGTCACCTATCCGGGCATGGAACTGCCTGCGGCCACGCGGGCACGCCTCATCGCGCAGTATCTCGGCCCCGCGTTGGCAAACCGCAAGCCGAGAACACTTATCCTCGAGTGGGACCACAACTGGGATGAGCCGGAGCAGCCGTTGAGCGTGTTGGCCGACCCCGACGCGGCGCGCTATATCGATGGCGTTGCCTGGCACTGCTACAGCGGCAGCCCGTATGCGCAGGGCAAGGTACATCGTGCGTTTCCCAAAAAGGATGCCTACATCACCGAGTGTTCCGGCGGCGACTGGGAGTCCAGCAAGCATGGCGAACTGCTCTGGTTTTCGCGTGACCTGCTGCTCGGCGGGCTCAGGCAGTGGGCGCGCAGCGTCGTGTACTGGAACCTGGCGCTCGACGAGCAATATGGTCCGCATCTGGGTGGGTGTGATGCCTGCAAGGGCGTGGTCACGATCGACTCGCACACCGGCGAGGTAGCTCGCAACGACGAGTACTACGCGTTCGCCCACTTCAGTCGATTCGTCTTACCTGGTGCGGTGCGGGTGGGCTCCAGTGAAACCGAGAAGGGCATCGACAATGTGGCGTTCCAGAATGCTGCTGGCGGATCGGTCGTGCTGGTGATGGTGAACAGCCATCCGGAGGCGCGCCGAGTTTCCGTGAAGCAGGAGCAAGCCCGTTTCCAGTACACGTTGCCGCCGCAGAGCGTGGCGACCTTCGTGTGGAACCCGGATCAGACAGGCATGCCCGCGAATACGGCAAGCTCACCGCCGCCCAGGCAGGCGCCCGCTACCACGGCCACGAGCGGGGCGCCCGGCGAGCGCAAGGTGATGCAGTGATGCCGTGTTTCGACAACCGCCTTTTCACTATCGACGGAATCGCATGATGTGCCCAACCTCTCATTGGCTTCGAAACGTCGTGGCCACGGCGTTGCTGCTCGCGGGCGCTGTCGCGCTTCCGCTTTGCGCACAGGCGGTACCCGCCACGCTGCGGCCGAAGGTCGTGGTGATCAGTCTGGACGCCTTCGGCGCGGCCAGCCTGCATGAGCCGCAGCTGCCCGCGCCCACGCTGCATGCGTTGATGCAGCGTGGCGTCCATGCGGTTTCGATGCAGCCGATCAACCCCACCGTCACCTGGCCGAATCACACGTCCATGGTCACCGGTGTCAACGCGAGCCGGCATCACGTGCTGGTCAACGGGCTCATCGTCGATCAGCGCACCGCCACGCTGCCGCGGATCGACATGAAGGCGCCGAAGTCCCGGCTGGTCGCCGTGCCCACCGTCTACGATGCCGCGCACAAGGCGGGTCTCACCACGGCGCAGGTGGACTGGGTCGCGATCGAAGGCGCACCGAGCATCGACTGGCAATTTGCCGAACATCCCGATCCCGCCGGCGCCATCGAGCAGGATCTCGTGCGGCAGGGCGCCATCACCGATGACCAGCTGGTGCATTTCGGCGTGCCATCGCAGGCATGGCGCGATCGCATCTACACCCGCGCGGCGGTCGACATCATCCAGCAGCATCACCCCGACCTGCTGTTGCTGCATCTGCTGGCGCTCGACAGCATCGAGCACGAGACAGGCTTCGGCAACAACGCAGGGCGCAACACCATCGCCTTTCTCGATGACCGCGTGAAGGAGGTCGTCGACGCGGTGCGCGCCGCCGGCGACTTCGATCGCACGACCTTCATCATCGTTTCCGACCACGGCCAGCGGAGCGTCCAGCAGGTATTGCACCCGAATGTCCTGCTCAAGCAGGCCGGGCTGCAGGAAGGCTCGGCGAGCCAGCCCAGTTTCAGCGTGCCGGATGACGGTTTTGCCTTGGTCTATCAGCGGCACGCCACGAAAGCTTCGATCAAGGCATTGAAGTCGCTGTTCGCCGGCACGCCCGGCCTCCGCTCGATACTGACTCCCGCCGAGGCGGCGAAGGAAGGTTGGCCGACGCCGGCGCAAAGCGATCAAGCCCCCGATCTGCTGCTCTATGCCGCAGACGGCTACGCCTTCAAGGAGGGCGACACGGGAGACTACGTGACACCGACCCATGAAATCGGAGCCCACGGCTATCCCAACTCGGACCCGCTCATGCAGGGCATCTTCATTGCGGCGGGCTTCGGCATTCAGCCGAAGGGTGAAATCCCGGCCTTTCCCAATCTCGACATCGCGCCCACCATCGCGCAGCTGCTGCACATTTCACTCGGCAAGGTCGAAGGCAAACCGCTGATGGAGATTCTGGAATCGCCGGGCCGCGTGAGCGAGTAGGAAGGGGAGCTGAAGGTTGGTGCGTCGCGACGGCCGGCGTTTCAGTCCGGTGTTAGAGTTGCGGGCTCGGTATCCAAGCAGAGCGAGCCACCTGATGAGCAGCCACGCCCCCTATCCGATTGGTACACCCGGACGTTCCTGGGGCGAATCCGAAAGGGCCGAATGGCGGTCGCAGCAAAGGGTCCGGCGCAGCTACGCAGCGGACGTGCTGAGTGTGATCGAGACGCTGCGCGCACGCTTCGACGTGCCGGAGTACGGCCAGCTGGATTACGCGCCTGACAGCTATCCGCTGTTCGCGATCAAGAGCCGCGACTGGCGCGATGAGCTACCCATCGCGTTGGTGACCGGTGGCGTGCATGGCTATGAAACCAGTGGCGTGCACGGCGCACTGCAGTTCGTCGAGAAGCATGCGGCGGGCTATGCGGGAAAGGCCAACCTGATCGTCGCGCCGTGCGTGAGTCCCTGGGCCTACGAGCGGATCCACCGCTGGAACGCGGATGCGCTCGACCCGAACCGCTCGTTCCGCAAGAACAGCCCGGCGCAGGAATCGGCGGCGCTGATGCGCCTGGTCGCGCCATTCCGTGATCGCGTGCTGATGCATATCGATCTGCACGAAACCACCGACAGCGACGAGAGCGAATTCCGCCCGGCGCTGGCTGCCCGCGATGGCATCGCTTACGAGCCGGGTGAAATCCCCGACGGCTTCTATCTGGTCGACGACAGCGCGCATCCGCAACCCGAGTTCCAGCAGGCAGTGATCGCGGCGGTGGCGAAAGTCACCCATATCGCGCCGGCCGATGCCAAGGGCGAGATCATCGGTTCGCCGGTGGTGGCGCCGGGCGTCATCGAATACCCGCTCGCAAAGCTCGGCCTCTGTGCCGGCATCACCAGCGCGCCGTACACCACCACCACCGAGGTCTACCCCGACAGCCCGCGCGCCACGCCCGCGCAATGCAACGCCGCGCAGGTGGCGGCAGTGTGCGCGGCGATCGATTTCGCGCTGGCACACCCGGCCAAGGCTTTCGTCGAGCGGTAACGAAGCCGGCGCAGTCGGTTTGCATGGGATCGGTTCGCATGCCTCGCCAGGGGCACTATCGCGCGCGCCACGACTGCAGGACACTCGCGCTCGGTAGCTGGGGGCAGGCGGCTTCGATGCGATGGCACGGCAGCGGCGATGGCAGCGCGGGGATGATGGGAGCGCTGTCGTTGGAGGCTTCGGACCAGTGGACGCTATCCAGCACGAGGAGTGCGCGGTGTGCCGCGTGCAGGTGGACGACTTTGACAGACAGGTGAACCCATGAACGCACCGGTGGCCGCCATCAAGGCGGGCGTTGTCGAGGGGCGGTATTTCTACGTGTGGATGGCGACCGTCTTCGTGCTGGTCGCATTTGGTGGTTTCGTGCCCACGTACTGGGCGCCGGTGATGACGCACCGGTTCCATGCGCCGCCGGTGGTGCATATCCATGGCGTCCTGATGTTTACCTGGACCTGCTTCTACTTCGTGCAGACGGCACTCGTGGCGACCCGTCGCACGCTGGACCACCGCGCCTGGGGCCTGGCCGGCATCGCCCTGTTCAGCACCATCGCGTGCATGATCCTGGTCGGCGAAATGGCCGTGCTGAAGCGCGACGAGGCGCGCGGCATGGGCGAGGCGGCGCAGCATTTCGCCGCGGTCACGCTGTGCGCGTGGCCCTTGATGGTGGGGATCTTCACGCTGGCCATCGTCAACATCCGCCGCCCCGAGGTGCACAAACGCCTGATGACGCTGTTGATGATCGGCATGATGACGCCGGCGATCGCCCGCGTGTTCCTCACCCTGCTGGCTCCGCCCGGTGCCGCGGCAGGCGGGCCGCCGCCGCCGTTCGTGTCGATACCGCCGTCGCTGGTGGCCGATTTGTTGCTGGTCGTGGCGATCGTGCGCGACTGGCGCATCTTCGGCCGCCCGCACCGCGTCTACGTCATCGGTGGGCTGGTGCTGCTGGCCCAGCAACTGCTGACCGTACCGTTTGCCGCCACGCCGACATGGATGGCCATCGTGCATGCGTTCGAAAGTCTGGCCGGCTGAGGCCGACCGGTTGTCCTGAACATCACGCCGCCACTGCAAAAGCGCCGCTAGTCTGGGGTTTGCTCGATATCCGAACGGGAGTCAGTGATGGAAGAAGCGACGAAGCGATGCCCGGCATGCGCTGAGGTCATTCAGGCAGCCGCGCACAAGTGCCGGTTTTGCGGCACGGACCTCGACAGCTACGTGGCAGCCCACGAAGCGACGATGGAGAAGGAGCTGTTTTCGGGGCATCCGAACGTCATCTTCACCTTCAGCCAGTATGTGCTGGTGGTGTGCACGCTCGGCATTGCGCTGCTGGTCTACTGGGTGCGCAGCCTGAGCATCAGCTTCACCATCACCACCCAGCGCGTGCAGATCGAGCGCGGCCTGTTCTCCAAGGCGAAGGACAATCTCGAACTGTTCCGGGTCGACCACTTCGACGTGCTGAAACCGCTCGGCATGCGCTTGCTGGGACAGTGCCAGGTGCATCTGCACTCCTCCGACCAGGACATGTCGTCGGTTTCCCTGTACGGCATCCCCGGACTCGAGGCGATGGCCGAGACGCTGCGCGATTGTTCCCTGCGCGAGCGGGCCCGTCGTCGCGTGTTGCCGGTGGAGCAGATGTAGCGCCGTTCGCGGAACTTGCCGGATTGCGGTTCTTCACCGGTTCGGTGTCCGCAAAACGTCAGGACTTCGCCTGCCGCAGTGCATGCGCGGCGGCGATGCTGCGCACTTCGCGACGACGGAGTTTCCCCATGTTCTTACGTCTGTTGGCCGGCGCGGTGCTGACGCTGTGCCTGATCCTGCCGACCGCCCACGCGGACCAGCCGTCGGCGAAAACTTCGCATGGCATCGATCGCAGCGCATGGAACGCGCCGCAGAAGCCGTTCCGCATCTACGCCAACACCTGGTACGTGGGGCCGTTCGGGCTGTCCTCGATTCTGCTGGACACGGGGCAGGGACTGGCGTTGTTCGACGGCGACCTGCCGGAGTCGGTGCCGGTGATCGAGGCGAACATCCGTGCGCTGGGCTTCCGCGTGCGCGACATCAGATGGATACCCAACTCGCATGCGCATTCCGATCATGCCGGCGGCATCGCCGCGTTGCAGCGCGACAGCGGCGCGCAGGTGCTGACCAGCGCCGCGGGCAAGCGCGAGATGGCGCTGGGTGGCGCCGACCGCGACGACCCGCAGTACGGGGACATCCCCGACTATCCGCCGGTGCGCCACGTGCGCGTGTTGCGCGATGGCGAGGTCGTGCAGCTGGGCAGCGTGGCGATCACCGCGCATTACACGCCGGGCCACACGCCGGGCAGCACTTCATGGACGTGGACTTCATGCGCCGGCGAGCGCTGCCTGCGCATGGTGTATGCGGACAGCCTCACCGCGATCGGTGCGCCCGGCTTCCGCTTCAGTGACGATCCGCGTCGCGTCGCGGCATTCCGTCAGGCGATCGCCACGGTCGCCGCATTGCCTTGCGACATCCTGCTTACCCCACACCCCGACGCCAGCGACTTCTGGCAGAAGGTGGCGCGGCGCAGGTCGGAGTCGGATGTTGCTCCGTTGATTGATACCAACGCCTGCCGTGCCTATGCCGCCGCTGCCACGAAGAAGCTGGATGCACGGCTGGCGCAGGAGCAGGCCGCGGCGCGGAGTAATAAGGGCGGCAAGGTCATTGAGTCCCGCCGTGACCTTCGCAGCAAATTGCGCGTGTAGTAAGGTAGCAAAGGGACCCGCTGCAGGTGAGCAGAAGTAAAGATCCGTGGCTGGGTGAAGGGGCCTGCTGTTGAATCCGACGTGCCCCGGAAGCAAGGCGAACGCGATAATTGGAGATTGACAATGTTTCGAGGAAAACTTGTTTGCTTGGCGCTGCTTGCTCTGACTGCTGCGGGTACTTCTCACGCCCAGCAGCAGCAAAATGAGGATACTCACGAGGCACAGATGCAACAGGCGGCGCAGGCGTACAGCCGGAGCGAAGCTAATGGAAATGCATGGGACCGAGGCTACGACCAGCGCTCGGTCAAGGCGATGGCCGATCTGCCCAAGGTCCGCGCGCATCTGACCGAGGTGTGGCAGCATTTTGGCTTGTCTGCGAAAGATGCCGAGATGGTTGCATCAGCTTATCGGGTCAGCGATGCCGGTCTCGACCGCGCCTCATCACTGACTGGCAAGAGCGAGGATCAGATTGCGTCGATGCTTCAGTCCGCCCTCAGCACGAAGAACTACGTTTTGGCCGACCAGCTGATGATCAACTACGAGAAAAGAAGGATAGTGGCCACGTCGGGGAAGTAGGACTGGCGGTGCGATGAGCTTCAGCGCGTGGATGGCGCCAAAGCACATCAAACACGTCGGGGGTGAAGGTTGAGGTCTCCCCAGTCTGAGTCTCACGCGCTGGATCATCATGCAGCGCGTGCAGATTGGGCGTGAGCTCTTCTCGACGGTGAAAGGGAGCCTGCACCGTTCCGAAGTGATCACTTCGACGTGTTGAGGCATACACGGCATGCGTTGCCGGACCCGTATCCCGCGCTTGAGGGCTTGGCGAACACGCTCCGTGATTGGCTCCACTGTGAACCCACGCGCTGCCGCGTGCCGTCTCAAACAGATGCGGGAACTGGATTCGCCTGGTTTCATGGAGGCCACCTGATGCTTCGAGATGCCACGTCCGCGGACTTCCCCGCCATCCTCGCCCTCAACGAGGCTTTCGTGAGCGTGCTCAGTCCGTTGGATGCGACACGTCTTGCGCGGCTGCATGCGCAGGCGGCGTTGCATCGCGTGATCGAACAGGACGGCCGGATCGAGGCGTTCCTGCTCGCGTTCCGCGAAGGTGCGGATTACGAGAGTCCGAACTATCGGTGGTTTGCGCAACGTCATGCGCGCTTCCTGTATGTGGATCGCATCGTGGTAGCCGGTGACACGCAGGCACGCGGTGCCGGAACGCAGCTCTATCGCGATGCGTATGAGCGGGCAGTGCGTGATGGCGTATCGTTGATTGCCTGCGAGTTCGACGTCGAGCCGCCGAATCCGGCGTCCGCACGATTCCACGCCAGGCTGGGTTTTCACGAAGTCGGCCGCCAGCAACTCGACGGCGGCAGCAAGACGGTATCGCTGCAGGCACTCGATGTGGCTGCGGGCGACACGCCGCTGGGGAAAATCGGCGTCTGCTGACGCAAGCATCTCCGAGGTACGCGTTGCATCGTCCGTCCGGTTGTCCGGCATCGCCTTGTCCGCTGTCCGCGGACAACCAGGCGACATGCCTTGTGCCGCATGCTTCTTCAAAAATTCAATGACTTACTCCTTCCGCATGGATTGGCATGGCGATTGCTCTACAGGCAGCACAGGGCACAAGCCAATCACGGAGACACGTCATGAAATTCGAATCACTGATCCTGGTCACACTGTTCGTTGCCTGCATTGGCATCTGCGCACTGGTCATGGGCGCGATGGTGAAAACCACGCCGGCCTCGATTCAGCTGGCCAGTGCGAACAAGGCGGCTGCCGTCGCTCTGGTCGCGCCGGCAACCTGCACGTTACCCGGCAGTTGCTCGCGCACCAACGATTGATACGGCTGATACGGCGTTATCGCCCCGGCAAAGGCCTATGCTGGCAATGCAATCACGCCAAGAGGCTCCAGCCATGAGCAATGTCTCCGGCAAGACCAGGAATGGGTTTACCTATGAAGGGGACTACCATCCTGCGAGCGCCGGCCGCGTCAACTGGACGGCGACCTTTCGCCATAACGGCGACTACGCCGGCATGCGGCACGGTTGCGTCCACGGAATGCTTGGCGTAGCCACGGCGGCCGTCGATGACGCAGTGAAGGACGATATCGAGTCGACGTGGACGGATGCCGCTTGACGGAGGGGACGGCCAAACGTTCAGCGCTCGGCTTCACTCGCCGCCACCGCCAAGCCCGATACCACGCCCAGCGAGGGATCGCCTTCTACCAGCGGGATCTCCGGGAAGCAGGCCTGCACGCGTGCCTTGATCTGCGGTGAGCGCGAGGTGCCGCCGGTGAGGAAGACGCTGGCCGGGAGTTCGTCGAGATCGTTGCGCACGTTCGTGAGCGTGCGTTCCAGCTGGCCGAGAAACGAGGCGATGGCGCTGTGAAAATCCTCGGTGCCGAGTTCGACCGCCAGGCCGTGTTCGATGAAGTCCAGTTCGGCGCAGTGGCGTGGCGAGGTGCTCAGGGTGATCTTGCTGCGCTCGGCCGCCTGGTTGAGACGGGTGGTGGCGCCGGGCTCCTGCAGGGCGCGCAGGCGCGCGCCGTAGGGTTCGTCGATGAGGCGGTAGTTCTGCTGGCGGAACTCGCGCTGCTTGGGCAGGTTGTGCACGCTGGCCGCATCCACGTAGCGGTGTGCTGGCATGCTGATCTGATCCTTGCCCAATTGCGGCATGAAGCTGTGCAGGCTGACGCTCACATCGAGGTCGGTGCCGCCCTTGGGCAGGCCCCAACTGCGCGCAATCCGCGCGGCTTCGCCGCCACCGAGTTGGGCGTGCGTCACGTCGGTGGTGCCGCCGCCGATGTCCACGATCAGTGCGTACTGCCGCTGCTGCAGACTCTGGTGGTAGTGCATCGCGGCGGCGGCCGGTTCTTCCAGAAACGACACGTGGTCGAAGCCGGCCACCGCGGCCGCCTCGCGCAGGATCTCGATCGCCTGCGCCGATCCCTGCGCACCCATGGAACTGCGAAATTCCACCGGTCGCCCGATCACCGCGCCGCGCACCGGCACGCCGAACTGGCGGCTGGCGGTGAGGCGAATGTGCTCGAGGATGTGCGTGGCGATGTGCACGATCACCTTGCGCACCTGCGGATCGAGCCGGTAACCGAACATCGACTTGGGCGACTCGATCAGATTGCCGCCGCCGCTCTCCAGATAGCCTTCCACCGCTTCCTCGCCGAACAGAGCGTGCTGGAAGCTGGCGACCGAGGCGCTGGCAGCACGAGTCTGTTCCTCCATCCACTGCCGGCGTACTGCCCGCAGCGCCTCGCGGCGCAGCTCGTCTTCGTTGCGTGAAGTCGGTGCCAGTCCGCGCGCGGTGGCGGCCGCTGCTTGCTGACGCTGCTGGGTACGCACCAGCCGCAACTGGGTCTCCAGTTGCGCTTCCAACGTTGGCGTCAGGGCGAAATCATTGGGATCCGGCACCAGCTCGGGGAAATACACCGCAGTGCGGAACTGCTCGGCGTCGCCGAAACGCACCAGGCTCAGCTCGCCGTCGACGATGGCCGCGGCAGCGGAGTAGCTGGTGCCGAAATCGATACCGATGTGCATGGATCACGCTGTCGCTGTTTGGCAACCCGGCAGTATGACGGGAACAGGGGTTGGCGTCTGGCAAACGTATCCATCCAGTCAAGGCTGTCCCGGCAGGTGGCGCCACAGGACAGCGCGAGATTGGCCCCAGCCGGCGGGCACGATGAGTAGCCATGGCCATGGTATGGCGCACTTGCCGAGTGGGGGGACGGCTTTGGAAACAGCTGCCCGCGAAAAGTCATGAAAGCATCTTCGGCAGCTTGGAAAAATCTCGCACAATGCTGGCCTTCCCCTTCATCCCCCGTGACAGGACGTCCATGAATCGTCTCCCCGGCCTCGACCTGCTGCGTGCCATCGCCATCGTCTGGGTGATGCTGTTCCACTCGTTCGTCGTCGGTGGGCTTGGTCCGGACTTCGCGTGGCTGTCGCGCTACGGCTGGGCGGGTGTGGACATCTTCTTCGTGCTCAGCGGTTTCCTGATCGGCACGCAGGTGTTGCGGCCATTGCAGCGTGGCGAGCCATTGGCGTTCGGCGGGTTTTACGTGCGCCGTGCGTGGCGCATCCTGCCGGCGTTTGCGGTGGTGCTGGCGCTGTATGTGTTCTTCCCGATGCTGCGAGAGGTGCCGGGTCTGCAGCCGTGGTGGCAGTTCGCCACGTTCACGCTGAATCTGCTGATCGACTACAACCAGAACCAGGCTTTCTCGCATGCATGGTCGCTGTGTGTGGAGGAGCATTTCTACCTGGTGTTTCCGCTGCTGGCGTGGTGGCTGACGCGGCGGCCCTCGACGCCGAAGTTCATCGGCGTGTGCGCGGCGGTGGTCGTGCTCGGCATCGTCTTGCGCACGACGGTATGGTTGCATGATGCAGCGATCGATCCGCCGCGCAACTGGTTTCTGGAGGACATCTACTACCCGACCTGGATGCGCCTGGACGGACTGCTGATGGGCATCATGCTGGCCGTCTTGCGAGTTTACCGACCGCAGGCCTGGGCACGATGGCAGGCACGCTCGAACGTCATTCTGCTCGGCGGTGTCGCGGTGTCATGCCTCGCGCTCTGGCTGTTTCGCGATCGCACCGGCTTGCTCGCGAATGCGCTCGGCTGGCCGCTGCTGTCGTTCGGTTTAGGGCTGCTGGTGTTTGCCGGCGCGGATCGCAACAGTCTGATCGGTCGTTGGCGGGTGCCTGGCGCGGGTTGGCTTGCGGCCATATCGTACAGCCTGTATCTCAGTCACAAGATTGCCTTCCATGTTGTGGCGACAACGCTCGATGCGCAGTTGCATGGACATGGCATGGTCGCTTTCGCGACGTACGCCGTGGCTGCACTGCTGCTGGGCGCGGCGCTGCATTATCTGGTCGAGCGCCCGTTCCTGCGCCTGCGCGAGTACAGGGCGACCAGAAAGCTTTCGGGGGCCGTCGAAAACGGAAAAGCGATGGCGGCCCCCGGCGCGGCTGATGCCTCAGCCTGACCTCTGACGATGGTGTGGATTTCCGTAGGTGGCGAGGCCCCGCGCCTTGCTGGCGTCATGAACGCGAGCCATCGGGCATGACGAGCGGGTATGGGCGAGGCAGTTCGTCTGCGATACCTCGCCCGGCTGTTGCCGGCTCATACCGTGCACGAAATGGACCCCGTGTGTTTGCCGGAGTCCCGGCGGCTGGTGATGCGGGCTTCCCTGTCGCGGGAAAGAAGGCATTTCGCGCGCAGGTTGTCGTACGACTCCAGATGATCGTCCAGCCACAGCTTGAACTTCGCGGTGAACAAGTCGTCTGCCTTGTTTTCCATGGGCTGCGGAAGGCCACTGACGGCGGCGCGCTTCCAGGGTTCATGTTCCAGATCCGCGATGGTCTGACTGCAGGCATCCGCCAGCCGGGTGTCGGGTCGCAGATTCAGGAATTGACAGAGCCGGGCCCATTCGACGTCCGGTTGGCGGATCAAGTCTTCCAGAAATACGAAGCTGTGATTCGCGCGACCGAGGCAGGCTTGATGAATCTGCATGGCGCGGTTCCAGCGACGCGCCCAGTGCACCGAGCCGCCGCCAAAGGCATCGTCGTTTTCAAAGCGCAGATAGGCGTCTGCCAGCGAGGCAAGCACGTGTGCACCCGGGCGTATGACGTGGATGAAACGGGCATCGGGCGCGCAGGCTTCGATCTCCGGCATGTACAGAAGATGGTTCGGTGTCTTTTCCACCCACAGCGAACAATCGGCCTGCAGCGCAAGCGCATCGAGCAGACCGATGAATTTGGCAGCACAGGCGTTCGAGCTGAAAGGTACCCGCCTGATCTGCGCGCGTTCGCCATCGAGCGAGTGCAGCAGCGGGGCAATCGATGGCCTTGCTTCCTTTCGCATCCATCCAAGACGTTGGCGCCATCGGCGGCGGCGCGGCTTGGCTCGATGATCGCCCCAGCGCCATTCCAGATCAGCGTACAGACGTTCAAAGAAGGCCGTCTCGGGCAGGGTGTAAACATCCGGGTGCCTGGCCAGCAAGGCCTGCACGACCGTCGTGCCTGATCGCGGACAACCAACGATAAAAGTCCGTTGCACGGCTTTGGATCTCCATCAACTTGTGCCGGGAGCGACAGGCCCGGCCATTCACATCCGTGTTCAAACGTCTGCGAGTCCGGGTGGTTGACCTGTGAAGGGGCGGAAGACCGCAAGCGCAGCGCCGACGTGCATGTCACTGCCGCAGGCGGCGTGGAGTATCAAATACGTTGCGCCGGGCCGATCCACGGGCAACTGATGTCACTGGGCAAGAGCCTGCGATGTGTCAGCGACGATGCGCTCAATGGCGGGCGGTTGCTTCATCGTGTAGCGCTTCACGCGCAACACGATGGCGCCGGCATGGCGGCGTACGCGCGCACGCAAAAAAGCCGCGTCAGGCCTGCGCCGGACGCGGCAAATGTTTGAACCGACCCACTGCCAGTGTATCGGGAGCCAGCAGCGGAGAATTCCGACTGGCCCTAGCCACGTTAGCGATCGTCTGTCTCACGGACTGGGATGGCGCCCGGCCGATGCCGGATTTCGTTCGTCACACGGTCTAGACGGCTGTGGCAGGCACGATGGGGTTCATGTTGGCCAACGCGGCACAACATTCCCATGAGAGCGTGCCATGTTGATCACCATCCTGATTGTCGTCCTTGTCCTGGCCCTCGTCGGCGGTCTGCCGACCTGGCGGCATTCCCGTTCGTGGGGTTATGGTCCGAGCGGTGGCATCGGCCTGATCCTGATCATCCTGCTGGTGCTTTTTCTGCTCGGCCGGTTGTGAGGCCGGCTCTGAGGCGATAGGAACGCACTCACTTGGCTGATGTGGAGCGCGGCTTGCGTGGCCCCGGTGCGGACTGCCGTCCCTGCGTCGCGTCGATCTCGTCGATCCAGCCTGCGCGCGAGCTCGGAAACGCGTCGGCATAGGGCACGTACGGCTTGATGTCGAGGATAGGAGTGCCGTCGAGCAGATCCATGCCGCGCACACGCAGTGCGTGTTCCTCGACGCCAACCAGCTCGACCGCGGACAGGCCGATCGCATTCGGCCGGTGCGGCGAACGGGTCGCCAGCACGCTGCGCTTGCCACCGCCACGTGGTGGCCGCACCTCGGTCTTCCAGCCTTCGCTGCGATGGAACACGAACACCAGCCAGATCCGCTCGAAACCGGCGAGATCGCGAAACGCCGCGGCCGGAAAATCCGCCGTGAATTCGATGATCGCCTCGGCCACGGCGCCGGTCTCGGTGCCTTCGACCACGGTGGGCTGGTGCGGCGCGTCGATGCGTCGCGCATATGGCGAGCGCACGAACGCGATCGGGTGGCAGGAAAACACGCTGGAGGTATCGTTCATGGTGGTCAGCGTAGCGGGATGACGGCATTATCCATCCTCCGCACTCCTTCCCCTGGCTTTATCCACTTTCCCCTGCCGAGGACGCCATGAAATATCTGGTGATGATCTATTGCGACGACACTTTGCTGAACGCGTTGCCGGACGGCGAGTTCGACACGATGATGCACGGCTGTTTCATGCATGCGGACGAATTGCAGGCGCAAGGCCATCTGCACGATTCGCAGCAACTGGAGGCGCCGGCCACGGCGCGTACGCTGCGCGTACGCAACGACCGCGTCAGCGTGGTCGACGGGCCGTTCGCCGAGACCAAGGAATACCTGGGCGGCTTCAATCTGATCGAGGCCGACAGCATGGACGAGGCGGTACGGATCGCCTCGGAGTTCCCGTGGTCGCGCACCGGCGCGATCGAGATCCGCCCGGTGCGCGACATGGACGCGGTGCGCCGCCGGGTGGGCGCGTGATGACTGGTGCTTCCCCCGCGGTGGCGGACGCGCGACCATGCGACTCCTGCCCGTAGTGATCCAGCCATGAATTCATCCGACGACGACTATGATGCCGAGCGCGAATTCGACGATGTCGACGAAGATTCGGTCGACGCGAAGGTCTGGCAGCTGCTGCTGCTGATCAATCCCGGCGACGAGGAAACCGCGCTGCTGCAGTTCAACGACTATCGCGAGGCGGTGGCTGATGTCGATGCCGACGAGGTCGAGCCGATCGAGCTGATCGGCCGGGTGATCGACTGGCGCTCCGGTTTCATCGTCGGCGCGCACGACCTGCGCTCGCTGGTGCAGGCGATCAACGAATTGTCCTCGCGCTGGAATCTGTCGATCGACTGGAATGGCGACCCGGACGACGACGAGTTCTTCGACGATCTGGATGAGGCCGAACTGTTTTCGATCGCCTACGACCGCCTGGCCGAATTCGGCTACACGCTGTGGGCATGGGAGACCGACGGCGACACCTACGCGGGCTGGATGACGCTGACCCGCGACAGCGAGCCGCTGCGCGAACTGGCCACGACGCTGGGCATCAATCTGCGCCTGGGCAGCGAAGTGAGCTGAGTGCCATGCGGCGGGCTACTCCGCCACGGCGGTATCCACCGGCCGTCCGGCCAGCCACAACGCCAGGTTCCTGACATAGCATTCGATCGAGCGTTGCGCCTCGGGCGAATGCGCCAGGGCATCGCCCGGCGGTTCGGCGACGAAGCTGGGTGCGCCCAGCTGCGGATTCCAGTTGTAGTCGGCGAAGTGGTGGAAGGTCGACTGCGCGATGGCGGGCCCGCCGTCGGCCGAGGGCTCGAACGCCACCACGAGGTTGAATTCTGCGCCGCTGACCGTGCTGCGGCCGGTCGCGATCACCCGCGCACTCGGATCGTCCGCCGGCTTGCCGACGGCGCCTTCATGCGGATGCGCTGGCAGGCAATGCACGGTGCCGTCGGGCGAGTCCGGATCGGTCAGCACGGGATGCAACGGCGCGCTGATCCGGATGTGCTGGAAATCGCCATTGGCACCGGAATGGTAATTGGGCCACAGGATGTCGCTGGCGAAGGTATCGTCGATGCAGTGACGCGCCGGGTCGGGCTCGGGATGCTTCGAATGGAAGAAATGCGCGGCACCGACGCCGCCCAGCGTGCACACCGAACAGCCAAGATCCATGTGGTCGCGCGTCACCAGCAGGCCGCCGCCGCGCTGGCGGAAACGCGAGATGGCGGCGCAGTCTTCCTCGGTGAGTCCGTCGCCGGTATCGACGGCGAACAGCCACATCTCATCGAACGATGACGTGTCCAGTTGCGACAGCACGCTGTCCGGTGCGCCGAGTGGATCGCGGTCGCGCGCCGTCACCTCGAACAGCGGCGTGCCGGCCCTATCGCGCAGGCCGGCCAGATAGTCGCGCAACAGGCTGAAGCGGCCGATATGCCAATCGTCGATGACGGTGGGAATCGTCGTCTGCAACAGGATTCTGCTCGGCTGGCTCATCGTCGCGGCACTCGGCAATCAGTAGTAACGCGGGATCGGCCCGAGCTGCGGCGTCATGCGGTCGCGCAGATCAAACATCACCTCATCCACATAGCACCAGCCCCAGCCTTCGAGTGGGTCGTAGCCTTCGATGATCGGATGCCTGGTGCTGTGAAAGTGTTTGGTGGCGTGACGGTTCGGAGAATCGTCGCAGCAGCCGACATGCCCGCAGGTGCGGCAGAGGCGCAGGTGCAGCCAGACATCGCCGGACTGCAGGCATTCTTCACAGCCACGCGCGCTGGGCGTGACATCCTGAATGCCGTCGAGATGGTTGCATTGAATGGCCATCGAGAGACTCCGTGGAGATCCGGAAAGTATGCCGATGCATGACGGCACGAGCAGACTGGGCGTCTATCATAGGCCGACTTTCGGCATCTGTTCCGATACGGACCACACATGGATGAAAAGGTTGATGACATGCTGCAACTGATCGGTTTCGATGGCGACGACACGCTGTGGCACAGCGAGGGTTACTACCGGCAGGCGAACGAGGAATTCGCCACGATCGTCGGGCGCTACGTGGATCTGGGCGACCAGCAGGTGCACAGCACCATGCTGGCGACCGAGCAGCGCAACCTCAAACTGTTTGGTTACGGCGCGAAGGGCATGGCGTTGTCGATGGTGGAGACCGCGATTGCGGTCAGCGCCGGCCGCATCACGGCGGCCGACATCCATCGACTGATCGAGCTGGGCAAGGATGTACTGCAGCATCCGGTGGAACTGCTGCCCGGCATCCGCGAGGCGGTCGAGGCAGTGGCGCAGCATCACGCGGTGGTGCTGATCACCAAGGGCGACCTGTTCCATCAGGAGAAGAAGGTCGCGCAATCGGGCCTGGCCGAACTGTTCCGACGTATCGAGATCGTCTCGGAGAAGAACGCCGATACCTACCGTCGCGTGCTGGCCGAGTTCAAGTTGCAGCCGGCGCAGTTCGCGATGGTCGGCAATTCGTTGCGCTCGGATATCGAGCCGGTGGTGAAGCTCGGCGGCTGGGGCATCCATCTGCCGTATCACGTGACGTGGGCGCATGAACTGGAGCACGATCTCGGCGACGATCATCCGCACGTGATCACGGTGGAAGCACCTTCGGCGATTCCCGCGGCGGTGGCGCAGTTGCGCGAACGGGCAGCTTGAGTCGCGCGGTGCGCGAGCAGGTTTGCCGTCTTTGGGTTTGACTGGATTCGGAGCGTTACGCCATGCATGCCTTGTTGTTTGAGAAGTTCGGCGGCCCCGAGGTGTTGCATTGGGGCGAGCAGGCCGATCCGATCCCCGCGCCGGGTCAGGTGCTGGTGCGCATGCGCAGCGTCGGGCTGAATTTCGCAGACGTCTATCGGCGCAACGGCAATTATCACTTGAGCGGCACGGCGCCGTGGATCCTCGGTTACGAGGGCGCCGGCGTGATCGAGCAGTCGGCTGCGGGCGATTCGTTGTTTCCGGTCGGCACCCGCGTCGGCTTTGCCGACATGCCGCATGCGAATGCCGAGCTGGTCGCGGTGGATCTCGACAAACTTATTCCGTTGCCGGAGGACATCACGTTCGATACCGCCGTGGCGATCTTGCTGCAGGGTCTGACTGCGCAATATCTGGTGACCGACAGCTATCGGGTGCACCACGGCGATGTGGCGGTGGTGCACGCGGCGGCCGGCGGTGTGGGTCAGCTGCTGGTGCAGATGCTGAAGGCGCTGGGCGCGAGCGTGCTGGGCGTGGCGTCCAGCACCACCAAGCGCGCCGCGGTGCTGGCGGCTGGTGCGGATGCCGCGTGCGGCTACGACGATCTGCTGGCACAGACGCAGCAACTGAGCGCGGGTCGTGGCGCTGACGTGGTCTACGACTCGGTCGGGCGCACGCTGGGCGACAGTCTCGCCGCGGCACGCATCGGCGGCACCGTGGTGTTCTACGGGATGGCGGCGGGCGATCCCGATCCGGTCGATCCGCGCTTGCTGATGGATCGCTCGCTGACCCTGACCGGCGGCGATCTGTGGAACGTGCTGATCAGTGCATCGATTCGGCGCGAGCGGGCAGCGGCGTTGTTCGCGCAGATTCGCAGCGGTCAGTTGCAGCCGAACATCGCGGCGCGCTTTCCGCTCAGCGACGGCGCCAAGGCGCATGCGTATCTGGAAAGCCGCGAGGCGATCGGCAAGGTGCTGCTGACGTTGTGAAGTGCTGCGATTCGCCGGGTTATGGCGCAGGATCCGCCGGCTTGTCGTCATCAAAGCCGGTGTAGCCGTCCGGGAAGATCGGCGTACCGTCCTCTTCCAGTCCCAGCATGTCCGCCAGCGCCTTGGCGGCGGCGGTCTCGGCGATGGTCTTGTCGCGGAAGCTGCGGTTTTCGCAGATCGCGAAGTACATCGGGAAACCGCTCTTGCGCGGGGTCACCGCGAGGTAGGCGGTGTAGCGCGAACCTTCGAGGGTGGCGCCAGAGCGGGCAAGGTAGTTGTCGAACTCGCGCTCGGCCATCGGTGGTCATCCGCTAGAGGGAAAGCACAGTGTATCGCCTGGCAGGCGTGGCGCCGCATCAGCCGGACAGACTCTCGTCCTCATCCAGCGGCAGCACGTCGTGAAAGACGCTGTAGTCGATGACGTTCACGCCGCTATCGTCGAGGTGGACGAGATCGAGGTAGCGATGGTTCCAGCGCAGCTCCTTGTGGCCCCATTGCTGGCGCGCCAGCATGGATTGCGAGGTGGTCTCGTCGACGCCTTCGATGCTCAGCAGGAAGGCCGATTGTGTACTTTCCAGGGATTCGGGAGTTTCGCCGTAGAGCGGACTGCTCTGGTCGATCACATGCATCAGGCTCCAGCTCAGCACGAAGATCGGATGGCGATCGCGAACCAGCTTAAGATCGTGGATCTTGCGCAGCCTGAAACCCTCCGGCGAAGCTTCCAGGCGCAGCAGATGCAATTGGGCCGAGGCCTCGGCAATCACGTTCTGGCGGGTGTTGGCGGCACGGATCATCAGGGTTTGCCGGCCGTCGATGACTCGCACGACCGGGTGGTTGGCGAAGATGATCTTCGCGCGCGGGCGCGAGAAGCGCGAAAAGATCAGGCCGGTCATCACCGCAATGCACGCCATGCCGGTGAAGATTTCCACCGTGGCCACGACATGCGCATAGACGGTCTGCGGATGCATGTCGCCGTAGCCGACCGTGGCCAGCGTCTCCACGCTGAAGAAGAACGCTCCGGCAAAGCCGCGCGGATACTGGTTCGCAATGGGTTGTGTGCCGAGCTGGTAGATCCCGGCAAAGATCATGTTGAGCAGCAGGAAGGCTGCCGCAGCGAGGCCGAAGAACACCGGCCAGCGCATGATCAGCGCGCGATGATAGATATCGTCCCAGATGCGCCGCGACAAGCCCTGGCTGACGAAGGTCCGGCCACCGATGTTGAGGATATGGGGCTTGTTGAGGAAGTTCGACATCGGCTGGGCGCTCATCGCCGGCGTGATACGCAAGGATGGATGCCGTCCACGCGGAAGACGGCGGTACGTGTCGATTGTAACGCGCCGTATCGACGCCCCGCGTCGCCGGTCTGTGGCAAGCTGCGTCATCCCTGCTTCGGTGATGCACCCATGCTCACGCCCTTCGACATCTCCTGCCCGTATTGCGGCGAACCGATCGAGATCCTGGTCGATGCCTCGGCCGGCGACCAGCACTACATCGAAGACTGCCAGGTCTGTTGCCGACCGATCACGTTGAGTATCCGGATCGATCCAGACGGTGCGCCGCAGGTGAGCGCGACCTCCGAAAACGACGCCTGATGGAAGCGCCGGTACGCACACATCGACCTTGCCCGGCGCAGTTGCGATGACTCGCGTTGACGTGCCCGTGCCGCGGATCGTGCTGGATACCAATGTGTGTCTGGACCTGTTCGTGTTCGGCGATTCGCTGTGCTCGCATGTGCTGGCGGCCATGCAGAGCGGGGCAGTGCAGGCGGTGACGCGCGACGACTGCCGCGAGGAATGGCAGCGGGTGCTGCACTACCCGCAACTGCCGATCGAGGATCGGCAGCGTACGGGGTTCCGCAATGCTTTCGACGCGTTGATCCAGCTGCTGCCGCCTGAACTATCGACCGTGGGCGAGGACGATCTTCCGTTGCCGCGCTGTGCCGATCCGGATGACCAGAAATTTCTGGAGCTGGCGCTGGCGTCGGGAGCCCGCTGGTTGCTCAGCAAGGACAAGGAACTGCTGAAGCTGGATCGCCGCACGCGCAGTGCCGGACTGTTCGTGATCCGCTTGCCGCAGTTGTGGTCGATCGCCGAAGCGCGATCGACCGGAGCACAGGGGTCCGGATGATCTGCTGCCTCAGTCTCGCCGAAGCTCGCTCGCTTCGGTGATCGCGATGCCCTGCGCCAGCAGCGTGGCGCGAGTCGCCGCGTCCGTATCCGGTGTCACCGGGCGGCTGAGATCCCACAGCAGGTGGGCACGAAAGCCCAGTTCGACGGCATCCTGCGCGGTCCACAGCACGCAGACGTCGCGCGCCAGTCCGCACACGAAGATTTCCTCCACGCCGCGTTCGTGCAGCCAGCCGGCCAGCCCGGTGCTGGGGCGCGTGCCCGCCGGACCGTGGTTCTCGCGGAAACCGCTGTAGGAATCCACGCCCGGATCGCCGCCCTTGCGGATCAACGCATCCAGCGCCGACCAGTCGATGGTCGGATCCAGCGCGGCGCCGGCTGTGCCCTGCACGCAATGATCCGGCCACAGCGTCTGCCGCTGGCCGTACAGGTCGATCTGTTCGAATGGGGCACGGCCCGGATGCGAGCTGGCGAACGAGATGTGTCCGTGCGGGTGCCAGTCCTGGGTCGCCACCACGTGGCGGAACATGCGCGAGCGCAGCAGTTGGTCGATACCCGGTACGACGGTGTCGCCCTCGTGGCAGGCCAGTGCGCCGCCGGGCATGAAGTCAGGCTGCACGTCGACGATGATCAGTGCGGCGTGGGGCGAAAGGATGTGGCTCATGCGGAGTTCGCGGATGGGCAGACGCACGAGTCTAGCGCGGTGGCGGCATGGGCCGGATGGGCGAGCATGCATAATGCGCGGGACAATCACCGACGGACATCGCGGCAGCATGCATTACAACCAGAACTGGATGGGCTACGGCATCATCGGTGGCATCGAAGCCGGCATGATTTCCGTCTTGGCGGGCCTGCTGCTGTTCGGCCTGTTCCACTGGCTGGGACGGCGCAACGACTCGGGCTACGGCCCGCAGATCGGCTGGTCGTTCCTGCTGGCGACGGTGCTGACGGCCAGCGGCGATCTGTGGGATCTGTTCTATTTCAACTACGCGCGATTGCAGTCGCTGCAGCTGCTCAAGGCCAAGCTGGCGCAGGTGCATGACCCGGACGGCATCGGTACGCGGGTGTTGTGTGAATTGCTGGGTGTGGCGCTCGGCATCTACATCGGCTGGGTATGGTGCAGTCGTCGGCAACGGGATTCCGACGACCAGCGCAAGTCGGTCTAAGCGATTATTCCGCGATCTGCATCCCGCCGCTGCAGCGCTGTCTGCCGGCGCCTGCGGAATAAACACCACCAGTACGGAAAAGATCCTTGCCGTGCTGCGGGCTGTCAGCAGCGCAGCATCGCTACAGCAGCGGATCGAACAGCCGCGCCACGTGCATCGCCACCCGCCGCAGGTACGGCGCATCGCGGTATTCGCGCTCGCCCACGGCGATGGCATGGCGGAAATCCTCGGTCAGCATCGCGGCCACATCGGCGGCGAAGGCAGGGTCGACTGCCAGTGCAGCGACCTCGAAGTTGAGCCGAAACGAGCGGCTGTCCAGGTTCATGCTGCCGATTGCGGCGGTGTCGCGATCGATCAGCAGCGCTTTCTGGTGCAGGAAGCCAGGCTGGTAGCGGAACACGCGGATGCCGGCGCGCACCGCGTTATGGGCATGCAGGGTGGAGGCGAGAAATACGGTGTGGTGATCCGGTCGGGAAGGAATCAGCACGCGCACGTCAACGCCTCGCAGCACCGCAAGCTGCAGCGCCGCCCGTACGGCATGGTCGGGTACGTAGTACGGCGTGCTCAGCCACACGCGTTGTTGCGCCGCGTTGATCGCGGCGGCGAAGAACAGCGAACCGGTTTCCTGCGGGTCGGCCGGACCACTGGCGACAACCAGCGCACTGGCATCGCCATCACCGGGCGGCGTCGGCAGCAGCGGCGGTGACGCGCCGGTGATCCATTGCCAGTCGTCGGCAAAAAGCTGCTGCAGGTCGGCCACGGCCGGTCCGTGCAACTCCAGCTGGGTATCGCGCCACGGCGCCAGTGGCGGTTTCAGGCCCAGGTATTCGTCGCCTACGTTGAGGCCGCCGACGAACGCGCGCGCGCCGTCCACCACCACGATCTTGCGGTGGTTGCGGAAGTTCAGCTGGAAGCGGTTGCGCCAGCGATGGGTGGCGAAGCGGTGGATCGCCACGCCGCCGGCGCGCAAGGTGTCCACATAGTGCTGCGGCAATGCATGGCTGCCGATGCCGTCGAACAGCACGCAGACGCGCACGCCGGCGGCTGCGCGTTCCAGCAAGATCTGCTGCAGGCGCCGGCCGAGCGCGTCGTCGTGGATGATGAAGAACTGCACCAGCAGGCACTGCTCGGCTGCGGCCATCGCCGCCAGCATGACCTCGAACGCGGCGTCGCCATCGATCAGCAGGCGCAGTCGATGGCCGTTGCGGAATGGCCGCCTCTGCAGTGCGCTGATCGCGGCGAAGCGGGCGCAGCCGGGATCGATGGCGTGCGTGTCCGTCACCGGCGGTACCGATCGCGGTGACCGCGGACGATGTCCCACGCGATAGCCGAGGAAGCGGCTGGAGCCCAGATACAGATAAGGCAGCAAGGTCACGTACGGCAGCAGCAGCAAACCGAGCGCCCAGCCGATGGCGCCCTGCGGCGTGCGCGTATGCATCACCGCGTGCATCGCCGCGAACATGCCGAGCAGATGCAGCAGGGCGATACCGAGGGTGAGAGCGCTGGCGGTCATCGCGGGCGCCGGCGTCGGCTAGGCACCCAGCAGCCGATCGGCCAGATGGCGCGCTTGCTGGCGGATCTCCGGCATCGCGGTGGACTCCCACAATGTGCCGCGGAGCAGACTGCCGATGGCGAACAGGTGCGGCCAATCCTGGCCGTCATGCTGCAGCCGGCCATCCGTGCCGGCCTTCACGCCGAGCCCGAGCGGGTCGGCCTCGATGTGCGCATTGGTCAGCAGCTGGCTGATCAATGTATGGCTGGTGCGGCGCACGTCGGTGTTGAGGCCGATGGTCTGGATCACCAGGTCGGCGCTCAGGGTGTGCGTCTCGCCAGCGTGGCTCAGGCTCAGTTGCAGGCCATCGCCAACGACATCCACCGACTGCACGCGTCCGCGCTGGCGCTGCAGGCGGCCGCTCCGCTCCAGCGCGGCGATCGCCGCATGTATCTGTGGTGGCATGCGGTGACGGACGCGTTCCCATGCCCAGCGTGCGTGGCGCATGAAGCGTGCGCGTTGCTCCAGCGGCAGCTCGGCCCACAGGCCGGGCACGTGCGGGCGCAGGCTGTCGACGACGGTGCGCCACTCATGGCCTTCCTGCACGATCGCCTCACGCAGCAGGTGCATCCAGCGGTGGATCTCCGGCGCATCGCGCATCGCCTCGATCAGTTCGGCGCTGTCGTCCGCGGGTGCTGCGGCCGCGTGCAGATGCGCCTCGGGCAGCAGGCCGTGGCGGGAGACCGCGATGAATTCGGCTTGCGGCCATTGCGCGGAGAGTTCGAGCAGAACATCGACCGCAGTCAGCCCCAGCCCGATCAGCACGACCTTGCGCGGTGGCGGTTGCAACTGGCCCACCGCGGCCAGCAATTGCCATGGATCCACCACGTAACGGCCGCTGGCCAGTGCGTCGGCGCTGACACCGGGCAGCGGCTGCGGCGGCAACGCGCCGAGTGCCAGCACGGCGGCGTCCACCTGATGGCTTTCCTCGCCGTGGATCACGGTGACACCGTCGTGCTCGGGTACCAGTGCATCGACGGCGAACGGGATGATGTTCACGTCATGGCCGTGCGCCTTGCCATGCTGCAGCGCGCGCGCCACTTCCGTTTCCAGATAGTCGCCGTAGCGACGACGCGGCAGGAAGTCGGTGCCGGCGATCGCCGGGTCGTCGCGCTGCACGAAATCCAGGAAGCCACGCGGCCGGCCGGCGAACATGCTCATCGAGGCCGCCCGTACGTTCAGCAGATGGCGCTCCGATGTGGTGCCATAGGCCACCCCGCGCGCGGGCGTGCCGCCGCCGGTATACCAGTCCAGATGCAATGACTGCGGCGGCTGGCGCTCCAGCAATTCGCTGAGCAGCGTGGCGGCCGCGGCACCGCCGCCGATGATGGCGACCCGTCGAAACATGAAATTCCTTGTATGTGGTCTGGTGCGGATCAGCGATACAGGCGACCGGCGATCGCGCTGCGCCGGGGCTGAGCGATCCATCGTCCGGTCGGCTCCGCCTGCTCGTACGCGAAGTACTGTGCCAGATCGCCACCATAGACGTGAAGTGTGAGCGCCGTATCGTGCCGGGACAGGTTGCGGCAACGATGCGCATGGTGCTGATCGCCTTCGAACCAGATGCCATCGCCGGGGCCGAGCCAGTCGCGGTCGAGCATGCGCAAATCGCCCGAGACAGGGTCGCGGGCGTACGACTGCACCTCCAGTGCGCCATGCAAGGTCAATTCCAGGCCCCATAGACCGGCGTGATCGTGCACCGGGGTGAGATGGTTCGGTGGCCACGCCATCACCAGCACGCTGAGTGCCGGCTTGCTGCGCTCGGCCAGCAGCCAGCGTTCGAAGCCGTTCTGGCGCGCGCGCAACGGCGCCAGTCGGGCGGCCAGGGTTGAGGCGTCCTGATGCACCACTCGACCCAGTTCACGTGCCATCGAGGCGAGATCGGGCTGCTCGGTGGTGCCGTGTTCAAGCGCGATCGCGCGCAGGGTTTTCAAGGTGTTCGAGTGCTTGCCCATGCGTGAAACCTGGCAGGGTGGATGGGCACCAGTGGAGCATGCATATCGTTAAAGACGCGTAAGCCGGCGGCGGATTTTCACCACGCTGGTGCGGCCAAATGCAGCCACCCGTCGATGGCGCGTGGCCTCCGGGATGATGGTTACTGTGGAACGCCCGGTCGGAGTGTGGCCGGGCGTTCGAGGGCGCCGCTAATCGCGCAGTTCGAAGTTCACCGGCACCCGCGCCCACGCACGCACCGCTTGCCCGTTCACCATCGCGGGCTGGAAACGCCAGCCGGCGAGCACCTGGTCGCGTGCGCTGTGGTCGAGCAGGGCATAGCCGCTGCCTTGTTCCACCGTCACCTGTAATGGCTTGCCGGTTTCATCCACCAGCACCCGCAGCAACACGGTGCCGTGCATGCGCTGATGCCGGGCCTGCGCCGGAAAACGCAACGGGGCCACGCGATAGGCCAGGCTGGCCTCGATCGCGGGCGTCGCCACCGCGGCACCGGGAGCGGCATCGCTGGGCAGCAGCGTCGGAGGGCCGATCGGCGGCGCGGCGATGTTTCCCTCTATGCTCGGCACGACGACCGGCGGGCTGAGCGGTGTCGGCCGCAGGTGCGCCTGCGGCAGTGTCGGTGGATGCTGCAGCGGTTTCAGCTCGATCGGCGGCGGTGGTGGAGTCACGGCCGGCGGATCGATGATCCGGATCGATGAAGGCAAAGCCAGCGGATTGACCACGTTGAACACGGCCGGGGTGAGCGGTCGCGTGGCGATCAGGAGGACGGCAAGGTTGAGTGCTATCGCGGCGCTGAGGGCGGCGATACGTGCACTGTCGGGGTGTGCGCGATGAGCAACGGCCAGGCTTGCGGACGACATGGCGACCTCCTGACATCGGTGGGGATGTTGCGGCGGTCACGCTGCGTGAGCAGGGGGATCGTGCTGCCGCGATTGCAGCGTATGCCTGTCTGGCGATCTTGCGCAAGTAGACGGCTGGATGGCCATGTTTGACCGGCGGCTGACAGTGGGTCGGGCAGGTTGGAAGGGGCGGCGATGAGCCTAGTCAAATGGGCGGCTGTGGCGGCGCAGTAGGCAAGCGTCTGCCTGCCCGCTAAGGTAGCCGAGGCGCTGCCAGGCGCCTGCGTGTTGCCAGGAGTCCACCATGTCCGTTACATCCGGCGCGCTGATCCCGCGCTACAGCTTCGGCGACGAACTGGCCAGCAGTGTCATCCACGGCGTCGGCATCGTGCTCAGCATTGCCGGGTTGGCCATGCTGGTGGCGTTTGCGGCGCTGCATGGCAATGCGCTCACCGTGGTTGCCTGCGCGGTGTTCGGCAGTTCGCTGGTGCTGCTGTACACCGCCTCGACGCTGTACCACTCGATTTCCGTCGCCGCCGCCAAGCCGGCCTTGCGCGCACTCGATCACATTGCGATCTATGTGCTGATCGCTGGCACCTATACCCCGTTCACCCTGATCGCGCTGCCCGGCGCCTGGGGCTGGAGCCTGTTCGTGTCGGTGTGGGCGTTGGCGCTGGTCGGCAGCGCGTTGGAGCTGGGTCTGCTCAAGCGTTACCACAAGCTGGCCGTGCTGCTGTACGTGGGCATGGGCTGGATTGGCATGATCGCGTTCAAGCCGCTCAGCGAACATCTGCAGACCGGCGGCATGCTGTTGCTGATCGGCGGCGGCGTGGCCTATACGCTGGGCGTGCCGTTCTATCTGTGGCGACGGCTGCCGTATCACCACGCGCTGTGGCACGTGTTCGTGCTGGCCGGGAGCGTGCTGCATTTCCTCGCCGTGCTGCTGTACGTGATTCCCGACGCGCGGGCATGAGCACGCCGGCCGCACTCGATGCCATGCGTGGCGAGCTCGAGGACGCGGCCGCGCATCTGGGCAAGCTGCACGACCTGCGTTTCAAGCCGATGTTCGGCGGCCTGATGGCGTGGCTCGACGAAAAGCCGTGTGCATGGCTGACGTCCGCTGGACTGGCGTTGAAACTCGCTCCCTCCGATCAGCTGGCGCTGTTGCAGATCGCGGGCACGTCGCGGCTGATTGCCAAGTCGGGTGCGGCGCCGAGCCGGCACTACATCGTGCTGCCCGCTTCAATCAGTCGCGATACCGTGCAACTCGCCGGCTGGCTGGCGAAGCATGCCGAGGGTGCGGTGGGTCGACGTCCCCTCGCGGCGCCGCCACGACGTCGCCGCTGACGCCACGCGCGGCGACGGCCACCAGGCCCTCGCCGCATGGGCAATCAGGGCTTCTGGCGAGCTGGCACGAATTGCGTGCGCACCGCTTCAGCGAGCTGTTCCGGTGGCAGCAGTCCCTGGCCGATCACGAAATCGTTGAACGCCATCCGGTCGAACTTCGGTCCCAGTGCCAGCTCGGTGTCCAGCCGCAATTGCTGCAGGCGCATGTAGCCGTAGAAATACGCAGTAGCCTGGCCCGGGGAATCGAACGTGTAACGGTCGATCTCCTGCCGCGCCAGCGCCTCGGACAGGCCGACGTCGTGGACGAGGATGTCGTGCGCGCGTTCCGGCGTGATCAGGCCCAGGTTGAGCATCGGGTCGAGCCAGGCGCGCGCCGCGCGCATCAGCCGGTACTGCAGGGCAACGAACTGGCCGGCCGGCGGTTCGTACGGCAGCGTCTCGGCCTCGGCGTACAGAGCCCAGCCCTCCACGTTGACGCTGTTGAAAGCGAACAGGCTGCGCGCCAGCGACACGCCGCGCTCGACCATCGCGGCGAACTGCAGCTCATGGCCCGGGCGCCCCTCGTGTGCGGTGAGCGTCCACGCCGCCGCCTTGAAGGTGAAGTCGTCGTAGGCCTGGCTCTTCTCGCCATCCTTGCCCGGGTTGCCCATGGTCAGCACGAACGTGCCCTGCTCGCCATGGTTGTTGACGAACGGCGGCGGGTCCATGTGCGGCGCAGGGATCTGTGCCGCCTCCGCCTCCGACGCCAGGCGCATCTGCATCTTGCGCTGCGGCAGGGTGACAATGCGTTCGCGGCGGATGATCTGCTCGATCCGGCCAAGCACCTCGTGGTACCACGGCACCACCTGATCCTTGCCGAGCTGCTGCTTCTTCAGCGCCTTCATCACGTCGCGGTAGTCGGTGGCATCGATGCCCTGGGCCTTCGCCACTGTCGGTGCCAGCACCTGCAGCATGCCGCGCAGTTCGACGTATTCCAGCTGCGCCTGCTTCATCAGTTCTTGCGGCGGAATGTCGATGCCGACCTGGCGGAGGTTGTACGCGTACAGCGGTTCGGGCAGACGGAAATCGGTGCGCGCGCGCGGCAGCACGGTGCTGCGTACCCAGCCGTCGTACGCCTTCAATTGCGCGTCGAGCGCATCGAGTGCAGCCTTGCCATCGGCGTTGTCCAGCTTGTACTTGGCGAACAGCTGGCGGATGCCGTCGGCGTAACGCCGGGTGTTCGCCAGCTTCTGCTCCACTTCGCCCTTGTAGGGACCGAGAAGTGCCTTGTCCCCGAGTTTGGCGGTGGTCTGTGCTTTCGCCAGTTCGGTGATCGGTGTGCAGCCAAGGGCCTTGCCGACATAGCACTGCAACCGCTTCAGCGCGGATGGACGGCGCGTGGCGGCCACATCGTCCTTCAGCAATCCGAACTCGCCGTTGAAGATCAGCTGGCCGACGTCGTTGTACGGCAGCATGTATTTGTCGTTGAGGTCGATGCCCTCGATCTGTTCGTCGGCTGCCTTGATCAGGATCTGTAGATCCTGCCGCACGTTGACGTCCTTCTCCGTGGCCAACAGCGCCTGCAGCTTCGTCTTCGCCGCGACCAGCGCGGCGCGTGAACGTTCGTCGGCGCCGGGCCTGAGATCGGCGACCTTGTCGTCGTAACCGGCCACGCCGAGCTGCGAGGCCGATTCCGGACTGAAGCGGACGATCTCGTCGAGCAGGATCTGTGAATCGGCATTGCTGCGTGCGATCCAGGCCGGTGGCGTGGTTTGCGCATGCAGCGGAACGGTCGTGATCAGTGTGGCAGCGAAGGCAAAGGCAACGCGTCTGTACATACGGTTTCTCCCGGGGACGACCCAGACTAGGTGTGCCTGCCTCCGGCTGCCATGTGCCAAAGGTCGACCCTAGCCGAACAGCATTGCCACAGCGAACAAGCCGACCATCACGAACGACAGCACCAGTTTGATCAGCGTGCCCAACAGCAGGCCCAGCCAGGTGCCGACGCCGACATGTGCCGAGCGCAGCACGCTGGTGCCGGAGGCAAGCTCACCGCCAAGCGCGCCGAGGAACGGCCCGAACAGCAGGCCGGGGATGCCGAAAAACATCCCGACCAAGGTGCCCAGGCTGGCGCCCCACAGGGCCAGCCTGCTGGCACCGACACGTTTGGCGCCGAGCGTGCTGGCGACGAAATCCACGATCACGCCCACGGCACCCAGGGTGCCGATGATCAGCAGCCACCACAGGCCGAGATGGCGGTAATCGTCCACTGCGGCGACAAGCCATATGCCGCCGAAGATCATCGGGATGCCGGGTAGCGACGGCAGCACGGCGCCGGCCAGGCCGCCAACGATCAGCAGCGCAGCGAGCACGTACAACGCGATGTCCATCAAGGGAATTCCTGTTGCCGGGACAAGGCCGCCATGGTTGGCAGCATTTCAGGAGTTCGTGGATTGCGCCAGTCCATGCTTGCCGGCGCGATGCTGCTCACTTCTCGACGAACGCCCGTTCGATGACGTAGTCACCCGGCTCGCGCGTGCGCGGCGAGGCCTGGAAGCCGCGGCCGTCAAGCAGGGCGCACAGGTCGTCCAGCATCACCGGACTGCCGCACAGCATCACGCGGTCGGTGGCGGGATTCAGTGGCGGCAGGCCGATCGCCTCGCTCATCACGCCATCGACGATCGCATCGGTGATGCGGCCGCGATGCTTGAACGGCTCGCGCGTCACCGTGGGGTAATAGATCAGTTTCTCGCGTACCAGTTCACCGAGGTATTCGTGCTGCGGCAACTCGTGTTCGAGGTAGTCGGCATAGGCGAGATCATTGATATGGCGCACGCCATGGGCCAGCACGATCCTGTCGAAGCGTTCGTAGGTGTCCGGGTCGCGGATGATGCTCATGAACGGTGCCAGCCCGGTGCCGGTGCCGAGCAGATACAGGTGTTTGCCGGGCTTGAGGTCGTTCAACACCAGCGTGCCGGTGGGCTTGCGCGTGACGATCAGCGGATCGCCGGGCTTGAGATGCTGCAGGCGCGAAGTGAGCGGACCGTTGGCGACCTTGATCGAGAAGAACTCCAGGTGCTCCTCCCAGTTCGCGCTGGCGATCGAATAGGCGCGCATCAGCGGACGGCCGTCGGTTTCCAGCCCGATCATCACGAACTGGCCGCTATCGAAGCGAAAGCCCGGATCGCGCGTGGTGCGGAAGCTGAAGAGCGTGTCGTTCCAGTGCTGCACGTCGATCACGTGCTCGGTTGCCATTGCCACCATGGTGGTTGTCGTCTCAAAGTCGTGCCGGATCGGCAAAAGTATCGCGCGGCGGGCCATCCGGCTGGGTCGAAGGCAGGACTCGCGGGGAGGGTGGCATTGCCACGGTGCCTTGCGAGTGCCGGTACGGGCGCGGCGACATGTGCGCCTGAGGATACGCGAGCGGGCGTGGGCGCGCTTGCGCCAGCGTCGCGCGTGGAGAGGAGCGACGAGCCGTCAAGCCTTACAATGGCAGCATGTCCAGCCAGCTTTCCCCGCGTGCCTTTGCCCTGCCTGTCGACGACTGGCGTATCAGCGTCGCCCCGATGATGGACTGGACCGACCGGCACTGCCGCTACTTTCATCGGCTGCTGTCGCCACGGGCGCGGCTGTATACCGAGATGGTGACCAGTGCGGCGCTGGTGCGCGGCAAGCAGCTGCGTCTGCTTGAGCACAGTCAACAGGAGCACCCGCTGGCCCTGCAGCTCGGCGGCAGCGATCCGCATGAGCTGGCGCAGGCGGCGCGTTTCGGTGCCGAGGCGGGTTATGACGAGATCAACCTCAACGTGGGTTGCCCGTCGGACCGGGTGCAGTCGGGTCGTTTCGGTGCCTGCCTGATGCTCGAGCCGGCGCTGGTCGGCGACTGCGTGAAAGCGATGCGTGACGCGGTCAGCGTTCCCGTAACGGTGAAATGCCGCATCGGCGTGGACGATCAGGACGACTACGCCGGGCTGCAGCAATTTGCCGAGATCATGCTGGACGCTGGCGTCGAGGTGCTGGCGGTGCATGCACGCAAGGCGTGGCTCAAGGGACTGTCACCGAAGGAGAACCGCGAGATCCCGCCGCTGGATTACGAGCGGGTATATCGGCTCAAGCGCGAATTCCCGCAACTGGTGGTGGTGATCAACGGTGGCATCACCACGGTCGAGCAGGTGCAGGCGCACTTGACCCGGCTGGACGGCGTAATGCTGGGCCGCGCCGCGTATCACGACCCGTACCTGCTGGCGCAGATCGAGGCGGTGCTGTACGGCGAGCCGCTGCCGCAGCGCGACGACGTGCTGCGGCACATTCGCCCCTATGTCGAGGCCGAGCTGGCACGCGGTACCGCGCTCAAGCACATCAGCCGGCATCTGCTGGGCTTGTACCAGGGCGAACCCGGCGCGCGCGCGTTCCGCCGCACGATCAGTGAAGGGGCGCATCTGCCGGGGGCAGGCTGGGACTTGCTGGAACAGGCACTGGCGCCATGCTCGGTGGCGGCGTGACAGCAGATGGTCATCCGGTCAGTATTCAGCCCAGATTGCCTACGCTGGGCATGCCGGTCAGTGCCGGGCGGAATCTTCACGCATGACAACGCACAAAAACTTCATCCCTGTTCTGTTGGTATCTCTGCTGCTGGGCGTGGTGGTGACGGTTTCGGCGCAGTCGCTGGCTGCGCCGGCGGTGACGCTGGACCAGGCGGTGGTCAAGATACAGCAGGAGACCGGCGGCAGGGTGCTGTCGGCCAAGCAGCGTGGAATCGGGCGCCGGCAGGAATACCGCATCAAGGTACTCACGCCGGATGGTCATGTGCGGGAGATGGTGGTTTCCTCCGAGGCGAGCAAGAATCCGGTTTCGACACCGTCAACCAAGAATCCGCCCGGCAAGAATCCGGGCAGCAAGGAGAAACACTGATGCGCATCCTGTTGGTGGAGGACGAGGCGCCGTTGCGCGAGACGCTGGCGGCGCGCCTGAAGCGGGACGGTTTTGCGGTGGACGCAGCGCAGGATGGCGAGGAGGGCATCTACCTCGGCCGCGAGGTGCCGTTCGATCTGGCGATCATCGACCTGGGCCTGCCGAAGATGTCCGGGATGGATCTGGTCAAGGCGTTGCGCGAGGCCGGCCAGCGTTATCCGATCCTGATCCTGACCGCACGCGGCAGCTGGCAGGACAAGGTCGAGGGGCTGAAGTACGGCGCCGACGATTACCTGGTAAAACCATTTCACGTCGAGGAACTGCTGGCGCGCATCAACGCGCTGGTACGACGCGCCAGCGGCTGGTCAAAGCCGATCCTGGCCTGCGGCATGATCAAGCTGGACACCACAGCGCAGACGGTGACCGTGGAAGGCAAACTGGTCGATCTGACCAGCTACGAATACAAGGTGCTGGAATACCTGATGCTGCACGCCGGCGAGCTGGTCTCCAAGGCCGATCTCACCGAGCACATTTACCAGCAGGATTTCGACCGCGATTCCAACGTGCTCGAAGTGTTCATCGGCCGGTTGCGGCGCAAGCTCGATCCGGAAGGCACCCTCAAACCCATCGAGACGGTACGTGGACGCGGATACCGCTTTGCCATCCCGCGCACTGACGGCGACGACGAATAATGAGTCGTCGGTGTCGCCGCGCCGTCCGCTGTCACTGGCGGCGCGCGCGGCGATCGCCACCGGCTTCGTACTGGCCGGCTTTCTGGGGCTGGTCGGGCTGACCCTGTCGCAAGCGAACAAGGAGCGCGCATTGAGCGCGCTGCATGATCGGCTGCAGAATTTCGCCATTGCGTACATCACCAATACCGAAGTCAATCGCTACGGCAACAAATTGTTGCCGCCCAGCGACACCTTGCCGGACCCGAAATTCTCGCAACCCGGCTCCGGGTTGTACGCGGTGGCCGTGGGTGAGTATGGGTACCACTGGCAGTCGAATTCGGCGATCGGCCGCGACTTCAGTTTCCTGAAAATGCTGGAGCCGGGGCGGAGCCAGTTCATCGGCCCGATCGACACGCGCATGGGGCGGCTGTACTACTACAGCTACGGAGTGGCGCTCGATACAGATGAGAAGGGCGACAAATGGGTGCGGCTCACCATGACGGTGGCGCAGACCGAAGAGCAGTTCGAAGGCGCGAATGCGGCGTTCAACCATTCACTGGTGATCTGGCTGTCGATCCTCGGCGTGATGCTGATCGTGCTGCAGCTGCTGCTGCTGCGCTGGAGCCTCACTCCGCTGCGCAAGGTGGCCAGCGACATGAGTCGGGTCGAGAACGGCGACAGTGAGCAGCTGGACAGCCAGTACCCGCTGGAGCTGACCGGCCTGACCGAACGCATCAATGTGTTCATCACCAACGAACGCGAGCAGCGCACCCGGTACCGGCACACGCTGGCCGATCTGGCGCACAGCCTGAAGACGCCGTTGGCGGTGATCCGCTCGCAGCTGGAATCCACCACCGGCGATGAGCCGGCGCGGCGCGGCAGCGTGCTGGACCAGGTGCGGCGAATGAACGAGCTGGTCGCCTACCAGCTGTCGCGCGCTGCCACGTCCGGTCGGCAGACCTTTGCCAGTGCGGTGCCGATCGCCGGTCACGCCGAGGATCTGGTGCAGAGTCTGGAGAAGGTCTATGCGGCCAAGAACGTGCTGTGCGAATTCGACATCGAGGACGGCGCAGTGTTCTACGGCGAGCAGGGTGACCTGCTGGAGCTGATGGGCAACCTGCTGGAAAACGCGTTCAAGTGGGCCGGTCACCGCGTGCTGCTGGTGGTGAAGATGCGGCCGCAACCCGGTCGGCAGCGGTCGGGTCTGAGTCTGAGCGTGGAAGACGATGGTCCGGGCATCGCTGCCGAGAAGATCGAGATGGTGTTGCAACGTGGCGTGCGCGGCGACGAGCGGGTGCAGGGCCACGGCATCGGCCTGTCGATCGTGCAGGACATCGTGCATGCCTATCAGGGGGAGCTGGTGGTCGACCGCTCGCCGGAATTCGGCGGTGCCCGCTTCAGCGTGACTCTGGCGGCAAGCTGAGTCGCCTTGTGCGAACGTTCAGCGCGAGCGGCAGAAGCCCGGCGGCTCGCAACCTTCCGCGGGCGAACGACCATAGAACGCTACCAGCAGATCGGCGATCGCCGGTTCCGCTTCGCGCAGCAGCGCCGGCTGCGAGTAGTGCAGTTCGCTGACCACGGCGAAATACTCGCTGGCGCTTTCAGTCGCGTAATGGTCGATCGGGCTGTCGTGGCTGTTCGCGAGGCGGTCATAGGCCAGCTGGAATTGCTCGATCCAGCGTCGCCGCGGGATATCGACCAGCGGCGGCACGCCATCGGGTGGGCCGTCGAGCATGTCCAGCTTGTGAGCCATCTCGTGCACGACCACGTTGTAGCCGTCCCACGGCTGCTCCAGGTCCAGCTGAACATCGGCCAGGGACAGTACCAGCGGACCGTGTTCCCATGCCTCGCCGATCCGTACCTCGTCGCCTTCGGTGACGACGCCGGTGCGGTCATCGTGATGACTGCGGCGCACCTTGAATTCGCCCGGATAGATCAGTATCTCGCGCCAGCCGCGCAAGCTGGCGGCGCCTTGCTGCAGCGCCGGCAGACAGGCCTGCATGGCAATCAGCAACCGCCAGTAGTCGTCGAGTACGGCACCTGCCAGCGCATGAAAATTTTTGCGGGCGAGGAACAATGCGGCCAACCGGCGCAGGTGGGATTGCCGATCGGGATCCAGTCGACGTGCCAGCGGGCAGCCAGTCAGCGCGCGCCGCCACAATGAGTCGGCAATGGGCGCAGGCTCGAAACGTGCCCGCAGCGATTGCCACCACCCCCCGGGCATGACGCCGAGTGCTACTGGATTGATCCAGGCAGCAGCGATTGCCAGCCCAGATGCGGCCGACGGGTTGGCACCGGTGCGGAGGAGCCGCCGCCGGAGTGATCGTTGCCGTTGCTTGACGTGCCGCTGGAGCTGTCGCTGTTGTTGGTCGAGGGACAATCGCGATTCAGTCCCAGCGCATCGCCGCCACTGCTGGTATTGCCGTCGTGCGGGCTGGCACTGTCGAGCGTCGCGCGAGGGGCCGCGCTGTCCACATCCTGGGTTTCCAGACTCGCCGCGGCGGCACTGCCGATGCCGGCAATGCACAAGGCGCAACCGATAAACCAATGAGTGGCACGCATGGCGATCGAACTCCCTGACCCGCAAGCGAAGACCCGGATCCTCTCAGAAACACTGGCGCCGTGCCAGTGCTGCCGTTTTGACCGTTGCCATGCGACCGTGCATGCCGCACGACGAGCCAGCCGGGCTAAAATCCGCCGATGCCCATTCTGCTCCGCTTCCCCCTTTCCCATTGCCATCGGCTGGCGATGGCCTCCGCGTCTGGGACCGGCTGATGCAGCCGGCGCAGTTGCTGGCGCTGCTCGCTGCGGGTGAGCCGCTTCCCGGCGCCGGTCTCGCCGCGCAGGCCGGGGTGACCCGCGCGGCCATCTGGAAACAGGTCGAGGCCTTGCGTACCCGTGGGGTGCCGATCGAGGCGCGCGGCGCGGCCGGTTATCGGCTGCCATGGCCGCTGCAGATGCTGGATGCCTCACAGATCCGCGCCGCCCTGCCGGCACCGATGCTCCGTTCGCTGGGCGCGCTGGAGGTGCATTGGGAACTGGACTCCACTTCCAGCGAACTGCAGCGCCGTGGCACTGCCGCCAGGGATCTCAGCATCGTGCTGGCCGAAACCCAGACCGCCGGTCGTGGCCGGCGTGGCCGCGTATGGCTGTCGCCGCCGGGACTGAACCTGTATCTGTCCTGCCTCAAGCGTTTCGAGCAGGGCTTTGCCGCATTGAGCGGCCTGTCGCTGGCGCTCGGCGTGATCGTGCTGCGCGCGCTGGGGAACCTCGGCATCGGCGGAGTTGGCCTGAAATGGCCGAACGACGTGCTGGCCATCGCCACGGAGGGGCGTCCGGGCGGCAAGCTGGGCGGCATCCTGGTCGAGCTCAGCGGCGAATATCAGGGGCCGTGCGCGGCGATCATCGGCATCGGCCTCAACCTGCGGCTGACTCCGGCGCTGCGGGCACAGGCCGGGCAGCCAGCCTGCGATCTGGCCATGCTGGCCGGTGGTGTGCCACCGGACCGCAACCGGGTCGCTGCGGTGCTGATCGAGGCGCTGGTCGAGGGCCTGCGGCAATTCGAGCGTGACGGTTTCGCCGGCTTCGTCGACGACTATGCACGACACGATCTGCTGCGCGATCAGCCATTGCAGCTGAGTGGCGTACTCGGTGCGTTCGATGCCATCGGTGCCGGCGTGGATGCGCGCGGCGCCCTGCAGGTGCGCATGACCGACGGCAGCGTGCGCCAGATCGACAGCGCGGATGTCACGGTGCGTCGCACATGAGGCTGCTGCTCGACTTGGGCAATACGCGGCTGAAGTGGGCGCTGCAAGCGCCGCCGCCCGGCTGGTTCGCGCATGGCGCTGTGGATTGGCAGCCGGACATGACGCTGGCGCTGGAGTTGGCCTGGGCTGGCCTGCCGCAGCCGACGGCGGTGATCGCGGCGTCGGTCGTGGACGTCGTGCGCGAGGCGCAGGTGACAAACGTTACCGAGCGCCTGTTTGCCTGCGCGCCCCGTTGGCTGCGCACGCCCGCCAGTGCCTGCGGCGTGCGCAACGCCTATGCCGAGCCGCAGCGGCTGGGCGTGGATCGCTTCCTGGCGATGGTCGCGGCGCGAGCCGATGGTCATGCGCCCTGTGTCGTGGCCGGTGCCGGCACCGCACTCACGCTCGATGCGCTGGCCGCCGATGGCCAGCATCTGGGTGGGCTGATCGCGCCGGGTCCGCAATTGATGCAGCAATCGCTGCTGGATGCGACCGCCCGGGTGCGACTGGACCGGACCGGCGACATTCTCGAGCTGGCCGACAACACCGCCGATGCGGTGGCCTCGGGCTGCTGGCAGGCGGCGGCTGCGCTGATCGAGCGCTTCGCCACGCGGATGGCGCCGCGACTGGGCGCCACGCCGACGCTGATCCTTGGCGGCGGCGATGCGGCGCGCTTGGCGCCGCTGCTGTCACTACCGGCCCAGCTGAGCCGGGACGGCGTACTGCGTGGTCTGGCCGTGTGGGCGGATACGCAATGACGCCGGCGTCGTCCGTCTAGAATGGCGGCTGCTGCCGGTGGCTGGGGGTTCGATGTTTCTGCGTTTGCTGTTTGTGCTGTTGAGCGCGCTCAATATTGCGGTGGGTGCCTGGCTGTTGCTGGGTCAGCCGTATGCCCGTGGCGGTCGTCCCAGCGACCCGGGCGTCACGGAATTGCGTCTGCTCTCGGAATTGCCGGAAGCCCCGACCACGACCACGGTGGCCGCGCCGGCCGCGGAGACGGCAACGACACCACGTGCGCTCAGCTACAGCTGCGTGGCGCTGGGGCCGTTCGCCACTCCGCAGGATTTGCGCAATGCACGGCAGGCACTGACCGCGCAGGCTACCCGCATGCGCTCGCGCCAGGAGCAGGCCAGCCAGACCAGCGGCTGGTGGGTCTATCTGCCGGCCGCCGGCAGCCGTGCACAGGCGCTGGAGCAGGCGCGGCAACTTGGTGCGCATCAGATCGGCGATTACTTCGTGGTCAGTTCCGGTGATCAGCCCAACACCATTTCGCTGGGCCTGTTCAAGGATCCGGCGAATGCGCGCAAGCGCCGCGATGAAGTGGTCGCCGCCGGCTTTCCCGCTCGCATGAGCGAGCGCAGTGAAAGCGTGCCCGAGTACTGGCTTGATCTGGTGATCGCCGACAGCAGCCGCTTCGACTGGCGCAGCCGTGTCCATGCCAGTGGCATCGGTTCACACAGCACCGGCTGTTTTTGAGCACGCGCCGCCGCGGGCCTGCTAGAATTCCCGACTTTCGCCGGCATAGCTCAGTTGGTAGAGCAACTGATTTGTAATCAGTAGGTCCCGGGTTCGACTCCTGGTGCCGGCACCAATTGAGCATCACCGAACATCCCGGGACGCCCCGAAAAACCGCGCCATGACGCGGTTTTTTGTTGCCTGTATGTCCCGCAAGGCTCCCCGGGTGTCCCTTGTGTTACCGCAATTCTGGCGGTAGCTTTGACGGTAGCGGCGACACGGCCGAGGGAGTTACCGTCATGCTCACGCCTTCCGCAGTGGCCAACGCCAAGCCCCGAACCACGCCCTACAAACTGGCCGACGAACGGGGCATGTATCTGCTGGTGAAGCCCGACGGTGCGCGCTGGTGGCGCTTCGATTACCGGCGCCCGGATGTCCGCACGCGCAACACCCTGTCGTTGGGCACCTATCCCGATGTGAGCCTTCGCAAGGCCCGCGAAAAGCGCGACGAAGCGCGCGCGCTGCTGGCCGATGGCATCGACCCGGGCAACCAGCGCAAGGCTATCAAGGCAGCCGGCGAGGAGCGCGCGGCGAACAGCTTTGCTGCCCTGGCCGAGGAGTGGCTGGCCAAGCAAGCCGCACGCATGGCCCCTGCCACGCTGGAAAAGGCCCGGTGGACGTTCGATGACCTAGTGTTCCCGTGGATCGGCAGCCGCCCGATAGCCGAAATCGACGCGCCGGAAATGCTCAAGCTGCTGCGCCGGATCGAGGAGCGCGGCGCGCACGAAACCGCCCACCGCACCAAGCAGCGATGCGGGCAGGTGTTCCGCTACGCCATCGCCACCGGGCGGGCACGGCACGACCCCACCGCCGACCTGCGCGGCGCGCTAGCGCCCGTGGTGAGCAAGTCCCGTGCGGCGATCACCGACCCGGCCAAGATGGGCGACCTACTGCGCGCCATGGACAGCTATGCCGGCAGTTTCGTCGTGCGCTGTGCGCTGCGGCTGGCGCCGCTGGTGTTCGTGCGTCCGGGTGAGCTGCGCAAAGCGGAGTGGTCGGAGTTTGATCTGGACGCCGCTGTGTGGCGCATCCCGGCGGCCAAGATGAAGATGCGGGAGGAGCACATTGTGCCGCTTCCATCGCAGGCGCTGGTGATCCTGCGCGATCTGCTGCCGCTCACGGGCGACGGGCAATACCTGTTCCCCAGCGTGCGCACCAAGGCCCGCACCATGAGCGAGAACACGGTGAACGCCGCCCTGCGCGGCCTGGGCTTCGACAAAGACACCATGACCGGCCACGGTTTCCGCGCCATGGCATCAACGCGGCTTAACGAGATGGGCTGGGCTCCGGACGTGATCGAGCGCCAACTAGCCCATGCCGAACGCAACAAGGTGCGCGCCGCCTATAACCGGGCGCAGTATCTGGAGGAGCGCACCCGCATGATGCAGGCTTGGGCGGAATATCTGGACGCATTGCGTGCGGGCGCGCAGGTGATCCCGTTCAAACGCAAGACGACCTGACTACTCTTCAACGCCGCGCCTAGGACGGCCATCCGAAAACCGGGCACCTTCCCCGGCTGGCGCGGCCCCTACTGAAGGGCGCAGAGGTGTGCGCGTGGTCGATCTTGATACCAGATACTTTCTTACCTGGAGCGAGACGGCTCAGGCTCTCGGGATGGATGACGAAGGCCTGCGGCAAGCTATGCTCATGCGGTTCTCGGGTGCCCCGGGGGCAGCTTGGCTACCCGTCGGAATCGACTCCCAAGGTGCAGATTTCTTAGCCCACTTGGTCGTTGACGGAAGCAATCCCATTGTGTCCGATGCGCAAGTGGGCGAATGGCATGGCGTCGATGAAGATGTTGTCTTTGCTGACGGGACAGTTTTTCCAAACCATGGGAGGACGGAGTCTGCGTCATGGGATGCAACACATGACCATCGGACAGGTTGGTCAAATTGCTTCCACCTAGGCGGACGGTTGGTGCTTGACCCCAACTGCGTGCGTCAGGCTTGTGAGATAGGGGGAGACCTCACGCGCCGCGTCTTGACGGTCGTTCCGCGGGAATGGTGTAAGCCTCTTTTTCCAAACGGAGCGTTTTCGTTTTGCCTAACAGAAGCTTCCGCTGGATTTAGAAAGTTGCCTGAGCACTTGTACACGCAGACGTTCTTTTACGCAGAAGATGTGCGCAACGTGAGAGACAAGCACCCCGTCAAAATAAAGGCCACGCGGGATCCGGAACCTTCCGAGCAAATGGATACGCGCAAGCTTCGGAATATGCTCCGTATGATTCGGGCGCTTGAAGTCATGGCCAACCTTCCGCCGAGAGGCGCAACGAGCGCATTGGAATTGCAGCTTCAAAAGCTTGGATTCACGAGCCCCAAGGAGGCAACCATCCGTAACCTGCTATTGGAGGCGCGCAATTTAGAGGCGGATGAGAAACCGCAATAGCGGATGACAGAACCGCAATTGGGGCAACGCCGCAGCGTCCCCTTCAAAGATCCCCAACACGTCCCGCATCAATCGCGGGCGACCCCGGAGGATCCTGCAATGCCAACTGACACCCTGCCTTCTCGCGGCGAACTTGTGGATGAACACGAAGCCGCCGCCATCTTGTCCACCGCCGTCCGCACGCTGCGCAACTGGCGCTCCCTGCGCAAAGGCCCGCGCTATCGCAAGATCGGCGCCCGCATGGTTCGCTATCACCGCGCCGACCTGGCCGAATTTCAGCGCGTCATGGCAGGCGACGACGATGCGGAGCGCGCGGCATGAATGCGTCGCTGCTGCTGGCTCGCCTGGAGGGCGTGCGCCGTAGCGGTTCCGGCTGGCGCGCGGACTGCCCGAACGGTCACGCCAAAGCGCGCGGCTCCCTGAGCATCACGGAAGCCGAGGATGGCCGCATGCTGCTGTCTTGCTTCGCCTGCCACGACACGCCGGCCATCCTGCGCGCGCTCGGCCTGGAGCTGGCTGACCTGTTCCCCGAGCGGATCAAAGACCCGTCACCGGAAGCACGGCGCGCGGCCCGTGAGGCGTTCAAGCGCAACGCCTGGGCGTCTGCGCTAGGGGTGTTAGGCCGTGAGGCGGGTGTCTTGCTGATCGCGGCGCGTGACCTGCTGCGCGGCCGCACCCTGTCACCGGACGATGTGGAACGGCTGGCGCTGGCGGAAGATCGAATTGCCCGGGCGCGCGAGGTGCTGGCATGAATCGCCCCGCCGAACCGTTGCCGTTGTCCGTGCGCTCACTAGAAGATCGCGCAGAGCGTGAGCTGACTACGCTGGATCGCCTGCAACCGCGTGCCGGGCGCATCCCTGCTTTTTTGACCGGGGACAGTGGGGACACCGGGGACCGCCCGCGCGGCAAGGCTTTCACTGTCCCCAGCGCCGGCGAGCCGCCTGGGGACAGCGGGGACAACCCGCCGCCGCGTCCGCACTTTGCGCTGCTGGAACGCGCCGACGGCCAACGCGCGCCGGGCGTCTACTGGTGCGACGTGGCGCGCGACAAACATGATGAGGTGACCGGGCCGGCTGCACCCACCTGGATATGTTCGCCGCTGCGCGTGGCAGCCTTGACCCGCGACGGCCAAGGCGGCGAGTGGGGGCGACTGCTGGTATTCCCCGATCGCGACGGCAAGGAACACCGGTGGACGATGCCCATGCGCATGCTGGCCGGCAGCGGCGAGGAGCTACGCGCCGGGCTGCTGGCCGAAGGGCTGACTATCACGTCATCGTCGCGAGATCGGCAAAAGCTGGTGGACTACATCACGCGCGAGCGGCCCAACGTGATGGCGCGATGCGTGCGGCGCACCGGCTGGCATGGAGACGTGTTCGTACTGCCGCGCGAAACCTTCGGAGACACCGACGCCGAGCCGGTGCTGTTCCAGTCCGCAACGCTGGACGGCGTGGCACTGGCGCAAGCGGGCACCCTGGCGGGATGGCGCAACGAGGTATCCGCACGCTGCGCTGGAAATGCGCGGCTGGTGCTGGCCATCTGCGCCGGGCTGGCCGGGCCGTGTCTGGGCCTGTTGAACATGGACGGCGGCGGCTTCCACCTGCGCGGTCCCAGCTCCACCGGCAAGAGCACGGCCCTGTGCGTGGCCGCGTCGCTGTTCGGTTCGCCGGCCTATGCGCGGACATGGCGGCAGACGGACAACGCGTTGGAGGGCGTGGCCGGACTGCATTCCGACCTGTTGCTTATCCTGGATGAAATCGGCCAGCTCGACCCCAAGCATGCCGGACAGGTGGCCTATCTGCTGGCCAACGGGCAAGGCAAGGGCAGGGCGGCCCGCGATGGCTCGCCGCGCGCGCTGACGACGTGGCGCATCCTGTTCCTGTCGGCCGGGGAAATCGGCTTGTGCGATCTGGTGACGCAATCGGGCGGCAAGGTGCGCGCTGGTCAAGAGGTGCGCGTGATCGACCTGCCCGCGGATGCGGGCGCGGGATACGGGCTGTTCGACCTTGTGCCACCGGGCATGGCCGCAGGTGCTTTTGCGGACGTTTTGAAGGCAGCGAGCGCCAAGCACTACGGACACGCCTTGCCGGCCTTCCTGTCCGCGCTGGTGGCCGATCCTGCCAAGGCACGCGAGGCGCTGGCGCAATTGCGCGATGGCATCGCGGCCGGGTTGGCGGGTGCGGATGCTGTCGGGCAGGTGCGACGGGTGGCCGAGCGTTTCGCACTGGTGGCAGCGGCCGGTGAGCTGGCGACGGTCCACCACCTGACCGGGTGGCAGACGGGCGAGGCAGAGCGCGCAGCGCAAACCTGCTTTGCCGCCTGGCTGGCGGGGCGAGGCACCACGGGCGCGGCCGAACCGGCGGCGATGCTGGAGCAGGTGCGCGGCTTCCTGTCCGCACACGGGGAATCGAGGTTCACCGATTGGAATGCGCAGCCGGGCGATGTGCGCACGATCAACCGTGCGGGCTATCGTCGGAAGGGCGACGACGGCCCGACCTACTACGTGGAGCCGGAGGCATTCAAACGGGACGTGTGCGCCGGATTCGACCCGCGCGCCGTCAGCAAAGTGCTGGCCGATGCTGGCGCGTTGAAGCTCGGCGGCGACGGACGCGACACGGTAAAGACCCGCCTGCCCGACAACCGCAGCGCCCGCGTCTATGTCGTTCTGCCGACCCTGTGGGGTGAGGCATGAACGTCGCGGCGATCCTGGAGCGCGTCGGCTTTGTCCCCGTTGTCCCCACGGCGCCGGAACAGGTGGGGACAGCGCCAGCCGTTGCAGCGCAACGTGTCCCCACTGTCCCCATGGTCCCCACCGCCAAAGGCGAATGCGCAAACGAAGCGCGCGAGGCGGCTTCGGCCGGTGCCGCGATGGCTGACACACGCGCAGCGCTGTTAACTTTTGTTGACCTGCTGGGCATCGATAGGGCGCACGTCTATCGGATACCGGGCGAGGAGCTGGGGCTGTGGGCGCGCGTGCCTGCCGATGTGCTGCCCGCTTACCTGCAAGCCCTGGACGACATCGCGACGCGACAAGCGGGAACCGCGCCGGCGAGCGACACGGCGCCGATCCACTGCGCCCACTGCGGCCCCGTCTGGGCGCATCCAAGCGTGGCCGCCGCCCTGCCCATGGTGAGCGGCTGGCCGCGTGCTCTTGGTTGTCCCTGGTGCCATGTACGCAAGGCAGGCGGCTACATCCCGCGCCCGCGCGCGCGATGCCAAGGCTGCCGGCACTTCACGCCCGACAGGTTGAACCCGGAGGCAGGGATGGGCAGTTGTGCGACGGGCCACGGCACGCATTACCCGATGGCGCGACATACGTGCGCCGACCTTATCCCCGGCGTGAGGGCTAGTGAATGACTGCTAAGAACAAGCCCAATGCAACGGCTAACAAATCCGCCCGGCTGCAAATCGAGGCCGAAGCCGACGACTCCCGCGACCGATTGATTGCGAAGGCCGCCGCCGGCCCACACCTCGGCGCAGCGGGCGTTATCACGAACTTCGGGCGCAGCATCTGGGGCGAAATATCCCTGACGGACCTTTTGCTTGTGCTGAAGTCGCAGACGGACAAACTGAGCGGCGGCGACCTTGGCCACGCCGAGGCCATGCTGTGTTCGCAGGCAACGTCGCTAAATATGGTGTTTGCCGAGCTGGCGCGCCGCGCTGCGCTGAACATGGGCGAGTACATGGGCGCGACCGAAACATATTTGAAGCTCGCCCTGCGCGCGCAGAGCCAGTGCCGCGCCACGCTGGAGACGCTAGCCGCGATCAAAAATCCGCCCGTGGTGTTCGCCAAGCAAGCGAACATCGCCCACGGCCCGCAGCAGGTGAACAACGATGCCGCCAGCATCGCGCGCGCGAGCGAAACCAAAAACGCGCCAAACGAACTATTGGAGGCCGACGACCATGGGCAAGGGCTGGACAACGGAGCGACGCGCCCGGCAGGCGCAGGCAATCAAGAGCTGGCAACCGTGGAGGCAGTCCACCGGCCCGCGCACGGCGCAAGGCAAGGCAAGCGTCAGCCGTAATGCCTGGAAGGGTGGCGCGCGGCCGATGCTCCGCGAGGTGGCTAAGTGCCTGCGCGGGCAGCGGGAGTGGCTGGACGACGCCGGAAAATAAGATCACGATCTATAAATGGTCTGAAAACCTGAGGCCACTAGGGGGGGGGATATGAAACGACTCGCTTTGGCTGCTGCAGTCCTGGCCGTCTTTTTTGCTGGCCCTGTGTTTGCTTGGGATGGCACAGACGAGAACGGCAATAGCGTCACCATCGATGAAGGTAATTTGGTTCGCGTGGGCGAAAGTATCACCTACCACAACGATGCTGATGGGAACGACCACGAAGCCACCATTGATGCAATCAATGCGTATGGTGGTGAAGTTGAAATCGAACTCACTGACGACGACACCGGGTATAGCCACACCCTCACGATGGAGCAAAACTAATGAAAATAATCGTCCTCGCCTTTTCGTTACTTTGTTGCGCGCCCATCTTTGCAAAGGGACAACGAAGCTACAAAGTGCCGACATATCACGCGCCACGATCCGCGAGCGTCTACGTCCGTAGCCACGTCACCAAAACCGGCACCTATGTGGCTCCGAGCTACCGCACAACGCCCAATGCGACCAAGGCGGACAACTGGTCTAGCAAGCCGAACTTCAATCCCTACACGGGGAAGGCTGGGACAAAAGATCCCTATGCGGCACCGACCTACGGTCACTGACATTGCCGGTTCGGCAAGCGGGTCCGTTTTGGGGCTAGGGCGTCAAGTGTTTCGGCTTACACCTACACCGGTTCGTATCGCCGGCTGATGAAAGCGCTAGTCCCTTGCTGCATCTTGGACATGCCCCTCAAGTCTGGCCCGATCCGATGGCCGTCCGGCGCAAGCCGACAGCGCAAGTCTGGTGGAACCGACGGCGGGGCACTTGGTTGGCTCGCCGCCCCCTGAGCCCGGAGGGCGCCCCTAAAAAGGGCGCCCTTTTTATTCCTTGCGGAATGCTCCGGCGGCTTGTGACAGCATCCCCACTCGGCGGAGCATTGCAGCTCGCTTTTGGCACCAAGGGCACGACCACGGTGGGGCCTTTGGATGACGGTCCCGGTCGTAATCATCACCGCACCACGGGCACAGTGCGTCGGCCAACAGGTGGCCGATGTTCTCGGCGACGCGGCAAGGCTTGTTCTCGTGCATTGGGGCGACGTTACGGCGCCGAGGTCTCAGGACGAGAGACCGCGCCCGGTGTAGCCTTTAGGGCCGACGACGCGAGAGGTTCCGGGCATGTGTTACTCGGCGCAGGTGTGGGCGGCTTATCAGAAATTCGTGCGCGTGCATGGCGCGATCATGGACATCAAGGAGTTTGTCCGAACCTTCATCGACGTGAAGGCCCGCGGGCAGTGGAACCGCCTGCCCAAGGCCATGCGCGAGAGCTTCCGCAAGCCGGAGAGCGCCGAGGGTTTCGAGCTGGCCAAACTGGTGGCCGAAGGTGACCGCGAACTAGAGGCGACGATCGAGGCCGAACTCTCGGCACAACGCGAGCGCCTGACCAAGGCAGAGGCCGTGCTCGCCGGAGCCAAGCCGACCAAGAAGGCCGCCGATGACCAGCGCATCGCGGGAAACAAGATCAAGGCGGCCGAGCGCAAGCTCGACGACTTGCGCCGCCGCGAACTGGAGCCCGACGACTCGCGCATCTATCCCGGCTATTACGCCCCGTTGATGGTGTGGGAGGACGGCCGGCGCGTGGTCAAGCCGATGCGCTACCAGTGCCGCCCCGTCGGCAAGCCTGCGTCGTATGACAAGGACTACCCGGGCACCTACAACGCCAGGCGCGACAACCTGGAGGGCTTTTGGCGGGGCCAGTTCGGCCACACGCACGGGCTCATGGTGGTGGAAACTTTCTACGAGAACGTCGAGGGACCGGACGGGAAAAATCGCGTCGTGCAGTTCACCCCGCGCGACCGCGAGCCCATGCTCGTGGCGTGTCTGTGGTCACGCTGGGAAGGGCCGGGCGAAACGCTGCTGTCGTTCGCGGCGATCACGGACGAGCCAGAACCGGAAGTCGCCGCGGCCGGGCATGACCGAACGATCATCAATATCAAGCCGGAGCACATCGACGCATGGCTAAGGCCGGACCCGGCCAACCTCGCCGAGCTCTACGCGATCTTTGACGATAAGCGGCATCCTTACTACGAACACCGCGTAGCTGCCTGACACTGCCCCAGTGAGCCGGACTTTTGTCCTGCGGCACCCACTCCCTACGGATCGGAGCGGGTGCCACGCGCCCTGCGGTATCATTCATGGCTCGGCACGCTGCGGTGAGTGGCAGGGGCCGGCAGAATTTTGGAGCGTCGGCGCGGGTTGGCGGTAAGTTTTGCGGTATCCGCCCGGCGGTGTTATTGGAAAGTGTGGTGTGGCAAGGGTTGCCGAGGCTTTTTCGGTTCCTGGTGCCGCACCAGAAAACCAACGACACAGGCCGTCTTTCAAGACGGCCTGTGTCGTTTCGGAGGGGCAGCCAGGCACGAGCTCAGCACGAAGTGCCATCGTTTGTGGTTTCGTGCCATGCCTGAACCGTTTCGAAGACACTTAACGCAATTATCGCGGCTCATACACTTCGGCGTGTTCACGCTCCCATCCTCGGAAGGTGCGAGGGCACATCAATGGGAACGCTTTACGTGGTGCAGGGTTTTTGCGAGGTGGGCGGGGACATCATCGCCGACAAGCCGATTCTTCACGGCATGGAACAGCTGGCGCGCACGCGTGGCGAGCTGCTGGCCGGACGACGCGATGGCGTGCTGGTGTATGCGCAGGCAGCAGATATTGATCGCGGCGAATATTCGGAGCCGGTCATTCTCGCGAAGTACGGTCAGGTACCCAATCCGGAACAACAAAGCCTCTGCCAGACAGGTTAGGCACACACCAGGACAGAGCCCGTGACGCGTGCTGCTCGGCCATAGCTCGGTCCGAGTACATCATTCTGATGATGCGGCACCCCTGAGAATCGTTCCCGCCACCACCTCGGTTGGGCGGTCTATATCTGTCCTGGAAAGTATTCCGCGCAGATTTCATGCCGGATTGCGGGGAGCTTTTGTGGACGGAAAAATAATGTGTACGAAGCGTGAAAGCTAGTAGGATCTACTCAACGGCTGCACAGGGGCAGTCGGGAGTGATGACATGCAAACGCTTCTTGCACATTCCGCCTTCTGGCGTGGAGTGTCGCTGTTTGCAGGGATGCTGGTTGGGAAAATCGTGCGTGATTCGAAACTCGGGGTGGCACCGGTACGTCGTGACGAACTGGTGTCCTGGAGTTCGGGTGCGCGTTCGCGCCGCGAAGACGAGTTGGCGCGTAGTCATCGGGATGAAGTCCGCTAAACGAACGCCTTGATGTTGGTGCGTGTTGTCGCGGAAAGCGATGGCCGGGATCGAGCGCTTCGATCTGCCGAGATCAGCCTGGTCCGAGTTGGGCGGGAGAGCGATCCTGCGCATCGTGCCGACCGTCCGTGTCGGTGCCTGCGTATGCCCGTGTTGTTCGCCATGTCAGCGCATGCGCGGATCTGGAAACCGGCGGTCAACGGCAGGTCGAGCAACGTTGCATGACAGGAATCATCGGCTCCGATCGGTATGGGGTGTGCCGCTGGTCTGAACGTGTGAAACGCGAAGAGACTGGCGCAACCCGGCAGCAGCCTGCTGGCGGAGCACGGCGCCGTGCGAGAGGCTGCGTAACGGCGCGGATCAAGCCATTCCGGTAAACTTCGGTCAATTCGTGATGCCGCAAGTTGCGAATATCTTTCACACTCGGACACCGGCGATTCGCCCGGGAACGGTGGCTTGAAGCTACCTTTCACTGGCCGCCGCACGGACATCGACGGCGCGTGACGGCTTCGGCCCGCGCCCGTCGGCGTGCCACAGCCAGGTAAACAGAGCGTATGAGCAGACAGACCATTTCACTGATCGGCGCGCCGACCGATATTGGTGCCGGCCACCGCGGCGCCGCGATGGGGCCGGAGGCTTTGCGGGTGGCCAATCTGGCTGAAAGGCTCGAGCGCCGCGGACTGAAGGTGATCGACCGTGGCAACCTGCAGGGGCCGCTCAATCCGTGGCAGCCGCCCGAAAACGGCTATCGTCACCTGGATGAAGTGGTAGCCTGGAACACGGCCGTCTATACGGCTGTTCATCAGGAGCTTCAGGCCGGTCGCTTGCCGATCATGCTGGGTGGCGATCATTGTCTGGCGATCGGTTCGATCTCGGCGGTGGCCCGCCACTGCCATGACGAGGGCAAGCAGCTGCGCGTGCTGTGGCTGGATGCGCATACCGATTTCAATACGGCGCAGGCCACGCCGACCGGAAATATCCACGGCATGCCGGTGGCCTGCCTGTGCGGTACCGGTCCGGCTGCGCTCACCGGCCTCAGCGGCGACACGCCGGCGACCACGCCGGACGTGTTTCGCTACATCGGCATCCGCTCGGTCGACGAAGGCGAGAAGCGGCTGGTGCGTGGCGCGAACATGCAGGTTCACGACATGCGTCATATCGACGAGGTCGGCATGAAGCGGGTGATGGAAGAGGCACTGGCCGCTATCGACGAAAACACCCATCTGCACGTGAGCTTCGATGTCGATTTCCTCGATCCCAGCATCGCGCCGGGCGTCGGCACCACCGTGCGTGGCGGCCCGAATTACCGCGAGGCGCAGCTGTGCATGGAGATGATCGCGGATACCGGACGGATGGCGTCGCTGGATATCGTCGAGCTGAATCCGGCGTATGACAAGCGTAACCAGACCGCGAAGCTGGCGGTGGACCTGGTCGAGTCGCTGTTCGGCAAGTCCACCTTGATCCGCTGATCGTTTCCACTCAAAGACACTACAAGCGAACCCCATGCAGACTCGTGTACTGACCGGCATCACCACCACCGGCACGCCGCATCTTGGCAATTACGTGGGTGCGATCCGTCCCGCCGTCGAAGCCAGCCGGCGCGACGACGTCGATGCGTTCTATTTCATGGCCGACTACCACGCGTTGATCAAGAGCGACGATGCGGCGCGGATCGAGCGTTCACGGCTTGAGATAGCCGCCACGTGGCTGGCGGCTGGCCTTGATCCGGCGCGGGTCACGTTCTATCGCCAGTCGGACATTCCGGAAATTCCCGAGCTGACCTGGTTCCTCACCTGCGTTGCTTCCAAGGGCATGCTCAATCGCGCGCATGCGTACAAGGCGGCGGTGGACCGGAATACGGAGGCTGGCGAGGACGCCGATGCCGGCATCACCGCCGGGCTGTACATGTATCCGGTGCTGATGGCGGCCGACATCCTCGCGTTCGACGCGCACAAGGTGCCGGTGGGGCGCGACCAGATCCAGCACATCGAGATGGCGCGCGATCTCGGCCAGCGCTTCAACCACATCCATGGCCGCGAGTTCTTCGTGTTGCCCGAGGCGCTGATCGAGGAGCAGGTGGCGACGCTGCCGGGCCTCGACGGGCGCAAGATGTCGAAGAGCTACGACAACACCATCCCGCTGTTCGCCGGTGGCAAGAAACAGCTGCGCGAGACGATCATGCGCATCGTCACCGACTCGCGCCTGCCGGGCGAGCCGAAGGATCCGGACAACTCGGCGTTGTTCACGATCTTCCGCGCATTCGCCGGCGACATCGAAACTGCCGCATTCCGGCAGGCGTTGCTGGATGGTCTGGGCTGGGGCGAGGCGAAGCAGGTGCTGTACGAGCGGATCGAGTCCGACGTGGCGCCGATGCGCGAACGCTACGAGGCGTTCATGGCCGATCCGGCGGCGATCGAGGTGATCCTGCAGCAGGGTGCGCAGAAGGCACGCGCGATCGCGACACCGAAAATCAAAGCCTTGCGTGAGGTACTGGGCCTGCGTTCGGCCACGTCGGCGGCAACGACGACTGCCCAGCCAAAGCCGGTGCCGAAGCAGGGCAAAATGCCGCGCTTCGCCAGTTTCCGCGACACCGATGGTAACTTCCGTTTCCGCCTGTTCTCCGCGGACGGCGAGGAGTTGCTGCTGTCGATGCCGTTCGCCGATCCGAAGGCGGCCGGCGCGCTGCAGAAGCGTCTGAAGGCGTTGGGTGCGGCGGCTGCCGTGTTGCAGGTCCAGTCGTCAGGCATGGCTCTGATGCTGGATGGCGAGCCGGTTGCCAGCACGCCCGACTACCGCGACGAATCGACACGCAACGATGCCCTCGCGCAACTGCACGAGGCACTGGACCAACTCGCTGCGCAGGAATGACGCGTCGCGATTCATGAGTGATTGACCGATGCGTTATCTCGCCATCCTGCTGCTTGCGCCGTGGCTGCTGATTCTGTGCTGGGCCTACTGGGCCTATCCGAAGAGTCTGCCGCGAACGTCGGCGCGTCGCGTGCTGGATGCCGCTGCCTTGCTGCTGGCGCTGATCGCTGCCGCGCAGTGCGCAGCGATCGGTTTCGACGTGGCCGAGTTGCCCGTGGTCGACGGCTTCGGGCGTGCCAGTGGCGCGATCTGGCAACAGGTGCTGCCTGCGCTGTACGGCTACGGTGCATTCACCGCCGTACTGGTGCTGGCGATGCTGCTGCGCCATGTCATCTGGGGCCGCCGCCGCTGAGCCTCTGCCCGATGGCGCTGGCACTGTGTCGATGACGCCATTGCGTGTGAAGCAGTAGTTGTCAATCGCGCCGAGCAACGGCCTGCCACAAGTCATGCGTGACTTATGGCTGTCGATGACAGCTAAACGCAAAGTGCAATCTGCGCATCTATTCGACGCGGCGAATTCATCGCGGCGTGGCGCAATCCTGCGCGGCATCCTATGGAAATCCCCACGACATGCGCATGGCATGCCTGCAGTCTGTGAAACTGGTATTTGTGATCCTGGCTGCGTTGTCGGCGCCTGCGCTGGCGGTCGACATCGACGGCCATATCCATCCCGATGAATGGAAGGGTGCGCGCCACATCACCGACTTCCGCCAGACCCAGCCGCTCAGCGGCAAGCCCGGCTCGCTGCATACCGAGGCGTGGATTCTGGCCACGCCGAAAGGCCTCGCGGTGGCCTTCCGCTGCGACCAGCCGGCGGATGTGCCACGTACACGGCAGCGCGTGCAACGCGACTTCGAGGATCAGGTCGATCGCGTCAACCTGATGGTCGACTTCGATGGCGATGGTCGCACCGGTTACGACTTCGTGGTCAGCTCGACCGGCGGCATCAATGACGCCGTGGTCACCAACGAGAACAACTTCAACAAGGACTGGGACGGCAACTGGCAGCATGCGGTCAGCGAGGACGCCGCCGGCTGGAGCGTCGAGATGTTGATCCCGTGGTACATCGCACCGATGCATACGGCTCTCGACGGCAAGCGCACGCTCGGCGTGTATCTCGATCGCGTCGTCGGCTCGACCGGCGAACGCGATGCGTGGCCGGTCGCCAGCTTCACGCGTCCGCGCTTCCTGTCCGAGTTCGGCCGGGTCGAGGTGCCGCAGTACAGCCAGTCGCTGCTGGCGATCACGCCCTACGTGTCCGGCCTGTACGACAATGTACGCGGCCGCAGCCGGCTGCAGGAAGGCGCCGACCTCCTGTGGAAGCCGAATGGCCAGTTCCAGCTGACTGCAGCGTTGAATCCGGACTTCGGTCAGGTCGAAAGCGATGACCTGGTCGTCAACTTTGGCGCCACCGAGACCTACGTCGCCGACAAGCGGCCGTTCTTCACCGAGAACCAGGGCATCTTCGATTTCAGCCTGCTCGACGACAACAGCCAGCTCGTCTATACCCGGCGCGTCGGCGGTCCGTCCGACGATGGCCATGGCGCGGCCGACATCGATGCCGCGATCAAGCTCAACGGCAGCGTCGGCACCACCAGCTACGGCGTGATGGCGGCGGACGAGGATGGCGAAGCTGGTCGGTTCTTCGGCGCCGCACGGGTGACCCACGACTTCGGCGACCAGAGCCTGGGCATGTTGCTGACCCGCGTCGATCGACCGTGGCTGGACCGCGAGGCGACCGTACTCGGCGTCGATCACCACTGGCGGCCGACGCCGCAGCTGACCATCGCGACCAACGTGATCGCCAGCGACATCCTGCAGTCCGGCATGCATACGCGCGACAGCGGCGCGACCCTCGTGGCCAATTACGAAATGGGCGGCGGCTGGCGCCAGCAGTGGCTGGGCATGCATTTCGGCGATCAGCTGCAGGTGAATGACTTCGGCTATCTGTCGCGCAACAATTTCAACTACGGCCACTGGGAAGTGCGCAAGCGCTACGCCGATTTGCCGGCCGACTCGGCGTACAGCTCGCATGATTTGCAGTTCCGCATCGACGCGCTGGACAACGATCGCGGTCTGCGCCTGCGCCGCCAGTTGCGCCTCGGCGACCTCAGCAACTTGCGCAACGGCGCCACCGACCAGGTGCAGTTCAACTTCAACAGTGCGGGCTGGGACGACCTGCTGACCCGCGGCCACGGCGCGCTGTTCCTGCCACCATCGGTGGACCTTGCCTACGAACGGATCAGTCCGCGCCATGGCAACTGGGCGTTCAAGCTGGATGCGGAGGTTGTCAGCGGCGGTCTAAGCGGTAATCGCCAGATCGGCTACAACGTCAAATTTCTGCCGACCTATTTCATCAGCGACGCCTTCAGCGTGTATGCCGGTCCGTATTGCGAGCACGTCCCCGACTGGCTGGTGTGGCAACACGACAACCTGATCGGCCGTTTCAACGAGCACAGTCTGGAACTCGACGCCGGCTTCGACTGGAACATCGACAGCCGCCAGGAGCTGCGGCTCAAACTGCAGGCGATCGGACTGGATGCACGCATACGCGGTGGCTATCGCGTCGGCGGCAACGGCCGCGCCGTCGCCACCGATGACCAGGTCGATGACTTCAGCGTGCGCAACCTCGGCCTGCAGATCCGTTACCGCTACGAGCTGGCGCCGCTGTCCTATCTGTATGTGGTCTATGGTCGCGGTGGCTACGCGCAGGACAGCCTTGCGCGCAGCACGACCGACGCATTCGACAACAGCTTCGCGCTGCGCGACGACGAGCAGTTGCTGGTCAAGGTCAGCTACCGCTTCGATATCTAGGCTTCAGTCCCAGCGGTTGAGGTGCGGCCCGAACGTCGCGCGCTGCGGCTGCACCACGCAGAAGCGGTGGCCGCTGGGCGCCTCCATCACCCACCAGCGGTCGCGCACCAGAGCGATGCGGCAGGCGCCGAGCTTTTCCAGTCGGGCCACCTCCGCGTCCAGGTCGTCGGTCTCGATATCCAGATGCACGCGGCTGGCATGTTCCACTTTCTGAAGAAGGATGATCGGCTCGTCCGTAGTGGTCTGCAGTTCGGCGTACCTGCCATCGCCATCCTGGTCGGAACTGGCGACCGGCTTGCCGAGCGCGTGGCTCCAGAACGCGGTAGCCACGTCGAGATTGTCGATGTCGCAATCGATGACGATGGTGCTGAGCCGGCTGTGATGCATGGGACACCTTCATGGGCAATTGACGTGCCTGTTCTACGCCGAAGCGCGTGAACCGGTGCGGTGCGAGAATACGCAGCATGATCCCGCTCAAATACCTCCAGGCCTACCCGGTCACCTTGCAGGACAAGGTGCGCGAGCTGATTGCGCAGGAGCGCCTTGGCGAGCATCTGGCCAGACGCTACCCGGAACGCCATCCGGTGCAGAGCGACAAGGCGCTGTATGCCTACACGATGGACCTGAAGCAACAGCATCTGAAGAACGCGCCGGGCATCGACAAGGTGCTGTACGACAGCAAGCTCGACGTGGTGCGCAATGCGCTGGGTCTGCACACCGCGATCTCGCGTGTGCAGGGTGGCAAGCTCAAGGCGAAGAAGGAAATCCGGGTGGCGGCGCTGTTCAAGGCGGCCGCGCCGGAGTTCCTGCAGATGATCGTGGTGCACGAACTGGCGCACCTGAAGGAATACGATCACAACAAGGCGTTCTACCAGCTGTGCCAGTACATGTTGCCGGACTACCATCAGCTGGAGTTCGACTTGCGCGTGTATCTGACCTGGCGTGAATTGCCGTCGACAAGCAACGCAGACAATCGGGAATGACGATGAATAGTGCGGCGCTACAGAAATACCTGCTGCGGCTGTTCGAGCGGCACGATGTCGAACTGGATGCGGACGAGGACGGCTGGCTGGTCACCGACGGTGATTTCCCGGCGATCCGTGCCGAGTGGCACGAAGGCAGTGCGGCTGAGCCGGGCCGCCTCGATGTCGACGTGGTGCTGAGCGAGGAACGTCGGATCGAGGAAAGCTTCGCCGGTCTTGGTGCTGGCGAAGCCGGTTGCCGCGATGCCCTGCATGCATTCGAGCAGAATGTATTTCACGTCTTGCTGGCCGCCTGCTGGTACGTCACTGACGATCGCCGGATGCAGATTGCGACGTGGGACATCGGCGTGCGCAGCTGGGACGTGTTCATCGGCTCGTTCAGCGTGCGCGGCGCGGACAGTGACGCCGTGAGCATTCCGGCTGAGGCGCTGACCGCGATCGAGACTGCGTTGAAACGCGAAGCGCTGACGCCCGAGCTGCACTGGCTGCGGCTGGTGCACAGCCATGCCGCGAGCGGGGACGACTCGCGCAGTGAAGCGTTGCTCGACAACGAGTTGTGGACGGCGGGAACCCTGGCGATGACTGCGGTGGCGTGGCCGCAGGCTGGCGACTACAGCGCACGCTGTTTCATGCTGCTGGACGTGCGCGATTACTGATCGTTAGTGACAGAAACAGACAGGGCGCCCGAAGGCGCCCTGTCTGTTTCAAGTGTGCAGCTGGGTCAGTTCGGCAGCGCCAGATCGTCGAGCATCGCCTTGAGGAAGCGTGCGGCTTCGCCACCGGTGGCGGCGCGATGATCGAAGGTCAGCGACAGCGGCATGCGGCGATGCACTTCGATGCCGCCGATCACCGCCACCACGTCGTGGCTGAGTTTGCCGGCGCCGACGATGGCGACGGTCGGCGGCACCACCACCGGCGTCGCGTAACGGCCGGCGAACATGCCGAAGTTGGACAGGCTGATGGTGTAGCCGGACAGCTCCGACGCCGGGATCGAACGATCCTCGACCTGCATGCGCAGGCGTTTGATCGCAGCGCGGATACCGGCACCGTCGAGCACGTCGGCGTTGCGCAGCGCCGGCACGAACAGACCGTCGTCGGTATCCACAGCAATGCCGATGTCCACATGCGGATGCAGGGTGCGGGTGAGGTTCTTGCCGTCGAACCAGGCGTTCAAGCCCGGCACTGTCTTGCAGGCGAACACGATCGCGCGGATCAGGCGCGCGGTGATGTCCTGCTTGCCGATCCAGGCGTGCAGGTCGGCGTCGTCGACCAGGGTGGTCGGCACGACTTGGGCGTGCGCGTCGGCCATCACGCGGGCCATGTTGCGACGCACGCCCTTGAGCTGCTCCGGCTGACCGCTGGCCTGCTGCGACGGCGACGCGGTACGCACTGGTTTGCCGGCGAGCGACACGGGTGTACGGGTGGCTTCAAGCTGCGGCAGCTCGGGCGCCAGGTGACGGCCGGCGGAGGCGGGCACGCTACGCGCCGGAGTGGCCCCGAGCGCGGCCGAACCGTTTGCAGCGGCGTCCTTGACGTCCTTCATGGTCACCACGCCATCGGCGCCACTCGGGCGCACGCGGGTCAGGTCGACCTTGAGTTTCTTCGCCAGCGCGCGCACGGCGGGCACAGCCTTCACGCCGCCGATGTTGGCGGCCTGTTCGACGTGCACATGACTGCCGCTGACCATCGCGCCGACCACGGTGCCTTCGTCTTCGCGCGCCGCGGCAGTCTCTTCGACTTCGCCACCTTCGTCCGAAGCGACCACCTTGTGGCTGTCGTCCGCGGCCGTGCTGCCGACACTTTTCTTCGGGCCATGCTGGTGGCCCGTATCCTGCGATTCGGCGCGCTGCTTGGCGTTCGCATCCGGTTCGAACTCGGCCAGCGCGGAGCCGGTCTCGATGATGTCGCCAGGAGCGCCGTGCAACTTGGTCACTTTGCCGGTGTACGGCGAGGGTACGTCGACGACCGCCTTGGCGGTTTCCATCGAGCACAGCGGTGCGTCGAGCTTGATGCTGTCGCCCACTTTCACATGCCACTCGACGATGGTCGCGTCGGGCAGGCCTTCGCCGAGGTCGGGCAGGTAGAACGTCTTGATATCAGCCATGGGATCGGGTCCGTTGAAGGTTAGCTGGCGGCCAGGGTGCGCTTGGCGGCGTCGACGACGCGCTCCACGCTCGGCATGTATTTCATTTCCAGGCGGAACAGCGGAATGTGCGTGTCGAAACCGGTGACGCGCTCGACCGGCGCGAGCAGGTCGTACATGCACTCCTCGGCCAGCCGTGCGGCGATCTCCGCGCCGAAGCCGGCGGTCTTCGGTGCTTCGTGCACGATCACGCAGCGGCCCGTTTTTTGTACGGATTCCGCAATCGTGTCGAAGTCCAGCGGGGTCAGCGTGGCGACGTCGATCACCTCGGCGCTGATGCCTTGCTGGGCCAGTTCATCGGCGGCTTCCAGCGCTTCCTTCACCTGCGCGCCCCAGGTCACCAGGGTCACGTCGGTGCCGTCGCGCAGCACGAAGCACACGTCCAGCGGCAACGCCTCGCCGTCGTCCGGCACCTCCTCCTTGTACTGGCGATAGATGCGCTTGGGCTCGAAGAACATCACCGGATCCGGATCGCGGATCGCGGCGAGCAGCAGGCCGTAGGCACGCGCCGGCGAGGACGGCATCACCACGCGCAGGCCGGGGATGTTGGTGAACAGGTGCTCGTTCGCCTCGGAGTGATGCTCCGGCGCGCGGATGCCGCCGCCCCACGGCGCGCGGAACACCGCGGGCACGGTGAGCCGGCCGCGGGTGCGGTTGCGCATGCGCGCGGCGTGGCAGGCGATCTGCTCCATCATCGGGTAGATGAAGCCCTCGAACTGCGCCTCGGCGACCGGCTTCATGCCCTGCACGGCGAGACCGACGGTGACGCCGGCAATGGTGGTTTCGTCCAGCGGCGTGTCGAGTACGCGCAGCTCGCCGAATTTTTCCTGCAGGCCCTGGGTGGCGCGGAACACGCCGCCGTTGAGGCCGACGTCCTCGCCCAGCACCATGACGCTTTCGTCGTGGGCCATTTCATAGGCAAGCGCCTGGGTGACTGCTTCGATGAGAGTGATTTGTGCCATGACTCAATGACCCTTCTTGGATTCGAGCTGGGTTTCAAGCGAGAGGACGTAATCGCGCTGCTTGGCGAGATCGGCGGGGATTTCGGCGAAGATGTAGTCGAACATCGCCGAGACCGGCTGGGTCTTGGTCTCGAGGTAGGCGTTCACCTCGTTGTCCATCCACTCGTCGCACTCGGCCTTCCAGGCCTCTTCCTTCGCGTCGTCCCACACGCCCTTGGCCACCAGCCAGTTGCGCAGGCGCTTCATCGGCTCCTTTTCCCAGCCGTCCTTCACTTCCTGCTCGCCGCGGTAGCGACGAGCATCGTCGGCGGTGGTGTGGTCGCCGAGGCGGTAGGTGACCAGCTCAAGCACGCTGCCGCCCTTGCCGCTGCGGGCGCGCTCCAGCGCGTCTTCCATTGCCTTGCGCACGGCGATGATGTCGTTGCCATCCACCTGGATCGAGAACAGGCCCGCGGCGATGCCCTTCTGCGCCAGCGTGGGTGCGCCGGACTGGATCTTGCGCGGCACCGAGATCGCCCACTGGTTGTTGACGATCACCGCGACCAGCGGCAGGTTCTGCGCGCCGGCGATGTTGATCGCGCCGTAGAAGTCCCCCTTGGACGAGCCGCCGTCGCCGATCGTGCACACCGCCACGCGCTTCTCGCCACGGATCTTGAACGCCAGCGCGGAACCCGCGGCATGCAGGCACTGCGTGGCGATCGGCACCGACCAGGCGAAGTCGTGCCGTGCCGGTTCCTTCTGGTAGTCGTTGCCGCGCTCGTCGCCGCCCCAGTACATATAGACCTCGCGGGGCTGCACGCCGCGGTACAGCTGGGCGCCGTATTCGCGATAGCTCGGTGCATACACGTCTTCCGGCCGCATCGCGCTGCCGATGCCGACATGCGCCGCTTCGTGGCCGAGGCAGCTGGCGTAGGTGCCAAGCTTGCCGGTGCGTTGCAGCGCGATCGACTTGGCGTCGAACACGCGTGTGGACAGCATCAGCTTGTACAGCTCGACCATGTGGCCGAGGTCCTTCGCGAATTCAGGCAGATCGTCACGGACCTGCTTGCCCTCGGCGTCGAGGTACTGCAGGTATTCGATTTCAAACTTGGCGGCGATGGTCACGACTCGCTCCGGGGTGAGGAAGAGAGGGGAAAGACATGGAACGCGGCATTTTACCGAGGCTCGGCGATGGCCGTATGTCCGGATAAGACCGCCTTTGATAACAGGCCGGCATGTTGCACTGCAAGGTACAGCGCAGCATGCGGGGGCGTACGGGATGGCTGGCGACAACCGCTAAAATGACGCTTTTTGCCGGGTTGCGTAGCAGCATGAGCGAGAACCAGCGCGATATCGAAGCCGGTATCCAGACCGACCTCAACGGCCAGATGACCTACGGCGGTTACCTGCATCTGGACACGCTGCTGTCCGCGCAGCAGCCGCTGAGCCAGCCACCGCATCACGACGAGATGCTGTTCATCGTGCAGCACCACGTGTCCGAGCTTTGGATGAAGCTGCTGATCCACGAGCTGAAGGCCGCGGTGACGCATTTGCAGGTCGACGACATCGACGCCTGCCTGAAGATCCTGGCGCGGGTGAAGCAGGTGCAGCGCCAGCTGTTCGAGCAGTGGGCGGTGCTGGAGACGCTGACGCCGTCGGAGTATCTGGAGTTTCGCGGTGTGCTGGGGCCGTCGTCCGGCTTCCAGTCGCTGCAGTACCGGCAGATCGAGTTCCTGCTCGGCAACAAGAACGCCGGCATGCTCAAGGTGTTCGACCACGACCCGGCCGCGCAGGCCGCGCTGCGCGCGGTGCTGGAAGCGCCCAGCCTGTACGACGAATTCCTGCGTTACCTGGCCCGACGCGGCCATGCGGTGCCGGCCGAACTGCTGCAGCGCGACTGGACCCAGGCCTATCAACGCAGCGAGGCGTTGTTGCCGGTGCTCAAGCGCATCTACGAAGGCCGTGCGGATTTCTGGCCGGAATACCACATGTGCGAACAGCTGGTGGACGTGGAAGAGAGCTTTCAGCTGTGGCGTTTCCGCCACATGAAAACGGTGGAGCGGATCATCGGCCACCGTCGTGGCACCGGCGGTTCGTCCGGCGTGAGCTTCCTGAAGAAGGCGCTTGACCTGGAGTTCTTCCCCGAACTGCTGGACGTGCGCACCGTGCTGGGCAGCTGACTTGTGCTGCGGCGCATTTGACGCCGCGCGCGAGCAGCGGTTACACCTTCCGACATGAATCATGATGCCGAGTCGCGCACGTCGCGCCGACCCGGGGCCACGCAGGGGAACCCATGAACCAGGCTGTCGATACAAGCGCCGCACCGAACTATCCGCAACTGCTCGGCCATCCGCGTCCGTTGTGGATGCTGTTCATGACCGAGTTCTGGGAGCGCTTTGCGTTCTACAGCGTGAGCTGGGCGCTGGCGTTGTACATCGTCGCGCATTTCTACAATGGCGACGCATCCGGCCAAGCCTGGGCGGCCAGCATCTTCGGTGCGTATACCGCACTCATCTACGCCTCCAGCATCTTCGGTGGCTACGTGGCGGACAAGGTCATCGGCTACCAGCGCTCGATCCTGCTCGGCGCGCTGGTGATGGCGCTGGGGTTGTTCGTCGTCATGCTGCCGAGTCGCGATATTTTCCTGGTCGGCCTGGCGATGGTGATCGTCGGCAACGGGCTGTTCAAGCCGAATATCTCCACCATGGTCGGGCAGCTGTACGGGCGCGATGACCCGCGTCGCGATCGCGGCTTCACCCTGTTCTACATGGGCATCAACGGCGGTGCGCTGCTGGCGCCGTTGCTGACCGGCTGGATGGCCGGCTATTTCACTGACACGCCGGTGCAGCAGAACTACCGGATCGTGTTCGGCGCTGCCGGTGTCGGCATGTTGCTCAGCCTGTTGTGGTTCTGGTTCGGACGACGCGGCCTGCAGGGCGTGGGTCGTCCCGCACCGGAAGCCGCCGGCCGGATGCGCGTGGTGTGGGTGTTGCTGGGCATGATCGTCGCGGTGCCGCTGGTGTATCTGCTGCTGGCGTTCGTCACCACCGGACTGTCATGGATGCTGGGTGTGCTGTTCGCCGGCGTGGCGGTGATGCTGCTGGTCGAGGCGGTCAGGCATGGTCGGGTGCAGGTGGATCGTGTGGTGGCCATGCTGATCATCTTCGCCTTCAACATCCTGTTCTGGATGTTCTACTTCCAGCTCGGCACCTCGTTCAATTTCCTGGCGGAGAACCTGGTCGATCGGCAGATGTTCGGCGGCTGGACGTTCCCGGTCGGCTGGTTCCAGTCGGTGAGCCCGCTGGCGATCATCGTGCTCGCACCGATCGTCACCGTGGTCTGGAGTTTTCTGGCGGCGCGCAGGAGCGAACCATCGATCCCGCGCAAGTTCGGTCTGGGCCTGGTCTTCAACGGACTGGGTTTTGCGGTGCTGATGTACGCCTTGTCGCGACTGCTTGGTGCGTCAGGGCTGATTCCGTTCTGGCCGCTGGTGCTGTGCTACGTGCTGCAGACAGTGGGCGAGTTGTGCCTGTCGCCGATCGGGCTGTCGATGGTGACCAAGTTGGCGCCGCCGCGGCTGGTCGGCCTGGCGATGGGCGGCTGGTTCCTGTCGCTGGCGGTGGGCGGCAACCTGTCGGGGCTGCTGGCCGGGCATATCAGTGGCGACAGCGGCATGACGGCAACGTCGGCGCTGAGTGGCTTCACTTTCAGTTTCTGGCTGCTGGCCGGCTCCGGCGTGCTGCTGTTGCTGATCTCGCCGTTGATCAACAAGCTGATGCATGGCGTGCGCTGACCCGGACCGCCGGACATCGACATGAGAAGGGCGACCCTCGGGTCGCCCTTCTGCGTTTTGTCGCGTGCATTCCGGTGCGGGATCGACTTCTCGTGCTGCAGTGCATTTGACGCCAGCAGCGGTCAGCGGTTACACCTTTCGCAAGAACTTACTGATCCGCACGTGACGTGCCGACCTGCCAGCAGGGAAACCGATGAGCCAAGCCACCGACACGACGCCGCGCGCCGCGCCCGACTATCCGCAGCTGCTCGGCCATCCACGGCCGCTGTGGATGCTGTTCATGGCCGAGTTCTGGGAACGCTTCGCGTTCTACGGCATGCGCTGGGCGCTGACGCTGTACATCGTGGCGCAGTTCTTCAATGGCGACAGCGCTGGCCAGGCCTCCGCCAGTCGCACCTATGGCGCCTACCTGGCGCTGGTGTACGCGACCGCCGTGTTTGGCGGTTATGTGGCGGACAAGATCATCGGCTACCAGCGCTCGATCCTGCTCGGTGCAGTGGTGATGGCGGCCGGCCTGTTCATGGTGATGGTGCCGAACCAGCAGATCTTCATGCTCGGGCTGGCCACGGTCATTGTCGGCAACGGCCTGTTCAAGCCGAATATCTCCTCGATGGTCGGGCAGCTGTATGTGCCGGGCGATTCGCGCCGCGACCGCGGCTTCACGCTGTTCTACATGGGCATCAACGCCGGTGCGCTGATCGCACCGGTGCTGACCAGCACGCTGGCGACCAAGGTGTTCGGCACGCCCGGCCACCAGAACTACCACGTGGTGTTCGCCGCCTCCGGCGTCGGCATGCTGATCAGCCTGGTGTGGTTCTGGTTCGGCCGGCGCCAGCTCGGTCGCATCGGCATGCCGGCGCCGGAAATCGCCAACCCGGTACGCGTGGTCTACGTCGCGCTCGGTGTGCTGGTGGCGATTCCGCTGGTCTATCTGCTGATGGACAAGGCCGGCGCGGTGGTGTTGCAGTGGCTGCTGACCGCGTTGTTCCTTGGCGTGGGCGTGATGCTGGTGATCGAGGCGATCCGTACCGGCCGCGTGCAGATCCAGCGGGTGATCGCGATGCTGATCATCTTCACTTTCAACGTGCTGTTCTGGATGTTCTTCGAGCAGGCCGGCAGCTCGTTCAACTTCCTCGCCCAGCACATCGTCGATCGCCAGATGTTCGGCGGCTGGGAGTTCCCGATCGGGTGGTTCCAGTCGGTCAATCCGGTCGCCATCGTCTTGCTGGCGCCGCTGGTGACCCTGGCATGGGCGTGGCTGGACAAGCGTCGCATCGAACCGTCGATTCCGCGCAAGTTCGGGCTTGGCCTGATCGGCAATGCGCTGGGTTTCGCGGTGCTGATGTACGCCCTGTCCGGCCTGGTCGGCGACAACGGCATGATCCCGCTGTGGCCGCTGGTGCTGTGCTACGTGCTGCAGACCGCCGGCGAGCTGTGCCTGTCGCCGATCGGGCTGTCGATGGTGACCAAGCTGGCGCCGGTGCGACTGGTCGGACTCGGCATGGGCGGCTGGTTCCTGTCCACCGCCATCGGCAACAACCTGGCCGGCCTGTTCGCCGGACATGTCAGTGGCGAGAACGGCATGACCGTGGACTCGGCATTGTCCGGCTACACCATGGGCTTCTGGATCCTGCTGGGCGGCGGTGTCCTGCTATTCCTGATCGCGCCGCTGATCAACCGGCTGATGCACGGCATCCGCTGATCCAGTCGAGTTGATTCGCCATGAAGAAGGGCGGCCATGGGTCGCCCTTCCTGTTGCGGCATTCAGGGCTTCGTTGGTTGCAGTTTGTCGAGGATGCGTTCCAGCCAGGCCCGTTCCTCGGCGTCGAGTTTCGCCAGCACCTCGCGTTCGCGCGCACGTGCCATCGGTGCGACTTCGTCGTGCATGGCCCAGCCCGCTTCGGTCAGACCCAGCACCGAACGGCGCTTGTCGTTGTCGTGGATCGCGCGACTGACCCGTCCGGCCGTGACCAGCCGTGCCAGCGCACGACTCACCGCCACCTTGTCCATCGCGGTGCGCTCGGCCACTTCGCGCGCAGACAGGCCGTCGAAACGGGCCAGCACGGCCATCACCCGCCATTCGGTTACCGAGATGTCGTAGCGGCGCTGATAGTCGTCAGCAATCGTCTGGCTGATCGTGTTGGACAGGATCGACAGCCGATACGGCAGGAAATGTTCCAGCTGCAGCGGAGCGTGCTCGGCGGTGGCGGGGACAGGCTGACGTTTGGCGGGCATTGCGGCAGTGTTCCTTGCAAATGGTTTCATATGAAACTATAACGTGCGGCTTATCCGGATGGTGGCACGCTCAGGCACTGCCATCGTGCACCGACATACAGGAGAGCGCCATGAACGCCCAGCCGAACCTTGGCATGCAGGTCACCACGTTCGAGAACCCGATGGGCATCGACGGTTTCGAATTCGTCGAATTCGCCGCACCGGCAGGTCGCGCCGATGAGTTGCACGACCTGTTCAAGCGGATGGGTTTCAGCGCGGTGCTGAGGCACAAGTCGCGACCGATCACCGTATACCGGCAGAACGGGGTGAACTTCCTCGTCAACGAAGATCCGGATTCGTTCGCCGCCGATTTCGCCGAAGCGCATGGCCCGTGCGCCTGCGGCTTCGCGATACGTTTCACCAAACCGGCGGCCGACGTGCTGGCTACCGTGCTCGGCAACGGCGGCGAAGCGATCGATCACAAGGCCACCAGCAAGGCGGTCGCTGCGCCGGTGGTGAAGGGTATCGGCGACTGCATGTTGTACCTGATCGATCGCTACGGCAGCGCCGGCAGCATCTACGACGCCGACTACGCGCCGATCGAAGGCGCCGAGCAGAACCCGGCCGGTTTCGGTCTGACCTTCATCGATCACCTGACCCACAACCTCTACTTCGGCAACATGCAGAAGTGGTCGGATTACTACGAAAAGCTGTTCAACTTCCGCGAGATCCGCTACTTCGACATCAAGGGCGTCAAGACCGGCCTGGTGTCGAAGGCGATGACCGCACCGGATGGCGTCGTGCGCATTCCGCTCAATGAATCCAACGACCCGAAGAGCCAGATCAACGAATACCTCGACGCGTATCACGGCGAAGGCATCCAGCACATCGCCTGCTTCACCGACGACATCTACACCACAGTGGAAAAGATGCGCGCCGCTGGCGTGGAATTCCTCGACACACCGGATGCCTATTTCGAGGTGATCGACGTGCGCGTGCCGAACCACGGCGAGGACGTTGCGCGGCTGGCGAAGAACAAGATCCTGATCGACGCCGACCTGGAGACCAAGCAGCGCAAGCTGCTGCAGATATTCACCCAGAACGCGATCGGCCCGATCTTCTTCGAGATCATCCAGCGCAAGGGCAATGAAGGCTTCGGCGAAGGCAATTTCCAGGCGCTGTTCGAGTCGATCGAGCGCGACCAGATGAAGCGCGGCTTCCTGTAAGTTGGAATTCTCCGCGACCCTTCGACTTCGCCTGCAGAAAGCGCAGGCTACGTTCAGGGCGAGCGGTACGAGGTAACGGGAAAGAAAGCCCTTCGCCGCTGAGCGTGGCCGCGCAGCGGCGAAGTCGAAGGGCCGCCAAGGAGGGCGAAGAAATGGAATTCATCCTGTACATCCTCGAATGCACCGATGGAACGTTCTACATCCGTCATACCGACAACCTGGGCAGGCGACTCGCTCAGCACGATGAAGGCAAAGGCTGCATCTATACCTCGACGCGACGTCCCTTGAAATTGATCCATAGCGAAGGGTTTGAAACGCGCTACGAGGCATTGGCGATGGAGCGCAAGTTGAAAGGTTGGAGCAGGGCAAAGAAGTTGGCGTACATGGCCGGTGACTGGAATGCAGTCGGTACGCTGACCAAGGGAAAACACCGGCATCTACGCTTGCCGTGAGGCGCTTCGACTCCGCTTGCTGTGCAAGCTACGCTCAGCGCGAACGGTATCTGGATATGCTTACGCGGCATCAGGACTATTGACCGATGAATTACCAATCCGGTTTCGGCAACGAATTTGCCAGCGAGGCGATCGCCGGGGTGCTCCCGGTAGGCCAGAACTCGCCGCAGCGCGTGGCGCATGGCCTGTATGCGGAGCAGTTGTCCGGCACCGCGTTCACCGCGCCGCGGCACAGCAACCGGCGCAGCTGGCTGTACCGGATCCGTCCGGCGGCCGTGCATGAGCCGTTTCAGCCGTTGGCGCATGCGACGCTCCATAATCGTTTCGACGAAGCCTCGGCGACGCCGAACCAGCTGCGCTGGAATCCATCACCGATGCCGTCGCAGCCGACCGATTTTGTCGATGGGCTGGTCACGCTGGCCGGTAATGGTGGCCCTGCCGAGCAGGCCGGCGTGGGTATCCACGTCTATACGGCGAATCGTTCGATGCAGGGGCGTTTTTTCTACGACGCCGACGGCGAGCTGTTGATCGTGCCGCAGCAAGGAGCCTTGCGACTGGCCACCGAGCTGGGTGTGCTGGACGTCGAGCCGCAGGAGATTGCGGTGATTCCGCGAGGTGTGCGTTTTCGTGTGGAGCTGGTGGATGACCGGGCCCGCGGTTACGTCTGCGAAAACTTCGGCGCACTTTTGCGCCTGCCGGACCTTGGCCCGATCGGCTCGAACTGTCTGGCCAACGCGCGTGATTTCCTTACCCCGCATGCGGCGTATGAGGATGTCGACGGCGCATTCGAGCTGATCGCGAAATTCCAGGGCGCGTTGTGGTCGGCAAAGATCGATCACTCACCGCTCGACGTGGTCGCCTGGCACGGTAACTACGCGCCGTACAAATACGACCTGCGCCGCTTCAACGCGATCGGCTCGATCAGTTTCGATCATCCGGACCCGTCGATTTTCACCGTGCTGACTTCGCCCAGCGACACCGCCGGCACGGCGAATGTCGATTTCGCGATCTTCCCGCCGCGCTGGCTGGTCGCGCAGCACACGTTCCGGCCGCCGTGGTTCCATCGCAACGTGGCCAGCGAGTTCATGGGTCTGATCACCGGCGTGTATGACGCCAAGGCCGAAGGTTTCCTGCCCGGCGGCGCCTCGCTGCACAACTGCATGAGCGGGCACGGTCCGGATGCGGCCACGTTCGAGAAGGCGTCGAACGCCGACCTGTCGAAACCGGACGTGATCGGCGGCACCATGGCCTTCATGTTCGAGACGCGCAAGGTGATTCGGCCCACGCAACAGGCGCTGGATTCGGCGCAGTTGCAGGACAACTATCACGAGTGCTGGCAGGGCATCCGCAAGCATTTCGATCCGTCGCAGGCGTAGGCCGCCACACCATTCTGTCTGGGGAATTGCATGAAGCTGGGAAGTCTGAAGGAAGGCGGCCGCGACGGTACGCTGATCGTGGTCAGCCGGGATCTGACGAAGGCCGTGAAGGCCAGCGGCATTGCGCCGACGTTGCAGGCGGCGCTGGATGACTGGTCGAACAGCGCGCCGCGGCTGAACGCGTTGTCCGAAGAATTGAACGCGGGCAGGGCGACCGGTGCGTTTGCGCTGGACATGGGCGCGCTCGCCTCGCCGCTGCCGCGTGCCTACGAATTCGTCGATGGTTCGGCCTATTTGCCGCATGTCGAACGCGTGCGCCGCGCACGCGGTGCCGAGGTGCCGAAGTCGTTCTACACCGATCCGCTGATGTACCAGGCGACCAGCGCCGGCTTTCTCGGCCCGCGCGATCCGGTTGTCGTGCCGAGCGAGGACTACGGCATTGACCTCGAAGCCGAAGTGATCGTGATCACCGACGACGTGCCGATGGCGGTGACGCCGGCACAGGCGTCGGAGCATATCCAGCTGATCGGCCTGGTCAACGACGTCAGCCTGCGCGGCCTGATCCCGGGTGAGCTGGCCAAGGGCTTCGGCTTCCTGCAGTCCAAGCCGCGTTCGGCGCTGTCGCCGGTGCTGGTGACGCCGGATGAACTGGGCGATGCGTGGCAGGGCGACAAGCTGCACCTGCCGATGCGCACCTGGTTGAACGGGGCATGGTTCGGCGAGGCCGAGTGCGGCGTCGACATGCAGTTCAGCTTTGCCGAGCTGGTGGCGCATGTGGCGAAGACACGTCCGCTGACCGCTGGCAGCATCGTCGGCTCCGGCACCATCGCCAACGAGGACACCGGCAAGGGCGCATCGTGCCTGGCCGAGCAGCGCACGGTGGAGACCCTGCGCGACGGCCAGCCGAGCACGCCGTTCCTGAAGTTCGGCGACCGCCTGAAGATCGACGTCACCGATGCCGCCGGCGCTTCGATCTTCGGTTCGATCGAACAGCAGATCGAACCGCTGAAGCGCTGAGCGACGGAGCGGGTTCTGTTGGAGCGACTTCAGTCGCTCCCACAAAAATGCTGTCCTTGGTGCGCCTGCGGCACGTCGCCGCGACAGTCGCGCCAATTGATCCGGATCAAGGCGCGCGGCCAGTCACCACGACAGACTCCCTTGCATGACCAGTCCTGTCTCCATTCCCGAATTCGATCCCGCGCTGATCGCCCGCTACGACGTGGCCGGGCCGCGCTACACCAGTTATCCGACGGCACCGCAATTCACCGCCGAATTCGACGAGGCGGCGTTGCGCGCGGCGATTCGGACATCCAACGAGGAGCCGATTCCGCGCCCGCTGTCGCTGTACGTGCACGTGCCGTTCTGCATGAGTCCGTGCTTCTACTGCGGCTGCAACCGGGTGATCACCCGCGACGTGGGCCAGGCTGACCGCTATCTCGAGCGGCTGTACCGCGAGATCGAACTGATCGCGCCGCTGTTCGACCGCGACCGGCCGGTGCGCCAGCTTCATTTCGGTGGCGGTACGCCGAATTTCCTCGACGCCACGCGCATGCGCGAGTTGATGGAGTCGCTCGCGCGCCATTTCAGCTTCAGCCACGAGACGGATCGCGAGTACGGCATCGAGATCGATCCACGCTTCGCCGATGGCGAGTATGTGCTTGCCTTGGGCGAGCTGGGTTTCAACCGGATCTCGGTCGGCATCCAGGATTTCGATCCGGCGGTGCAGCAGGCAGTCAACCGCATCCAGAGCTTCGAGCAGACCCGCCAAGTGATCGACGCGGCTCGTGCCGCGCACTTTCGTTCGGCCAGTGTCGACCTGATCTACGGCCTGCCGCTGCAGACGCTGGAGGGTTTCAGCCGCACGCTGGATCAGGTGGTGGCGCTGGGGCCCGATCGCGTCGCCGTCTATGGCTACGCGCACCTGCCGGAGATGTTCAAGGCACAGCGGCACATCGACGCGGCCGAGCTGCCCGATGCGGCGACCCGACTGGCGCTGTTTGGTTGCGCGCTGGAGAAGCTCAGCGCGGCCGGCTACGTCTACATCGGCATGGATCACTTTGCCCGCTTCGATGACGAGCTGGCGCGGGCGCAGCGCGCCGGCACGCTGCAGCGCAATTTCCAGGGCTATTCCACGCATGGCGATTGCGACATCGTCGGTCTCGGCGTCAGCGCGATCGGTCGTGTCGGCGACAGCTACAGCCAGAACGCGCGCGATCTGATCGGCTACTACGCGGCGCTGGACGCTGGCCGCCTGCCGGTGGCGCGTGGCCTGCAACTGGACGAGGACGACCTGATCCGGCGCGAGCTGATTGGCGAGCTGATGTGCCACGGCATGCTGGACAAGCACGCCTTCGGCGCGCGTCACCGGCTGCTGTTCGACGAGTATTTCCTGCGCGAACGGCAGCATCTGGCGCCGTTGCTGGCCGATGGTCTGGTCGAGGAGGACGCGCGCGCGTTGCGGGTGACCTCGCGGGGGCGGTTGCTGTTGCGTATCATCGCCATGTGCTTCGACGCCTATCTGGGCGATGCGGCACAGACTCCGCGATATTCGCGCGTGATGTGATCAAGCCTGGTGTGATCAGACATGATCGGATCGCGAGTGAGCTGACCCACCCAGTCCCAACCCGACCCCATCACGATCATGCTATCCAAGCACCCGGCAGGTCGCCTGCCCGAGCCGCCCAATCCGATTGCCGACGACGGCGACGAGACGCGTTTCTGTGGCACCTGCGCGTTCTCCAGCGCCTGCATCGCGGCCGGTTACGACAAGCCCGAGCTGGCCGAACTGCAGTGCCTGGTCGAACATGTCGGGCCGTTCCGCGCGGGTGAGCACATCTTCCGCACCGGCGATCCGTTCCGCGCGATCTTCGCCGTGCGCGGTGGTACCGTGAAAACCCGCATGGTCGACAAGGAAGGCCGCGAGCAGGTGCTCGGCTTCTATTTGCCCGGCGAGGTGATCGGGCTCAATGCGATCTATCCCGAGCGTTTTCCGTGCGATGCGGTGGCGCTGGATACCACGTTCTTCTGCCGCTTCTCGTTCCCGGCGATGAGCGCGCTGGCCTCGCGCATCCCGGCCGTACAGCAGCATCTGTTCCGCATGCTCAGCAAGGAATTGGGCACCGCCAGCCTGCTGGCCGGTGATCACAGTGCCGACGAACGGGTCGCCGCGTTCCTGATGGACCTGGCCTCGCGCTACGCGGCGCGCGGATTTTCCGCCACCCGTTTTCACCTCAGCATGTCGCGTGGCGACATCGCCAACTACCTGCGGCTGGCCGCCGAAACCGTCAGCCGCGTGCTCAGTCGCTTCCGCGCCCAGAAGCTCATCCAGATCGAAGGGCGCGAACTGCAGGTGCTGGATCCCAAAGGGTTGCGCGCCATCGGGCAGGCGCTGCTGCCCGATTGACGCCGCGGTGCGAGTGCTCGACGCCGGCAGCGTGCGCGGGCGCCTAGTGCTGCATCAACACCGGAATATCCGCTTCTTCCAGCACCCGCCGGGTGGCGCCGCCAAAGACGCGCTCGCGCATCGGCGAGTGACCATAGGCGCCCATCACCAGCAGGTCGATCTGCGCATCGTGAGCCTTCTTCAGCAGGATATCGCCCGCCAGGTCGGACGAGGCGCGGATGTATTGCGGCCTGGCGGTGACGTGGTGGCGCAGCAGGTAAATGAATGGATCGAAGTGCGGCAGACGGCCATCGGCGGTGTTCGAGCCACGCACATCGCCATCGATCAGGATCACCTGTTTGGCCATCTGCAGGAATGGCAACGCGGCGTGGATCGCACGGATCGATTCGATGCTGCCGTTGCAGCCGATCACTACCCGCTCGAAGCTGAGTTCGCGGTTCCACCGCGGCGGCAGGATCAGGCATGGCAGCTGGCTGCCCAGGATCGCCTCGCCGAGAATGTCGAGCAGTCCGGACGCCTCCACGATGTCCCGTTCGATCACCGCCAGGTCATGCCATGCACCGAGATGACGCAGGGTCTCGGCAATGCCCGTGCTGCTGACCGCCCACATGGCCTCGGCCACGCCGGATGCCTGCGCGAGCGCACTGAACGCCGCGTGCGCATCGGCGTCTGCGATGGGCGGCTCGACCAGCAAGCCCAGCACCGTCGGTTCGACGTCGGCGCCGTGCAGCATGCGCGTCGACGGGTCCACGAAACAGCCGGTCAGGTTGCTGCCCCAGCGCGCAGCGAGCGATATGCCAGCCACCGCGGCCGGACTCCATGGACTGGTCGAGGTCACCAGCGCCAGTACGTCGCTGGGGCCGGCGACCGGTGCCACCGGATTGGCGGCGCTATCGATGCGGACGCTCTCGGATCTTTCCGTGTGCATGGGTGGTATCCCGACAGGAAGGGCGGCGATCAGAGATCCAGGGTATGGATGACCTGGGTCGAATCGCCCGGATCGAGGTGGCGACGAAAACCCAGATAGCTGGCGAGGTCACGCATCGCCTCGTTGTCGGCGGCGTCGAGCGAGAGCATCTGCTTGAAGCCATTCCTGCGGGCGAGATCGATCAGGTGCCGCATCAGCAGCACGCCGAGTCCGCGCTCGCGCCAGTCGTCGGCCACGGTCACCGCGCACTCGCAGTGCCCTTGCTCGTCGGTAGCGCTGTAGCGGCTCACCCCGACTTCGCGCAGCTTGCCGTTGTCGTGGGCCAGCGCGACAAAGGCCATCCGCTGATCGTAGTCGACATCCATCAACTGGTTGATCAGTTCCGGGCTGGCCTCCTTGAATCCACCCAAAAAACGGAACCGACGAGAATCAGGTGACAGCCGGCGGATGAAGTCTTCCTCGCGCTCGCGATCCTCTTCCCGCAGCGGGCGGATCAGTACTCGCGTGCCATCGTTGAGCGATTCGATCCAGTGCGTGCCGCCCAGCGACTCGAATTGGCTGGCGGAGGCGTCATCGACGCCGGCCTGAAGATGAAGGGTATTGGACATGGCGGTGTTCTCGATGGGGTGATCGTACGGCTCCGATGCCCGGCAGGCGGACATGGCGACTTGGCTCCCTGCATGGTTCATTTGTACGCCACCGCCAGTGGCTGCCAGTTGACCTTCGTCAATTGGTCGCAGCATCGCGCCGCTGGGCGCGGCATGGTGTGGGGCGCAGAGGGACGAATGGCGGTGTGCGGTGCGAAGGGCTCAATCGCTACCTTTCCGCTTCGATGCAATGAGACGCGACAGACTTGCCTGATCGGCCTGCATGCCGCGCTCAGTCCAGCTTGATCGGTTCGTGCAGGCCCGGCAGCTGGCAGCTCACCCCGCGGCCGGTCAGGCAGTCGCGCATCGCCTGCATGCCGCGTTCGTACTCGCCGTGCACCAGCAGTACCTTGCGTCGGGGTGCAACGCCCAGCCACGCCAGCAACGCCGGTTGATCGGCGTGTGCGGAGAAGCCGTTGATCGTCCACACCTGCGCACGTACCGCAATCTCCTCGTTGAAGATGCGCACCGTCGCGGCGCCGTCGACGATCCGGCGCGCCAGCGTGCCCGGCGCGGCATAGCCGACAAACACCACGCTGCTGCGCTCGCGCCACAGGTTGTGCTTCAGGTGATGACGCACGCGGCCGCCGTTGCACATGCCGGAGCCGGCCAGGATCACCGCGCCGTCCTCGATGCTGTTGATCGCCATCGACTCGCTGGTGTCGCGGGTGAAGTGCAGACCGGGCATGTCAAATGGATCGCTGTGCTGCAGTTCGGCGAGAAATTCGTCGTCGAAGCACTCAGGATGGCGCCGGAAGATCTCGGTGGCCGAGATCGCCATCGGCGAATCCAGGAATACCCGCACGTGCGCGGGGATCGCGCCGTCGCGGATGCCGCGATGCAGGTAGTAGAGGATTTCCTGCGTGCGCTCCAGCGCAAAGGTGGGAATCACCACGTTGCCCCGGCGTGCCAGCGTCTCGCGAATCGCCTGATACATCTCCCGGATGGAATCCGGCACCGAGCGATGCGGGCGGTCGCCATAGGTGGTTTCCATCACCACATAGTCGGCGACCGGCGCGGGCACCGGGTCGCGCAGGATCGGCCGGCCCGGGTTGCCCAGGTCGCCGGAGAACAGCAGGCTGCGGCGCAAAGTGCCGTCGTCGACATCCAGCAGGATCGAGGCCGAGCCGAGGATATGGCCGGCGTCGAGGAAGCGCGCGGTGATGCCGTCGACGATGGGTACGGTGTCGTTGTAGCCGACATCCGGGCCGAAGAAATCCAGTGCGTGGAGGGCATCATCCAGCGTGTACAGCGGCGGCGTCACCGCCTCGCCGCGGCGGTTGCCGCGCTGCGCCCGGCGCGCGTCCTCCTCCTGCAGGCCGGCAGCATCGAGCATCACCACGCGGGCCAGTTCACGGGTGGCCGCGGTGGCGAGGATGCGGCCACGGAAGCCACGGCGCACCAGCAACGGAATCCGCCCGCAATGATCCAGATGCGCGTGGGTCAGCAGCAGCACGTCGATGCTGGCCGGATCGAAGCCGAACGGCTCGGCATTGCCGCGCTCCACCTCCGAACCGCCCTGGAACATGCCGCAGTCGATCAGCACGCGGTAGTCGTTGCAGGTGATCAAATGGCAGGAACCGGTGACCTGCTTGGCGGCACCGTGGCAGCTGTAGATGATCATGTTCGTTTTGCCCGTGGTTGCAGATGTTCGGTCAGTCTATGTCTGGATGGTGGCGGGGCGGCCCTGGAAACGGGTTGATCGGCGTCAACCGTATCGCCTTCGCCCGGCGGCAGAATTCTTTCGTTCTGCTCTGTGCAGTGATTCGGTTGAGCATTGACAGTGGCAGACCTGCCCGCCAGCGTGGTGACCATGATTGAAGTGCCGTTCCATCAGGATTCGCAGGTCGTCCGGGGCTTCATCCGCTTTTCGCGCGCCATCGCCGTGCTGATGATCGCGGTTGCATTGGTCGTGCTGGCGGCCTGGTGGTCGGACGCACGACTGCTGACCGCAGTGGTGCCGGGGCAGCGTTCCATGAAGATCAATACGGCGATCGGCTTCGCCCTGTCCGGCAGTGCACTGCTGCTAAGTCATGGCTCCGGGCGCTTGCGCTCGCGGCTCAGCCTCTGGCTGTCACTGGCCGTGATGGGCATAGGCCTGGCCACGCTGGCCGAGTATGCCTGGTCGCTGGACATCGGCATCGACCACTGGTTGGATGATTCGCTCGCGCGCCAGTCAGATCCATTGTCCGGGCGCATGGCGGAGCTGGTAGCCACGGCGTTCGTGCTGCTCGGTGGTCTGGGCGTGCTGGTATCCGCGCGGCACTGGCCGTACCTGCGCGAAGGACTCGCGGTCGTCCTGCTGGCCATCGCAATGACCGGCCTGGCCTCGTACGGCTTTGCGCTGGCGGGCAGGGACAGCGGGCCGTTCAATCGGGTGCCGACCTACACGACGCTCCTGTTGCTGCTGGCGACGCTGGGCTGGATAGCCTCCACACCCACCATCGGCCTCATCCGGGTGACCACGGCCGACACGCTGGGGGGCGCCTTTGCGCGCCGTCTGTTGCTGCCGGCGTTGTTGCTGCCGGTGGCCGTCGCCTTTGTCTTCGAGATGTTGCAGTCCCGGCTGGGCCTGTCGGAAGCGCTGGCTTTTTCATTCGTGGCCTTGTCCAGCGGTGGCGCGGTGGCCTGGCTTGTGTGGTGGGTGGCGACCTTGCTCGACATGCTGGAGCGCCAACGCCGGAAATCGGCGTTGCTGCGCAACGATGCAGACACCGACACCTTGACCGGGCTGGCCAACCGGCGTGCATTCGACGACGCGCTGGCCAACCTGCTGCGCGGGCAGCGCGAGCACGATGCGCTGTTCTCCCTGCTGATGCTCGACCTGGACAGGTTCAAGAGCTACAACGACGATTTCGGCCACCTCGCCGGCGACGAGGTCTTGCGCATCACCGGGCATCTGCTGGGGGACGCGCTGCGTCCGTCGGATCTGGCCGCGCGCTACGGCGGCGAGGAATTCGCTCTGCTGCTGCCCGATACCGATGCGACCCAGGCCGACGAGGTGGCGGCGCGCATCCTTGACGCGTTCCGCGTTTTTGCGTGGCCGCAGCACGCGGTCACCGTCAGCATCGGCGTGGCGCAGTGCGCCACCAACGATGGCGCCACGGCGCTGATCCGGCGCGCCGATGCCGCCTTGTATGACGCCAAACACGCGGGGCGAAACCAGGCAGTCAGCGCGACGGTCAGTCTGCTGAGCGCCTCAGCCTGACGCCGTGCGCCATGTCCCGATGCGTCGTGCGACATGTCGCCAGCCTTCAAGCCAGCCGACCGTGACCAGCAGCATGGCGGCGGCCCAGGCCAGTGCCGTGGCATCGGGCAGCGCCAGCGCCATCACGCCGCGGAAGAACGATACGCCGATCACCACGACCAGCATTGCCAAGACGCCACCGAACATGCGTGGCAGCCATGGGTTGCCCATGCGCGCCAGCAACGAACGCGACAGGTTGCGGTTGGCCAGGATCAGCAGGAACAGGCCGATCACCAGCGCGATGAACACGCCGGTGCGGGCCTGCACCGCGCTCATGCCCCGGCCGAGCATCCAGCCGTACCCGCACAGCAGGATGGCGGCAAACCCGAGGCCCTGGATCACCCCGTGTTCGAGATTGGTGCGGGCGAACGGCGACGACGTCCGTGCGCGTGGCGGCCGGTTCATGATGCCGTCGGCCTCGGGTTCCGCCTCGAACACGATCGAGCAGGCCGGATCGATCAGCAGCTCCAGCAGCACGATGTGCACCGGCATCAGCAGCACCGGCCAGTGCAGCAGGGTCGGCACCAGTGCCAGCGCGATGATCGGCATGTGCACGGCGAACACGAAGCCGGTGGCCTTGGTGATGTTGTCGTAGATGCGCCGGCCCTGGCGGATCGCCGCCACGATGCTGGCGAAGCTGTCGTCCAGCAGGACGACAGCGGCGGCCTCGCGCGCCACGTCGGTGCCGCGTTCGCCCATGGCGATGCCGATGTCCGCGGCCTTGAGTGCGGGCGCATCGTTGACGCCGTCACCGGTCATCGCCACCACGTCGTCGCCGTCGCGCAGCAATTGCACCAGCCGCAGCTTCTGCTCCGGCTTCAATCGCGCGCACAGGTCGATCTGGCGCAGGCGCACGCGCACGCGCAACGCGTCGTCGTCGAGCGCATCGATCTCCGGGCCGGTGATCACCTCGGCGCGTTCGCTCAGCCCGACCTCGCGGGCGATCGCGCGTGCGGTGGCAGGGTGGTCGCCGGTCATCATGATGATGCGCACGCCTGCGTTGCGGCATTCGGCGATGGCGGCGGGAACCTCGGGGCGCGGCGGATCGACGAAGCCGACCAGGCCCAGAAAGCGGAAGGTGAAGTCGTGCTGGCTCTGCGGCCACGCGCTGCGCTGCCATTCACCGCGGGCCACGCCCAGCACGCGCAGGCCGCGCGCGGCCATCGCCTCCACCCGGGCTAGGATCGTCGCGGCGTCGGCCGAAGCCAGGTGGCACAGGTCGATCACCGCTTCGGGCGCACCCTTGGTCGCCAGCAGGTACTGCGTGCGGGCGTCGCCGCGGAATACGCGGGTCATCGCCAGGATGTCGGGCGACAGGCCGTACTCGATTTCGGGCGACCACTCGGCATGTACATGCTCGGTATCGGTGAGCCAGCGCAGGCCGAAATTCTGGATCGCCTTCTCCATCGGATCGAACGGATCGACCGGCGTCGCCAGCATGGCGAACTCGACCAGCTCGTGGAACGGCTCGGGCAGATCGTGCGCGCCGGCATCGCGAAACACTTCGTCGGCCAGGCCCAACTCGGCCACCTGCATGCGGTTCTGGGTCAGCGTGCCGGTCTTGTCCACCGCCAGTACCGTGATCGCACCGAGCGCCTCCACCGCCGGCACGCGTCGGGTCAGCACCTTGTGCTTCGCGATCCGCCACGCGCCCAGCGCCAGGAATACGGTCAGCACGACCGGAATCTCCTCCGGGAGGATCGCCATGGTCAGCGCGATGCCGGCGAGCACGCTTTCCAGCAGGGCATGTCCGTCCCACAGCCAGTCCAGCAGCGCATACGCGCTGGCCAGCAGCAGGCCGCCGATGGTCAGGTTGCGGATCAGCCGACGCGAGGCCCGCTGCAACTGGGACACCGGCTCGGCGGTCGCGGCCAGCGCCTGGCCGATGCCGCCGACCGCAGTGGCGGCTGCAGTGGCGCAAACCTCGGCGATGCCCACGCCCTTGGTCACCACGGTGCTGGCAAACAGCAGGTCGCGGTTGTCGCCGGGCAACTTGGTGACCGGCACCGCCTCGCCGGTCAGCAGCGATTCGTTGACATCCAGATGACCCTCCAGCGGTACGGCGTCGGCGGCGATGCGATCGCCTTCATGCAGTACCAGCAGGTCGCCCAGCACCACGTCGCGGCCGGGAATGCGAAGTTCCTCGCCGCCGCGCACCACCAGTGCGCGCGGCGCGGACAGCTCGCGTAATGACTCCAGTGCGCGCTGGGTCTTGCGCTCCTGCGCCAGCGTGATGCCGATCACCACGAACACGAACGACAGCAGGAACGACGCCTCGGCCAGATCGCCCAACGCCAGATACAGGCCTCCAGCCACCAGCAGCATCAGGAACATCGGTTCCAGCAGTACGCCGATGACCATCTTCCACAAGGTCTTTGGCGCGCTGCCCGGCAGCAGGTTGGGACCCTGCATGGCCAGCCGCCGTGCCGCCTCGGTCGGATCCAGTCCCGACAGGCTGGCAGGTCGGGACGGCTTCACCGTGCTCATGCGATCTCCTGGCGTGCGCTGTTGCCGTCCGCATCACGTGGCCGGCGATGGCTCACCTCGACCGCGGCCCGGTGTGGCGGGTTGACCGCCGTTGCCGCGTTCCTCAACGACAGACCAGCACCGGCACATCGGCCAGCAGCAGTGTCTTCTGGGTCACGCTGCCCAGCAACAGCTTCTCGATGCCGCGCCAGCCATGCGTGGCCATCACGATCACGTCGCAGTGGTGCTTCGAGACAGCGGCGGCAATCGCGCATGCGGGGCGGTTGTCGATCTCGTGACTGCCCGTGCAGGGAACCCCGGCGGCCTCGGCGCGACGCTGCACCTCGGCCAGCACGCGCTCGGCGCTGGCCACGGCACGCTCGACGTACATCGTCTCATTGGCCTGGGCGATCGCCGCGAAATACGTGACCGCCGGAAACGGCGGCAGCACGTGCAGCGCATGGACGTGGGCACCCAGGGCAGCTGCCAGCGCGATGCCGGTGTCGACCGCGCGGATGGATAACTCGGACCCGTCTACGGGCAGCAGGATGCGCTTGAACATGAATAACTCCTTTTGACACATCGCAACCGCTGATTGCCCCTGACGCCGGGCGGCAAAGGCTCAGCGGCAGACCAGTACCGGGATCTCGCTTTCCAGCAGCACCTTGTGCACCTCGCTGCCCAGCAACAGCCGGGTGATGCCACGCCAGCCGTGCGATGCCATCACCACCAGATCGCAATGCTGCTCGTGCGCAGCGCGGACGATCGCCTCGTGCGGGTGATCGTCGGTCACGTAATGGGTAGAGCATTCCACTCCGGCCGCCTCGGCCATGCGTCGCACATCGGCAACGTATTGCGAGGCATGCTTGGTGGCCTCCTGGGTATAGATGGCTTCGGTGGCTGCCAGCATCTCGGCCACGTAGGAAATGGTGTGGAACGGCGCCACCACATGCAGCACATACACGCGTGCGCCGCAGGTGCTGGCCAGCTCGATGCCGAGCTTTGCCGCGCGCAGCGACAGATCGGAGCCGTCGGTAGGCAGAAGAATGTGCTTGAACATGGCTGGTCCTGGTCAGGGGTGCTGTTTCAGCGGCAGGTGTAGCCGCCATCGATGACCAGCTCGCTGCCGGTCATGAACTTCGCCTCGTCGGAGGCGAGGTAAACCACGCCCCAGGCGATGTCGTCCGGCTCGCCCATGTGGCCGAGCGGGTGCAACGCGCCGACCTCGCGCCGGTGTTGCGCCGGGTCACCGCCCATCGAGGCGAGGTGCTGCTCCACCATGGGTGTCCAGATGAAGCCGGGGTGGATCGAGTTGACGCGGATGTGGTCGGCGGCATAGATCAACGCGTCGGTCTTGGTCATCAGGCGCACCGCGCCCTTGGATGCATGGTAGGGCGGCACATCGGGCGCGCCGACCAGGCCGTAGATCGACGACAGGTTGATGATGCTGCCGCCGCCGGCTGCACGCAGCGGCGCGATCGCATGCTTGGTACAGAAGAACACGCTCTTCACGTTGACCGCCTGCACCCGGTCCCACTCGGCCTCGGTGAGCTCGTGTGTGGGCTTGTTCGCGCCGGCGATGCCCGCGTTGTTGACCAGGACGTCCAGCCGTCCAAACGCTGCCACCGCGCCGGCGATCGCCGCTGCCACCTCGGCCTCCACCGATACGTCGGCGTGGAAATAGCGGGCGTTCTCGCCCGGTTGCGCGGCCAGCTTCCGGCCGATGTCGTCGTGCAGGTCGACGATGGCCACCTGCGCGCCGGACTCGATCATGCGCACGACACAGGCAGCGCCGATGCCCACCGCGCCGCCGGTCACCAGTGCCACCTTGCCACTCAGCCTGCCCATGGTCGTGTCTCCCGTGCGGATGGGGGCAGCGTGCGCGACGCGGCGCGGATTGGTGTTGATCGGGGTCAATTGAACGCCACGTTGCGTCGGCGAGCAGCACCGTTCTGCGCTGCCGCGGCAACTGATGCAGGTCATGGCCGCCACCCACGTCAATCTGCCAACATGACAAATCGTTCTCATTCGAGCTGGCTCACCATGGCTGAATCGTCCACTTCCACCGCCAGGCCGGCGACATTCGCCGAATTGCCGGCCCTGCTCGCCTCGGCGCCGCACCGGTTGCTGTTTCTGGCCGGCTCCGTTGCGGTGCTGCTGAGCATGGCGTGGTGGGCCGTAGAGCTGACCTGGATGCGCTTCGGGCTGGGCAGCTGGCCGCAGCCGACGATCTCGCCGGCGTATGCGCACGGCATGCTGATCCAGTACGGCATGTTTCCGCTTTTCATGTTCGGCTTCCTGCTGACGGTGTTTCCGCGCTGGTTGAACCAGCCCTCGCTGTCGCGTTCGCGCTATGTGCCGGTGGCCGGCCTGGTGTTCGGCGGCTATGTGCTGGCCAACGTGGGCCTGCTGGATCTGCCCTGGCTGCTCAAGCTGGGCTTCGTGATGATGCTGGCCGGTTACTTGGTCGGCCTGGTCACGCTGGTGTCGGTGCTGCGGGCATCGCGCGATCGCAACGATCACGCACGCTCGTGCGTGCTGGGCATGGCGCTGGGTACGCTGGGTCTGGTCGCATTCATCGCCTTTCTGTCTGGTGCACCTGACGAGTGTGCGCAACTGGCCGTGCGGATCGGCACTTTCGGTCTGCTGCTGCCGATCTTCTTCTCGGTGACGCACCGGATGCTGCCGTTCTTCAGCGGCAACATGATCAAGGGCTACACGGTGGTCCGCCCGCGCTGGAGCCTGCCGGTGGTGTGGGTGCTGCTGCTGGCGCACCTGCTGCTGGACTGGCGCGGCGCGCTGGGCTGGTTGTGGCTGGCCGACATTCCGCTGGCGCTGGTGTTCGCCTGGCATGCGCTGGCGTGGCAGCCGTGGAAGGCGATGCGGCCGGGCGTGCTGGCCGTGCTGCACCTGTCCTATGCATGGCTGCCGGTGGCCTTCGCGCTGTATGCCGTGCAGGACGTGATCTATGCCATGCGCGGCGAAGTGCTGTTCTTCCGTGCGCCATTGCATGCGCTGGCGATCGGCTACTTCGGCTCGATGCTGGTGGCGATGGTGACGCGCGTGACCCAGGGTCACTCGGGCCGGCCGATGCAGATGGGCGCGGTGCCGTGGGTGTGCTTCGTGCTGTTGCAGCTGGTGGTGCTGGTGCGCATCCGCGCCGAGTTCGGCGGCGACGTCTACCTGTGGCTGGTGATCGCCGCGTACGGCTGGCTGCTGGCATTCCTGCCGTGGGTGCTGCGCTCGGCGTGGATCTACCTGACCCCGCGAGTGGACGGCAAACCGGGCTGAGGCACGACGAGTCACGGGCTGTGGCAGGGTGACGCAGTGCCGCACCGAATCACTTGCGATTGACTCAAGTCATACGTGCGAGACCGTGTTCTCATAAGCTGGCATCAGAACCCAGGGAGAACGTTGATGACACGTCCGCACCTTTACCTCGCCGCCGCCGCGATGCTTGCGCTGGCGGCGTGTTCCGGCAAGCCGTCGGCCTCGTCCGGTCCGGCCACCACCACACCCACCGCCAGCACCTCGGTCGCTTCCGAGCGCGGCGACTTCGGTCCGCCGCAGGGCGAGCCGATCCACGCGGTGCTGACCAGTCCGCCGCACGTGCCGCCACCGATCCATCGCAACTACCCGGCCAAGGTCATCGTGGAGCTGGAAGTGATCGAAAAGGAAATGCCGATTTCCGAGGGTGTGAACTACACGTTCTGGACCTTCGGCGGCACCGTGCCGGGCAGCTTCATCCGCGTGCGCCAGGGCGACACGGTGGAGTTCCATCTGAAGAACAATCCCAACGACAAGATGCCGCACAACATCGACCTGCACGGCGTGACCGGGCCGGGTGGTGGTGCGGCGTCCAGCTTCACCGCGCCGGGGCACGAGTCGCAGTTCACCTTCAAGGCGCTCAACCAGGGCATCTTCGTCTACCACTGCGCCACCGCGCCGGTCGGCATGCACATCGCCAACGGCATGTACGGCCTGATCCTGGTCGAGCCGCCGGAGGGCCTGAGCCCGGTCGATCACGAGTACTACGTGATGCAGGGCGACTTCTACACCACCGGCAAGTATCGCGAGAAGGGCCACCAGCCATTCGACATGGAGAAGGCGATCGACGAGCGCCCAACTTATGTGCTGTTCAACGGCAGGGAAGGCTCGATCACCGGCGACAACGCGCTGACCGCCAAGACCAACCAGAACGTGCGCCTGTTCGTGGGCAACGGCGGCCCCAACCTGGTCTCCAGCTTCCATGTGATCGGCGAGATCTTCGACAAGGTGCAGCCCGAGGGCGGCACGGTCGCCCAGCACAACGTGCAGACCACGCTGATCCCGTCCGGCGGTGCCGCGATCGTGGAGTTCCACACCGACGTGCCGGGCAGCTACGTGCTGGTCGACCACTCGATCTTCCGCGCCTTCAACAAGGGTGCGCTGGGTATCCTGAAAGTGGACGGCCCGGAGAACAAGTCAATCTACTCGGGCAAGGAAGTGGACTCGGTCTACCTGGGTGACCGCGCCGGGAGCAATCTGCAGGCCGTGACCACCGCAGCCACGGCGCACGCGGCAGGCACGCTGACCAAGGAAGACCAGATCGCCGCGGGCAAGCAGCTGTTTGCCGGGACCTGCTCGGTCTGCCATCAGGCCAACGGCGAAGGCTTGCCGAATGTGTTTCCGCCACTGGCCAAGTCCAGCTTGCTGGCCGCTGATCCGAAGCGCGCCATGACCATCGTGACGCACGGCCTGACTGGCAAGGTCACCGTCAACGGTCATGAATACGATTCGGTGATGCCGCCGATGTCGCAGCTGACCGACGATGAGGTGTCCAATATCCTGACCTACGTGCTGAACAGCTGGGGCAACCCGGGTGGCCAGTTCAGCAAGGACGAGGTGGCCAAGGCACGCGCTGCGGCGACACCCGCACCGGCGGCGGCGCACTGAGATGCGCGCATTGGCACTGGTCTGTCTGGGCCTGTTGCTGGGGCTTCCGGCCGTGGCGGCGGATTACGTCGCCCTGCCGGGAGGGCGTTTCACCAGCGTGTTGCCGGCGGACGGCAAGGCGGCCGCGGCGCAGGTCGCACCATTCCGCCTGCGCACCGAGCTGGTCACCAATGCCGAGTTCCTGGCCTTTGTGAAAGCCCATCCCGCATGGCAGCGCGACAATGTCGCGCGGATCCTCGCCGATGCGCGTTACCTCACGCAGTGGGCCAGCGCCGATACGCTGGGTGATGAAGTGCTGCCGCGCCAACCGGTGACGCGAGTCAGCTGGTTTGCCGCCCAGGCCTATTGTGAAAGCGAGCAGGCACGTCTGCCGAGCTGGTACGAGTGGGAGTTTGCGGCGGCGGCCGATGCCACCCGCCGCGATGCGCGTGCCGACCCGGCCTGGCGTGAGAGCATCCTGGGCTGGTACTCGCGGCCTTCCAGCACGGCGCTACCGGAGATCGGCGGTGTCGCCAACGTCTACGGCGTGCGCGACATCAACGGCTTGGTGTGGGAGTGGGTCGACGACTTCAATGCGCTGATGGTCGCCAGCGACAGCCGCGACCAGGGCGACCCGGATCTGCTGAAGTTCTGCGGTGCCGGCGCACTCAGCATGCAGCAGAAGGAGAACTACGCAGTGCTGATGCGCATCGCGATGCTGTCTTCGCTGAAGGCCGCCGACACCACCAACAACATGGGCTTCCGCTGCGCGAAGTCCGATTGAGGAACCCGTCATGAAACGTCTGCTGTCCTCTCTTGCGATGCTCCTGCTGCTGGGCGGCAGCGCCCACGCAGCCCAGCCGTTGCCGGGCGATTCGGTCTATCAGCTGCCGGTGCAGCTGACCGGTCAGGATGGCCGGCAGCAGCTGCTGTCCGCGCGGCGTGGCAGGCCACAGCTGGTGACGATGTTCTACACCTCGTGCCAGATGGTCTGCCCGCTGATCATCGACAGCATGCGGCTGACCCGCAACGCGCTGGATCCGGCGGTGCGTTCGCAGATCGACCTGCTTGCAGTGAGTTTCGATCCGGCCAGGGACAGTGTCGCCACCCTGCGCAGCTATGCCGACAAGCGCAAGCTGGACCCACGCTTCTGGACGCTGGCCCGCGCCGAGCCGGCGCAGGTACGGCAGTTGTCGGGCGTGCTCGGTCTGCAGTACCGGCAATTGCCGGATGGCGAGTTCAACCACAGCAGCGAATTGATCCTGCTCGATGCCGAAGGCCGCATCGCGGCGCACACCAACGTGATCGGCAGGCTCGACCCGGCCTTTGTCAAGGCGATCACCGAGACCGTTTCCAGGCACTGAGCCTCCCGCGATATGGACGTCTGTACGTCCGTTGAGAAACGAAGCGCCGCCGTCATGGCGGCGTTCTCGTGTGCATGGCCGCGGCGTGTTGTCACAGCAGGCCTGTTTATCGTGCCGGCCTGACCGCGGTCAATTTTTCGGTGCCCTGGTATGCGCAGACTGCGCGCATCCACAAGGGGACACCACGATGAAAACGACACGCGGGACTCTTTCCGTCGCATGCCTTCTGGCCACGGCGATGACCGCACCATCGGCTTGGGCCGATGGTGCCGGCGGCAGCCTGCAGACGACACCCGCCAATGCGCCGCTGCAACTGGAGTGGGACGCGCGTCTGCGCCGCGAGCAGGTCGACGACGACGCCTTCAGTCACGACGCCAATGCCGACACCTTGCGACTGCGGCTCGGCCTGCGCGCGAACTTCGGCGATGGCTGGAGCGCGTTGCTGGAAGGCGCCGGCGTGGCCAGTGCCGGCGAGCATTACAACAGTGGCGCGAATGGCCGCACACAGTATCCGGCGATCACCGACCCGCGCGGCAGCGAACTCAACCAGGCCTGGGTGGGTTGGCAGGGCGATGCGTTCGGCGTGACCCTGGGTCGCCAGCGCCTGCTGCTGGACAACCAGCGCTGGGTCGGCAACAGCGGCTGGCGCCAGCACGAGCAGACCTACGATGCGCTGGCGCTGCAATGGCAGCCGCTGGCCGCGTTGACGCTGCGTTACGACTGGCTCGATCGCGTTCACCGCGTGGCTGGCGATGATGCGCTCAACCCGCTGGCGCGCGAGCGTCGACTGAATACCCACCTGTTGAATGCGGCATGGACGCAGGGCGCACAGCAATGGGTGGGCTATGCCTACCTGCATGAGGACCGCGACGTGGCCAGCGCCTCCAGCGAGACCTACGGCCTGCGCTGGGGCGGCAAGGCACTGCACGATGGCAACGGCCCGGGCTGGACGCTGGAGACGGCGCGGCAAACCGACTACGCCAACAACCCGTTGCACTTTGCGCACAGCTACTGGCTGCTCGAACCGACATGGACGCTGCAAGGGATCACCGCCAAGCTGGGCTGGGAGCATCTGGGCGGCAATGGCCACCATGCCTTGCAGACGCCGCTGGCCACGCTGCACGCGTTCAATGGCTGGGATGACCAGTTCAACGTGACGCCTGCCGGCGGCCTGGAGGATCGCTATGCGGGCGTGGGCGGCAACCTCGGTCGTGCCGGTCTCGCCAGCAAGCTGGGCTGGGTGGTGTCGTACCACGACTACCATGCCGATCGCGGCGGCCGTTACGGCAGCGAGTGGAATGCATCGCTGAGCTTTCCGCTGGCAACGGGCCTCACGGGCTTGATCAAGGTGGCGGACTATCGCGCCGACGGTCTGGGTCGCGACAGCGCCAAGCTGTGGCTGCAACTCGAATGGCATGGACAACAGGCATTGGCGAACGCACGTTGATCACTGCTGGCAGCCTTGGTGCGAGTGCGTTGACCCAGGTCAGCGCGCCCGCGCTCGCGCTGCGTTGATATAGCGCCATGCAAGCTATCCGGTCGTTGTACCCACACCGCGCCGACAACGCCGCGCCGACCGAAATCGATCTGCGCGGGCTGCCGTCACCGGAGCCGATGTTGCGCGCGTTGGAGGCGGCCGACGCGCTGCTGCCCGGGCAGTCGGTACAGGTGCTCACGCCGCTGTTGCCGATACCCTTGCTCGATGCGCTGGCGACGCGGGGGCTGTACACGTCGGCGGTCACGCTGCCGGGCGGCACCGCACGGGTGTTGATCCGCCGCCGGGATGATGATGGCCCGGCTGGCGCTTGATCAGGCACCTGCGGTTTCGTTGCCGCGCCGCTTCCTGCTGAGTGCGCCCCTGTGGGGCATGCTCGCCGGCGTGTTGTTGTTCGTCGACGGTGATGCCTTGCTGCGCTCACGCTGGCATCCGGCCACGCTGGCACTGGTGCACGTGTTCACGCTCGGCGTATTCGGTAACGTGATGTTCGGCAGCGTGCTGCAGTTTCTTCCTGCGGCCGCCGGGGTGCGGGTGCGCGGCGGGATGCTGTTGGGAGCACCGCTGCATGTCCTGTTCAATCTCGGCGCGCTGCTGCTGGTGGCAGGGCTGCATCAGAGCTGGCGTGCGGCACTGCTTGGTGCCGCGGTGCTGTTGCCGCTGGCTTTCGTGCTGCTGGCCGCGATGACCTTGCCCGGCCTGCTGGCAGCGATCGGGCAGCGGCTGCTGCGCGCGGGGCTCGGCGTGGCGATCGGGTTTGGCGCGCTCACTGCCCTGCTCGGTGGTGCACTGGCGCTGACTCTTGCTGACGGGTGGGCGTGGCCGGTGGCGGCGCTGGTCGACGTGCATGCCAGCTGGGGCGTGCTGGGTTGGGTGGTGGTATTGCTGGCCAGCGTGGCGCGGGTGGTGATGCCGATGTTCCAGGGCACCGGAACGTTTCCCGCGCGGGTGCAGGCGCTGTGGCTCGGCAGTGCGCTGGTGATGCTGTCCGGCGCAGCGTGGTGGCGCTTGACTCACGCCGATGGCCGCTGGCTGGCCGGCACGGTAGCGCTCCATGCGACGCTGTTCGCAGGCGCCGCCCTGTGGCTGCAATGGCGCGTGCCGCGGCAACGTCGCAGCCCGCTGCTGTGGAGCTGGCGTGCCGGTCTGATCGTGCTGTTGCTTGCGGCGCTGGTACTGGTCGCCGGTCCGCGCGGCGGACTGCTGGCCGCGGTGCTGGGGCTGGGTATCGCCTTGCCGCTGCTGCTGCTCGGCATGGCGCTGGAGATCGTCGCCTTCATCGGCTGGATCGAGTTGCACCGGGTGTGCGGTCGCGGCGTGCAGCTGCCCGGTGTGCAGCGCCTGCTGCCCGACAGCGACAAGCGCGGTGTGCTGCTGGCGCAATTGCCACTGCTGCTGTTGCCGGCCGCGGTGCTGTGGCCCTCGGCCTGGCTGGCGCGCGCCGCCGGGTTGGCGCTGCTGTTTGCATGGCTGGGCGTGTGGTCGGCGTTGCGCGGCGTGCGCAGGCGCGCGAATGGTTTTCTGTTGACGCTGGAGGGTCGCTTATGAGCGCGAAGTTGCCGCTGGTCTATTCCTGTTCCGGCTGCTCGAGTGCGGCGCAGATGGCCAACCATCTGGCGCTGAAGCTGGATCGCGAAGGCATCGCCGAGATGTCCTGCATCGCCGGCGTCGGCGGTGGCGTCACCGGCCTGGTGCGCACGGCGCAGAGCGGGCGTCGCATTCTCGCGCTGGATGGCTGCGTGCTGAAATGCGCCTCGGCCTGCCTGACCAACGCAGGCGTGGTTGCCGACACGCATCTGGTGCTTTCCGACTACGGCGTCAAAAAGCGCCAGCACGCCGATTTCAATCTCACCGAAGCGCAGCAGGTGTATGCGGCCGAAGTGCTGCCCGCGGCGCAGGCACTGCGCGCTGCGCTGGCTGCGGGCGGATCAACCACGGAGCCTGCCGATGCGCCTGCCCACGCCTGAGCGCCTCATGCTGATCCGCATGCGCGGCGCAATCGATCGCGTCGACGATGGCCTGATCGTGCTGCTCGCGGCACGTCGTCGGCTGGTGCGCGCAGTGGCGGCACTGAAGCCGCGTGCCGGCGTGCCGCCGCGCGATCTGGTGCGCGAGCGGCAGGTGCGCACGCGCACGCAGTCGCTGGCACATCGGCTGGATCTGCCGGCGGATACCGCGGCGGGTCTGCTGGACCTGGCGATCGTCGATGCCTGTCGCCAGCAGGGCATGGCGATTGATCTTGGTCAAGGCGCGCTCCCGCCGTCTCCCGCCATGATGCAGCCCATCATGTCCGACACGCTTTCCTCCGAATCACGCGCATTGCACCTGTTGCGTCTGCTGCCGCCGCCGCGCCGATTCGCGCCGTTGCTGCGCGCGCTGCCACAGCGCTGGCAGCGCAACCTGCTGGAGCGCGCGATGGCCCGCGTGCTTGCCGTGCCCCTGCAGGACGGAACGCTGGATTTCATGCGCGATCGCCGGCTCGGGATCGAGGTCAGCGACCTGCGACTGTGCTGGGTGCTGGAGTTGCGCGATGGGCACTTGCGCGTCGGCGATGGCGCGCCCGAGGCCAGCGTGCGCGGCAGCACCACCGATCTGCTGTTGCTGGCCAGTCGGCTGGAAGATGCCGACACGCTGTTCTTCCAGCGCGCGCTGGAACTCACCGGCGACACCGAGCTCGGCCTCACCGCACGCAACCTGCTCGAACGGCTGCCATGGGAATCCGTGCCGCTGGGCCTGCGCATTGCACTCAATCGCGGCGCGCGGTTGGCGCGCGCCGCGCGCGAGGCGCATCGCCACCGGGCCTGATCACGCGGCGGCGTGCGCCGTGCGGCTTGTCCTTCACCTCTCCCGCGGATCGCCATGCACGACCCCGAAAGCCTGTCTGCACCCGTCTGGCGCGACGAACTTGAACACGAGTACGCCGCGCTGGGCGAACGTCTCGAACATCTGGTGCCGTGCCTGGAGTGGCCGCTGCACCTGCCGTGGATCGACGCGATCAACACGCTGAAAAAACAGCGCGGGGCGGTGATCATGGCGCACAGCTACCAGTCGCCGGAGATCTTCCACGGCGTCGCCGACATCACTGGAGACTCGCTCGGCCTGGCGCAGGCGGCCGCCGACTGCGATGCCGAGCTGATCGTGTTGTGCGGCGTGCACTTCATGGCCGAGACCGCGAAGATCCTGGCGCCGCACAAGACCGTATTGATCCCGGATCCCGAAGCGGGCTGTTCACTGGCCTCGTCGATCACCGCTGCCGATGTGTTGGCACTGCGTGCGCGGCATCCGGGTGTGCCGGTGGTCAGTTACGCGAATACTTCGGCCGCCGTGAAAGCCGAGTCCGATGCGATCTGCACCTCGGCCAATGCGGTGCAGGTGGTCGAGGCGATGGGCAGCGACACGGTGATCTTCCTGCCCGACGAGTACCTGGGCCGCCACGTCGCCAGCCAGACCAAGGTCGAGCTGGTGCTGTGGAACGGCCGCTGCGAGGTACACGAGAAGTTCACCGCACAGCAGGCGCGGCATGCGCGCGAGCAATTCGACGCCGTGCTGGTGGCCCATCCGGAGTGTCCGCCGGAGGTGCTCGCCGAAGCGGATTTCGTCGGCTCCACCACCGCGATGGGCAAGTGGCTGGAACGCGAAAAGCCGGCGCGGGTGGCGTTGATCACCGAATGTTCGATGGCCGACAACCTGCGCGTGCAGTTCCCCGCCACCGAGTTCATCAAGCCATGCAACCTGTGTCCGCACATGCAGCGAATCACTTTGCCGAAGATCCACGAAGCCCTGCGTGACATGAAACACGCGGTGGAAGTGCCGCCGCAGGTTGCCGTACGGGCCCGCGCGGCGCTGGAGAGGATGCTGGCCGTGGGGCGGCGCGAAACCGTGTGAAACGCGCACGCCGACCCATCGTGGTGGTAGGCGGTGGCGTGGCCGGCATGGTCACGGCGCTGGCCGCGGCGCCGGCGCCGGTGCGCCTGCTGTGCCGTGCACACGACGGCAGCGGCAGTGCCAGCGCGCTGGCGCAAGGTGGCATCGCCGCCGCGCTCCATCCGCACGACAGCACTGCCGCGCACGCCGTCGACACCATCGAGGCAGGCGCGCATCACAACGATGCCACGGCAGTGCAGTGGTTGACCGGCGAGGCGCCGGCTGCCATCGCCTGGCTGCAGCAGCAGGGCGTGGTTTTCGATGGCGCGGCCGGTGGCGCACTGCAGCTGGGTCGGGAGGGTGGTCATGGCGCCGCGCGCATCGTGCATGCCGGCGGCGATGCCACCGGCGCAGCGCTGGTGCGTGCGCTGCGCGCACGAGTGCAGGCAGCGGCGCATGTGCAGTGGCGTGGCGGCGTCGATGTCGGCGCCTTGCTGCTGCGCGACGGCGACGTGGTCGGTGTGCGCACCTGCGATGATCGTGGTCGCCAGCAGCACATCGAAGCCGCCGCGGTAGCACTCGCCACCGGCGGCATCGGCGCATTGTTTGCGCATACCAGCAATCCGGCCGGCGCGGACGGTGCCGGGCTGGCGCTGGGTCTGGCCGGTGGCGCGGCATCGCGCGATCTGGAGTTCATGCAGTTTCATCCCACCGCGCTGGACATCGGCGGCCATTCCCTGCCGCTGATCACCGAGGCGCTGCGCGGCGCCGGCGCGCGCCTGCTCGACGCGGCCGGGCAACCGCTGATGCGCGGCCAGCATCCGCAGGGCGATCTGGCGCCGCGCGATGTGGTGGCGCGGCGCGTGTGGCAGGCGCAGCGCGAAGGCGACAAGGTGTGGCTCGATGCGACGGCGGTGAGTGGCGACTGGAACATCCGCTTTCCCACCGTGCTGGCGGCGTGCATGGCGCATGGTTTCGATCCGAGACAGGTGCCGCTGCCGGTGACGCCAGCCGCGCATTTCCACATGGGCGGCATCGCCACCGATCTGGATGGGCGCAGCACGCTGGCCGGCCTGCACGCGGTGGGCGAAGTTGCCTGCAACGGCGTGCACGGCGCCAACCGGCTGGCCAGCAATTCGCTGCTGGAAGGGGTGGCGTGCGGTCGCCGGCTCGGTGCCGCGCTGGCGCATGCCACGGCGGTGCGCGGCGGGCAGGGCAGCCATCGCTGGGTCGAGCGTGGCGAAAGTCTGTCACCGGCATCACTGGCCGCGTTGCGCACGCTGCTGTGGCACGCCGCCGGCCCGGTGCGCGAGGCATCGTCGTTGCGCGACGCATGGCGTGCCTGCGTCGCTTCCGCGGACGCCGGCTGGCAGATGCGCCTGGCCAAATCGCTGCTGCGAGCGGCCGTGCTGCGCCGGCGCAGCCTCGGTGCGCATTGCCGGCACGATCGCGGCTGTCCCGGCTGAGCCAGCGCGCTGCGGCGATATGCCCCACGCGGGACTCGCCTGCCGCGGCCGCGTTCGCAATGAAGGTTGACTCTCGTCAAGACGCATGCAGACTCGGATGGGCACACTCCCCCCTTCCTGACCCAGTGAGCTTTCCATGACACGTCCCTCCTCGTTCGATTACGAACAACTGCGTGCCTGCGGCCGCGGCGAACTGTTCGGTGACGGCAATGCACGACTGCCATCGCCGCCGATGCTGATGTTCGACCGCATCACGCAGATCACCACCGAAGGCGGGGCGTATGGCAAGGGATTGATCCACGCCGAACTGGACATCCATCCGGAGCTGTGGTTTTTCGGCTGCCATTTCATCGGCGATCCGGTGATGCCCGGTTGCCTCGGGCTTGATGCGATGTGGCAGCTCAGTGGGTTCTTCCTGCCCTGGCTGGGTGAACCTGGCCGCGGTCGCGCGCTGGGCGTGGGCCAGGTGAAATTTTCCGGGCAGGTCATGCCGACGGCGAAGCTGGTGCGTTACGAGATCGACATCCGCCGCGTGATGCGCGGCAAGTTGCGCATGGTGATCGCCGATGGCAAGACCTTCGTCGACGACCGGCTGATCTATGAGGCGAGCGACATGCGCGTAGGCCTGTTCCAGTCCACCGAGGGCTTTTGAGATGCGCCGCGTCGTGGTGACCGGCATGGGTATCGTGTCTTGCCTGGGCAATCAGCTGGCGACGGTGTCGAGCGCGCTGCGCGGAAGTCGCAGCGGCATCCGCGCCATGCCCGGCTACGCCGAGCTTGGCCTGCGCAGCCAGGTGGCGGGCGTGCCGGAGATCGACCTGGACGCCGAGATCGATCGCAAGCTGCGCCGCTTCATGGGTGACGCCGCCGCCTACGCCTACGTGGCGATGCGCTCGGCGATCGCCGATGCCGGGCTGGCCATCGAGCAGGTGTGCCACCCGCGCACCGGCGTGATCGCCGGCTCCGGCGGCGGCTCGCCGCGCTGGCAGATCGAAACCGGCGACCTGCTGCGCAACAAGGGTGTGCGCAAGGTCGGCCCGTTCATGGTGCCGCGCACGATGTGCTCCACCGTGTCGGCCACGCTGGCCACCGCGTTCGGCATCCTCGGCCTGAGCTATTCGATCGCCGCGGCCTGTGCTACCTCGGGGCATTGCATCGGCGCCGCGGCGGATCTGATCCGGCATGGCGCGCAGGACGTGATGTTCGCCGGTGGCGGCGAGGAAGAACACTGGGGCATGACCGCGCAGTTCGACGCGATGGGCGCGCTGTCCACCGGCAGCAACGACACGCCGCAGCGGGCATCGCGCCCGTATGACGTTGCCCGCGACGGCTTCGTCATCGCCGGTGGCGGCGGCATGCTGGTGCTGGAGGAATACGAGCATGCCCGCGCACGCGGCGCGCACATCCATGCCGAACTGGTCGGTTACGGCGTCACTTCCGATGGCGCCGACATGGTCGCGCCGTCTGGCGAAGGCGCGGTGCGCTGCATGCAGATGGCCTTGGCCCAGGCGAACGCGCCGATCGACTACCTCAACACCCATGGTACGGCCACGCCGCTGGGCGACATCGTCGAGCTGCAGTCGGTGCGCAGCGTCTTCGCCGAAGCGGTGCCGCCGCTGTCCTCGACCAAGGCGCTGACCGGCCATTCGCTCGGCGCGGCCAGCGTGCACGAGGCGATCTACAGCCTGTTGATGCTCAACGAAGGCTACATCGCCGGCTCGGCGCATATCGACGAACTGGACCCGCGTGCCGAAGGATTTCCGATCGTGCGTGCGAGCCGCGACGCGCAGCTGCGCACGGTGATGTCAAACAGCTTCGGCTTCGGCGGCACCAACGCCAGCCTGGTGTTCGCCAAGGTGTGATGGCAACACCTGCGCTGCCGCCGCAGGAGCCAGCCAGCGGACTCCTGCGCACGGGCGGCCACCCTTTCTTTTGCCACTCCCATCCTCCGGAAGAACGCCATGCCATCCATCCCAGCCTCACGCCCATCCACCTTCGGCGAGGAACTTGCCAACAGCATCAGTCATGGCCTCGGCGTGGTGCTGGCCATCGTTGGCCTGCCGGTACTGATCGTCAACGCGGTGCACATCGGCAGCACCGCAGCGATGGTGGGGGCGGCGGTGTTCGGTGGCAGTGCGATCCTGCTGTACATGGCCTCGACGCTGTATCACGCAGTGTCGCATGAGCAGGCCAAGGCGTGGCTGCAGCGGCTGGACTACGGCGCGATCTATCTGCTGATCGCCGGTACCTACACGCCGATCGCGCTGGGTGTGTTGCGTGACAGCTGGGGCCTGGCCCTGCTCGGCGTGATCTGGAGCCTGGCGCTGCTGGGGCTGGTGTTCAAGATGGCGGTAGGTGCGCGATTCCACCGGCTGTCCACGGCGCTGTATGTGGCGATGGGCTGGATGGCGCTGATCGCGATCCGGCCGCTGTGGCAGCACATGCCGACAGGCGGCCTGATCCTGCTGTTCGGCGGCGGCGTGGCGTATACGCTGGGCGTGGTGTTTTTCATGCTGCACGAACGGCTGCGCTACAGCCATTTCATCTGGCATCTGTTCGTGCTGGCCGGCACTGGTTGCCACTACGCCACCGTGCTGCGTTACGCGTACTGAGCAGCGGCGCTCATGCCGGTGCTTCGCTCATGCGCATGCCCGGCTCGCCGTGCCAGTAACCGTTGCGCGCGCCGATCCGTGGCGGGGCCACCGGCGAGCGGCGGGCGAGATGGAAGTGCGCCACCATCTCGGCCATGCCTTCGGCCTGCGGATACAGCCGCAAGATGTCCACGCCCAGTTCGCGCAGCGCCGGCAGCTCGGGGCCGAGGTCGGCAATCTCCTCGCCCTGGATCTGGATGCCGTTGATGCGCAGGAACGGTCGGCCTTCGCGCGTGGCCAGCGGCATGCCGTCGGGGTATTCGATGCAGCGGAAATCGCACTGGTCTTTCGCGACGTCGAGCGCGCGGGCGGTGAAGCAGCGTGCGGAGAAAGCCAGCGGCAGCCGGCCAAAGGTGATCACTTCCAGTTCGGGCATCTCGCGTCGTTCGGCCTGCATCGCCTCGCGCAATTCGCGCAGCAAGGTATGGCCTTGCTCCACGCCGGGCACCCAGCGACGCAGGCCATCGTCCATCAGCATGGCGAGCGCGTGGTGGTTGTAGACGTTGAGCGTGGGGCCGGCGACGAACGGTACGCCGCGCTCGCGACACAGTTGCACCGCAGACAGGTCGTTCGCCTCGATCCAGCAGTCGCCGTGATCGACCAGCCGCTGCAGTGCGCCCAGTTCGGACTCGGCTTCGATCAGCGCCAGCGACGACAACACAATCTGCTTGCCGCTGACGGCCAGCTCCGTGGCCAGCGCGATCCAGTCGCGCGTACCCAGTTCGCGGCGCTTGCTGCACACCGTCTCGCCCAGATAGATGATGTCGACCGGCCAGTCGGCGGCCTCGCGGTAGAACGTCAGCGTGCGCTCGCGCGGCCAGAAATACTGCAGCGGTCCGAGGCTCAGTTTCATCGTCATCGTTTCAGTGCCATGAGCGGTGATAGGGGCCAAGCGTGGTCTGGTGACCCTCGGCATGTTTCGACAGCGACTGCTGCCAGCCCGGCTGCAGGCGCCAGCTGGCGGGAGCGTCGCGGTAGCGATCCAGCGCCGCGCGCCAGGTGCGGGTGACCGAACCGACATAGGCCACGCCGCGCTGGCGACCCTCGATCTTCAATGCCGCCACACCAGCCTGTGCCAGTCGCGGCAGCAGCTCCATCGTGTTGAGGCTGGTCGGTTCTTCGAGTGCGTGGAAGATCTCGCCGCCGACATCGAAGCGGCCCTTGCACACGGTCGGGTAGCCCGCCGGTTCGGCCGGCTCGAACTTGTCGATCAGCACCTGGTTCAGGCGCACGCTGCGGCGACCATCGCCGTGTTCCTCCCAGCGCACGAAGCTGGCCGGCGAGCACACACCATGGCGATTCGGCGAGGCACCCGTGACGTAGCTGGACAGCTGGCAGCGGCCCTCGACCATGATGCACAGGCTGCCGAACGCGAACACCTCCAGCGGCACCGGCGAGCCTGCGCAAAGGCGTTCGACCTGCTGGATCGACAACACCCGCGGCAGCACTGCACGGCTGATGCCGAAGCGTTCGTACGCATAACGCAATGCCGGCGCCGTGGTGGCGGAACCCTGTACCGACAGATGCCGCTTCAGTGCCGGGTGTGTACGTGTGGCGTAGTCGAGCACGGCCATTTCCGCCGCGATGATCGCGTCGCAGCCGAACTCGGCGGCCTTGTCCACGGCGCTGTACCACTGTTGCAATCGTGCGCTGTCGGGGTAGGTATTCAGCGCCAGATACACCTGTCGGCCGCGCTGGTGCGCATACGCAATGCCGTCACGCAGCTCCGCGTCGCTGAAGTTGAGGCCGGGAAACGCGCGCGCATTGGTCTGGTCGCGGAAGCCCGCGTAGACCGCGTCGGCGCCGGCGTCGATCGCCGCTTGCAGCGCCGGCAGGTTGCCGGCAGGACAGACCAGTTGCATGGACACCTCGGGGCGGGGATTCGGCACGCATCGTGGTCGTCGTTGCCGATGACCGCGTTGACGTGGATCAGGTATGCCTGCGATCGCTGTCGCTACGATGGACAGCATCAGCAACCGGCGAGGTTGCTTCTGTCCGAGGAATCGAGCCGATGAAACGCAGCCATGTCGTCACCGTCGTCCTGTTGTGCGCGTTCTCGCTGGCGCCCTGGGCGCATGCGGTCGCCCAGGACCATCACCACGGCTCTGCCGCTGCCGTCGAAGCACCAGCACAACGCTGGACACCCGATGCTTCGCTGCGCGACGGCATGCGCCGCGCGCATGCCGCGGTGGACGAACTGCGCCACTACGAGATGGGGCACATGAGTGCGCCGATGGCGGTCGATCGTGCCACCACCGTCGAGCAGGCGGTGACCTTCATGTTCGCCCACTGCAAGCTGGCGCCCGAACCCGATGCCGCCCTGCACGGCATCCTGGTGCCCTTGCTCGGCGCGGCGCAGGCGCTGAAGCACGACCCGCAGAACCTCAAGGCCGTCGCCGACATGCGCGCGGCGATCGCACGGTACCCGCACTATTTCAACGATCCGGGCTGGGACACGGCGGCCCCGGCCATGCATGAGATGCACGACGAGCCCTGAGCAGACCCGACCGCACATGACCGACTGGATCCAGGCCTGGCAATGCATCCGCTGCGGCAAGATCGAGGCGCCACAGCCGTGCATCGGCGTCTGTCGCGATCGCAAGATACTGATGGTGGGCAAGGATGAGCACGAGCAGGTGCTGGCCGAGTTGGCGCTCGCGCAGCAGCATCTGAAAGGCCTGCGGACGGTACTGCTGCAACTGGCCTGGTCGGATCCGCGCGACGCACAGTGGGAACGCTGCTGGCGTGCATTGCAACAGCGGGCGCGGGAGTGGATCGCCAATCCCGACCAAGTTGCGCCTGACAGTATCGCGACGGATCCTTCAGTCAAACCGCTCTGAGCGCGTGAGCGTGGCCCACAGCGCGTCGACCCGCCGCTCCACTGCCGCGTCAGGCACGATCGGCCGGCTCCACGCACGCGTGGTTTCGGACGGCCATTTGTGGGTGGCGTCGATGCCGAGCTTGGAGCCGAGCCCGGCGACCGGGCTGGCGAAGTCGAGGTAGTCGATCGGGGTGTTCTCCACCAGCATCGTGTCGCGCGCCGGATCGACGCGGGTCGACACCGCCCAGATCACGGCAGACCAGTCGCGCACGTCGATGTCGGCGTCGGTGACGATCACGAACTTGGTGTAGGTGAACTGGCGCAGGTACGACCACACGCCCATCATCACGCGCCGCGCGTGGCCGGCGTACTGCTTGCGGATGCTGACTACGGCGATGCGGTAGGAACACGCCTCCGGTGGCAGATGGAAGTCCACGATTTCCGGAAACACCTTCTGCAGGATCGGCACGAAGATGTCGTTCAGTGCCAGCGCCAGCACCGACGGTTCATCGTGTGGCGCGCGGCCCATGTAGCTGCCGTGATAGATCGCTTCACGGCGAAGGCGCATGCGCTCGATGGTGAACACCGGGAAGTGGTCCTGCGCGTTGTAGTAGCCGGTGTGGTCGCCGAACGGACCTTCGAGCGCGGTGTCGCCGGGATGGATGAAGCCTTCCAGCAGCATCTCTGCGCCGGCCGGTGCATCCAGGCCGGTCAGCTCGCTGCGCCACACACGAGTGCGCTGGCCGCGCAGCAGGCCGGCGAATTCGTATTCGGACAGACTGTCGGGTACCGGTGCCACTGCCGCCAGCATCGTCGCCGGGTCCGCACCGATTGCCACCAGTACGGGGAAGGGTTCGTGCGGATGCGCGGCGCACCAGTCCGCGTAGTCGAGCGCGCCGCCGCGATGCGGCAGCCAGCGCATGACCACCCGGTTCGGCCCGATCACCTGCTGGCGATAGATCGCCAAGTTCTGTCGCGGTTTGCTGGTGCCGCGCGTCACCACCAGGCCGAAGGTGATCAGCTTGCCGGCGTCGTCGGGCCAGCAGTGCTGGATCGGCAGGCGCGCCAGCTCGATCTCGTTGCCCTGCAGCGTCTCGTGTTCAAACGCGGCTTCGCGTACGCGTTGCGGCGCCACGTGCGCAAGTTGGGCCAGCTCCGGCCAGGTGGACAAGGCCTGGCGCAGGCTGGATGGCCAGCGCGGTTCCTTGATCGCTGCCAGCAGCTGGCCGAGCTCGCGCAGCGAGGCCAGCGGGCGGCCGGCCAAGGCGAGCTCGATGCGTCGGCGATGGCCGAACAGGTTGCCGAGCAATGCATGCGTTGCGCCGGCTGGCCGCTCCATCAGCAGCGCCGGTCCACCCTCGCGCAGCGCGCGCAGACTCAGCGCGGTGGATTCCAGATGCGGATCGATCGGAACTTGCACGCGCAGCAGTTGCCGGTCGCGCTCCAGCCGGTCGAGGAAACTGCGCAGGTCGTGAAAGCTCACGCGGCGCCGCTGTCCGCTGTATGCCAGTGGCCATTGTGCAGGCTGGCACGCAGGGCGGCGTCCCAGGGCGCGATGTCGATGTGGCGGGCGGCCAGCCACTCCCGATCGAACAGCGTCTGCGCGTAGCGTTCGCCGCGATCGCACAGCAGGCTGACGATGCTGCCGCGCTGGCCGCGTGCGCGCATCGACGCGGCCAACTGCAGGCAGGCCACGAAATTGGTGCCGGACGAGCCGCCGTAGCGACGGCCCAGCAGTTCCTCCAGCAGCCACGCGGCGGCGATCGAGGCACTGTCCGGCACCTCGACGACGCGGTCGACCACGTCGAACAGGAAGCCGGGTTCCACCCGCGGCCGGCCGATGCCCTCGATCAGCGTCGGCTGGCTGGCCACCGCGCGCGGGTCGCGGGTGCGCCAGCCATGCACGAAGCCGCTGCCGGCCGGCTCGGCGACGCACAGGCGCGTATGCAGGCGGCGGTAGCGCAGGTAGCGGCCGATCGTGGCCGAGGTGCCGCCGGTGCCGGCGCCGCAGACGATCCACTCCGGTTCCGGCTCCGCCTCCAGCGCGAGCTGGCCGATGATCGACTCGGCGATGTTGTTGTTGCCACGCCAGTCGGTGGCGCGCTCGGCGAGGCCGAACTGATCCAGATGGCAGGCGCCGCGCGCGGCGTGTCCGGCCGCACGTGCATGCACCTGGGCTGGGTCGTCGACCAGATCGCATTCGCCGCCCAGCGCCTGCACGTCGCGGATCTTGCCCGGCGCCGTGCACGCCGGCATGACCGCGATGAAGTGCAAGCCCAGCATGCGCGCGAACCACGCCTCGGAAATCGCGGTGCTGCCGGACGAGGCATCGACCACGGTCTGGCCGTCGCGCAGGCGCCCGTTGCACAGCGCGTACAGGAACAGCGAGCGGGCGAGCCGGTGCTTGAGGCTGCCGGTGGGATGCGAGGCCTCGTCCTTGAAATAGAAGTCGATGCCGTGGAAGCCGGGAAAATTCAGCTTGAGCAGATGCGTGTCGGCCGAGCGTGCCGACTCCTGCTGCAGCTTCGCCAGCGCGGTGTGCACCCAGCGCCGCTCGGCTTCGCGTTGCGGATTGACGAGGCGCAGAATGCTGTCCATCGAAGGCTCCGTGATCATGGTGGGGCGTGTCCGGTGGCGGTCAACGCGCGCACGCGGCGGCCCAGGAACTCGAAATAGCGGTCGATGTAGCTGATGCCGTTTTCATGGTCGATCAGGTACGGGTTCATCAAGGTGTGGCGCAGGATCAGCAGGCGGTCGTCGCCGCCGTCGCATTCAAGCGTGCTGGCGTCCAGTGCCAGTCCGGCGAGGATGCGCGCGGTCTCTGCGGCACCGAGCACCTCCGGTCGCAGGCTGGTCACCGAGCCGAAGAATTCCTTCAGCTGCAGCGGCTGGGCAGGGTCGCAGCGCAGCGTGTCGTGCAGGGCGCGCACGAACGCGTTCGCGCCGGCCACCGACGCGTTGCCGCGCGGGTTGAGCGCGAGGCAGACCAGGTTGCTGTCCGGCGCGAACGGCACGAGTGCGTGTACGCAGTCTGCCAGTTCCAGCGCGAACCGCCGCGCGCGCGCATGGAACGCCTCGGCCGCGCGCACGGTGGCGCGCGGCAGCTGACCGAAGTGGCAGTGATCGAGCGGCAGCACCTTGTGCGTGACGTACACCGCCGCCGCGGCCGCACCGGATTTGGAGCCTTCCGGAATGAACTGGCCCAGGCTGCGGTAGCGCGCCAGGTAGCCGGCGGGCGTGGCCGCATGGAACACGTAGTCGGCGCGCTCGGCCAGCAGCGCCATCGGCCGGTGATCGCGGCAGATGAACGCACCACTGCCGTAGGGCAGGTAGCCGAGCTTGTGCGGATCGACCGTGACCGAGTCGGTGTCGCCCAGCGCGGCGAATGCCGCATGCACCGCCGGCGTGGGGAACTGCACGTAGTCGGCGGCGACATCGGCGCGCGTGCGCAACGAACCATCCTCGTGACGGAACAATGTGGCCAGGTAGCCACCCCAGGCGGCGTCCACATGCACGGCAAAGTCGAGTCCGCGCCCGCGCGATTCGGCACGCGCGGCGAGCACTTCGTGGATCGGGTCGATGGTGCCGTACTCGGTGCTGCCCAGCACCGCCACGCACATCAGCACCGGCTGCCGCTCGCGCGCAGCGGGCGAGCGTGTCGCGCAGCGCGGCCGGGTCCAGCCGCATGCCGTCGGTGGGCAGCAGTTCCAGTTGGTCGCGGCCCAGGCCCAGCAGCTTCAGTCCCTTGCTCCACGAGTAGTGCACGGTGACCGGCGCCAGCACCAGCGGCACGCGCAGTGACGGATGCGCGGCGAAGAAGCCGACCATGCCGCGCTGCTCGATGCGCTCGGCCTCCACCTGTTGCAGCCAGTGCGTCCGCGCGGCCGGTATCTGCGCGGCCAGCCAGTGCTGCCACGCCTCCAGTGTGGCGATGCCGTCGGCGTGGGAGAGGTTGAACGCGGTCCAGTCGTCCGCAGGCAACTCGATCTCGGGCACCTTCGCCGCGCGCAACGCCACCGGAAACGCCTTCAGCGCCAGCGCCAGCCGCAGCGCCTGGTAGTTGGCCAGGGTGCCGCCGGAGGTGAGATGGCCAAACGCGCAGGCCGGCACCGCCGGGTCGTGCGGGTAGCCGAGCATGCTCGCCAGCTGCAGGCCGGCCTGCACCTCCATGTCGACGGTGACCGGCGCGGCATCCTCGCTGACGTTGTTGGGGTTGTACGGCAGCGTCAGCATCTGCGCCGCGAGCCCCGGCAGCAGCAGATCCGAGGCCATGTGGCCGATGTAGCGCGGGCTGTGGAACGGCACCGATTTCTTCAACGCGGCCGACAGCAGATGCAGTTCGCGGCGCATGCGCGACTCGAACGCGAGGTAATCCGGATGGTGCACGGCGGCGGTGGCGATCGCCGGTGGATCCTCCGGATGAAAGTTGCGCCGCCAGTACACGTGGTCGCGCAGAAATTCCACCATCAGCTTTTCCAGCAGCGCATCGTTCTCGCCGTAAGGGCCGAGGAAGCAGGCGTCCAGCGTGTAGTCGCGCGGCGCCGGCGCGGGCAGCGGCACGGCCGCGCTCATGCCAGCCAGCCGTGCAGCCAGCCCAGCGGATGATGCATGCGGGCGACGCCGAGCATGAAAACGAAGGTAGCCAGCGCGGCGACATAGCACAGCTGCCGCGTGCGCGGGGTACGCCCGCGTTTCAGCGCCAGCGTGCCGACCACCACGTACAGCATCAGCAGGATCAGCTTGGTGGTGAGCCAGCCGTTGGCGAACATCGCGCCGGGCAGGATCGTCAGCAGCATCAGCGCGGCGGTGAGCAGGGCGGTGTCGATGCTGTAGCTGAGCAGCCGCAGCGGCGTCCATTGCGCGGCGCCAGCGTGCCCCAACTGCACCAGCAGCCCGCGCAGCGCGAACAGCGAGCCGCTGGCCAGAACGCAGGCGATGTGCACCCATTTGATCTGCGGATAGAACTCGAACATCGCGGTCTCGGTCTGTGCATGGTGGCCGCCGGTGCCGGCGAAGAAGAGCGGGGTGCACATCACGTGCGCCCCACCAGGACTCACACGGTTTCGGCGACGGCCTCGGCACGGGCCGGCGGCGCACCTTCGGGCAGTGCCTGAGCCAGCACTTTCGTCAGTGCCTGCGGTTTCTGCGCCAGCCACAGCGAGGCGACGAACACGCTGATCAGCACGGCGCCGATCGCGAACAGGATGTCGCCGGGCATGCGCATCCAGATCAGCATGTGGATCAGCGGACGGTCCATGAACTCGGCCGAGCGGGCGAACCAGTAGCCGTGGTCGAGTACCGCGCGCAACTGCAGCAGGCCCAGCGGCAGCAGGGTCAGGATGCCCATCAGCGACAGTCCGATGTTGAGGCTCCAGAACGAGCCGCGCAGCAGGCCCTCGCGCCACATCGCCTGCGGCTTGATCCCGCGCAGGCAGAACAGCATCAGGCCCATGCCGAGCATGCCGTACACGCCGAACAGCGCGGTATGGCCGTGCAGCGCGGTGAGGTTGAGGCCCTGCATGTAGTACAGCGCGATCGGCGTGTTGACCAGGAAACCGAACATGCCCGCACCAACCAGGTTCCAGAAGCTCACGGCCACGAAGAACATGATCGGCCAGCGGTAGCGGGCCATCCACGGCGCGGAGTGCTGGCGCTTCCAGGTGCCGTAGGCTTCCAGCCCGATCAGTGCCAGCGGTACCACTTCCAGCACCGAGAAGCTGGCGCCGAGCGCGATCACCGCGGTGGTGGTGCCGCTGAAGTACAGGTGGTGCAGGGTGCCGAGCACGCCGCCGGCCATGAACACGATGGTGGCGAACAGCACGCCGACGGTGGCGGTGTGCACGCGGATCAGGCCCAGTTTCATGAACAGGTAGCTGATCACCGCGGTGGCAAACACCTCGAAGAAGCCTTCCACCCACAGGTGCACCACCCACCAGCGCCAGTATTCGACCATCGCGATGTGGGTGTGCTCGCCCCACATCAGGCCGGCGCCGTAGAGCAGGCCGATCGCCACGGTGGACATGAACAACAGGCCGACGATCGAGGCGCTTTCGCCCTTGCTGCGCATCACCGGCCACAGCGCGCGGCCGACCAGGAACACCCACAGCATCAGGCCGACGAACAGGAAGATCTGCCAGAAGCGGCCGAGGTCGGTGTATTCCCAACCTTGGTGGCCGAACCAGAAGTTGTACTGCAGGCCCATCTTGTCCATCACCGCGAACCACTGGCCGGCAAACGAGCCGACCACGATCACCAGCAGGCAGACCCACAGAAAGTTCACCCCGAGCCGCTGGAACCTCGGCTCGTAGCCGGAGATCATCGGCGCAATGTACAGGCCGGTGGCCAGCCACGCGGTGGCGATCCACAATACCGCCAGTTCGGTGTGCCAGGTACGCGTGAGCGCGTAGGGCAGGTAATTGGCCAGTGCAAAACCGTAGGCCTGCTGTCCCTCGACCTGATAGTGCGCGGTGGTGGCGCCCAGCAGGATCTGCGCCAGGAACAGCGCCAGCACGGTCCAGAAATATTTCGCGGTGGCCTTCATCGACGGCGTCGGTTTCAGGTCGGCCAGCGGATCGCGCAGCGGCGGCACCGCCGGCTTTTCCTCGCTGCCGTGCACCGCGTGGTGCCACGCCAGCAGGCCGATGCCGAGGATCATGAACAGGATGCTGAAGATCGACCACAGGAACGCGGTCGAGGTCGGCGTGTTGCCGGCGAGCGGCTCGTACGGCCAGTTCTGCGTGTAGCTCATCGCTTCGTGCGGGCGCTGCGCGGCCGCCGCCCAGCTGGTCCACCAGAAGAACGCGGTGACCGCGCGGCGATGCGGCATCTCGGCGACGGTGTTCTCGCGCATCGCGTAGTCTTCGCGCAGCTTCTTCGTCGCCGGATCGTTGCTGAACAGGCTCATGTAGTGCGCGGCAACCGCCTCCATCGCATGCGCGCGCAGGTCCGATACGGTGATCATGTCGGTGCTTGCGTCATACGTATTGGTGCGCAGCTCCCGCATGACGCGCGACTTCAGCGCGGCCTGCTGCGGCGCATCCAGCGACGCGTACGGGCCGAGGCCTTCATCGCGCGCCAGCAGCTCCAGCATCGTGGTGGCTTCGCGATGCAGCCAGTCGGCGCTCCAGTCCGGCGCCAGCAGCGCACCGTGGCCCCAGATCGATCCCAGCTGCTGGCCGCCGATGCTTTGCCAGACCTGCCGGCCCAGTTCCATGTCGGCCTTGGTGTACAGCGTCTGGCCGGCGCCGGTCAGCACCGCGGTGGGCAGTGGCGGTGCCTGCTGGTGCACCACACGGCCGACCCACAGCAGCACCGCGAATGACACGGTCAGCAAGGCTGCCAGGCCGAGCCACAGTTTTCGGGTGGTACTCATCGCGCATCTCCCTTCAATGATGCGCGCATGCTGGCGGCAACGCCGGCCGGTCTTCTTGACGCAGGTCAGTCCATGTGATGTCGACGCTGCACGAATTGTCGCAGGCCACCATGTGGACGCCTGGACCTCCATTCCTGCAAGCGTGGAGCGACGGCACTTGATGCAGGTCATGGCCGACACGTGGGTTGCGGCGGAACCTGTACCTCTTCCCGCCGTCGAGCTTTGCCATGTCCGCCTGGTATCCGTGGATCGTCCTGCTGCACCTGTCCTGCGCAATCGTGTTCGTCGGCGCGGTGACGTTCGAGGTGCTGGTGGTCGAGTCGCTGCACAAGCACTTCGATGGCGCCACCATGCAGCGCATCGAGCAGGCAGTGATGGCGCGGGTGCGCCGGTTCATGCCGGTGGTGGTGATCCTGCTGTTCGTCAGCGGCGGCCTGCTGTTCGACATCCGCTGCGATGGCCTCGGCTGCGTCGGTTCGCGCTTCGGCAATCTGTTGCTGCTGAAGGTGCTGCTGGCGTTCGGCGTGCTTGGCGTGTTCATCAATGCGATGTGGGCGTCGCGGCACGGCAGGATGGACGTCTGCCGGTTCCGGCATACCCATCGCATCGTGCTGGGCCTGATGATCGGGATCGTCTTTCTGGCCAAGACCATGTTCTACTTGTAGGCCGTTTTCTCCTCACGAGGTGCAACATGTCCAACGTCACGCTCAAGGGTCAGCCGATCAGCATCAACGGCCAGTTTCCGGCGGTCGGTACGACGGCGCCGGCATTCAGCCTGGTCGGTGGCGACCTGTCCGATGTCACGCTGTCGAATTTCCCGGGCAAGCGCAAGGTGCTGAATATCTTCCCCAGCGTCGATACGCCGACCTGCGCCATGTCGGTGCGCCATTTCAACGAATCGGCGAGCCAGCTCGACAACACCGTGGTGCTGTGCATCTCGGCCGACCTGCCGTTTGCACAGGCGCGCTTCTGTGGCGCCGAAGGGCTGAAGCAGGTCACCAACCTGTCGCTGATGCGCGGCCGCCAGTTCCTCAACGACTATGGCGTGGCGATCGCCAGCGGTCCGCTGGCCGGCCTGGCCGCGCGTGCGGTGGTGGTGCTGGACGAACACGACAAGGTGATCCACGCCGAGCTGGTCGGCGAGATAGCGCACGAGCCGGATTACGATGCGGCGATGAAGGCGCTGGCGTGATGGCGTAGGAGCGCATCCCACACATGTGGGGGTTCGTTCGGTCGTGCCGAATGGATTGGTGGGAGCGACTTCAGTCGCGATGCTCTTGGTGACGTTCCAGAAGCTATCGCGACTGTAGTCGCTCCCACAGTGGGTTCGCGGACAGGGCGCCTCCCTGCCGAAATATCTTAGCCGCAGCTCTGCTCAGTGACTGATGCCGACGATCGGCATGCCGAAGCTGCGTGCCTGCGGCCGCAGGCCGAGTCCGAGCTTGAGGCTCTGGCCGATGCGTTCAGCGTATTCCAGCATCTGTGCGGCATGGGCTTCGTCCAGCTCCTCCGCGCTTGTTTCGCGCCAGAGCGCGAGCCAGTGGTCGAAGTGTTCGGCGCGGATCGGGTGCGGCCGATGCGCGGCCATCGGGTTGCCGCGATAGCTGCTTGCACGCAAGGCTACCGAGGCCCAGAACGAAGTCAGCAGGCGCTTGTGTTCGTCCCAGTCGTGCACGGCCGCGTTGAACACCGGGCCGAGTTCCGGATCGAGCCGCACTTTTTCGTAGAAGCGGTCCACCAGGGTGGCGATCGCGGACTCGTCGAAGGTGGCCGGTGGATTCATGCAGGGCATCATGGGTCCGGTGCGCTGAACAATGCGCGATGGTTTCAAGAACAATGCACATCCGGCATGGCTGTGCCGGATGTGCAGCAGATGCTTGAAGCTTATTTGCTCAGGCTCAACGTGCCCTTCATCAGCGCGGCGTGGCCGGGGAAGGTGCAGAAATAAGCATACGACTCGCCGACCTTGAGCTTGGCCACGCTGAAGGTGGCCGAGTCGGATTCGCCGCCGCCGATCAGCCTGGTGTGGGCGATGATCCGGCTGTCGTCGGGCTTCACGTAGCTGCTGGCCGAGCCGGCCTTCATGCCGTCGGCAATCACACCCGACTCGTCGGCACTGTTGGCCAGTACCCAGTTGTGGCCCATTGCGGTCTTCGGCAGCTTGCCGGTGTGCTTCAGGGTCACGCTGAAGGTCTTGCAGGTCTTCGGTACGGTGATGGTCTTCTGGTTGTACTGCATGGCGTCGTTGGCTTCGACGGTGGTGGAACACTCGGCGGCCATCAGCGGGGTGGACAGCAGGCCGAGCAGTGCGATCGTAATCAGTTTGCGCACGATGTGTTGCTCCATGAGGGGAAGGGCTAAGGTGCAGAAGCATTGTGTGGTGTTCGTGCATGAGCGGCCCTGATCTGGATCATGACGGCAGCGCCTGTCATCGCCGACACTGTGGCCATGCATCGGCTGGCGCCGGGAGGAGACACGATGACGCACGTCGTCACCGACAACTGCATCAACTGCAAGCACACCGACTGCGTCGAGGTGTGCCCGGTGGATTGTTTTCACGCCGGGCCGAATTTCCTGGTGATCGACCCCGACGAATGCATCGACTGCACGTTGTGCGTGGAGGAGTGCCCGGTTGGCGCGATCTTCCCCGAGCTGGACGTTCCTTCCGGACAGGAGGGCTTTCTTGCGATCAATGCCGAACTGGCACGCGAATGGCCGGTACTGACCAGCAAGATCCCCGCGATGGAAGATGCAGCGAAGTGGGACGGCGTACCGGACAAGCTGCCGTTGCTGAAGCGCTGAGCCAGGCGCCGCGCAGGTCGATGCAGCAACGGGGCGTCCATAAAAAAAGCCGGGCGAATGCCCGGCTTTTTATCTTGTGTCGAAGGCGGCTTACTTCGCCACCACCCGCACCATCTCCAGACACTTGTTCGAATAGCCCCACTCGTTGTCGTACCAGCTGACCAGCTTGACGAAGGTGTCGTCGAGCGCGATGCCGGCATCGGCGTCGAAGATCGAGGTACGCGCGTCACCGCGGAAATCGGTGGCGACGACCTTGTCGGTGGTGTAGCCGAGGATGCCCTTCAGCGGGCCTTCGCTCTGCGCCTTCATCTCGGCGCAGATTTCCGCGTAGGTCGCGGGCTTTTCCAGCTCGACGGTGAGGTCGACCACGGACACGTCCGAGGTCGGCACGCGGAAGCTCATGCCGGTGAGCTTCTTGTTGAGCTCGGGGATCACCACGCCGACGGCCTTGGCGGCGCCGGTGGAGGAGGGAATGATGTTCTCCAGGATGCCGCGGCCGCCGCGCCAGTCCTTGTTGCTCGGGCCGTCGACAGTCTTCTGGGTGGCGGTGGCGGCATGCACGGTGGTCATCAGGCCGCGCTTGATGCCCCACTTGTCGTGCATGACCTTGGCGATCGGCGCCAGGCAATTCGTGGTGCAGCTGGCGTTGGAGATGATCGCCTCGCCCTTGTAGGTCTTGTCGTTGACGCCGTAGACGAACATCGGCGTGTCGTCCTTCGACGGCGCCGACAGAATCACCTTCTTCGCGCCCGCGTCCAGATGCTTCTGTGCCGTCACCTTGTCCAGGAACAGGCCGGTGGACTCGATCACCACGTCGGCGTTCACCTCATTCCACTTCAGCGCGGCTGGATCGCGTTCCTGGGTCAGACGGATCTTCTTGCCGTTGACCACCAGATGGCCGCCTTCCACTTTGACGTCGCCCTTGAAGCGGCCATGCACCGAGTCGTAGCTGAGCATGTAGGCAAGGTAGTCCGGCTCGAGCAGGTCGTTGATCGCCACGATCTCGATGTCGTTGCCGAAGTTCTGCACGGCGGCGCGAAGTACGTTGCGACCGATGCGGCCGAAGCCGTTGATGCCGACCTTGATGGTCATGAGTGGGCGTCCTCCAGAAGGAATGAAAACGTGGCTGTGATTGGCAGCCGGCAAAGCCGCGATTTTACAGCCAATCGCCGCCTGGCGCTCGCTGCAGCAGTCACACCACTGCCGTGGCCCGCCATAAAAAATCCGGATCGGCTGTGGCAGACTGCCGCGATTGCCTCAAAGGATCATCCGCATGAGCTTCACTCGCCGCGCCGCCACTACTCTGCTTGCCTGCCTGCTGGTCGCCCCGGTACAGGCGTGGGGGCCGCTCGGCCACAGCGTGGTGGCCGAACTGGCACAGCGCCATCTGAGTCCGGCGGCGGAGGCCGAGGTCGAGCGGCTGCTGGCACCGGAGCACACGCGTTCACTGGCCGACATCGCCAACTGGGCCGACCAGATCCAGAACGATCCGGCGCAGGACGCGCTGTGGAAGCAGACCCGAAGCCAGCACTACATCAATTTTCTTGGCGGCAGCGATTGCGATTACGTGCCACCGCGCGACTGCCGCGACGATCGCTGTGTGGTGTCTGCGCTGCAGTACTACGTGGGCGTGCTGGGTGATCGCAGCCAGCCGGATGCCGCGCGCCGCGACGCGCTGAAATTCGTGGTGCATTTTATCGGCGACATCCATCAGCCATTGCATGCCGGCTACCGCGACGACAAGGGCGGCAATACCTATCAGGTGCAGTTCGACGGCAAGGGCAGCAACCTGCACAAGGTGTGGGACTCGGGTATGTTGCGCACCCGCGGCCTCGAATGGCAGGCCTATGCGCAGCAGCTCGACGCGTCAGGTCCGGTCGCGTTGCCGGCACCGATTGCACCATTGGACGACCCATACGCGCAGTGGGCCGAAGAATCCTGCCGGATCACTGCCGGCGCCGGCTTCTATCCCGACGGACACGTCATCGATGCCGCCTACGTTCGTACCGAACTGCCACTGGCCGAACAGCGTCTGCGCGAAGGCGGCCGGCGTCTGGCCGAGGTGCTGAATCTCGCCTTGAATCCTTAAATGCCCAACTGATCCGTCGCATGCCGGCTGGATCGACGTGGTTCCGGGCGGATAGACGGCCAGACTTTCATTGCATACGTTTGCAGGGCTGGCGCAACGGCTCGCATCTGCTAGCCTCGGTGACATGACCGACACTCCCACACGCCGCACCAAGATCGTCGCCACGCTCGGCCCCGCCACCGACGCGCCAGGCATGCTCGAAAAAATCATCGCCGAAGGCGTCGACGTGGTTCGCCTGAACCTGTCACATGGCCAGCCGGACGATCACCGCGCACGCGCCAACGCGGTACGTGTGGCGGCGGCCGCAGCCGGGCGCGAGGTCGGCGTGCTGGCCGATCTGCAGGGGCCGAAGATCCGCATCGAGACGTTCGCAAACGGACCGGTGGAGCTGATCGACGGTGCTTCGTTCGTGCTGGATTGCCGCCCCGATGCACCAGCTGGCGATGCCACGCGGGTGGGTGTGAGCTACTACGAGCTGCCACACGACGTGCATGCCGGCGACGTGCTGCTGCTGGACGACGGCCTAGTCGCACTGACCGTGCTGGCCGTGGTCGGTGTCGAAGTGCGTTGCCAGGTGCTGATCGGCGGCAAGCTGTCCAATCGCAAGGGTCTCAACCGGCAGGGCGGCGGACTATCGGTAACGGCGCTGTCGGACAAGGACAAGGCCGACATCAAGCTGGCCGCCGAGATCGGTGCGGATTTCCTGGCCGTGTCGTTCGTGCGGTCGGCCGAAGACATGCATCAAGCCCGCCGCCTGCTGCACGAGGCCGGCGGCAACGCGTCGTTGGTGGCAAAGATCGAGCGTGCCGACGCGATCCCGGTACTGGGCGAGATCATCGACGCTTCCGACGTGGTGATGGTGGCGCGCGGCGACCTCGGCGTGGAGATCGGCGACGCCGAGCTGCCCGGTTTGCAGAAGAAGATCATCCGCGAATCGGTACAGCGCAATCGCGCGGTGATCACCGCCACGCAAATGCTGCAATCGATGGTGCGTTCGCCGATCCCGACCCGCGCCGAGGTGCTGGACGTGGCGAACGCGGTGATCGACGGCACCGACGCGGTGATGCTGTCGGAGGAAACCGCGGCCGGCGCGCATCCGGACAAGGCGGTGGCGGCGATGCGCCGGATCTGCCTCGGTGCCGAGCGGCAGTTCGAGCCGAAGGAGGATCTGGCCGCGGCCGGACACCGGCTGGATCGCACCGACCAGGCGATTGCGCTGGCCGCGATGGTGCTCGCCGCCCAGCTGGGCGTGCGCGCGATCGTGGCGCTCACCGAATCCGGTGCCACCGCGCAATGGCTGTCGCGCTACCGCAGCGCGGTACCGATCTACGGAATGTCGCCGTTCGCCGCCGCGCGCCGGCGCATGCTCCTGCTGCGCGACGTGCAGCCGGTAGCCTTCAGTCATGGCGAGCAGCAAAGCATGGCCGCCTCCACACGTGCCGCCGTGCGCCTGCTGTTCGAGCAGGGCAGACTGGCCGAGGGCGAGCGCGTGGTGATCACCTACGGCGATCGGGTCGGTCATGTCGGCGGTACCAATACGCTCAAGCTGCTCTCGGTCGGCGCCGACGGCATGGTCGAGAGCCTGCGCGACCTGTGATGCTGACGCGCGGCTGTCCACCGATCGCACGGTGACTGCCGCCGGGCGAAAGGGCGGCTACACTCTGAACTGGCTACACCCGGCCCAGGAGATCGCCATGAAAACCATGTTCCGCCCGTTTCGCCAGACGTTGTTGCTGGCATTGGCGCTGGGCTTCGTCGCGCCGGTGCTGGCGCAATCACACAAGGTCGACCAGCCGGATCTTTACCGCTACTGGATCCTGCTCAATACCAAGGTGCAGATGGACGCGCCGAACAGCGGGCTGAATCTGGACAAGCCCGGTTGCGCGGCGGTGACCTACACGATCGGTTCCGATGGCGTGCCGATGGATGTGCAGGTGGTCAAGGTCGTGCCCAAGAGCGATCTGGGCCCGGTGGCGCGCAGCGCGGTATCTCATTTCCGCTACGGTCCGTCGCTGGGTAACCGCATCGGCGAGCCAGTCGCCACCTATTACGTAGTGCCGTTCAATGCACCGACGGACCCGGCGCGGCGCCAGCAGCTGATCGATCCGTGCAAGCTGCCCGGCTACGCGCCCTGAATCGGTACTGACACCGGCGCCCGCGGGCTGGCGCGTCCAGTTCGCCGATCTGGCCTATAATTGACGTTTTGAGCCATGCCGCTTCGATCTCGAGGCGGCTTCAACCTTTGTGCCGGCGGATGCCGCCCTCGCACCACGGAGTCGTCATGAGTATTGAAGATCTTGAAAGCATCGCCCTGGCGATGGTCGCGCCCGGCAAGGGCATCATCGCCATCGACGAGTCGACCAACACCATCAAGAAGCGTTTCGAGGCCGTCGGCATCGAGAACACCGAAGAGAATCGCCGCGCCTACCGCGAGTTGCTGCTGACCACGCCGGGCCTGAACGAGCACATCTCCGGCGCGATCCTGTACGACGAGACGATCCGCCAGTCGACGAAGGACGGCGTGCCGTTCACCCAGCTGATGAAGAAGCTCGGCATCATCCCGGGCATCAAGGTCGACAAGGGCCCGCAGCCGCTGGCCGGCTTTCCGGGCGACGTGGTCACCGAAGGCCTCGACGGCCTGCGCGAGCGCCTGCAGGAATACGCCAAGCTGGGCGCGCAGTTCGCCAAGTGGCGCGCGGTGATCAACATCTCCGAGGACAACCCCAGCTCCACCGCGATCGAGGCGAACTGCCACGTGCTGGCCCGTTATGCCGCGCTGTGCCAGGAAGCGGGCATCGTGCCGATGGTGGAGCCCGAAGTGATCATGGACGGCGACCACAGCATCGAGGTCAGCTACGAAGTGCACGAGGCCGTGCTGCGCAGCCTGTTCAACGCGCTGTACGAGCAGAACGTGATGCTGGAAGGCACCATCCTGAAGGTCAGCATGGTCATTCCGGGCAAGGACTCGGACGAGCAGGTCGACGTCGAGGAAGTGGCCGAGGCCACCGTGCGCGTGCTCAAGACCACCGTGCCGGCCTCGCTGCCGGGCATCGTGTTCCTTTCCGGTGGCCAGACCGACCTGCAGTCCACCGCGCATCTGAACGCGATGAACCAGCTCGGCCCGCACCCGTGGCCGCTGTCGTTCTCCTACGGTCGCGCCATGCAGCAGGCGGCGCTGAAGCTGTGGGCGAAAGACATGAAGGCGAACTACGCCGACGCCCAGAAGACCGTGCACGCCCGCGCGCGTGACAACGGCCTGGCCGCGCTGGGTCAGTGGAACGGCTGATCGGGTAAATCCGCCGCTGAAGTAGTAGTGGCCGACCAGACGAAAAAAGGGCGCCTTGCGGCGCCCTTTTTTGTGCGGCCTTGCGACCGGCAAGGTGGATCAGAAGCGGTATTCCGCGCTGGCCGAGACCATGTCGGTGCTCAGATCGATGTTGTGCTTCTTCGCATCGAAATAATCGTAGTTCAGACCGACACTGAGGTTGCTGGTGACGTTGTAGCCCACGCCAGCGCCGGCGTACCAGCTGTTGTCGTTCAGACCCTTGCGGACCGGATTGACGTCATTGCTCAGGCCGTGGCCGGTCCAGCTGTAGAGGCCGGTGCGACCGCTGAGGTACCAGTTCGGGCTCAGGTCGAGGTGGGCATTGGCACCGGCAGTCCAGCCGTGCAGCTGGGATTTGCCCGGAGCGATCACCGGCTGGCTGTTGAAGACGTTCTTGGCGTGGATATTGCCCAGGTCGTTGTAGCCAACCTCGGCGCCGAGCGAGAAGTTCGGCGCCAGCGACCAGCGGTAGCCGCCGTTGAGCGCATAGCCGGTGTCATGGCCGTCGTACGGGCCATGGTTGATGGAGGTACGGCCGACGTTGCCGTTGATGAACCAGCCGCCGTTGTCGGTCGGCGCGCTCTGCGCAAACACGGCAGGAACGGCCAGCAGGCCGGCGGTGGTGAGGGCGAGGGCAAGCAGGGTCTTTTTCATTTTCATGGGAGATTCTCCAGTTGTCATGGCAGTCGGCCCAAAGAGGGGGGAGTGGCCGCTGCTGAGGTGCGCTACCCAAGTCAGGCGGCGACACTTGCACCATTAGATTGGGTGCCGATCGAAAGATTCAATACCGATTAGTTCAGTATTAAGCCAAGGTTAATGCGATGCGCGGAGATGGCGCGGAAACGAGCCTCCGCGCCATCTCCGCGTATATTCAGAAGCGATATTCCGCCGTCAGCGAGGCGGTATCGGTGGACAGGCTGACGTGGTCCTTCTTGGCGTGGAAGTAGTCGTAGGACAGGCCCAGGCCAAAGTGCTCGCTGAAGTCGTAGCCCACGCCGGTACCGGCGTAGTAATCGACCTTGTCGAGGTTGTGGCGATTGATGCTCTGGTTGTCGTAGCCCTGACCCTTCCAGCCGTATACGCCGGCGCGGCCGCTGACGTACAGGCCTTGCCACACGTTGATCTTGCCGTTCACGCCGGCAGTCCAGCCACGCAAGGCATTGCGCTGCGAGGTCAGGTTGACGTCGTTGCTGTTGAAGGCGTTCTTCACCCTGAAGTTGCCCAGGTCGTTGTAGCCGACATCGACGCCGAGCCCCAGATCCTGGCCCACTTTCCAGCGGTAGCCACCGTTGATCGCATAGGTGGTCGGGTGGTCGTTGTACGGGCCTTTGTTCAGATGCGCCTGGCCGACACTGCCGTCGACAAACCAGTTGCCACTGCCGACCGGCTGGTTCGGCTGATAGTTGCCGCCGGCGGCCTGGGTGCTGCTGGCCGTCGTGTCCGACGCTGGGGGAGCTGCGTCCTGTGCCAAGGCGGGCAGGGCAAGCAGACTGGTGGAGGCGAGTGCAAGGGCAAGCAAGGTCTTTTTCATGGGGTTCTCCTTCTTATAGACAACGCACCGTCAGGCACTTGGGGACGTGCGCAGACGCTGGCGCGCGGAAGCCACGCGCCGGCCATTGAACGAATTCCTAGCTGAAGCTCGGCGGTATCCAGTCCGGAGAAATTAAGGATGAGTTAATTCACGGCGCACTATTCGCGCGCATCGAAAAGTAGTGTGCAGACGAGGTGACCGGGGCGACAGCGCCAGGTCGGATCGGCGACAATCAGCGTTTTGCCAAGCCTTCCGGAGATGTGCCGATGACCACCCGCCGCGAACTCGCCAACGCCGTGCGCGCCCTTGCCATGGACGCCGTGGAGGCGGCCAAGTCCGGTCATCCGGGCATGCCGATGGGCATGGCGGATATCGCCGAGGTGCTGTGGAACGACTTCCTGCAGTTCAATCCGGCCAACCCGAAGTGGTTCAACCGCGATCGTTTCGTGCTCTCCAACGGCCACGGCTCGATGCTGCAGTACGCACTGCTGCACCTGACCGGGTTCGACCTGCCGATGGATCAGCTCAAGCACTTCCGTCAGCTGCATTCGAAGACTGCCGGCCATCCCGAAGCCAGTGAAACCCCCGGTGTGGAAACCACCACCGGGCCGTTGGGACAAGGGCTGGCGAACGCGGTGGGCTTCGCGCTGGCGGAGAAGGTGCTGGCGGCGCATTTCAACCGCGACGGACATGCCATCGTCGATCACCACACCTACGTCTTTCTCGGCGACGGCTGCCTGATGGAAGGCATCTCGCACGAAGTCGCCTCGCTGGCCGGCACCTGGCAACTGGGCAAGCTGGTCGCAATCTACGACGACAACGGCATCTCGATCGATGGCGAAGTGCACGGCTGGTTCACCGACAACACGCCGGCGCGCTTCGAGGCGTACGGCTGGAACGTGATCCGTGGTGTGGACGGCCATGACGCCGAGGCGGTGAAGAAGGCGATTGCCGCCGCTACCGCGCAGAGCGACAAGCCGACGCTGATCTGTGCCAGGACCATCATCGGTTTCGGCGCGCCGCACAAGCAGGGCAAGGAAGAGAGCCACGGTGCACCGCTGGGCAAGGACGAGATTGCTGCCGCACGCGCACAGCTAGGCTGGAACTACGCACCGTTCGAGATTCCGGCCGGGATTTACGCCGGCTGGGATCACAAGAAAGCCGGTGCCGAACGCGAACAAACCTGGAACACCGCGTTCGCGAAATACGCTGCCGCGCATCCGGAGCTGGCTGTCGAGTTCAAGCGTCGCCTTGCCGGCGAACTGCCAATCGACTGGGCCGAGAAGTCACAGGCGTATATCGCCAAGCTGCAGGCGGAAGGCCCGGAAGTGGCCTCGCGCAAGGCCTCGCAGATGACGCTGGATGCATTCGGTCCGTTGCTGCCGGAACTGATCGGCGGCTCGGCCGATCTGGCCGGCTCCAACCTGACCAAGTGGAAGGGCAGCCTCGATGCCGCAACCGGCAACAGCGCGGACGGCAAGGGCAACTACGTCTACTACGGCGTTCGCGAGTTCGGCATGACCGCGATCGCCAACGGCCTGGCGCTGCATGGCGGCTTCATCCCGTACGACGCCACCTTCCTGGTGTTCTCCGACTACGCACGCAACGCGGTGCGCATGAGCGCGCTGATCCCGGCGCACGCGATCCACGTCTACACGCATGATTCGATCGGTCTTGGCGAGGACGGCCCGACCCACCAGCCGGTCGAGCACATGGCCAGCCTGCGCTACATCCCGAACAACCAGTTGTGGCGGCCGTGCGACGCGGTGGAATCGGCGGCGTCATGGAAGGCGGCGATCGAGCGCAAGGGTGCGCCGTCGTGCCTGATCTTCTCGCGGCAGAACCTCAAGCATCAGCAACGCAGCGAGCAGCAGGTCGCCGACATCATGCGTGGCGGCTATGTGCTGTCCGATCCGCTGGACACGAAGTTCCAGGCGATCCTGATCGCCACCGGCTCGGAAGTGGAGCTGACGATGGAAGCCTCGCGCGCGCTGGCGCAGCAGGGCGTGGGCGTGCGCGTGGTGTCGATGCCGTGCACCGAGGTATTCGATGCACAGCCGCTGGAGTACCGCGAAGGCGTGCTGCCGGGCTGGTGCCGCGCACGCGTGGCGGTGGAAGCGGCGACCGCCGACTTCTGGTGCAAGTATGTGGGTCTGGATGGCGAGGTGGTCGGCATGACCACGTTCGGTGCCTCGGCGCCGGCGCCACAGTTGTTCGAGCACTTCGGTTTCACGGTGGCGCATGTGATCGATGCGGTGAAGCGCGTTATCCGCTGAGTCTCCGCGACGGATACAAAAAAGGCCGCGGCTATGCCGCGGCCTTTTTCATGTGCGGCATGGAATTCAGTCGAACAGCAGTCTGGCCAGTTCGTCCGGTGTTGCGGCGATCGCGCTGGCGCCGGCCTGTTCCAGTTCGGCGCGGCTGCCGAAGCCCCACAGCACGCCAAAACCGCGTACCTGGTTGGCGACCGCGCCGTCGATGTCGAAATGGCGGTCGCCGATCATCACCGTGTCCCCTGGCTCGGTGCCGAAGTCCACCAATGCCTCGGCAATCATCGAGGCCTTCTCGCTGTGCGGACTGTCCGGGTGCGGGCCGTACAGGCGCAGGAAGGCTTCGCCGAACGGCAGGTGCGCGATGATCGGCGCGGCGTGCCGCTGCGGCTTGCTGGTCACCACGGCGAGCCGATGACCAGCGGCAAGCAATTGCTCGATCAGCGCTTCGATGCCCGGATAGACCTCATGCTCGCGCCAGCCGTGCGTGTTGAAACGCTCGTGGTAGTACTCCACGGCTGCTTCGATCCGCGCGACGTCGTGATCCAGCAGCGGCGCGAAACTGTGCCGCAATGGCGGACCGATCCAGCGACGCAGTTCCTCATGCGCCGGCGCGGGAACATCCAGCCGCGCCAGCGCATGTTTCACGCACGCGGTGATGCCATGCTCGGAATCGATCAGGGTGCCGTCGAGGTCGAACAGGCAGAGCATTACTTCGCGGCCCGCGCCTTCAATGCGGTGACCGCCGGCAGCTCCTTGCCTTCGAGGAATTCGAGGAAGGCACCGCCGCCGGTGGAGATGTAGGACACCTTGCCGGCGATGCCGTACTTGTCGACCGCGGCCAGCGTGTCGCCGCCGCCGGCGATCGAGAACGCGCTCGACTCGGCGATCGCATGGGCCAGCGTCTCGGTGCCCTTGCCGAATGCGTCGAACTCGAACACACCGACCGGACCGTTCCACACTACCGTGCCGGCCTTGGCGATCAGCTCGGCGTAGCGCCTGGCGGTCTCCGGCCCGATGTCGAGGATCATCTCGCCATCGCCGACCTGGTCGACCGGTTTCACCGTGGCCGGTGCCTGCGCGGAAAATGCCGGTGCCACCACCACGTCGACCGGCATCGGCACTTCGGCGCCGCGGCGCCTGGCGTCGGCCAGTACCTTCTTCGCCGCGTCGATCAGGGCCGGCTCGTACAGCGAGTTGCCGACCGAGTGGCCCATCGCGGCGATGAAGGTGTTGGCGATGCCGCCGCCGACGATCAGCTGGTCGACCTTGCCGATCAGGTTGTCGAGCAGGGTCAGCTTGGTCGAGACCTTGGAGCCGGCGACGATCGCCAGCAACGGATGCGCCGGATGCTCCAGTGCCTTGCCCAGCGCGTCCAGCTCGGCGCAAAGCAGCGGGCCGGCAGCGGCAATCGGGGCGAACTTGATCACGCCGTGGGTCGAGGCCTGGGCGCGGTGCGCGGTGCCGAACGCGTCCATCACGAAGATGTCGCACAGCGCGGCATATTTCTTCGCCAGTGTTTCGTCGTCCTTGCCCTCGCCGACGTTCATGCGGCAGTTTTCCAGCAGTACCACTTCACCGGCAGCCACCTCGACGCCGTCGAGGTAATCGGCCACCAGCCGTACCGGTGTGTCGAGCTGCTCGCGTAGCCAGGCAGCGACCGGTGCCAGCGAGGACTCGGCATCGAACTGGCCTTCCTTCGGCCGGCCCAGATGCGACAGCACCAGCACGCGCGCACCCGCATCGCGGGCGGCCATGATCGTCGGCAACGCGGCGTCGAGGCGCTGGGTCGAGGTGATCTGGCCGTGGTCATCGATCGGCACATTCAGGTCTTCGCGGATCAGCACGCGCTGGTCGCGCAAATCAAGGTCACTCATGCGGATGACTGACACGGCAGAACTCCAGTAGTGGGTCGAGTTCGCCCTGGCTGGGCGGCAACCGCCTATTGTCCGACGCGTTGCCTGTCGACGCAAACGACGGCCGGTCAGGCCGGATGGCCGAAGAAGGCGTTGCGACCGGCCATATGTCGAGGCCACACTGCGGCTAAACTGCGGTTACTCGTCCAAGGGGATGGTTCATGGCTACTGGTCTGGTGCTGTACGGCTACTGGCGTTCCAGTGCCGCCTATCGCGTGCGTATCGCGCTGAATCTGAAGGGTTTGAGTTACGAGACGCGACCGGTCCACCTGGTGCGCGATGGCGGCGAGCAACATGCGGAGGGTTACCGCATGCTCAATCCGCAGGAGCTGATCCCCTGTCTGCTCGATGGCGACCGCGTGGTCACCCAGTCGCTGGCGATCATGGAATACCTCGACGAGATGCATCCCGAACGGGAGACGGCGCTGCTGCCGGTCGATGCGCGCAGCCGGGCACAGGTGCGTGCGCTGGCGATGGCGGTGACCTGCGACATCCATCCGTTGGGCAATCTGCGCGTACTGCAGCAGCTCGAAGCGCAATTCGGTGCCAGCGAAGAGCAACGCGCAGCGTGGTCGCGGTATTGGATCGCCAGTGGCTTCAAGGCGATCGAGGCGATGCTGACGGAGAGTGCGGCGACCGGCCGTTACTGCCACGGCGAGACGCCGAGCATGGCTGACGCCTGTCTGGTGCCGCAGGTCTACAACGCGCTGCGCTGGAAACTGCCGATGGACGATTTTCCGATCATCTGGCGTATCTACCAGGCCTGCAACGAGCTGGATGCGTTCCGGCTGGCGGCGCCGGAAGCGCAGCCGGATGCGCCCAAGGCCAGCTGAAGCAAGTGAGCGGAGTCTGGGGCAACTTGTGGCGCTGCGAACGTGGCCGGCAGGCCTCCGGCTACGACAACTGCTTTTGGCCGGACATAATCCTGCCTACCGCTGATTGCGGCGGCGAGTTCGTCTGCGCCCGGAGCCTTCACGCCAGCCAACGGATCAAGCTATTCCGGCCCGACTCGGACGTGGTAGGCGCTGGGTATTGAGTATCGGCTGGATACGCGGATCGCGGGGCGGCGTGCACCCCGCGGCTTGATCAGAAACCCATTCCATACGGGTCGTTGCCGACCAGTTCCTGGTCGTTGCTGCCGCCTTCGGCCAGGCGGATCTTCAACGCCAGGCCATCGCGCGAATCGGACTTGCTGAGCGCCTCCTCCAGTTCCACGCGACCCTCCTTGTACAGACGGTAGAGCGACTGGTCGAACGTCTGCATGCCTTCCTGCAGGCTGCGATCCATCGCTTCCTTGATCTCGTGGATCTGGCCGCGGCGGATCATGTCGCGGATCAGCGGCGTGTTCAGCAGCACTTCCGCAGCGGGAATGCGTCGTCCGTCCTTGCCTACCACGAGGCGCTGGCTGATCACCGCGCGCAGGTTCAGGGCCAGGTTCATCAGCACGTTCTTGTGTGCCGATTCGGGGAAGAAGTTGAGGATGCGCTCCAGCGTCTGGTCGGAATTGTTGGAGTGCAGCGTGGCCAGGCACAGGTGGCCGGTTTCGGAGAACGCGATCGCCGCTTCCATCGTGTCGGTGTCGCGGATCTCGCCGATCATGATCACGTCAGGCGCCTCACGCATCGCGTTCTTCAGCGCCTCGTGATAGCTGTGGGTGTCCAGCCCCACCTCGCGCTGGTTGACGATGGATTTCTTGTGCCGGTGCAGGTATTCGATCGGATCCTCGATGGTGAGGATGTGGCCGGCGGTATGCGAGTTGCGCTGGTCGATCATTGCCGCCAGCGTGGTCGACTTGCCGGAACCGGTGGCGCCGACCACCAGGATCAGGCCCCGCGGCTCCATGATCAGGTCGCGGAAGATGCCGGGCAGCTGCAGCTGGTCGATGCTGGGGATTTCGCTCTTGATCGCGCGGATCACCATGCCCACTTCGCCGCGCTGCTTGAACACGTTGATGCGGAAACGACCAGCTTCCTTCACCGCCAGCGCCATGTTCAGCTCGAGATTGCGCTCGAACTGCGGCACTTGGCCCTCGTCCATCAGCGAGTAGGCGATTTTCTTGACCATGCCGCCAGGCAGGCCGGTATTGCCCAGTGGATACAGCTTGCCCTCGACCTTGATGTTCACCGGGGCGCCGGTGGTCAGGAACATGTCCGACGCGCCCTTGTCTACCATAAGCTTGAGGAAGTAACCGATATCCACGTAAGACCCCTGTTTCTATGCGCGTTGCAATGGTGGATTATGCCTGTCCACAATACGCCGCGACACACCATGAGGAATGTGATGTACATCTTTTCCCCGCTGGCCGGATCCCTTGGCCGCCTCCGTACGGCAACGGCTGTTCTGGCACTGACATTGGCGCTGGCCGGTTGCGCCACGGTACCCCCGCCCGATGATTCGATGAATCTGGCGCAGACGCAGCTGCAGGCAGCGCGCGATGCCGGTGCCGCCGACTATGCGCCGGTCGATCTGGGCTTCGCGCAGGACAAGTTCCAGCAAGCGCAGGCGGCCATGGCCGAGCGCAAGTACGCCGATGCGGCCAATCTGGCCGAGGAGTCGCGCGCGGACGCCGAACTGGCCCGGGCCAAGGCGCGGCTGGGCGCGGCACGGGCGCAGATCCAGGGCAAGGTGCAGGAAAATTCCCGCCTGCGCAGTCAGGACGAGCAGGCCGCCGCTGCCGAACAGCAGCAGGAACAGCAGGCAGCTCCGGCCGCAGCGTCTTCCGGCCAGGTACCCACTCAGGACATGCCGGCACCGGATTCCTCCGAATTGTCTGCGCCGCCATCCGGCGCGGGTTTCCAGACGCTGCCCGAGAACAGCCAGCCACCCGCCTCCAGCTCCAGCACTCAGGAGGTGCAGCCATGAAGCGACTCAGCATCATCTTCGCCTCGATGACATTGGCTCTGGTCGCGGTGGGAACCGTGCATGCGCGTCAGGACGATATCGACATCAACCGGTTGACCGGCAGCCTCGACCAGCTCGCCAACGACCCCAGCCTGGGCGGTTATGCGCAGGCCGAGCAGGCGCGCGCGCGCGATGCGATCAACCGGCTGGCGCAGGCGAGCTCGCGCGAGCGCGCGCACGACCTGTATCTGGCCGAACGTCGCGTGGATCTGGCCAAGGCTGCCGCCCAGCTGCAGGACGCCCAACTCAAGCTGACCCAGCTCGATCGCGAACACGACCAGATTCTGCTCGACAACAGCCGACGCGATGTGGAAATGGCGCGTCGTGAACTGGAGCGCCAGCGCCTGCAGAACCAGTTGGCGCAGGAAGAGGCGGCCCGGCTGCAGCAGCAGGGGCAGGAATATTCGCAGGCGGCCGACCAGGCGCGTGCCGAAGCCGAGCAGGCGAAGAAGCTGGCAGCGGCGCAGAGCAAGGTGGCCAACGCGGCACGCCGCGAGGCGGCGCTGGCGGCGCAGGCGGCCAAGGCGATGCGATCGCAGATGCAGGACGGCGCCCCAACCGAGACGGCTCCGGCCCCGAAGAAAAAGACCGCCAAAAAGCACACGGACCAGCCCTGATCTGTCGTCGGCAAGTCAGCTGAAGACCGCCGCCGAGCGCTTGCCGGCGGATCGGCTGCGGGTCGCCGCGGCTTCGGTTACGTAAATGTAAAATGCTGTTTTGACAGGTTTTTCGTCAATGTTCCGGGGATGGCTTGTGCGGCTGATGACAGGCTTGCGCCTCCCGGACCGGGGGAGTAGGGTCAAAGTCCCACGAGGCACCCAGGCCTTGTGGGCCACTGACCTGAACCATGCGCCTATCCCACGTTCCATGCTCTCCCTGCGTCCCGACAACCGGCGTGGGTTGTGGGTGTGTGCATCGTTCAACCGTCTGCGGATGCCCACTGTCGCGGCATCCGGAAAGTCCACTCGCGAGGAGGTCGGATCATGTTTGAAAACCAGCAGCGTGATGATGTCGAGGCATTGATGAAGGCCGATGCCGAATTCCGTCGGCTCTATCAGCACCATCGAGAACTCGACAGCAAGGTGCATGACGCAGATATCGGCGTGCTGCCCATCGACGATGTCACCCTCGCCAGCATGAAGAAGGAAAAACTGCTGGCCAAGGCGCGACTCGAGCGCATGTGGCAGAGTCGAGCGCACCTCATCCACTGAGCTTGCGATTTCACGTGAAGCGCGGCCCCGGGCCCTTCCTGTCGCATCGGAAAGGGCGCCGGGGCCGCGGCGTTTCCGGCGTACCGCAGAGTGGCTCGGTTATCATGGCGGTCTTGCCGGATTGACACGCAGCCTGCGTGACCGGCGTTCCCTGCGACGGAGCCCCCATGACGGTCCACCAGAGTGTTCTTGAACTGATCGGACATACCCCGATGGTGCGCGCACAGCGCCTGGATACCGGGTTGTGCGAACTGTTCCTCAAGCTCGAGAGCGCCAACCCCGGTGGTTCGATCAAGGATCGCATCGGCCTGTCGATGATCGAGGGTGCCGAGAAGGATGGCCGGATCCGGCCCGGCGATATCCTGGTCGAAGGCACCGCCGGCAACACCGGCCTGGGTCTGGCGCTGGTCGCGCAGCAGAAAGGCTACCGCCTGATCCTGGTGGTGCCGGACAAGATGAGCCGCGAGAAGATCTTCAACCTCAAGGCGATGGGTGCCGAAGTCGTGCTGACCCGTTCGGATGTGGCCAAGGGCCATGCCGAGTATTACCAGGACATGGCCGAGCGCATCGCGCGCGAAACGCCCGGCGCCTACTTCATCAACCAGTTCGGCAATCCGGACAACCCGGCGGCGCACATCCAGACCACCGGCCCGGAAATCCTCGAGCAGATGGACGGCAAGGTCGACGCGATCGTGGTCGGCTGCGGTTCGTCCGGCACACTGAGCGGCTTGTCCAAGTATTTCGCCGAACATTCGCCGCAGACCGAGCTGATCCTGGCCGATCCGGTCGGCTCGATCCTCACCCAGTACATCAACGAGGGCACGCTCTCGACCAAGTCCGCCAGCTGGATGGTCGAAGGCATCGGCGAGGATTTCCTGCCCCCCATCAGCGACTTCACCCGGGTCAAGAAAGCCTATGCGATCTCCGACAAGGAGAGCTTCCTGACCGCGCGCGAGCTGCTGGCGAAGGAGGGCATGTTGGGCGGTTCGTCGACCGGCACCCTGGTGGCAGCAGCGCTGAAATACTGCCGCGAACAGACCATGCCGAAGCGGGTGATGACCCTGGTCTGCGACACCGGCAACAAGTATCTCTCGAAGCTTTACAACGATTACTGGATGCTCGACAACGGCTTCCTCGAACGCGAACAGCACGGCGACCTGCGCGACCTGCTGCTGCGCCCGTTCGCCCAGCGCGATACCGTGGTGATCGGCCCGAACGAGTTGCTGATCACCGCCTACACCCGCATGAAGCTGTACGACGTGTCGCAGTTGCCGGTGATGGACGGCCACAAGCTGGTCGGCATCGTCGACGAGTCGGATGTGCTGATGCACGTGCATGCCGACGAAACGCGTTTCCGCGACCAGGTGTCCACCGCGATGATGACCAATCTGCAGAAGCTGCAGGTTGGCGAGGCGATCGAGGCCCTCCTGCCGGTGTTCGAGCGCGGCCATGTGGCGATCGTGGTCGATGGCGATCAGTTCCTCGGCCTGATCACCCGTATCGACTTGTTGAACTATCTGCGCCGCAAGGTGAACTAAGCGGTTCATTCGGTCGTTCGCACCATGAAAGTTTGCAGTAATGCGGCCGGCTCAGAATGGCCGCCTGTAACGGAGTCCCGCCTGGCTCCGCGCTATCAAAGGAAGCCCTGCCGATGTGTGGAATTGTTGCTGCTGCAGCCCAACGCGATGTCGCGCCGCTGCTGATCGTTGGCCTGAAGGCGCTGGAGTACCGGGGCTATGATTCCTCCGGTGTGGCCGTGCTCGATCATGGTGCGATCCAGCGCGTGCGGGCCAAGGGCAAGGTACGTGAAATGGAGGCGCTCTATCTCGCCGATCCGTTCCCCGGTGGCACCGGCATCGCGCATACCCGCTGGGCCACGCATGGCGTGCCGAATGAGGCCAATGCGCATCCGCATATCGCCGGTCGCGTCGCCATCGTGCACAACGGCATCATCGAGAACTACGCCAGCCTGCGCGCCGAACTGCAGACGCGTGGCCACGTGTTCACCTCCGACACCGACACCGAGGTGATGGCGGCGCTGATCGACCAGCGCCTCAGCCAGGGCATGAACCTGCGCGAAGCGGTGCTGGCTACCGTGCGTGAGCTGGAAGGCGCCTATGCGATCGCGGTGATCAGTCGTGACGAACCGGGCCGCGTGGTCGGTGCGCGCCGTGGAGCGCCGCTGCTGGTCGGCATTGGCATCGGCGAGAACTTCCTCGGCTCGGATGCGCAGGCGCTGATCCAGGTCACCAACAAGATGCTGTATCTCGACGAAGACGATGTGGTCGAGATCACCCGCGACAGCGTGCAGGTATTCGGCCTCGACGGGCATCCGGTCGAGCGTGCAGTGCACGAGAGCGAGCTGTCCACCGATGCGGTGGAGCGCGGCGAATACCGCCACTACATGCAGAAGGAAATCTTCGAGCAGCCGCGCGCGGTCGCCGATACGCTGGAAGCGCGCATCGGCCCGCATGGCGTGCTGCCGAACATCTTCGGCATCGACAGCGATGCGCTGCTGCAAGCCACGCGCGGCCTGCACATCGTTGCCTGCGGTACCAGCTATCACGCCGGCCTGGTCGCCAAGTACTGGATCGAGGAATACGCGCGGCTGCCGGTCAGCGTCGAAGTGGCCAGCGAGTACCGCTACCGCGATGGCGTGGTGCCGGCCGACACGCTGTTCGTCGCCATCTCGCAGTCGGGCGAAACGGCCGATACCCTGGCCGCGATGCGCGAGTCGCGCCGCCGCGGCTATCTGGGCACTCTGGTTATCTGCAATTCGCCCGAGTCCTCGCTGGTGCGCGAGTCGGATCTGAAGCTGATGACGCGTGCCGGTCCGGAAATCGGCGTGGCCTCGACCAAGGCCTTCACCACCCAGCTCGCCGGTCTGGCTTTGCTGACGCTGGAGCTGGCGCGCCGCAACGGACTCGATCCGCAACGCTACGCCAGCTTGTGCGCCGAGCTGCAGCATCTGCCGCGGGCGATCGAAAGCGCACTAAAGCTGGAGCCGGCGATCGTCGAGCTGGCCGCCGAATTCATCCACCGTCAGCACGCCTTGTTCCTCGGTCGTGGTGCGCAGTATCCGGTCGCGCTGGAGGGTTCGCTCAAGCTCAAGGAAATTTCCTATATCCACGCCGAGGCGTATCCGGCCGGCGAGCTCAAGCATGGCCCGCTGGCGCTGGTCGACGAGGACATGCCGGTAGTAGCGGTGGCGCCGAACGGCCCGCTGCTGGACAAGCTCAAGTCCAACCTGCAGGAAGTGCGCGCCCGCGGTGGTCGCCTGATCGTGTTCGCCGACGGTGCTGCCGGCATGGACGACATGACCGGCCACGGCGTGATGTTGCGGGTGGAATCCGGCGGCAGTTTCATCGCGCCGGCCGTGTTCACCGTGCCGCTGCAGCTGCTGGCTTATCACGTTGCCGTGCTGCGCGGCACCGACGTGGATCAGCCGCGCAACCTGGCCAAATCTGTCACCGTCGAGTAGTGGCGAAATTCACCCTTCCCTGCTTGCAGGGGAGGGTAGGGGGGGTGGGAGCCGTCTTGGTTTTTCGTGCCAGTCCGGATCACCCGCTCACCTGAAGTTCCTTCGGTCACCAACCTCCTTCTGCGACCGAAGGAAGACTTTTTCGGGGCAAGCCAGGGAGAGGAGCTGAGTTCAGGCGCGGCCGTAGACGTCGTCGAAACGCACGATGTCGTCTTCGCCCAGATAGCTGCCGGACTGCACCTCGATCAGCTCAAGCGGTGTCTTGCCGGGATTGCGCAGGCGATGCTTGCTGCCCAGCGGGATGTAGGTGCTCTGGTTCTCGCTGAGCAGGAATACCTTGTCGTCGCAGGTGACTTCGGCGGTGCCGGAGACCACGATCCAGTGTTCGGCGCGATGATGATGTTTCTGCAGGCTCAGGCTGGCGCCGGGCTTGACCACGATGCGCTTGACCTGGAAGCGGTCGCCCGCTTCGAGTGAGTCGTAGCTGCCCCACGGTCGATGCACGACCCGATGCAGTGAGTGTTCGCTGCGGTTGGCGGCCTTGAGCTGCTCGACGATCTTCTTGACGTCCTGCGCGGCGTCGCGATGGGCCACCAGGGTGGCGTCGGGTGTGGTGACCACGATAAGGTCGTCGACACCGACGGTGGCGATCAGGTGGCGGTCGTGCGAGCGCAGCAAGGAGTTGTGCGTGTCCACGGTCATCGTGTCGCCTTCGCACAGATTGCCTTGCGCATCCTTGTCGCCGGTCAGCCACAGCGCCGACCACGAACCGATGTCGCTCCATGCACAGCTGACCGGGATCACCGCGGCGCGCTGGGTTTTTTCCATCACCGCGTAGTCGATCGAATCGTCCGGCACCAGTGCGAACGCATCGCGGTCGATCCGCACGAAATCCAGGTCGGCAGATGCCCTCGCATGCGCCTCGCGCACGGCAGCGAGCATCGCCGGCGCATGCGCGGCCAGCTCTTCCAGATAGCGCGAAGCCTTGAACAGGAACATGCCGGAGTTCCAGTCGTAGCCGCCATCGGCGAGATACGACTCGGCCGTACTCAGGTCAGGCTTCTCGACGAACTGCTCCACCCGGTAACCCTTGCTGCCGATTGCCTCGGCACGGCGGATATAGCCGAAGCCGGTTTCCGGCCGATCCGGGCGAATGCCGAACGTGACCAGCCAGCCTTGCGCGGCCAGCGGCATGGCCTGCTTCACCGCATCGACAAAGGCGGAGGTGTCACCGATCAGGTGATCGGCCGGCAGCACCAGCAGCATCGCATCGGCGTCGCGTGCGAGCGCCTGCAGTGCACCCAATGCAATCGCCGGCGCGGTGTTACGTGCCAGCGGCTCCAGCACGATGGTGGCGTCTGCGACACCCGCTTCCAGCAACTGGTCGGCGGCGAGGAAACGATGATCCTCGCTGGCCACCACGATCGGTGCGGCGAGATCCGGCAGCTGGCGGGTGCGCGCGATGGTCTGCTGGAACAGCGTGCCCTTGCCGGCCAGCGCGAGGAACTGCTTGGGCAGATTCTTGCGCGACACCGGCCACAAGCGGGTGCCGCTGCCGCCGCTGAGGATGAGGGGAATCAACATGACTCAGGATCCTGAAGTGACCAGCTGGCGGATGACCTCGCGCAGACCGTGTTGCCAGTCGGGCAGCGGAAAATCAAAATGCTGCTGGAAGCCGCGATTGTCCAGCAGCGACCACGCGGGACGCACCGCTGGTGTGGGGAACTCGGCGCTGGCGATCGGAACCACGCGTGGTTGCCGTGCAATCAGCCCCTGCGCGGCGGCCTGCTCGAAGATCGCACTGGCGAAACCATGCCAGGTGGTGGCGCCGCTGGCGACCAGGTGATGGGTGCCGTTGAGCTGCCTGCGTTGTGCAGCATCGGCGTGTAGCCAGCGATCGAGTGCCGCCAGGCTGGCGTTGACGATCAGCGTGGCGTCGGTTGGCGCGCCATGCTGGTCGGCCACCACGCGCAGTTCCTCGCGCTCGGCACCGAGTCGCAACATGGTACGCAGGAAGTTTTGACCGTGCGCGGCATACACCCACGCAGTGCGGAACGTCAGATGATTCGCGCCGCTGTCGCGCAGCGTCTGTTCACCGACCAGCTTGCTGCGACCGTAGGCGCCTAGCGGGCCGGTCGGTGCATCAACGGCGTATGGCTGTGACTGGCTGCCGTTGAATACATAATCGGTCGAGTAATGCATCACCAACGCGTCGTGCGCCGCGGCCCATATGCCAAGCGTGCCGACCGCTTCGCCGTTGACGCGGGTGGCGAGCACTTCTTCCCGTTCGGCCCGATCGACCGCGGTATAGGCGGCGGCATTGATGATCACGTCGGGCTGCACGCGGTCGAGCAGGGCGGGCAGGCTGGCCGGTGCGGCCAGATTGGCGATCTCGCCGTGGCCACCACTTATCAACGCGCCGTCTCGGCTGGCAGCGACGACTTCGCCGCGTGCGCTCAGGTCAGCGCGCTCGAGAAACGTGCGGCCAAGCTGACCGTTGGCACCGAGCAGCAGGATTTTCACGGAACGAAAACCGGTAGTCGCTCAGGCGCGACGTCTTTCAGCAATGGTGTCTTGCCATCCTTCTCGGACAACAACGGGTCGCTCAGCGGCCAGTCGATGCCCAGGTCGGCATCGTTCCAGCGGATGCCGGCATCGGCCTTGGCGTCGTACAGCGCAGTGCACTGGTAAGTGAAGGTGGCGAATTCGGACAGTACGCAAAAGCCGTGCGCGAAGCCTTCCGGCACCCAGAAATGACGATGGTTGTCGGCGGTCAGCATCACACCGAACGACTTTCCAAACGTGGGCGAGCCACGGCGGATGTCCACGGCCACGTCATACACCTCGCCTTCGAGCACGCTGACAAGCTTGCCCTGCGGGTTCGGCCATTGGTAATGCAGGCCGCGTAACACACCCTTGGCCGAGCGCGAGACGTTGGACTGGATGAAGTGGTGATCGATGCCAGCCTCGCGATACTTGGCCTGGTTGTAGCTCTCGTAGAAGAAGCCGCGGGCGTCGCCGAACACCTGAGGTTCGAGGATCAGCGCACCGGGCAGTCCTGTCTCAATCACTTTCATCGTACGGGGCCTTGCGTGGTCAATTTCTGCAGATACTGGCCATAACCGGTCTTGGCCAGTGGTGCGGCGAGTTGCAGCAATTGCTCGGTGTCGATCCAGCCGTTGATGTAGGCGATCTCTTCCGGACAGCACACCTTGAGGCCCTGCCGATTCTCGATCGTCTCGATGTAGTTGCCCGCTTCCATCAGTGAATCATGCGTGCCGGTGTCGAGCCAGGCGAAGCCACGGCCGAGCTGTTCCAGATGCAAGGAATTGTCATCAAGGTAGCAGCGGTTGAGATCGGTGATCTCTAGTTCGCCGCGTGGTGAGGGTTTCAGTGCTGCCGCGTAATCGCAGACGCGGCTATCGTAGAAGTACAGGCCGGTCACCGCATAATTCGACTTCGGCTGGGTGGGTTTTTCTTCAAGTCCAATCACGCGGCCAGCGGCATCGAATGCTGCCACGCCATAACGCTCGGGATCCTTTACCCAGTAGCCGAACACGGTCGCACCGTGATCGCGCGAAGCCGCGCGCTTGAGTCGCTCGGTCAAACCGACGCCGTAAAAGATGTTATCGCCAAGTACCAGACAGCTGGGTTTGCCGTTGACGAAATCACGGCCGATGGTGAATGCCTGCGCCAGTCCGTCCGGCGACGGCTGCACGGCGTACTGGATGTCGATGCCCCACTGCGAGCCGTCGCCGAGCAGACGCTGGAACATCTCCTGCTCGTGCGGCGTGTTGATCATCAGCACTTCGCGGATACCGGCCAGCATCAACGTGGCCAGCGGGTAGTAGATCATCGGCTTGTCGTACACCGGCAGCAGCTGTTTGCTGACCGCGCGGGTGATCGGATACAGCCGGGTGCCGGAACCGCCGGCCAGAATGATGCCTTTTTGCGTATTGCTCATGATCGAATCCTTAGATTAACTCGGCTTTCATGAGCCGAGGCGCTCCATGCGATAGCTGCCGTCGAGCACGCGCTGGCTCCACGACTGGTTGGCGAGGTACCAATCCACCGTCTGCCCAATGCCTGTTTCGAACGTTTGCGACGGTCGCCAGCCCAGCTCGTTCTGCAACTTGCTGGAGTCGATCGCATAGCGGCGGTCGTGACCGGGTCGATCCTTCACGTAGGTGATCAACGATTCGCGGACGCAGCCATCAGCCAGTGGGCGGCGCTGATCAAGCAGCGCGCAAATGGCTTTCACCACGGCGATGTTCTCGCGTTCGGCATTGCCGCCGACGTTGTAGGTCTCACCGATGCGGCCGGCTTCCAGCACGCGGCGGATCGCACTGCAGTGGTCGCCCACGAACAGCCAGTCGCGGATGTTCTTGCCGTCGCCATAAACCGGCAGCGGTTCGCCAACCAATGCCTTCTGGATGATCAGCGGAATGAGCTTTTCCGGAAACTGGTACGGCCCGTAGTTGTTCGAGCAGTTGGTGGTCAGCGTCGGCATGCCATAGGTGTGCTGGAACGCACGCACCAGATGATCGGATGCGGCTTTCGAGGCGGAGTACGGCGAATTCGGCGCGTAAGGCGTCTGTTCGGTGAACTTGCCTTCGGCGCCGAGCGAGCCGTACACCTCGTCGGTCGACACATGCAGGAAACGGAACGCGTCGCGCGGGGCACCTTCCAGTCCGCGCCAGTAGTCACGCGCACATTCGAGCAGGCCCAGAGTGCCGACCACGTTGGTCTGCACGAATTCGGCAGGACCGTCGATCGAACGGTCGACGTGGGATTCGGCGGCGAAGTTCACGATGGCATCGGGGCGATGCTCGGCCAGCAATTTCGACACCAGCTCGCGATCGCCGATATCGCCCTGGACGAACGTGTGGGCAGAGGCCTCCTTCAGCGAGCTGAGCGTGTCCAGATTGCCGGCATAGGTCAGCTTGTCCAGATTGATCACGCGCAGACCGTCGGCCATGGCTTGCAACACGAAATTCGCGCCGATAAAGCCGGCGCCGCCGGTGACCAACAGCGTTTTGGTCCCTGTGGATGAGCTATTCATCAAGTACGTCCATGGTTTGACGGAAAGAGTGACCCAGGCAGCTTGGCCCTGGCAGACAGCAAATGATGCCTGTTCTTGCCTTGTCGACCAAGCACTGGCGGGCTGCCGGCATGGCGTCCCGGCGTTCGAGGGCCGCAGTTTGCCCATTTCTACATGAACGCCAAGTTCTTGCGTCGGTCGGCAATGGCCGGCATAAAAGCTAAGATGGTGGACTTCCTAACACGAGACAGTCCGCCAGGCGGGCTGCAAGGACAGCGATGAAAACTGCTGCAAAGCGTAGCCAACACGGCATGGGAACCCGGGCCATTCATGCCGGCCAGCATCCGGACCCCAGCACCGGCGCGATCATGACGCCGATCTACGCTACCTCGACCTACGTGCAGGCAAGCCCCGGCAAGCACAAGGGCTACGAGTATTCGCGCACGCAGAATCCCACTCGCATGGCATACGAGCGCTGCGTGGCGGAACTGGAAGGTGGTGTGGCCGGCTTTGCGTTTGCCTCGGGCCTGGCTGCGGCGGCGACAGTGCTGGATCTGCTCGATTCGGGCAGCCACGTCATCGCGATGGACGACCTCTACGGCGGCACTTATCGCCTGTTCGAAAAAGTGCGGCGGCGTTCGGCCGGGCTGGATTTCAGCTTTGTCGACCTGAACGACACTGCGGCCATGAAGGCGGCGCTCACGCCCAACACACGGATGATCTGGGCCGAAACGCCGACCAATCCGATGCTGAAGCTGGTCGACCTCACCAAGGTCGCCGCATTCGCCAAGAAGCATGGCCTGATCCTGGTGGTCGACAACACGTTCTGCTCGCCGATGATCCAGCGCCCGCTGGAATACGGTGCGGATCTTGTGCTGCATTCGGCGACCAAGTATCTCAACGGTCATTCCGACATGGTTGGCGGTATCGTGGTCGCCGGCAGCAAGGAACTCGCCGAGCAGATGGGCTTCCTGCAGAACTCGGTCGGCGCCGTCGCCGGCCCGTTCGACTCTTTCCTTGCGATGCGCGGCCTGAAGACCCTGCACCTGCGCATGAAGGCGCATTGCGAAAGCGCACTGGAACTGGCGAAGTGGCTGGAAAAGCATCCGGCGGTGGAGCGCGTGATCTACCCCGGCCTCAAGAGCCATCCACAGCATGCCCTGGCGAAGCGCCAGATGGACGGCTTCGGCGGCATCATCACGATCGAGGTAAAGGGTGGTCTGAAAAAGGCCCGACGCATGCTGGAGCGTTGCGAACTGTTTGCGCTGGCCGAATCGCTAGGTGGCGTTGAGAGCCTGATCGAGCACCCCGCTATCATGACCCACGCCTCGGTGCCAGCGGCCAACCGCAAGCGGCTGGGTATCAGCGATGGGCTGATCCGGTTGTCGGTGGGCGTGGAGAACTATCAAGATTTGGCGAATGAGCTTGAGCGCGCACTCGGATGAGGTTCTCTGAAAGAATATCTGGACAAGTCACAATATTGTGATGACGCGTCGCATAAGTCGGTGATACGACAAGATCTGAAATTCGAAGTGACGGCGAAATACGTGATGATTTATGACTAAAAGAGAAGACAACGTAAAGCAGGATGGAGCTAGTGCTTTGGCAGGCGGAAAGAGCTCTATGAATAGTCACAAGACACCATCCGCTTCGCTCCAGTCTTTGACTCGAAGTTTATGGTGGAATCGCGGGCTAATCATGCAAATGATTCGACGCGAAGTAGTGGGTCGCTATAAGGGTTCCATGCTGGGCCTGGCGTGGTCATTTTTTAACCCATTATTTATGCTGGCCGTATACACATTCGTATTTTCAGTAGTTTTCAAGTCGCGTTGGGGTGCGAGCCAGGGCGAGGGGAAGACTCAATTTGCCGTGATACTGTTCGTAGGCATGATAATGCATGGTTTGTTAGCAGAGGTCCTAAATCGCGCTCCGACTCTTATCATATCGAATGTCAATTACGTAAAGAAGGTTGTTTTCCCAATTGAGGTGCTTCCCGTCGTGGCTATGGGTGCCGCATTGTTTCATGCCATGGTTAGTTTGGTCGTGTTATTGACAGCATTTGCACTTTTTAATGGGTATCTCAATTGGACTGTGGTGTTTTTCCCGGTCATTCTTTTGCCGTTTATCATTTTCATCTTGGCCCTGGCTTGGATTCTCGCGTCACTGGGTGTTTTTTTGCGCGATGTCGGTCAAGCTATCAGCATAGTAACGATGGTGATGTTGTTCCTATCCCCGGTTTTCTATCCGATGTCATCGGTGCCGGAATCACTTCGCCCTTGGATCATGGCAAATCCGCTCACTTTCATTATTGGGCAGGCCCGTGAAGTGGTCATTTGGGGGCATACGCCGGATTGGTTTGGGCTAGGCATATATATGCTAGGGGCCGTGGCTTTCGCATCGGCAGGCTATGCATGGTTTCAGAAAACAAGGAAGGGGTTTGCCGATGTCCTCTAGCGATATATCCATCCGTGTGAGCGGGCTCAGCAAGTGTTACCAAATTTACGATACCCCTCGTGATCGACTGAAGCAGTTTATCGGCCCCCGCCTGCACCGGTTGGTTGGGCGACCGCCAAAGCAATATTTTCGCGAATTCTGGGCGCTCAGAGATGTTTCATTTGAGATAAAGCGTGGCGAAACCATAGGCATCATCGGGCGTAATGGTTCAGGGAAATCCACCTTGCTACAAATGATCTGCGGTACGCTCACGCCTACGATTGGCGATGTGGAGACGAATGGACGTATTGCTGCTTTGTTGGAACTTGGTTCCGGCTTCAATCCCGAATTCACTGGGCGCGATAACGTCTATATGAATGGGGCCGTGCTGGGCTTGAGCAAGGAAGAAGTGGACGAGCGATTCGATGATATAGCGGCATTTGCTGACATCGGTCAATTTATCGAGCAGCCTGTCAAGACCTATTCCAGTGGTATGGTCGTTCGATTGGCTTTTGCGGTTCAGGCGACCATCAATCCAGAGATTTTCGTTGTTGACGAGGCGCTCGCGGTCGGCGATGAAAAATTTCAACGCAAGTGTTTTGCTCGCTTGGAGGAGTTGAAGAACAGGGGTTCCTCAATTCTCTTCGTTTCCCATTCCCCCATGAGCGTTATCGAGCTTTGTGACAAGACGCTGCTATTGGAGCACGGCCAACGACTTCTCTATGGTCCAGCACCGAAGGCTGTGCGCGCTTACCAAAAGCTCATCTACGCGCCTGCCGAACATCAAGAGCATATGGTTCGGGAATACCGCTTGGCAGATCAGTCGGGTTCGGACATCGAAGAGGTGATCTCTAGCGAATCGGCCCCTGTTCAGGTGACCGTTGATTCCAGTGATTTTGATCCTGGACTAGTCCCGGAGACCACTACGGTTTATCCGACGCAGGGTGCCGAGATTTCATCCATTCAGGTAGTCGACTCGCAGCAGCGTGTAGTGAACATGCTTGAACCGGGTGGTAACTACGAGTTTGTTGTGTCCGGCAGGTTCACTGCCGACGTTGCGGCAATCTATTTCGGCATCCACATTCGTTCCACTTCAGGTATCGTAATTACCGGGCAACGCTATCCCGAGGAAGGGAATTGTATTGGAAGTGCATGCGTTGATCAGAGTTTCCGCGTGAGTTTTGGTTTCAGGATGGATGTCTTGCCAGGCATTTATTTCATCGGAGGCGGTGTTTGGTCGAACGAAGAGCCAAACTGCCTGCACCGTATAATGGATGCGATCATGATTCGTGTCATGCCAGTTGATAAACAGAGATCTTTTGGTTATGTCGATATCTCACTTGATGAGCCTCGGTTGGAAATTACTTAGGACCCCGCACAGCAATGGTTGATCTATTGGCACTTGGCGACTCGCATTTAGACGCCCTCAAGTTCGCTGCTGACCTTGGTATGCTGAAGGTCAATCGTTACTCGTTTTCGATTGTTCCGGGTGCCACTGTTGTCGGACTTAGAAATCCTAACTCACTGACCGATGCCATTAATATATTCAAGGCAGCGCTCGCGGATCAATCTAAAGACTCATGTGTAATCACCCATTTGGGCGAGGTTGATTGCGGTTTTGTGATTTGGTGGCGGGCCAAAGAGTACGGAGAGAATATTGACACTCAATTCCGTGAATCAATTCGAGCGTACGAGTTGTTTTTGAAAGAGATTCTCGAGATGGGATTTAGTAAAATATGTATAGCCGGGGCAAGTTTGCCAACCATCAAGGATCAAGTCGACTTTGGCGAAGTAGCTAATAAGAGAGCTGATGTCAAGGTTGCCTTGTCAGCGCGTACGGAGTTGACGTTATCGTACAACCGTGAATTGAAAGCGTTGGCGGATGAACTTGGTATTGGGTATTTCGATATCACGGATGCCGTATTGGATCAATCTTCCCACGTCATCCATGATTTTTATCGAAACCCGAATCATGGCGATCACCACCTCGACATGCAAAAAACGGTCGGTGTGTGGGCGTTGATGTGTAACGCATTCGTATCAAAGCAATCATGAAGTCGCTTCGGCAGTGCGCATCTTGCTTGCTGGCTTGTGCGATGGCTCATATTGAATTAGTGAGGTGACGAGTCATGCCGGGCTCAGCTATCGATACAGAAGTTAATTGGAGTTACCTCCAATCGAACAGCTATTTGTCGACGCGGCATAAATTGCTGTATGTGGCTACTCCGAAAGTGGCCTGTACATCATTGAAGTGGTGGTTTGCCGCGTTGGAAGGGTATGCGCAGGCATTGCTAGGTCCTAACGGGAGCCTTGAGACAGACCCTGATCTTGTTATACATGACACTTTCCACAAAGTTGCGCCGGATGTAACCCCATTGCAGTCGGAAACGTTGGCTGGAGTGTTGGCATCCGAAGATTATTTCAAATTTTCGGTGGTGCGAAACCCGTATAAGCGAATTTTTTCTGCGTGGCAGTCCAAGATCTTGCTGCGTGAGCCTTTTCAGATTAAAGCATATCAAGGGCATGACTTTGTTCATCATCCAATTCATCATATGGATGATATATCTGTTGCGTTCGAGAAATTCCTCGAACACTTGGCTGTCAACGAGTCACCGGTTTTCTGGGATCTACATTGGACTCCTCAAGTAGAGCTTTTACGTCCCGATCTTATCAATTACTCGATGGTTGCCAAGATTGAAGATACAGATGCGCTCAGTCGGGCGTTGTTGGCACGGCTTGGCCCGGGTATTCAGGACCCTTTTAAGTCAAAACGTTCGAACGAAAGCCTTATTCCTTATCTGCCTGAACTGGTTTCAGCGCGGAGTTGCCAGTTGATCCGCTCCATCTACGCCCGTGATTTTGAGGCATTTGGCTATGAGGTCAGCGCGCCTTCGAGTTTAGCCAAGTTTTCCGCAGCTCAGTGCGATGTGTCGATTCAGGCAATTGCCATGCTTCGCGGCAAGAATCAGCGTTTTGCGGAGATGCAGACGACCCAGAAATCGCAAGTGTCCATTCTGGATCGTGCCCTCGTCGAGAAAGAGACGAATATCGCCGCTCTTTCGCAAGAGTTGGTAGAACGCGATGCGTTGACAGGGTTGCTCAAAGAAGAGGTGCGAGGCCGGGATGAGACGATTGCGAGCGTCAATCAGTTGTTGATTGAGCGCGACAAGGTTTTAGTTGAGCTAGGACATGCTGTGAAGGGTGGCAGTATTCAAGTTGGTGCGCTTACCAGCATGTTGGCAGAGAGCAAAGATGAACTTCGCCAGCTCAAGATAGACAGAGATACGGCGCTCAGCGAGCTGACCGAGCTTCGCGAGTTGCTCGACAAATCTAGTGCACAGTTCAAAAATGTATCGATGATCAAGGATGAGCTTGAAGATATGAACAGCCGAATGCGGGGTACGATGGTCTGGCGACTTGCCAGCAAATTCAGGCTCGTCAGAACACCGGCAATTGGTCAAAGTAATTCCAGAACGACTGGTACTAAAGCGCCCAAGGGATTCGACGCCGCTTGGTATTTGAAGGAATATGCCGATGTTGCTGCCAGTGGTATGGATCCGTATGAGCATTACGTACTGGCAGGAAAGAATGAGGGTCGCCGGCTAGCACCGATATCGCTCATTCGTCCGCGCCTGAAGAGGCTCCGTGTTCTTCGAACTGGGTTGCTATCGGCGGTCAGACAGGCCGGTGGTATCCGAAAGGCTGTGGAAAAAGTGATCACTGTGGCCAAGCGTGATGGTTGGTTTGTTCCGGATTTCGACGAGACGTTCTACTTGGAGAGGTACCCTGACGTTCGTGAAGCAGGGATCGATCCCTACGAGCACTTTGTGCAGCACGGCAGGGCCGAAGGCCGCATAGGTCGAAGCCCCAACCTGAAATTGCAGAAGGGCTCGGTGCTCTGGGACGCAACGAAGAACACCGTGCTGGTGGTCAGTCACGAAGCGTCCCGCACGGGCGCGCCCATCCTCAGCCTCAATATCGCCAGAGAGCTGCAGAAGCGATTCAACGTCGTTGTTCTTGTCCTTGGCGATGGTCCAATGATGGCGGCCTTTTGCGAAGTGGCGCCAGTGGTGGTTGGCCCCATGTCCGTCATGGGCAACGCCGGCGTTGCCGGTGACATCGTCGCGCAACTGGTGCTGTCGTACGAGTTTGCGTTCGCCATTGTGAACAGCATCGAGTCCCGCTTCGTGCTCAGACGGCTGACGGAATTGTCGATTCCGGCGATCAGCCTGATCCATGAATTCGCCGCGTATACCAGGCCCTTGGACGCGTTTCCCTTTGCCATCCTGTGGTCGGCGGAAACGGTGTTTTCGGCGCGGATAACCCATGAGAACGCGGTGGCTGGGAACCCGGAACTGGCGGGGCAACCGTTCCATATCATGCCGCAAGGGCGCTGCACCATGCTTGCTCACGCGGTCGACCCAGGAAGCGACGCGGTTGAGAGGAGCCGGCTATTGCGCACCCTTCGCCCTGGTGGTGAGGCTGACAAGGGCACTATCGTCATCGTCGGTGTAGGGTATGTGCAGTACCGCAAGGGCGTGGACCTTTTTCTCGAATGTGCTGCCAGAGTGGTCAGGTCCGATGGCGGAGAGCGCTGCCGCTTCGTCTGGATCGGCAAAGGTTACGACCCGGTGGGTGACATGGTTTATTCGGCCTACCTCGCCGAGCAAGTGCAGCGATCGGGCCTGCAACGGCAGTTCACCTTTATGGGCGAGACCGCTGCCATCGAGCAGGTCTATGAGTCCGCAGATATTTTGTTGCTGAGTTCCCGGTTGGATCCTTTGCCCAACGTGGCAATCGATGCCATGGCGCATGGGTTGCCGGTGGTGTGCTTCGCCAATACGACTGGCATTGTGGATGCCCTGGTCGACAGTGGCTTGTCGGAAGAGTGTGTGGCGCCATATCTGGATACCGCCGCCATGGCGGAACTCGTACTGAATCTTGCTCGCTCAAAAGATCTGAGAAACCAGGTGGGCATGCGACTGCGACAAACAGTTCGCGAACAATTCGACATGGAGCGCTATGTCGCCGGCCTTGAAGAGCTTGGCAGGAATGCAAGGCGTCGGCTGGCCAACGAGCTCGAAAGCACTAAGGTCATCCTGGACTCGGCGCTGACAAGACCGGACTTCTTCTTGCGCATGCACGACAAGTACCCGTCACCCGAAGACATGGTGCGGTATGGCTACGTGCGAAGCTGGGCCACAGGAATCTCGAGAAGGAAGCTTTTTCCAGGATTTCATCCGGGCATCTACTTCGAGCAGCACGGTGTCGAAGAGCCCGGGCTGGATCCACTGGCCAGTTACCTGCGCGCGGGGTTGCCGGAGGGCCCCTGGCGCTTCGAGGTGATCAGTTCGGAGGACGCGCCTGTCCGGATGCCGGCCCAGGTCCGCGTGGCGCTTCATCTGCACGTCTACTATCCGGATCTGCTTGGCGACATGCTTGAACGCCTGAGCATGAATGCCGTTCGACCTGACCTATTTGTCAGCGTGCCCGACAAAAAGGTTGCCGCCGTCGTTCGCAAGATGACGAGGAAGTTCGCGAAACAGCTCGTCAGGGTCGAGGTCGTCCCCAATGCGGGGCGCGATCTCGGGCCGATGCTGACGGCGTTCGGCAGCACCTTTGTTGATCATTACGATATCGTGGGACACCTGCACACGAAGAAGTCCGCCAATCTCGCGCACGAGGACACCGCAAAAGTCTGGCGCCGATTCCTGATGGAAAACCTGCTGGGCGGAAAAGCCCGCATGGCGGATCTCATCCTCAGACGGATGGCCGCGGACCTCTCGATCGGCATCGTCTTTCCCGACGAGCCCCATATCGTCGGTTGGGGTGCCAACCGGCCACATGCCGAACAACTTGCCGCCAGGCTGGGTCTGGCCGATTTTCCGGAAAATCTGGCGTTCCCGGTGGGCTCGATGTTCTGGGCGCGCACCGAGGCGATCCGGCCGCTCCTTGAGCTCGGCCTCGACTGGCAGGACTATCCGGCGGAGCCGCTACCCTACGATGGCTCGATGCTGCATGCTATCGAGAGGCTGTTGCCACTTGTCGCGGGAAAGCAATCGACCCGCATTGTCCTCACCAATGTGGCCGGGGTCACAAGGTAGCCCATCAACCACAGTCCCATTGGAAGGATCGGTCTCATGATTGACTACAGTTTGGGTTGCAGAATGCCGGTGGAAGACTGGGCGAACCTCAACCGCAGTGGAGTATTCGAGGACCCATCGTTGAGCAGGTACGTGGGCCCATTCCCGCCCGATGACTTGATGTACAACACCACAGGAATGAGCCGCCAGTCCGATTTTGCAGCCCACGGCGCGGATTTCTGGATGGCGCTTTCCCGGGCTTCTCCCAAGGCGTTGAGCGAGTATTCCAGTGTCCTCGATTTTGGCTGCGGCTGCGGGCGCCTCGCGCGCATGTTCAAGGGACATCCTGGTTACGTGGCCGGGTGCGATATCGATCATCGGCATGTCGATTGGTGTGCGTCGGCGATCGAGCACTTCGACGCCAAGCTTTCCAGGGTCAGGCCGCCGATTCCGTTCGCCACGAATGCATTCGAGGCGGTTATCTCCATCTCGATCTTCAGTCACCTGAATGAAACGAACCAGGATGTGTTTCTGCAAGATCTCGCCCGTGTTTGCAAACCCGAGGGGCTGCTGTTCCTGACCATCCACGGCCAACGCGCAATGACGAGGGCACTTACAGAGCCGAAAATCAGGAACCTACTGGATATGCCGGATGAGCTGTTTGAACAGGCTCGGGGGAAATTCGAGCGCGATGAGTTGGCTTTTGTCCTGCAACATGGGCATTTGACGACAGTAATAGACGGGGTGGCGATAGCGGGCAAGGTGATTTCCGATCCCTTCGAATACGGGATTACATTCATGTCAGAGGCTTATGTTCGCGCGCATTGGAGTCAATGGTTTGAAATTGTGGATTATCGCTCCGGCGGGATTCATGATTTTCAGGATATTGTCGTCCTTGGGCCAAAGAAATAAGTGGAACAGGCCGGGATCCGGAATCGCCAAGGCGAATAAATGGTGCACAGATCTTCGGCTTATCGGGTAACTAGCTATTTCGCGCATCGGCTCTCTATTTTTCATTTCCTGAGTATTGCTTCAGGCATGGAGATCGTGGGTGTTGAGGCCTCAATGTTGGAGTAAATCGAACTATGAAGTGCGTCATTTTCGGCGGGGGCGGGTTCATCGGTTCGGCTATCGCGGACAGGTTGCTCAGGGACGGTCACCATTTGCGGATATTCGAGCGCCCTCGCGTCGAGCCGTATCGCAAATTCACCGAGGGCGAGCAAGTGGAGTGGGTAACCGGTGACTTGCAGAGCGCCCATGACGTGGGCGTTGCCGTCGAAGGAACTGATATTGTGCTGCATCTGGTCTCAACGACGCTGCCGAAAAGCTCGAACGACGATCCGATCTACGACGTTCAGAGCAATTTGGTGGCGACCCTTCAGATGCTCGACGTCATGGTGGCCAAGAACGTTCGTCGGATGATTTTCATTTCCTCCGGTGGAACGGTATATGGCCCACCGGAAAAACTGCCGGTAGACGAGGATCATCCCACTCGGCCCCAGATTTCATATGGCATTGTCAAGCTGGCCATTGAAAAGTATCTGCTGATGTATCAGCGTCTGCATGGTATCCGTACGACCATTTTGCGGGTGGCCAATCCGTTTGGCGAACGCCAACGCGTTGAGACGGCGCAGGGCGCCGTCGGCGTATTCCTGTATCGTGCGTTGTCCGGCCAACCCATTCAGATATGGGGGGACGGCGAGACCGTGAGGGATTACATTTATATCAGTGATGTGGCTGATGCGTTCGCTGCAGCGGTGAACTACGCAGGCACAGAAAGCGTATTCAACGTCAGTTCGGGAGAAGGCATGAGCCTGAATAACCTGGTCGCCAACATTGAACAGGTGCTCGGCAACCCGGTGGAGTATGAGTATCTTCCAGCACGCTTGATCGACGTCCCGGTCAGCGTCTTGAGCAATCGCCTTGCCATGCAGGAAATGAGCTGGTCTCCAAAGGTCTCGTTTTCGGACGGACTCGCCAAGACAGCCGAATGGATGGCTCATGCCATAGCAGGGTGATCGAGACACGCGCGCCGAGATCGAACGCTGGCGGCGGGAATACAACGAGGAACGACCGAAGAAGGCGCTGGGCGGGCTGACACCTGCCGCCTATGCGAAAAAGTTAGAGTTGATCCCGGACTCTAACCCATCCCGCTACTCAAAGCGGGGGGCGTCGCGCCGTTTAGCTCCACTTTTGCTGTCAGTTAAAGGTGGGGGCTTATCCTCAGTCGGCCACCTGGACCGATTCGATCGCCAGGTGATTTTTTGCAGGCTTCTTTTTAAAAGAAGGCAGCTTCTTCCTGATGCCCATTACCGGTTTTTCGATTAGACGCCATGACAAGTAGGCGAGCGGAAAGACAATCGCCGTCGAAAGAAGGATATTCATATAAGCGCCTTGACCAGGTCTCCATACCATTTGTTGAATTGGCCAGGCATAGATATAGACGCCGTATGAAATATCTCCAAGCCGATCCATGTCGAAGTGAGGGAGTCGGTAAGTGAATATAAACAACAAATAGGTCAGACATATCGGGAACACGTATTCGAAGTACCCGATTTTTACCGCAACAAAGGGGCCAACCAAGGCGGCGATAGCGAAAGCCCAGTTCAGGGACAGAGCCGACCTGTTGACCCATACCAGTGAGCCCAGCAAGAAGAATGTCAGCGGGCTTGCAAAACCGCTCGACTGTTCAAATAGCGGAAGCGACTCCGAGCTGAAATGCGTGACGGCCAGTAATAGCATAAGTGCCGCGTTGGCCCTTGCGCGTGTGTCGAGTGCGCCAAAAAATCCCAAAAGCAGCACGAGTACGTAGCATCGGAGTTCAACGGGCAAAGTCCACGATGAGCCGTTAGTTGCCCCGGCAAAGGGATTGTGTGAAAAGACGTAGGGTAAATTGTACTTCCACTCCCACAGCGTGGCATTCCACATATTGGCCCACGGGTTGGAATGGAAATATTGCTCGAGAGGTACGCTGGTGCACAGGGGGCCAATCAACAGTATGGCTACCAGAGAATAGACGATGACCGCCGGGTATAGCCTCAGAGCGCGGGAGGCGATGAATGCGGTAGCCCCTCTTTGGGTGAATGAGGCGGTGACCAGATAGCCACTTATCGCGAAAAATCCGCTGACTGCGATGCTACCTATCCATTCGTATGGCAGCAGTAGCATTGAGATGGGGTCAGAACCACTTGCTGAAATCGGAAATGAGTGACCGATAAGTACAGACCACGCCAGAATGAATCTCAGCAAGGTGAAATTATTGTCTCGGCGCTTTTGAAATTCCGATAGCATCATCAGTAGTTGTTCCTGTGAGACTTGCAGTCGTATATGTATTGTCCGCCGACTTCACGATTTATTGCGCCTTGCATCTACCGCTTATTGAAGGTCGCGTGTTCAGTGTGAGGCCAAGCGCCCATCAGGACCAGAGTCGCGGTTGGGCTGGCGCAATCGTTGTGCCGTTGTTTTTAGCGCTGCAAAAGAAAGCACTACGGCGACGCAAATCAGCACATACGCCGGCGATAAGTAAGGAGTGATCATGGCGGGGAAGGCGGAAATGTCGATTATTCCGAGCAGCAGTAGTCTTGTGGCGAGCATGACCCAGACGGCTGTGGCCAGCACACCTATGATGTCAAGTTGCCGCATGAAGAGTGCCAGACCAGCGACGAGTAGCATTGCTAGCAGCGCGGCAGCGGCAAGCCAGGGCATGAAGATCGAGTAGGCCTGACTGAATAGGCGGCGCACTGCCGTCGAAGCAATGATGCGAATATCCGGGCCGCGGGAGCCGTCGGAATGTTGCGAGATCTGGTCAATGTTCAAGGTGGCTGCGCCCAAGGAGAAATAGACGTGTTGACCGACCAATTGCCCGAGATTCAGCGGAATGGAGCCGCCGTGCTCGTCGAAGAATGTGAAGTTGCAGGAAGTTCCGCACGCGATCTGGAAATCGAAGCGTTCATGCGAGGCGCCAGGGTCCTTGAATGCGGCCACCAGATCGGGGCTGGCGACGTGTGAAATGGGGATGATCTGCGCATGGCCGTCGGTCTGCTCGATTTGACCGGCGATCCAGGTGCCGGATGGGGATCGATACCAGCCCGCGACGCGAAAGTTATGGTCAGGAGCGTCTTCTTCTTGCTGCCGCGCCGTTATAACCGGATTTCCTAGAAACGCGAGGTCGGCATCAATATCCTGCGGGTCTCCGGAGCTCGGTCCTGGACTGAGGTTGGCTAATTGGTCCTCAGTGATTTGTCGAATTCCCGAGAGCAGGCTGACGGGAAGCTTCCGCCATTGGTCGATAGAAATGTGGGGTAATAGTGCAATAGGTGGGGGCGAGCACTTCAGGCGTTGATCGAGACAGGCTTGTATGACTTCGGCGGTCAGTTTTCGGTAAAAGGTCGCGGCGTCGGCCGGAGAGGCGTAGTAGCCCTTGGAGGAAACTGCATCACGTAACGCCCACAAGAACCAGCCGCCCGCGATGTCGCCGCAAGTCGCCGGATAAAGAGAGCAGCCAAATTGCCAAGGCGTCTTTCCGTCGGCTGGATCAAAATAGTCCTTCAGGCTGCGGAAGCTCGGGCTCACGGCGTAAATCGCGAGGCGCGCCTGCCGCGAGACTGGCAGGTATGGGATGCGTGCACCAACATCCACCGATTGCAGCGCTGCGAGCGTCTCCTTGAATGGCGTGCTATTTGTCTCCACGCCTGTGGCTCTGCCGTAGGCGATTGAGTTAAGGCCCAAGAAAGTACCTTGGGTCGCCATGAAGACAAGCATCATCGCAAGCAACGGGAACAACGCATCACGGGCGAGCGCATGACTGCGCCAGGCGAGCCATGCGCCGTAGAGCATGATGATCATGATGCCCGGAGCGATCCAGATCCCTTCCTCGCGGGTGAGTACCAGCCAGCCGGTCAACAGACCCGAAACGAATGCCCACGCAAGTCGGGCCCTTGGGGGCAATTCAGCGAATAGCGCGTAGCAGAGGGTACCCAGCACCAGCATGGTTTCGCCCGGGTAGATGGCATCCCGCGTAATGCGTTCAAGGTAAAGTGAGGGTGCCCACAGCGTGAGGACGAACCCGCAAAGAGCAAGGTTGGGCATGTTCGCGAGCCGGGCGAAAACCCAGAAAAAGAGGGCGATGGCGGCGCACTGAAAAGCAGCGTGAGACAAGCCAACTGGCAATCCCAGCCATGAATTAATGGCTAGGAAAAGCGGATAGCCGGGCCCCTTCATCAAAGTGAACTGGCTGTAAGCTCCCAGCCACTTACCTGCGGCGAGGTGCTGCCCTATGGCGATGAACAATCCGTCGTCGTGAGGGTAGTCTGAATGAATGGCGATAGGGGTATGGGTCGACAGGATGAGAAACATGATTGCCGTGAACCCGGCAAGCACTCTGAGCATGGGAGCTGGTGAGGTGCGCTTCCGGCGCATCGTTCGCGCAGCAAGTAAACCAAGATTCACGCTCAAGATTCCGGCCTGTCGCGCCGCAAAGCGGTAATCAGGAGATTACTCGGCCAACCCCCAAGTGCCACCGAAGAGACGCTGACATAAAAATCCGGTAGCGCCGCGGCGATACGCCTGCATTCCCTCGAACTAAGTAAATTGAGATTTTCCTCAGAAGCAAAAAAGTTCATTCCAAAGACTCGAAGTGCCGCGCGAAACCAGGTTTTCGGTAGCCAGTGTAGTAATGGCAACACAGTGTGAAACTCGACTGGAAACCATCGATTCGGCGTAGTAAGAAAAACTGCTTTCTTGGCAATGCGAGCACACTCACAGGCGAACTTGACCTGGTTCTCATAGGAGCCGACGTGCTCGATGACAGCGGAGGAATGCACGACATCAAACGAACGGTCCTCAAATGGCATGTCGAGACCGCTGGCCTGAATGAACTTCATGCCCGGATATTGCTGTTCGAGAAACGAGGCATCATCAATGCCCAAAGCAGTGACTCGGTCCTTGTGTGGATACCATGCCTCCACATAATTGGATGCTTCGTAGCTGCGATCGCTGGTGACACCGACATCGAGCAAGGAGTCATCCTTGCATATCGCGACGTCTCGCAGGAATCGCGCATACATGCGGCGCCGTTGATAGGCCGCCAGCCTCACCGGCAAGCTGTCAGGCTTGGCTACGTTGTATTGGCTATTCGGACGGCTTCGAGACATGAGAAAATACCCAAATGGAGGACAGTATAAAGCTGAGGCTTCCGGCGAGAGCTGTGCTCACCGCGGCGATTACCATGCTCGACGAACTTGGATAGTAGTGTGCTATGGCCTGCGTCGCGGCTGCCGTGAGTGACGCGGCCAGTGCTTGTACCGCTGCATAGCGTGGCAACGTAATAGTGTGCGACGCACTAGATTGGAAGGTCCACGCTCGCTGCAATACGTACGCGATACCAAATGAAATCAGGTACGCAGCGGCGGTTGCTAGGAAAGGTGGAAATCCACCGTGCGCTTGCAGCGCCCAGGCCAGCGCAAAATAAAGGAGCGCGCAGCCGATGCCGACGACCAGAAACCTTGCCATTCTGCCGTGCATCAGCTGGGGTTATCTTGCGGTACAGCAGGCTTTGCAGGAATATTCACTTCGATATCGAGAAAAGCCGACAAAAAGCTGGTGAAGGCGATTTGGGTAGCTAATGCGATAGCAGTCCCTGAAACGAGGAGCAGGCGCAATAGTTCACCGTATCGCAATGGTCCGAAGCCGACGTCTCGCCAGATATTGAGGCAGTGAAAAACACCAATAGCCCCAGCAACCAGGAGAGCGCCGGCGAACATCAGTGCGCGTTCGAGTGTTAGTGGCGAAACCGCCTTGCTGAGACGGTAGTCGGCTGGCAACAGTCCGCGTGCCGCAGCATATCGTCGTGCGACAATTGCAAACGAAATGCACTGGGTGCCGATGATCATGGTGATGCATCCCACGATGATGCTGTGCACGTCGAGCGTGACGCCCCTTCCTATCGTCACCGGTCCCGGGAGTAATGCAAACGTCAGGATGGCGCCCAGGATGAAGGTGATAAGCCCCGGATACAGGAACAGCCAGCGCGGGCTGAACAACAGCAGGAAACGCAAATGGCGCCAGCCGTCTCGCCAAGTGCGCAGGTGGGGTGGGCGCGAGCGCCCGTCCGGAGACAATGTCGTGGGCACCTCGGTGATCGAGTATTTTGCCAAAGCAGATCGCACGACCAATTCGCTTGCGAACTCCATGCCCGTAGTCATGAGATTCAGAGCTAGAATTCGCTGGCGATTGAAGCCGCGGAGTCCACAATGGAAGTCTCTGACCGGGATGGAAAAGAACAGGCGGCCGATGAAACTCAGGACCGGGTTGCCAAGGTAGCGATGCAGGAAAGGCATTGCCCCTTTAGCTATGCCACCCTTGAATCGGTTGCCCATGACAAGATCAAAACCCTCGCGAAGCCGTTCAACGAAAGGAGCGAGTCTGCTAAAGTCGTAGCTGTCATCGGAGTCGCCCATGATCACGAACTTGCCGCGGGCGTTGGCGATGCCATGGGAAAGAGCGGCCCCATATCCACGTATGGGAACATCGACTATTCTGGCGCCATGTTGTTCGGCAATTTCGATGGATCCATCGGTGCTGCCATTATCGGCGATAAGCACTTCTCCGCGAATATTGCTCCTTTGAAGGAACGCTTGTGCTTTGTCGATACACGTAGCCAGTGTTTCAGCCTCGTTGAGACAGGGCATCAAAATCGTCAGTTCTAATGCAGATGTTTTGTCCATACCCAACGGCTCTCCTGAATATTTCATGCTGCGAAAATAAACGACATTGCCTCAGCGATATCTGTCTAGTGTCATTAAACAACTAATATAACCCCGATTGCTGAGCCCTCTGGGCTACTTGCGGATCGTATCAGCGTGCAATCAATACTTTGCATCGAAATTATTCAGACCTTGATGCGCCGATGCCAGCACCAAGCAGTCTCTATGATATCAACAATATTCGTGAATGTCGGCGTCCAGCCCATCAACATTCTGGCTTTGTCACCAGAAGCGACCAATACAGGCGGATCTCCTAATCGTCGCGGTGCGTACTTGAACTTGATATTTGCGCCAGTGACAGATCGGGCTGCATCAATGACTTCTAGGACGGTGAATCCTCGTCCATTACCAAGATTGAATAAATGTGACCCTTCATGTTCATTCATGAATTGAATGGCTTTCAAGTGAGCCGAGGCCAAGTCGTTCACATGGATGTAATCGCGTACGCAGGTACCGTCGCGCGTGGAGTAGTCATTGCCAAACACTTGTAGTTCGACGCCTGTGCCCAACGCGGCAAGTAGCACATTGGGGATCAAATGAGTTTCTGGCTCATGCAGTTCTCCTATCGTACCGGATGGATCAGCTCCGGCGGCATTGAAGTAGCGCAATACGACTGAGCGCAAACCATATGCATGTGCGGCATCAGCCAGGACGCGTTCGACCATCAATTTGCTGGCACCGTAGGGGCTAATTGGTCGGGTAGCATGATTTTCATCGATCAGGTCAGTGTCTGGATTGCCAAATACGGCGGCAGTCGAGGAAAACACCAACTTACCCACCCCCGCCGCACGCATGACTTGCAGCAAATTTAGAGTGCCGACTACGTTGTTCTGGTAGTAGAGGTACGGCTCAATAACTGATGCGCCAACTTGCGATAACGCGCAAAAATGCATGACTACATCAAATTGATGCCTGGCAAACAATTCATTGAGCGCTGACAAATCAAGGATATCGCCCTTTATGAACTTCGCCGTTCCAACAGCTTCGTAATGTCCAGTCGAGAGGTTGTCAAATACCAAAACCTCATGTCCACTAGTGTTGAGATGGCGTACCATATGAGAGCCTATATAACCGGCACCGCCACAAACCAACACTTTCATAAAAATCTTCCTTTTATTGGTTAGCGGATGAGAAGCATCACCGCCATCCGCACGCGCGTTACGGCAAATCAACCTAAAACCTGTTCAAATTCTGGAATAATCTTGAACAGATCGCCGACCAGCCCAAAATCCGCAATCTCGAAGATCGGCGCCTCGCCGTCCTTGTTGATCGCCACGATGGTGCCGGCATCCTTGATGCCGGTGAGGTGCTGGATGGCACCGGAGATGCCGATCGCCATATACAGTTCAGGGGCGATGATCTTGCCGGTCTGGCCGACCTGCAGGTCGCTGGGCACGTAGCCAGCGTCGACGGCGGCGCGGGAGGCGCCGACGGCGGCGCTGATTTTGTCCGCGAACTTGAAGATGATGTCGAAGTTTTCCTTCGAGCCGACGCCACGGCCGCCGGAGACGACCTTGCTGGCGCTCTGCAGGTCGGGGCGATCGCTGCTGCCTTGCTTGAGTTCGACGAAGCGGGTGTGCGTGGGCAGTGCCGCATCGACGGCCAGCGCCTCGACCGGTGCGTTGTTGGCGCCGGTAGCGGCGGCCGGCCACGAGGCCGAACGGATCGTGGCGACGACGGTGTGGGCGGCGTCGGCTTCGACCGTGATGATTGCGTTGCCGGCGTAGATCGGGCGCTTGAATGTGCTTGCGCTCTCGACGCTCATCACGTCGCTGATCTGGGCCACGCCGAGCAGGGCGGCGACGCGTGGGGCGACGTCCTTGCCGAACGTGGTGGACGGCACGAACACGTGGCTGTAGCCGGCGGCGGCCTTGGCGATCTGCGGTGCCAGCATGGCGGCCAGCGGATGTGCGTTCTCGGGGCGGGCGACGGTGAGCACGCGGCTCACGCCGTCGATCTTCGCCGCTTCGGCGGCGATCGCGTCGACATCGTCGGCGAGCACCAGCACGTCGATCGCTTCGCCCTTCACCGCGATGGCGGCGCTCACGGCGCGCGCGGTGGAGGAGTTGAGTTTGCCGCCGAGGTGTTCCGCGATGACCAGGATCTTGCTCATGTGTGTCTCCGAAGCTTTTGTTGTAGGAGCCCGCTTGCGGGCGATGCTCCTGCTCTGGGTCTCGAAAGAAAGAGCATCGCCCGCAAGCGGGCTCCTACATACAGGAATGGGATTACAGCAGGCCTTTCTGCTTCAACGCCGCGACCAGTTCGGCGGCGTCCTTCACCATCACGCCCTTGCTGCGTTTGGCCGGCGCCGCATAGTGCGTGGTCTTCAGATGATCGTGCGCCTCGACGCCGAGCGAGCCGAATTCGATCGTGTCGATCGGCTTGGACTTCGCCTTCATGATGTCGGGCAGCTTGATGAAGCGCGGCTCGTTGAGGCGCAGGTCGGTGGTGATCACAGCGGGCAGTTCCGCTTCGATCACCTCGAGGCCGGCATCGACTTCGCGGGTCACCGTGGCCTTGCCGTCGGCGATCACGACGTTGCTGGCAAACGTGGCTTGTGGACGATCCCACAGCGCAGCCAGCATCTGGCCGGTCTGGTTGGCGTCGTCGTCGATCGCCTGCTTGCCAAGAATCACCAGGCCCGGCTGCTCCTTCTCGATCAGCTTGAGGAATACGCGAGCGGCGGTCAGCGGCTGCACGGCATCCGCAGTGACAACGTGGATCGCACGGTTCGCGCCCATCGCCAGACCGTTGCGCAGATGCGCGGTAAGGTCGGCCGGACCGATCCCGACCACGATCACTTCCTCGGCGACGCCTTTCTCGCGCAGGCGCAGCGCCTCTTCCAGCGCGATGTCGTCGAACGGGTTGGCGGACAGCTTGACGCCATCCATCACCACGCCGGTGCCGTCGGGTTTGACCTGGATGCGCACGTTGTAATCCACCACGCGCTTGTAGCCGACCAGAATTTTCATCTGCGATTCCCTACCTTGTTGGCTGCCCCGTACCGGGGTGCGAATTGTCCATTCTACCCGGCATCAAACAATCGTACGAAGAGGGTGATCTTGCGGGGGTGCGCCGCGGCGGGTATCAGCCGCTGCGCCGGGCATACGGATACGTTCCAGCCGAGGTTTCGGGGAGGTCGAGCACGCTGGCAGTGCTGGTTGTGCTGAAGCCACCAGCGGCTGCTGTCAGGCTGAATACGCGCTCGATCGCATGCGCCAGCGTCCCGTCAAGCTGGCCGGTCTCGGCCTCGAACTCCGCCACTTCGAGATGAGCATCCAGCAGCAGGCGCAGTGCTGCCGGGCGAAACCAGAACATGCTGCCGGCGATGAAACTGTCGTGTTCGACCTGTGGCGCAGGAATGCCGAGACGGCGGCTGAGATAATCGACGTTGGCTTGGTTGGCACCCCAGTAATAGTCCAGCGGCTGCAGGTGGCCTTCGGCGTGCACCAGGCCCAGCGCGGCGTCGTCGCGGAAGGCCGCCACGATACGGCCGGCACGTTCGGGCGCAAGCAGTTTGTCGAGCAGTTCGCGGCGCCAGGTCTCTCCGTCCTGGCGATGGATGGAGCGCTTACCGTGCAGTTTCAGCACAGTCGAGACGCCTTCGTCGAGCAAGCGATTGGCGACGTGCAGAAACGGCAGAATATCGCGGCCACGATTCTCGAATACGTCAATTTCTGCATCGAGGCCCAGCTGCGCCACACGCTCACGCACGAAATGTTCGCGTTCACTGGTCGTCGTAATGATGATGCGCCAGTCGATGCCGCTCATGCGCAGTGCCGCGACGAGTTCATCCAGCAGCTCTGGGTACCAGATATGGATCACCGCGCAGGGGTGTGTGTCGGCAACAGGCCCTGGATGCAGTGCTGCACGGGTGGTTTCAAGCCAGGCGTGACCGAGTCGGGTGTCCGGCTCCAATACGGCGCCTTCGGCCCATTCGTTCCAGGCGTTGATGAATACCAGTGGCTGCACAGGAAAACGTCGCTGCGCCGTGGCGATGGCATGACCCAGCCAATCGTGATAGCCGCGCGGCGAGGCATGGGCAAACACTCGGCCGCGGCCACTGCGGCGTGGCTCGTTGTCCCAGCCGCAGTTGACGCCGGGATAGCGCGGATACGCAGGATCGGGCTGAGCCATGGACTGATGGGCCATCTCGCGCCAGTCGTGCACATCGCCGTGGTAGTCCGGATTGAGTAGTCGCTGGTGGGCAGTGATCGGTGCGGGGGTGGTGTTGTTCGGCGGGAATTCCACGGCGGCATCGAAGCCGATGTCACGTGGATCGACGCGATCGAAGCTCTGTACATAGGCGAGCGAAATCTCGCCGATGCCGTTTGTGCGACACCACTCGCGCCAGCGCTGAGCAGTCGCCTTTGGTTCCGGCAACAGGCCGGGGCGGTAGATCAGCAGCAGCGGTTTGCCATCCACACGCAGGTAACGCGGATCGCGCAGGTAGCGCGAGACATATTCGATGAACGCGAGGTCGTCCGCTGGACTGTGCTGCTGGCCGATCAGGATGTCGTCGGCGCGGCCATCCCAGCGGCGCGACCAGTTCTCGTTGGCCCAGCACAGGCACAGCGGCAGGTCGAGCGTGGGGTCGGCCTGCCATTGCTGCAGCGGTGTTTCCAGCAGGGTCTTGCCGGCGAACCAGTAGAAGTAGCTGCAGAACGCGCCGATACCGTATTCGCGCGCCAGCTGCATCTGCTGGCGCATGACATCTGGCAGGCGCAGATCATAGAAGCCCAGCTCGCCGGGCATGCGCGGCTGGGCATGACCTTCGAATTGCGGCAGCGCGCGTGCCACGTTGTGCCATTCGGTGAAGCCCTCACCCCACCACGCATCGTTCTCCGGGATCGGGTGGAATTGCGGCAGATAGAAGGCCACCAAGGTAGCGGGCAGGTGCGCCGGCAATGTACCCGTGCGCCGGGGCACATAGCCAATGGCGCGTCCCGCGGCATGGACGCGCGGTCGGCGCTCAGCCTGCGATCGATCACCGGCCTGTCCACGCGGACCCGGTGGCAGCAGGTAAGCGTGTCGATCCAGGAAGCGCTGACGCAGTCGGTCGCGTGTGGCTAGCGGCATCGGGGTCAGCCGGAACCCGATGCGCAGCATGTCGAACAGGCAGCGTTTGGCGAAGTCGCGAAGTGACATGGCGCTCTATCGGTGGTGATGCCGGAGCATCGCGGTTGGCGTGACGACGGTCAATCCAGCACGCGATGCAGGGCCGCGGCGGCTGCCGCTGCGGAGAAGTGCTGCCGCACATTGCCCAGACCGTGTTCGGACAACTGCTGCCAGAGTGTTTTGTCGCGCTGCAGCCGCAGCACGGCGTCGACGAAAGCGCTGGCATCATCGGCAACCAGTACATCGATACCGTCGCTCAGCTGCATACCCTCCACCGCGATCGTGGTGGCGATCACCGGCACGCCATGACTCATCGCCATGTTGATCTTGCCCTTCACGCCGGCGCCAAAGCGCAACGGTGCGAGGGAGGCGAGGCAGTTGTCCAGCCACGGCGCCAGATCGGCTACGCGGCCATGCAGTTCCAGGCCCGGCGCGGCAAGTTCGCGCCGGACTGGGTCCGGCATATCGCCGAGTACATGCAGGCGGATATCAGGCAGCACTTCGCGCAATCGCGGCAGGATCTCGCCAGCGATCCAGCGGATCGCATCGCTATTGGGCGGATGGCCGTAACCGCCGATGAAAACCAGATGCTTGCGTTCCGCATGGGGGTGTCGGCAGCCATGAACATCGTGGATATTGGATAGCACCTCCACCCGGGCTTGCGGCAGCATCTGCGCAAGCAACGCCTGTTCGTGCGAGCTGACCACGAAGGTGGCATCGCATTGACCGATCAACGCCAGCTCGCTGCGGCGTGACGCTTCGGCTTGACGGGCCATGGCGGAGTTGCCGCTCAGTTCGGCGGCGCGCTGTTCACGCAAAAAGTGCAGATCCACCGTGTCGAACAGCAGTTTTGCCTGTGGCGCGTGTTTGCGCACCAGGTCCGCGTATTGGCCGGCTACGGTGTGGCGGCACAGGATCACGGCATGCAGCTCCGCACCGTGCTCACGCAGCCACCCAGGCAGCTCGGACACCCACGGTCTGCACAACACCTCGATGCCAAGCGAGCCGAGTGCGGTGATCTCATGCATGCTGGCGCGGCCATCGTCCGGCAAAAAGCTGGTGGACCAACCCTGTTCGCCAAGCAGACGAAGGATCGCCGATAGCCGCAGCGAGCCGGAGTCGCGTGCAGGCTCCGGCGTCATCGTATCCACGACCAGGATGCGCCCACGCGCGCGCCAGCGAACCGCGCGTTCCAGCGGCGCGCCGACGGGTGGTTGCGCGGGAAGCACGGCCTTCCATTTATCGACGAACTTCGCCTGATTGATCACCTGGTGGCGCTTGACGCCGCTGGTGAGGTCGGTGCCCGCGGTTATGCCTTCGCAGTGGATGACGGTGCTGGCCGGCTCGTAATACACGCGCAAACCGAGCTGGCGCACCGCGAACGCCAGATCGGTGTCCTCGTAATAGGCCGGCGCATAGCGAGTATCGAACCCGCCAACGCGCTGGAATACCTCGTGGCGAATCAGCAGCGAGGCGCCGGAGACGTAATCGGTCTCGCGGCGATAGCGGAACGCGGGTGCGTCGCGCAGCTCGAAGCGGCCGGTGGCCCAGCAGCTGCCGTCGGCAAACACCAGTCCGCCCGCTTCCTGCAGGCGACCGTCCGGATAGACCAGCCGGCTGCCGGCAATACCGCAGTCGGTGCGTTCGGTGAAGCAGCGCAGCAAGGCATCCAGCCAGCCGGATGTCACCTGGGTGTCGTTGTTGAGAAACAGCAGAAACTCGCCGCGCGCCATGGCGGCACCGGCATTGCAGCTGCCAATGAAACCGAGGTTATCTTCGTTGTGAAGCAATTGCAGGCCAGTGACCTGCGCCAGTACGGAAGCACTGTCGTCTGGTGAGGCGTCGTCCACCACGATCACTTCGAACGACGCTTGCGCACCGTGTCGTGCCAGCGAACGCAGGCAGGCGACGGTATAAGCGAGCTTGCCGTGGATCGGGATGACGATGGAAACCCGTGGTTTTTCAGCTACCGGCAACACAAACGGCGCGAACGGTTCGCCCAGCGGCAGCAGCGACAGGTCTTCGTCGTGTTCGGGCCGTGACTGGAACTCCTGACGCATCCGCGCCAGCGTGCCGCGCCAACCACGCAGGACAAAGCTGCCACGGGTACGTTGCAAGAGATAGCTGAGGCGCTTCAGCCGCCATGACAAATTGCCGATCAGCGGAATGCCCTCGACTGCTCAGAGATTCTGATAATTCGGGCCCGAGCCGCCTTCCGGCGTGACCCAGGTGATAATTTCGTACGGATCCTTGATGTCGCAGGTCTTGCAGTGCACGCAGTTCGCCGCGTTGATCTGCAGCCGTTTGCCCTGGCTTCCATCGGCGTGGACGTCGTCGACGATTTCGTAGACATTGGCCGGGCAGAAACGGGTGCACGGGTTGTCGTATTCGGTGGTGCACTGATCGATGCAGATATTCGTGTCGGCCACGTGCAGGTGGGTCGGCTGATCCTCGTCGTGTTCGGTGGCGGCGAAGTAGACGCCGGCGAGGCGATCGCGCGGTGCCAGCGTGCGCTGCACGTAGTCGCGCCTGGGCTCTTCCTGCGCGCCGAGCTTGTGCAGCGCTGACCAGTCGGCCTTGTTCTTCAGCGTCCACGGCGACAGGCCGAAAGTGGCGGTTTCCCATGCCGCGTTCAGCAGGCCGTACCACAGCCCTTTCTTGAACCCGGGCTTGATGTTGCGCACCTTCTTCAGTTCGGCCATCGCCTCGGAGCCGCGCAGCTTCGCGTCGAAGCCGGCAGCGTCCAGGCCGCTCGCGGCGAGATGTTCGGCGGCCAGCATGCCGCTGCGGATCGCCTGGTGCGTACCCTTGATCTTGGGCACGTTGAGCAGGCCGGCGGTGTCGCCAATCAGCAGCGCGCCGGGCATGTCGCATGTCGGCAGCGACTGGTAGCCGCCGGTGACGATGGCGCGCGCACCGGCGGAGAGGATCGTGCCTTCCTCCAGCAACGGTTTCACCATTGGATGGTTCTTCCACTGCTGGAACGCTTCCCACGGTTTGTATTCGGGGTCGCTGTAGTCGAGTCCGCTGATGTAGCCGAGCGCGATGCGGTCCTTGTCCAGGTGATACAGGAAGCTGCCGCCATAAGTATGTGTGTCGGCGGGCCAGCCGATGCTGTGCACGATCTTGCCCGGCGTGACGCGACCGGCCGGCACCTGCCACAACTCCTTGATGCCGATCGAGTAGCCCTGCGGGTCGCTGTCCTTGTCCAGCGCGAAGCGCTTGATCAGCTGCTTGGTCAGGCTGCCGCGCGCGCCTTCGGCCAGCACGGTGACCTTGGCCTTGATGTCGATGCCTTCGGTGTAGCCCGGCTTGTGCGTGCCGTCGCGGGCCACGCCCATGTCGCCGATGCGCACGCCGGCGACCGAGCCGTCATCGTTGTAGATGTTGTCGGCGGCGGCGAAGCCGGGGAACACGTCCACGCCCAACGCTTCGGCCTGCGGCGCCAGCCACGCGCACAGCGCGCCCAGCGAGACGATGAAGTTGCCATGGTTCTGCATGCCTGGCGGTACCGGCAGCTTGCGGCCGCCACCCTTGCTCAGCAGCCAGAACTCGTCCTTGGCGGCCGGCACGCAGATCGGCGGCGGGTTGTCGCGCCAGCCGGGAAGCAGGGCATCCAGCGGCTGCGGTTCGATCACCGCGCCGGACAGGATCTGTGCACCGATGGTCGAGGCTTTCTCGATCACGCACACGCTCACGTCGGGCTTCAACTGCTTGAGGCGGATCGCGAACGACAGCCCGGCCGGGCCGGCGCCGACGACGACAACGTCGTATTCCATGGTCTCGCGCTCGCTCATGGCGGACTCCGTATTGCGGTGGGCAGGTGCAGGCGTGTGCCGTGCGTGGCGGTATGGATCAGACCGCCATTGTCCGGTTTCAGGTGCCGTGCGGCAACGCGTGCTGCGCTACCGCTTGCAATCACTTCACCCGAGGCGGCGATAATCGCGGCACAAATGAAGGAATGTTCATGAATTCGATGCCGCCGATCGCCGATCTTGACCTGCGTCGGGCCTCGCTGTGTCAGTTGCTGCATTGGCTGGCGGTGGGCCGGGTGCAGCCACAGGCGCTGGCCGATGCCTATCAGCATGCGATCGAACGGCTCAATCCCGAACTCAATGCCTATGTCGACCAGCGCTCGGGCTTGTTGCAGGAGCAGGCGCACATGGCCGATCGGCGCCGTCGCGACGGTGTGATCGGGCGACTCGACGGCATCCCGCTGGCATTGAAGGACAATTTCGACATGGCCGGCTGGCCGACTCGTGCCGGCCTGCCCGGACGCGAAACACCGGTGGAAGGCGATGCGCATGTGGTGGCGCGGTTGCGTGCCTCCGGCGCGGTGCTGATCGGCAAGACCAATATGGACGAGGGTGCGCTGGGTGCGGCGTGCGACAACCCGCACTTCGGTGCGACCCACAATCCGCATCGCCACGGCTACAGCGCCGGCGGTTCCTCCGGCGGTGCAGCGGCCGCGGTGGCGGCGGGTCTGGCGGTGGCGGCGGTCGGTTCGGACAGCCTCGGCTCGATCCGCATCCCGGCCAGCTACTGCGGTGTGTACGCGCTGAAGCCCACGCATGGCGAGATTTCCGCGCGTGGCCTGGTACCGGCGGCGCGCCGACTCGATGCGGTTGGCCTGCTGGCGCGCAGCGTCGACGATCTGACCGTGCTGCTGCAGGTGCTGGCCGGTTACGACGCGGACGACGCGCGCTCGCGCCGGCGCCGGGTCGCCTTCGCGTTGCCGGACTGGGAGCCGGGCAATCTGCGCGCGGGTCTGCTACCGGACCTGGCTGCGGTCGGCGTGCAGCCGGAAGTCATTGAAGTATTCGAGGCAGCCATGGCGAAGCTGCCGCATGCGTTGGGCGATCGGCGCACGGTCGACTTCGCTGACTGGAATTTCAGCCGCACCCGTCGCGCCGGCCTGTTGTTGATGGAAGCGGAGATGCTCGGTACCTTCGCCGCCGATTTGGTGAATACCGAGCGTCCGGTGTCGGCGCGTTTCCGCAACATGCTCGGCTATGCCGCTGGCAAGAGCGCGGCCGATTACGCGGTGGCCGATCGCGTGCTCGACGCGGCCACGCTGAAGATGCGCCGGCTGTTCGCTCAGGTCGACGTGCTGGTGTTGCCGACCACGCCGCAGGGCGCGTTTCCGCTGGAGGGCCCGGTGCCGGATTCGCAGGCCGACCTCACCAGTTTCGCCAGCCTGGCCGGTTGTCCCGCGGTAAGTCTGCCGATGGGCACCTTGCCGAATGGCATGCCGGTCGGGCTGCAGCTGGTCGGCGCGCGCGGTTCGGACTTGCGCCTGCTGGAACTGGCGGCGGTATGCGCCGCGACGCTGGATGCGGAACCGACGTATCCGGTGATTGCCTGAGGATCGCGTAAGATGTCGAGCGGTGTGCGATGCCCAAGGCATCGCTGATGCACCGCTGCGGTTAAACATTCCGACTCTTCAAGCATGACGACAGCTTCCCTGCCATCCCATTCCCACCTCGACGACCTCGAGGCCGAAAGCATCCACATCTTTCGTGAGGTGCAGGCGAGTTTTCAGCGTCCGGTGATGCTGTACTCGATCGGCAAGGATTCCTCGGTGCTGCTGCACCTGCTGCGCAAGGCGTTTTATCCGGCGCGGGCACCGATGCCGCTGCTGCATGTCGATACCACCTGGAAGTTCCGCGAGATGATCGCGTTTCGCGATCGGGTGGCGGCTGCCGGCGACGTGGAAGTGCTGGTGCACATCAACGAGGACGGCGTGCGCCAGGGCATCTCGCCGCTGACCCACGGCGCCACCGTGCATACCGACGTGATGAAGACGGTGGCGCTGAAGCAGGCGCTGGATCAGTACGGCTTCGACGCGGCGATCGGCGGCGCGCGGCGCGACGAGGAGAAGTCGCGCGCGAAGGAGCGCATCTTCTCGTTCCGCAATGCACAGCATCGCTGGGATCCGCGCAACCAGCGGCCCGAGTTCTGGCACACCTACAACACGCACATCCGCAAGGGCGAGAGCGTGCGGGTGTTTCCGCTGTCCAACTGGACCGAGATGGATGTGTGGCTGTACATCCAGCGCGAGAACATTCCGGTGGTGCCGCTGTATTTTGCCAAACCGCGCCCGGTGGTCGAGCGCGACGGCGCGCTGATCATGGTCGACGACGATCGCTTCGTGCTGCGCGAGGGCGAAACCGTGCAGATGCGCGAGGTGCGTTTCCGCACACTGGGCTGCTATCCGCTGACCGGCGCGGTGGAATCTTCGGCCGACACGCTGGCGAAGATCATCGATGAGATGGCCAGTTCGCGCAGCTCCGAGCGGCAGGGCCGGGTGATCGACCAGGATCCGACCGCGTCGATGGAGCGCAAGAAGCAGGAAGGTTATTTCTGATGAGTGCATCCACAGCACCCGGTCTGTTGCGCTTCATCACCTGCGGCAGCGTGGACGACGGCAAGAGCAGCCTGCTCGGGCGCCTGTTGTATGACGCCGGCATGCTGCCGGACGATCAGCTCGCTGCGCTGGTCCGCGACAGCCGCCGGCAGCATGCCGATGCCGGTGACGTGCTCGATTTCTCGTTGCTCACCGACGGTCTGGATGCGGAGCGCCAGCAGGGCATCACCATCGACGTGGCGTATCGCTACTTTCATACCGCGCGGCGCAGCTTCATCGTGGCCGACTGTCCGGGACACGAGCAGTACACGCGCAACATGGCCACCGGCGCGTCCAACGCCGAGCTCGCAGTGGTGCTGGTCGATGCGCGCAAGGGCGTGCTGCCGCAGACGCGCCGACATACCTATATCTGCGGCCTGCTGGGCATCCGGCAAGTGGTGCTGGCGGTCAACAAGATGGATCTGGTCGATTACGACCAGGCGGTCTATGCCGCGATTGCCGCGCAGTACCGTGAGCTGGCACAGGAAATGGGCATCGTCGAGGTGCATTGCCTGCCGGTGATGGCGTTGACCGGCGACAACGTGGGCGCGCGTTCGTCGCGGATGCCCTGGTACCAGGGCGCCAGCCTGCTCGAACTGCTGGAATCGGTCGAGGTCACGCCGTTTCGTGCCGCCGATTTCCGCATGCCGGTGCAATGGGTGAATCGCCCGGATCATGCGTTCCGCGGTTACGCCGGCACGATCTGCGGCGGTCGGGTGAATCGTGGCGATGAAGTCATCGTGCAGCCGGGCGGGCAGCTGGCACATATCGACCGCATCGTCAGCGCCGATGGCGATCTGCCGAGCGCAGTGGATGGACAGGCGGTGACACTGTGCCTGGATCGCGAGATCGACGTCAGCCGCGGCGATGTGATTGCCGATGCGCTGCGTCCGGCGCCGGTGTCCGATCAGTTCACTTGCCATCTGCTGTGGATGGGCGATGCCACCTTGCTGCCCAACCGTACCTACTGGCTGAAGATCGGCACGCGCACGGTGAATGCGCGGGTGATGTCGATCAAGTACAAGGTCGACGTCAACAGCCAGGCTAAGCTCGCGGCACGCCACCTCAGCCTCAACGAAGTGGGTTACTGCACGCTGGGGCTGGACGACGAGATCGCGTTCGAGGCGTACGCCAGCAACCGCACGCTGGGCGGCTTCATCCTGATCGATCGCCAGAGCAACGCCACCGTGGCATGCGGCATGCTGGACTTTGCACTGGGCCGATCGGCCAACGTGCACTGGCAGCATGTCGATATCGACCGGACGGTGCGCGCCGCCAGCAAAGGCCAGCACCCGCTGTGCCTGTGGTTCACCGGCTTGTCCGGCGCTGGCAAGTCCACCATCGCGAACCTGGTCGAGCGGCGGCTGCATGCGCTCGGTTATCACACCTACCTGCTCGACGGCGACAACGTGCGCCATGGCATCAACAAGGATCTGGGCTTCACCCCGGAGGACCGCGTCGAGAATATCCGGCGCATTGCCGAGGTGGCGCATTTGATGGTGGATGCGGGGCTGATCGTGCTGGTCAGTGCGATTTCACCGTACCGCAGCGAGCGACGCTCGGCGCGTGAACTGTTCGGCGCGGCGGAGTTCATGGAAGTGTTCGTGGATACGCCGCTGGAGGAGTGCGAACGGCGTGACGTCAAGGGTCTGTATCGCAAGGCGCGTGCGGGCACGATCCGCAACTTCACCGGTATCGACGCGCCGTACGAAAGGCCCGAAGCGCCGGATATCCACCTGTTGAGCAGCGGAGAGCGTGCCGAGCAACTGGCCGAGCAGGTCACCGCAGTGCTGCTGGCCAGGCTGGACAACAGCGGCAGTCACGAGTGACCTGACGGCGCGATCGGTGGTCAGCGCTTGGATTGCCCAGGGCCGGCAGCGATAATACGGAACTCCCCCTGCAAGGCGCCGCCGCGATGACCGAGAAGACCGTACTCAACGCCACTCACCGTGCGCTCGGCGCGCGCATGGTCGATTTCGGCGGCTGGGACATGCCGATCAACTACGGCTCGCAGATCGAGGAGCACCATGTGGTGCGCCGCGACGCCGGCATGTTCGACGTCTCGCACATGACGGTGATCGACCTGCATGGCGCGCGCACGCGCGAGTTTCTGCGCCATCTGCTGGCCAACAGCGTCGACAAGCTGAAGATGCATGGCAAGGCGCTGTACTCGTGCATGCTGAACGAGCAGGGCGGTGTGATCGACGACCTGATCGTGTATTACCTCGGCGAGGAGTTCTTCCGCCTGGTCGTCAACGCCGGTACCCGCGCCAAGGACCTGGCATGGATCGAACAGCAGGCCGCCGCGTTCGAGGTGCAGGTCAAGGAGCGCCCGGAATTCGCGATGATCGCGGTGCAGGGTCCGAACGCACGCGCCAAGGTGCTTGGCCTGCTGCATGAGGTGGATCGCGCGCGTATCGAGAAGCTCGGCAAGTTCGCCGCGGCGGCGGCGCAAGGCCCGCACGGCATGCCGTTGTTCGTGGCGCGCACCGGCTATACCGGTGAAGACGGTTTCGAGATCATCGTGCCGGCCGAGCATGCCGTCGCATTGTGGGAAGCGCTGGCCGCTGCCGGTGTCGCGCCGGCTGGCCTTGGCGCACGCGATACGCTCCGACTGGAGGCAGGCATGAACCTGTACGGGCAGGATATGGACGAGAGCGTCCTGCCGTGGGAAGCGAACCTGGGCTGGACCATCGCGCTGGACGAGGGGCGTGCTTTCATCGGTCGCGCTGCGCTGGAGCAACAGAAGGCTGCCGGCGTGCCGCGCGTGATGGTCGGCCTGGTGCTGGACGACAAGGGCGTGCTGCGCCACGGCCAGAAGGTGCTGACCGCGAACGGTGACGGCGAGATCCTCTCCGGCAGTTTTGCGCCGACCCTCAATAAGGCGGTGGCGTTCGCGCGCATCCCGGCCGGCGAGCCGGGCGACGTGCGCGTGGACATCCGCGGTCGCGAAGTGCCGGTGCGACTGGTGAAGTATCCGTTCGTGCGCGACGGCAAGCCTTGCGCAGGCATCTGAACCACCGCGGCACAACTTACCCCGGCGGTTGTGGCTAGAATCACCGCCTGTACCCTGACTCACACCAAACGACTGGACCCCGATCATGAGCGAGATTCCTGGCGATCTGAAATTCCTCAAGTCCCACGAGTGGGCCCGCGCCGAAGACGACGGCCTGGTCCGCGTGGGTATCTCCGACCACGCGCAGGGCCAGCTCGGCGATTTGGTCTACGTCGAACTGCCGGAAGTCGGTTCGGCCGTGAAGGCGGGCACCGGCGCCGCCGTGGTCGAGTCGGTGAAAGCCGCCTCGGACATCTACTCGCCGGTATCCGGCGAAGTCGTCGAGGTCAACGAGCTGCTCAACGACAAGCCCGAGATCATCAATGAAGACGCCTTCGGCGAAGGCTGGATCTTCCTGGTGCGCCCCAGCGATCGCGCGGAGCTGGACGAACTGCTCGACGCGAACGACTACGAAGAGCTGGTCGAGAACGAAGACCACTGAGTCTTCCACCATTGCGTGACGTTGCCGGCCGCCCAGTGCGGCCGGCTTCGTTTCAGGGGGTGGCGATTGGCGAGACGTGTCTGGCCGTCCGTCTGATCCGGCGATGATCGATATGCCCTGCTTCGTCACGCCGTGCATGCAGTGCGCAGTGATCGCTGTGCTGCTCGTCGATTTGCATCGATAGCATCGGCACCATCCGCGTTCTTTTTTCGACGGGATCGTATCGATGTTGATGCTGTGTGCGCGCGTCATCGTCGATGCCGTCGCGCCGAAAAATATTGTCGCTCCCGCTGTCTTCGGCAACGAGCGTCGTGGTGCCCGCGATCTCGGTCGAAGTCTGCGCGAGCCAGGATGTCGAACTTTTTTTGCCCGGGTCGGCAGGTCGGCTGAAATATTTTCAGTCGTGTCCCGTTCATCTGGTGGAGGCGGTTTGGCGGTCCGGATTCAACCTTGTGGAACGCGGAGTTTTCAGTGGTGCGTTTTTTAGTTCGCAGTGACGTAGATTGCGAAAATCGTTGTGTAGCAACGGTTTCAAGGGATATTTATGTTTTTCATAAAAAAACATTTGGACGTATGGATGTCCAAATAATAATGGTGCAAAATGCCCTTGAGGCCTTGTCGGCACCGGGTTTCGGTCGGTATGGGGAGGGCGCAGTGGTTTGATTTCATGACTAAAATCAATTGACAGCTGAAATCTTCAGGGATAGCTTTCGCAACAGATCACGGGGAATGCGCTTTATGGCGACAGCAAAATTCATCAAGCCTTATGTCGAGCACGGTGAAAAGGCCAATGCAGTACGCAAGATCACTGTCTCGATTCCGCTGCATGTCTTGCGGCGGCTTTCCGATTTGCGCACCCACCGTCAAGTGAACAATCTTCGGCACGCCACCAACAGCGACTTGTTGGTCGAGGCGTTCCTGCACGCTTTTACTGGGCAACCACTGCCAACTGATGAGGAGCTTAGACGAACTATGGCCACTGCCAAGAAATCCGCTGCAAAGAAACCGGCCGCCAAGAAATCGGCCGCCAAGAAATCCACCGTGAAGAAGGTTGCCGTCAAGAAGCCGGCCGCCAAGAAAGCTGCCGTGAAGAAGGTTGCGAAGAAGGCTGTGCCGAAGAAGGCCGCCGCCAAGAAGGCTGCACCGGCCAAGAAAGCTGCCGTGAAGAAGGTCGCGAAGAAGGCTGCGCCGAAGAAGGCCGCCGCCAAGAAAGCTGCACCGGCCAAGGTGGTGAAAGCCACCAAGACCGCGAAGGCCTCCAAAGCCAAGAAGTAAGCAACACGTAGCAAGCGACACCTCCAATAAGACACGTTCATCGATACTTCTCTCCCCGCGGTGCCCAGCGCGGGGAGAGCATTTCGAGAAGCCTTCGTCCCGGCCTGACCGGGACGCTTCGTTTGTGGGGTCGGAAAGTTTCGTCGCGGAGGCCGCGTGCTGCCGGCGCCTGTGCCGTTCGGGGCGTCGGCTGGTTAAGCGCAAGGCGGGTGTCCGGCCGCCAGCTCCTGGAGCAAAATCCCGTTTCGTGCCGTGAACTCGCACGCGATTTGCCGTGCTGAGTCATTGGAGTTACCTTTCGCACATCCGCGCCGCGGTGAGTCCGGGGGACTCATTCGCTCCTACAGGGGGAAAAAGCGCGGGTATCTGTCGACACTCAGTGAGAGACCATGGATACCCGAGACATACTTGATACACGCCGGCATTCGCGTGGGGCCGTCAGGCCCGTAGTCATTGCCATCATCGCCGTCTTCGCCCTGCTGGCCGCGGGTGCATGGTTCCTGATCATCAAGCCGCATCAGGAGCTGGTCATGGCAGACACGGGCGGTCATCCGTCCACGCCGGTGTCCACGGCAACCCGGGCAGCGCCACCACCGCCAGCCAACGTGGCGGCGATGGACGTCAACCAGTTGCTGGCCGAAGCGCGCACGGCAATGAACGAACAGCGCTACCTGGCGCCGACCGGCAACAATGCCTTCGAGTTCTATCTGCGTGTGCTGGAGAAAGACCCGGGCAACAAGGTCGCGTCCGATGCGTTGCGCGAGACATTCCCGTTCGCCGCCACTTCGGCGGAGCAGTCGATCAATTCGCGCGATTTCAATGAAGCGCAGCGCCAGATCGATCTGCTGGCCAAGGCCGATCCGACCAACTTCACGTTGACCATCCTGCGCTCCAAGCTGGATGCCCAGCGCAAGACGCTGGACAAGCAGCAGCAGGATGCCGCCGATCAGCAGAAGGCACAGCAGCTGGCGGCACAGAAGGCTGCGGCGGACAAGCTGTCGGCGGACCAGCTGGCAGCCGAGCAGCAGAAGGCCCAGCTGGCCGCGGAGCAGCAGAAAACGCAGCAGGCCCGCACAGCGCAACAGCCAAGTCAGCAGCCTTCGTCGACGGTTCCGTCGACAGCGAGTGGCAACACGGCAGCTGCCACGGCCGGTGGCAGCAATGCTGCTGCCGCTCCGGACAGTGGTGCCGTGCTGCTGAAGGCAGCCGGCGCACGCTATCCCACGGCAGCGATGCGCGCGCGGCAGGAGGGCTGGGTGCTGGTGTCGTTCACGGTCGATCCCAATGGGCGGACCAGCGACGTCAAGGTCGTTGACGCACAGCCGCATCGCATCTTCGATCGCGCCGCAATGGACGCGGTGGAGCGTTACCAGTTCACGCCGGCGATGAAGGATGGCGTGGCCGTTTCCAGCACGAAGCAACAGCGGATCGAGTTCAAGCTCTGATCGTCACGCGTTGATGTGAAGCAGCAACCGGACGGCGCATGTTTCCCATGCGCCGTCTTTCGTTTCGGGCGGTTGTCGCGGCTCAGCGGTGGTGCGTTGCACGGTGCTTGCGCGGCTTTTTCCGTTGTGGCGTCGCTGCTGGCTTGGCATTGCCCTCGATCTCGGCCCAGTCCACGTGCGGCAGGTTCAGCAGATCGTCGAACACCATCGGCATCAGTCCGCTGGGGACCGGGCCGGTGGAATTCCACAGCGTGACCACGCCGGCGTGGTACTTCGGGAAGAAGCCGATCATGGTGCGATAGCCGGCTACGGCGCCGGCGTGAAAGATCAGGGTTTCGCCGCCGTACTCGTACACCCGCCAGCCCAGCGCGTAGTGCGCATCGGTGAGCCGGGCCCTGCGCCATGGTGTGGCATGCAGTTCGCTGGGCGTGGCCACGCCCGGGGTGTGCAGCACATCCAGCAAGGAGTTGGGCAGCACGTCCTGACGATCGCCCATCTGTGCAATCAGCCATTTTTCCATGTCGCGCAGACTGGCGTTGACGCCTGCCGCCGGCGCGACGCGGTAGTAGGTTTCACTCGGCTCGAACGGTATCCAGCCGTGGCTGGTCGCACGGTGCGGGCGCGCCCAGTTCTTGCTGGACTCCAGTGCGGCGCGACCGTAGCTGGCGGTAGTCATGCCGAGCGGATAGAAGATGCGCTTGTCGACCTGGCGATAGAAGAAGTCGCCAGTGCGTGCGAGCACCACGTCGCTGATCATGCCGAACGCCACGTTCTGATAGCCGTAGCACTGGCCGACGCCGCAGACCAGGTCGACCTCGTCCAGCTTGCGCACCAGCTCCTCGTACGGGATGTCGCCCTCGAGCATGTTGTCATAGGTGTTGCGCGGGAGGCCCAGCCGTTGACCCAGGATGTCGCTCACGGTGGCCTGGGATGCGGCCTGCATGTCCTTGAGCTTGAAGTACGGCAGCACGTCGACCAGCTTGGTATCCCAGCTCAACATCCCGTCGTCCACCAGCAGACCCGTGATGGCGGTGGCAAATGCCTTCGACAGTGAAGCAAGCCGGAACACCGTCTCGGGTGTCACCGGTTCTTTGGTGGCAGCATTGGCGTAGCCGACGGTGCCTTCGTAGACGACCTTGTCGTCGATCACCAGCGCGGTGACGAGGCCGGCCACGGCATGGCGCTCGGCGACTCGGTTCAGCCAGCGCTGATAGTCGGCGATGGTCTGCTTGACGCGTGCCGGCGGCAGACTTTCCGTGGTGTTGCGAACCCGCACTGCGGGCAGTGTTGTGACGGTGGTAGTGGCGCGGATCGGTGCGCAGGCCAGTCCGAGCACGCCCGCGATCAACAGAAAGATCTTTTGAAACTGCATGGTATTCTGGCGTGGTTCCGGCGTGGGGATGCGCCTCAGGGTGGAGAGTCGACCGATGGGCCTGATCGTTTTTCTGATTATTGTCGTTTTGATTGTCTTGTACTTCGTGGCGATCTACAACGGACTGGTGACCTCGCGTAACAGCTATAAAAATGCCTTCGCGCAGATCGATGTGCAACTGACGCGCCGGCACGACCTGATTCCGAACCTGGTGGAAACGGCAAAGGGTTATCTCGCGCATGAACGCGGCACCCTCGAAGCGGTGGTACAGGCCCGCAATGCGGCAGTCAGCGGATTGGCAGGCGCCAAGGCCAACCCGGGTGATCCGGCGGCGATGCAGCAGCTGGCCAGCAGCGAAAATGCTTTGACACAGACCTTGGGTCATTTGTTCGCGCTGCAGGAAGCGTACCCCGACCTGAAAGCGAACCAGACCATGATGCAGCTCTCCGAAGAGCTGACCTCGACCGAGAACCGGGTCGCGTTCGCGCGACAGGCCTATAACGACTCCGTGCTGACCTACAACAACAAGCGCGAGGTCTTTCCCGCCTCGTTCGTGGCGAACAGCCGGGGCTTCGTCGCGGCCGAGCCGCTGAAGATCGAGAATCCGGCCGTGCGTGACGTGCCGAAGGTTTCCTTCACCTGATCGCCGCTGCATCGCGGCAGTAGTCGCGATGCATCCGTTCAGCCGCCGGAGCCTCCATGGATTTCTTTGCGCAACAGGCGCGCGTACGCGGCAGCAGCCGACGGTTGGTTGCGCTGTTCGTGCTGGCCGTGATCGCGATCGTGGCGGCGATCGATGCGGTGGTGTGGATCGCGATGGGCCACCATGCGGTGGATGGCGAGCCGGCGCGATCGAATCTGCCGCTGCTGTTCGCCAGCAGTGCCGTGGTGCTGGCCGGTATCGGCCTCAGTTCACTGTTCCGCATCATGAGCCTGTCCGGCGGCGGCAAGACGGTGGCCGAGAGTGTCGGCGCGGTACCGGTGCCGCCGGACACGCGCGATCCGCAGTTGCGCCAGCTGCGCAACGTGATCGAGGAAGTGGCGATCGCGGCAGGCGTGCCGGTGCCGGACATCTATCTGATGGAAGAGGAGCCTGGCATCAATGCGTTCGCTGCCGGCTACTCGGCCTCCGACGCCGCCGTGTGCGTGACCCGCGGCTGTCTCGACAACCTCAGTCGCGACGAATTGCAGGGTGTGATCGCGCACGAGTTCAGTCACCTGCTGAACGGCGACATGCGGCTCAACATCCGCCTGATGGGCCTGCTGTTCGGCATCCTCGTGCTGGCGATCGTCGGGCGCAAGGTGATCTGGTTCGGCGGCAGTCGCAGCAACCGGCGTGATGGTGGCGGTGGCCAGGTATGGATGATCGGGCTGGCGCTGATCGTGGTCGGCTATATCGGGTATTTCTTCGCGCGGCTGATCCAGGCTGCGGTGGCGCGCTCGCGCGAATCGCTGGCCGACGCGTCGGCGGTGCAATTCACCCGCCAGACCGACGGCATCGCCGGTGCGTTGAAGAAGATCGCGATCCTCAGCGAAGGCTCCGAACTGCAGGTGGCGAACAAGCAGGAAGTGGCGCACATGCTGTTTGGTGAGGCCGGTGCATACAACGCGTTGTTTGCCACTCATCCGCCGCTGCTGCAACGCATTCGCGCCCTTGAGCCTGGTTTTCGCGAAGAGGATCTGGTGCGACTGGCAACGTCGCTGCAGCAGGCTGCGGCGACGCGACCTGCGGCGACGGTCGCCAGCAAACCGGCGAGTTCGCCCGGTATACCGGGCGTGACCGTAGCGCCGCCCTTGCCTGGCGTGCTGACCGGTGCCGTGTTGGCGCAAGGTGCCGGTAGCGCCACGGACTCGGCGCGCTTCCAGCGAGCTGCTGCCGTGCATCAGGCCATGCCGACCACGTTGACGGTTGCCGTGCAGCAACCGGAGTCGGCACTGGCCGTCGTGCTCGCCCTGGCCACGTCGGCGGAGATGGCGCTGCAGGCGACGCAGCGCCGGATCATTGCCGATGCCTTTGGTGACGATCTGCAACAAGCGGTGCAGGGGATGGCCGTCGAGATCGCCGCGTTGCCGCCGGCATCGCGGCTGCCGCTGGTTGCGCTGGCGTTCCCCGCGTTGAAGCACTTGTCGGCAGGGCGCCAGCAGACCTTGCTGAGTGCACTCGATGCGCTGGTGCGGGCGGATGGTCGTGTTGATCTCGACGAGTACTGCCTGGTGCGGTTGCTGCGCATGCAACTGACCGAGGCACAGCAGCCGCGACGCACACCGGTGGACGGACTGAAAAAACTGCCGGCGTGCCGCGACAGCGTGATGCTGGTCTGCGCGGTCGTTGCCGCGAACGGCAGCGCCGACGAAGCCGCCGCGCGTCGCGCCTGGTTGCTGGCGATGCAGCAGGCTTTCCCCGGCGAAGCGCTCGACTGGTCGACACCACCGCCGGCGTGGCAGGCGCCGTTCGAGCGCGCGCTGGACGATCTCGACGGATTGATGCCGCCGGCCAAGGAGCTGGTGATCCAGAGCCTGGCCAGCGCGATCCACGCCGATGGCGTCGTCAGCGTGGAAGAAATCGAGTTGCTGCGGGTGATCTGCGCGAGCCTGCATTGCCCGCTGCCAGCGTAGTCGTCGATCAGGTTTCGACACGGATCAGCGCCGCTCGGCCAGCATGATCGTCGGCGCGTGGGTATTGCCGGCATGGGCCATCACTGGACGATCGTGACCGCATGCTAGGCTTGCCGCGCCCCACGCTGGATGTGCCCGTGAGTTTGCCCCGCCAAACCGTTGTGGAACAAGCCGCCGCGCCGACCCTGTCCGCGCTGGCGTTTTTTTTCGTGATGACCTCGTACTACATCATCCGGCCCGTCAGGGACCAGCTGAGCGGCGCGGTCGGTTCGCAGTCGCTCCCGCTGTTCTATGGCGCGGTGTTCGTGGTGATGCTGCTGCTGACGCCGGTGTTCGGCATGTTGGTGACGCGCTTCCGACGCAGGCAGTTGCTCGGCTGGAGCTACAGCTTCTTCATCCTGTGCCTGCTCGCGTTCGTGCCCGCCTTCATGGCGCAGGACCGCATCGGCGCGCGCGAGCTGGGGGTGGTGTTCTTCGTCTGGGTCAGCGTGTTCAACCTGTTCGTGGTGTCGCTGTTCTGGAGCTTCATGGCCGACATCTTCTCCAGCGGCCAGGCACGGCGGGTGTTTTCGTTGATCGCACTCGGCGGTATGGCGGGCGCGATCTTCGGCCCGCTGGTGACCAAGTTGCTGGTGCAGCTGATCGGCGTGGCGCCGTTGTTGCTGGTCTCGGCGCTGGCCTTGGGCTTCTCGATGCTGCTGCTGCTGCAGCTTTCCGCGCAGAACGACAGGCAGGTGGGCAGCCGTGGCGATGAGGCGATTGGCGGCTCGTTGTGGGCCGGCATCCGGGAGCTGTGGTCGCGTCCGTTCCTGCGTTACATGGCCTTATTGATGTTGTTCGGCGATGGCATCGGCACGCTGGCTTATGCGCTGGTGGCCGATTATGCCAAGGCGCATTTCACCAGCACGGTCGCACGCACGTCGTTCTACAACGATCTCGACCTGGCCACCAACCTGCTCGGCGCGGCGTTGCAGCTGACCCTGACGCCGTGGTTGCTGATTCGTCGCGGCGCCGGCTGGGGACTGGTCGTGCCCTCGCTGGTGAATCTGGCTCTGCTGGCCGGAGTGGCGTTGATTGGTGGCGGCAGCTTCCTGTTCTTCGGCCACAGCGTGCCGCTGCTGTTGGCAGTGATGCTGGTGATCACGCGCGGCTTCGCCTATGGAATGACCAAGCCGGCGGTGGATGCGTTGTATACGCGGGTGCCGCGCGAGACCCGCTACAAGGGCAAGAACTTCGTCGAGACCGCAGTGTGGCGCTTTGGCGACGTGGTGGTGACAAGCGCAGTGAGCGGCCTGCGCGCGCTGGGTTGGGGTATTAGCGGCCTGGCGTTGCTGGGTGCCGGAGTTGCCGCGCTGGCGACAGTGGTGTCACGACGTGCCGGCTGGTCGCCCGACCTGGCGCCGGAGGAGCATGCGCGACGTGACGGCGCCGATGCCCAGTCCGCCTGACGAAGCTTGCACCGCACTCAGCTGGTGCTGCCTTAGCTGGTGATGTAGCGCTGCAGATGCTCGATCTCTTCGGCCTGTGCGTCGATCACCGCCTTGACCAGATCGCCGATCGAGATCACGCCGATGACCCGCTTGCCGTCGACCACGGGCAGGTGCCGGATGCGGCTGTCGGTGCACAGGCGCATGCAGTCGAATACGTCGGTATCCGGGCCGACGGTCAGCGGCTCGCTGCTCATGATGTCGGACACGGCCGTTTGTGACGAGGAGCGGCCCTGCAGGATCACCTTGCGCGCGTAATCGCGTTCGGACATCACGCCGACCAGCTGATCGCCGCGCATCACCAGCAGCGCGCCCACGCGGTGCTCGGCCATGTGCTTGATCGCTTCGAGCACCGGCGCATCCGGTGCGATGCTGAAGACCGTACTGCCCTTGCTTTCCAGCAGATGCTTGACCTGACTCATGCCTGGGTCTCCCTCCGGCCCGGACGGGCCGTTTGTCAGGAGTCTACCGCCGCTGCCGGCCACACGTGTAGCGAAGTTGTGAAGCCGCGCCGCGAGCCCTGCGAGTCCTGCGCGGCGGCCGATGTTCGCCGCTGAAATGCGGCGATCGTACCCCGCCTCCGACCCGACTCAAGGGCGCGCCCGTGACGGCGCGCGACCCTCGATGTAGGCAGGGCCGCCGAGCTGGTCCATCTGTCGCTGGATCCAGTTGGCGCGGCGCTGGACGTAGGCGCTGGGTCGATCCGCATGCAGGCGACGCGGGCTCGGCAGTACGGCCGCCAGGCGTGCGGCCTGCGCCGGCCCGAGCTGCGCCGGCGAGGCATGGAAGTACGCGTCGCTCGCGGCACCGACGCCGTAGATGCCATTGCCCAGCTCGGCGATGTTCACGTACACCTCGAGGATGCGCTGTTTCGGCCAGGTCAGCTCGATCAGCACGGTGAAATACGCTTCCAGTCCCTTGCGCACGAAGCTGCGGCCGTTCCACAGGAACAGGTTCTTGGCGGTTTGCTGGCTGATCGTGCTGGCGCCGCGCAGGCGCTTGCCATCGTCGGCCGCATCCATCGCGTCCTGGATGGAATCGAAGTCGAAGCCGTGATGGTAGGGAAATTTCTGGTCCTCGCCGGCCACCATCGCCAGCGGTACCCAGGGCGATACCTGTTTCCATGGCACCCAGTGCTGGCGCAGCTGGAAATCCTTCTCGCCATGGATCCACGCGCCGAGCTGGCGCTCCAGCATCACCGCCGACGTCCACGGCGGCACGAAGCGCAGCAGCAGCACCATCAGCCAGCTCAGCGCCAGCCACGCCAGCACGAGGATCGCCAGCGAGCGCAGCAGACGGATCAGCAGGGGACGGCGAGACACAGGGAACATGGCGATACGCACGGGAAGATGCGGCAGTATAAGGGGCGTTGTCATGACGCCGCCGCGCCCCCATCTGGAGCGCTTGACCTCATCCGGAACGCTTATTGTGGAAACCCAGCCTGTCGACGATGTACTGCATCGCTTTCTACTGGAACGTGCCGGTGTGCGCGGCACCCTGGTGCGGCTCGGACCGGCCTGGCGCGAAGTGGCCGGCCGCGCCGACTATCCGCCGGCACTGCATGCATTGCTCGGCGAGGCGTTGGCCGCCAGCGCGCTGCTGACCGGCAACATCAAGCTGGATGGCGCGCTGTCGATCGAGCTGAAGAGCTCCGCTGCGTTGCGCCTGCTGTTTGCCGAATGCAATGACCATGGCCGCTTGCGCGGACTGGCACGCTGGAATGAGCCGTTGTCCGAACCGCTGGTACTGGACGCGCTGCCGGACGCGATCATGGCGATCACCATCGGCAACGTGGATCGTGGCCAGCGCTATCAGGGGCTGGTCGATCTGCAGCATGCCGGGCTGGCCGAGTCGCTGGAGAATTATTTCGTCAAGTCCGAGCAACTGCCGGCGCGGATCGTGCTGGCCGCCGACGGTGAGTACGCGGTGGGCCTGATGCTGCAGAAGATGCCGGACGAGGGTGGGCGTGACGCCGTGCGCGATGAGGATGCGTGGAACCGCATCGTGCACCTGACCGCCACGCTGGGCGCCGACGAGTTGCTGAATACCGCGCCGGAGCAGTTGCTGTACCGGCTCTACCACGAAGAGTCGGCGCGCCTGTTCGAGCCACGTGCGCTGGCGTTCGGCTGCAACTGCAGTCGCGATCGGGTGACGGCGATGCTGCGTTCGCTCGGTCGCGATGAAGTCGAGGCGGCACTGGCGGCGCGCGATGACGAGATCGAGGTGATCTGCGAGTTTTGCGCGCAGCGCTATCACTTCGATCGTATCGACGCCCAGCATCTGCTCAGTCACAGCGCGGCGCCGGCTGCGCCGGAGACGCCGCAGTGAATCGGGCGCAATAAATCGGTGCGGAACGAGCAGGTTCGGCGCGGATCAGGCCAGCAACAGAGGGTTATCCGCGTTCAGCCAGGTCGACGCCGGCTGCGGCGTGGCGAACAGGAAGCCCTGGCCATAGCGGCAGCCGACCCGCAGCAGGGCCTGTCGCTGCGATTCTTCTTCGATGCCCTCGGCGATCACCTTCATCTGCAGCGAGTCGGCCAGTACCTGGATCGCGCGCACCAGCGCCAGGCCCTGGGTCTCGGTGTCGTCGGGAGGCAGCTCGGTGATGAAGGAGCGGTCGATCTTCAGCGTCTCGAACGGGTACTGGTGCAGGTAGCTCAGTGAGGAGTAGCCGGTGCCGAAATCGTCGAGCGCGATGCCGACGCCGTGGCTGCGCAGGTTCTGCAGCATCTGCTTGACCTGGGTCGGGTTCTCCAGCAGCGCGTGCTCGGTGACCTCGATGCGGATGCAGTGCGTCGGCACGGCGTATTGCTCGAACAGGGCAAGCAGCCGCTGATCGAGGTCGGCGGAGCGGAAATGCCTGCCGGAGACATTGATGCTGATGAAGCCCTCGTTGCCGATCAGCCGCACGGCCTGGGTGCAGACCTGTTCGAAGATCTGCCAGTCGATCGCCTCGGCGCAACCGCACTCTTCGGCGATCAGCAGGAAATCATGCGGCGGCAGCAGGCCGCGTTCGGGGTGGTGCCAGCGCAACAGCGCCTCGTAGCCGGTGACGCGCCCGTCGGCGAGTTCGACGATCGGCTGGTAGAACGGCTCGAATTCGTTGCGGCTGAGCGCGTGGCGCAGGTCGCTCTCCATGTCCAGCAGTGACAACGCTTCGCGGCGCAGGCGGTCGTCGAACATCGCCGCGCGATGGCGGCCACCATCCTTCGCATTGTACATCGCGGCATCGGCGTCGCGCAGCAGCTCTTCCGGCTGGCGGTAATGCGGGCTGGCCAAGGCGATGCCGATCGACGCGGAGGTGAAGATCTCCTTGGTGCCGAGCCGGAACGGCGTCTGCAACTCGCTGATGATGCGCTCGGCGATCAGCGACGCCTTGCCGGTCTCGACGATGCCTTCCAGCAGTACGGCGAATTCGTCACCGCCCAGGCGGGCGACCACGTCGCGGGTTTTCAGGCAGGCGCGGATGCGACCGCCAACCTGGAACAGCAGGTCGTCGCCGACCAGATGACCAACCGAGTCGTTGATTACCTTGAAGCGGTCCAGATCGATGAACAACACGGCAAACTGTTCGTTCGGATTCGCGACGTAGCGCTGCATCGCCTGCTCCAGCCGCTGCAGCAGCAAGGTGCGGTTGGGCAGGCCGGTCAGCGAGTCGTGCAGCGTTTCGTATTTCAGCCGGCGCTCGACGCGTTCGCGTTCGGCGATCTGTTCGCGCAGGTCGCGGTTGGCCAGTGCCAGCGCACGGGTACGTTCGGTGACGCGACGTTCCAGCCCTGCATAGGCGTGCTTCAGCGAGGTGGCTGCCTGCCTGCGTTGCAGCGCATTGGCGATGTGATAGCTGACGAAGGTCAGCAGTTCCTGGTCGCGTTCGTTGTAGGTGTGTTCGGGTGAATAGCTTTGCAGCGCCAGCACACCCATTGCCTTGCCGCCCCAGATCAGCGGCACGCCGAGCCAGCATACCGAACGTGAACCGAAGTGGCTGATCTCGCCCAGCGCAATGAGGCGGTCGATTTCCGGCATGTCGGCCAGCAGGGGTTTGGCATGGCGCAGTACATATTCGGTCACGCCGCGACCGTGCGCGCGTGGCGGCCGCACGCTGTCGACATCGTCCACCGAGTAGGGGAAGGTCAGGTAGCCGTTTTCTTCGTCGACCAGCGCAATGTAGAAATTGCGCGCGTACATCAGGCCGCTGATCACCTGATGCATGGCCGCGTAGAATTTTTCCAGGCTCTCCGAGGTATTCGCCAGCTCGGCGATGCGGAACAGTGCCGCCTGCAGGCGTTCGCCGCGCTGCCGCTGCAGCACCTGCTGGCGCAGCACACGGTTGGCTTCGCGCAGCGCGGCGGTGCGGTCGGTCACCCGGCGGCCCAGTTCGATATGCGCCTCGCGCCGCTCCAGCGTGGTCTGCACATGCTGGGCCACGTAGCTCAGCAGTTCCAGGTCATGCCGCGAGTAATGAGTGTCGTCGCGGTAGCTCTGCATCACGATGCCGCCGACCACACGGCCGGCGCGCAACAGCGGCACGCCCAGCCAGTGCTCGCAACTGGGTCCGACCAAGACGAAGCGGTCGCCGAACTGTTGCCGCAGTTCCTCGATCGAACCCATCAGCGGACGGCCTTCCTGCAGCAGGTTCCAGGTCAGGCTATGCAGCATGTCGTGCAACGGCATGCTCTGGTCCGGTGATGGCGGGTCGGTGTCGGCGATGTCGACGTAGTAGGGAAAGCGAACAGTGTCGGTGGCTGCGTCGTACAGCACGATGTAGAAATTTTCCGCATACATCAGGCTGCTGACGATGGCATGCAGCGAGCGCATCATCTCGGGCATGTTTTGCTCGGCGCCGGCCTGTTCGGCGATCGCATACAGCGCACGCTGCAGCCGTTCGGCCAGAGCAAGGCGGGAGATCGCTTCGTACAGGCGGCTGGTTTCGGCCAGCTGGCGCAGACGGGTGCCGGCCAGCCGGCCCAGCCAGTCCAGTCGATCACGTACAACCTCGGGCGGCGGCAGGTCGGCCCATTCGAGCGTCAGCGTGCGTGGGCCCTGGGGATCCTCGGCCAGATCGAGCCGTCCTGCCGGATGGGCGGCCTGTTCGTCCATGCGACGCCAGCGCAGCTGACCGTGAATGCCGAAATTGCCCAGCATCTGCTCGCAGATTTCCATCACGCTGGCGGCGTCCGGGGCCTCGAACAGTCGCTCGACCGCACCGTGCAAGGCCACAAGATCTCGCGCCACAGGAAGTGGCGGGGATGAACGGATCGTCGGTGTGGCACTCATCAGGGTTGTGGTCGGGTTCCGGGACGATCTGGCGGATCGGCGCCAAACGCCTTTATAGCGTGTAAGTTGGCCCGGTCGCCAGCCGTCCGGCAGCGGGAACTGCGGCTGTCCCGACCGGTCGAAGCTTGACACAAACCCATCCCGTTCTGTGATTGGGTAGGGGTTTTCAGGGTGTTAGCAAAACGTAAAACGGGGTATACTCGCGTCCAGCTATTCCACCATTGAACGAGTCGTCGATACCAAGCTCATGCGCCGCCTGTCCGCCCTGTTACTGATCTCCCTGCTGCCGCTCACCGCGGCCGGGCAATCTGCGGGCGACAACAGCGCCATGGCCCAGCGTTTGCTGACGCAGCCACCGGACCAGATGACCGAAGTCGAGCCCGGCGTGATGGTGCCGCTGTGGCGCGGCGCCGATGGTCGTCTGCTGGCGCTCAAGGCGGATCAAAGCACTGGCGCCGACGCATTGGGCAAGAATGCGCCGCTGGCGTTGCACGTGGTCGATGCGGCCAGTGTGATGACGACCGGCCTGCAATACGGGCTGGGACCGAGACTGCAGGCGCATGCCGAGATCAGCGAGCATTCGTGGGCCAACCAGAGCACGCGGGTTCTCGGCAGCGAAGTGGGTGCCACGTATGACGCTGGCCGTTACAGCCTCGGCGTGAGTGTCGGCACCGTCAACACCTCGAACAGCAACAGCATGTTGCCGCGCGTGCTTCCGGGCGCTGCGCCGGGTGTCGATGGCCTGTCCGGTTTCGACAGCAGTTCCCAGCTCAACGCGCGTGGTCGATTGGCCTTGGGCGGCAAGAGCGGTATCGATCTGGGTGCCAGTGTCGGCCGCATTCACCTGCTGCCAGGCAACCTGCTCGGCATCAACACGCTGGATCAGAAAGCGCTGAGTTTCGGCGTCGATCATGGCCCGTTGAGCGGTGTCCTGATCGGTCGCACCATGCAGCCGGAGGCTGGCATTCCGGGTAACTATGGCGCCGACCGGCGCTGGAACAGCATCGATCTTGGCGTGACCTGGCGTTTGCCGTGGCGTGGTGCGTTGAGTGTCGGCGCGCAGAATCTGTGGTCGTCCGGTACACCGGCGAATACGCCGGCAGGCCCGGAGCCGGACCAGTCGCGTACGCCGTACGTGCAGTATCACCAGGATCTTTGAATCGCCGGGTGGCATTCGCCGGCTGAACTGAAACGCCGTCGCAATGCGACGGCGTTTTGTTTTGGGGGATGTGCTCGGCCGTCGCATTGCGACGGCGTTTTCGTTTGGGGTGTGCCGATCTGTCTGCCGTCAATTCTGCTTGCGAACGCGCAGGTCACCGCTGAAGGTCTCGACATTGATCTTGCCGCGACCGTCGCCGAGGCGCACGTCCAGTGAGCTGCCGGGGCCGTGCTCGGGTTCCTTTGGCGTACCGAAATCACTGCGCAGGTTGCCGCTGAAGCTGCTGGCGTGCAGGTTGCCCGAAGTACTCGCGGGCAGCTGCAGCTGCACATCGCCACTCATGCTGTCGATGCCGATGTTGCCGTCGGTGGCCAATGCGCCGGTCAGTTGTACGTTACCGGATACGGTGCTGAGCGTAAGTTTCTTCCACGGGCCACCATCGGCCTGGATGCGACCGGAAATGGTCTGCAGCTTCACCTCGCTGCCGAGCACGGGGGCAAGAATGTCGCCGCTGACGGTTTGCAGGTCGGCCTGTCCGGCATGCCCGGCCAGCTCGATGCCGCCGCTGACACTGTCGACTTTCAATGAGGGTGTGCGCGCGTTGATGCGCGCCTTGCCGCTGACCGCATTGACCTCGATGTTGCCGCCATCCATGCCGTCGATGACCAGTGGTGCGCTGACCACGTCGATATCCAGCGAGGCGGCCTTGGGCACATGCAGTTCCAGCGTGGTCGGCGCCATGTTGTTGTCGCCCTTCCAGTTGAACCAGCCGGAGCCACCCTGAGGCTCGACCTTGATCGCCATGTCGGTATTGCTGCCGGTGATCGCCAGCGGCTTGGCGCCATTGCCGAGCTGGCCGCGGACCTGTACTTCATTGCGGTCCCACGCGATCACATTCACCGTGCCGGCGATATTGCTGATGCTGACATGCGCGGTCGGACTGGCGTCATGACGCAGCTGGATCGGTGTGTCGGCGAGGGCCTGACCGATGCACAGACACAGCAGCAGCGGAAGATAGCGGGTGGTTTTCATGGTCATTCCTGTAGGTATCAACCGGCCTGGTTGGCCAGTTGGCGCAATTGCGTCTGTTGCAGTTCGGTGCGGTCGAGCAGGCGTTGCAGCGCGGGCGAATGAGGTGCCTGCTGGATCGCCAGTTGCAGCTCCATGCGGGCGGCGTCCAGTTCGATCGCGGCGCCAGCCAGTCGTGGATCAGCCGGTTTCCAGCTCGCCGGAGCCGTGCTGACACGGGCGAGCGAGCTGGCCGTGGACTCCTGCAGCCGATGCCAGCCGATGCCGGCTACCAGCAATACCGAAGCGACGAGACTGACGGCAACCAGCCAGCGTTGTCGGTGCCGCGACGGATGCACCGGCGAAGCCTGGATCGTGGGCGCATCCATCCGTTCGGCATCGTCCAGAGCGGCGTCGAGCGAAGTCCACAGGTCGCGCTGCGGCGTGACGGGCTGACGCAGGTCGCGCATCTGCCGGCGCCATTCGAATTCGTTCATGACCTTTCTCCCAATATCTTGCGCAGCAGGCCGCGGGCGCGATGCAGTTGGGCTTTCGAGGTGCCGACCGCCATGCCCAGCTCGTTGCCGATCTCTTCGTGTCGCCAGCCTTCGACGTCATGCAGCACCAGCACGGCACGTGCGCGCGGTGGCAGCAAACCGATCGCGCGCTCCAGTTCCTCGCGTTCGGCGGCGCAGAATGGGGTCTCGCCGGTGTCCGGCAGGTGATCGTCGTCCAGCATGCTGACCGGATCGGCGCCGCGGGCACGGATATCCATCAGCGCCACGTTCACCGCGAGCCGGTACAACCAGGTGCCGAACGCGCTTTCGTGCCGGAAGCCGGGCAGTTTCTGCCAGGCGCGGATGAAGGCGTCCTGGGTCAGATCTTCGGCACGGGCATGGTCGTAGCCGGCAAGCCGGTAAACCGCACCGTGCACCCTGCCCACATGCAGGTGATACAGCCGCTGGAATGCGTGGCGATCACCGGCAGCCGCGGCGCGCACGTCATCGGTGTCGTTGGCTCCCGTTGAGGCAGGCGACATGGAACTTCCAATGGCAGGGCAGGCGGCGATCATCTTGCCAACTTGGATGCACCGTCATGCGAAAGGGTTTGAACCGCCGCCACTGTGTCAGCGCCATGATGCATCCCGGACAGGCGCGATAGCCCATCCAGGTGCGTTGGCTCAGTATGCGGTTGCCTCGCGGCGCGGCCGGGCGTCCGCTTCATCCAGCGCCTTGGCCACGCGCTGCTGTTCCTGGTGCAGACGCTCGGGCAGGCGCGGAGTGAAAGTCTGCAGATATTCGCCGATCGCGGCCAGCTCGCGCTGCCAGCCGGCGTTGTCCACGTCGAGCAGTTCATCGAGCTGAGCAGGGTCGAGCTTGAGGCCGTCCAGCCTGAGTTCGCCATCCGCAGGCAGGATGCCGATCGGGGTTTCGGTGCCGTCGACGCGCTCTTCAACGCGATTGATCATCCATTCCAGTACGCGCAGGTTGTCGCCAAAACCCGGCCACAGGAACTTGCCGTTGGCGCCCTTGCGAAACCAGTTGACGTGGAACACCTTCGGCAGCTTCGCGCCAGGCTGGTCGAACGACAACCAATGCGCGAAATAGTCGCCATAGTGATAACCGCAGAACGGTTTCATCGCCATCGAATCGCGGCGCAGCACACCGACCGCGCCGGTGGCGGCCGCGGTGGTTTCCGAACCCATCGCGGCGCCCATCAGCACACCGTGGCCCCAGTCGCGCGCCTCCATCACCAGAGGTAGCAGGGACGGCCGGCGGCCGCCGAACACGATCGCGCTGATCGGCACGCCTTGTGGCGCTTCCGCCTGCTCGGACCAGGTCGGGCATTGCTTCGCGCTGACCGTGAAGCGCGAGTTCGGATGCGCGGCCGGACCATTGGCCGCATCGTACGGTCGCCCCTGCCAGTCGGTGATCGGCGTGCCGGGCAGGCCTTCCCACCACGGCTGGTTGTCGGCGGTGACCGCAACGTTGGTGAAGATGGTGTCGCGCGAGATGCTCTTCAGCGCGTTCGGGTTGGTGCTGTCGCTGGTGCCCGGTGCCACGCCGAAGAAACCGGCTTCCGGATTGATTGCATACAGGCGGCCATCCGCACCGGGACGCATCCAGCAGATGTCGTCGCCCACCGTCCACACCTTCCAGCCATCGCGCAGATAGCCTTCCGGTGGAATCAGCATCGACAGGTTGGTCTTGCCGCAGGCGGAAGGGAACGCGGCGGCGACGTAATGCGTTTCGCCTTGCGGGTTCTCGATGCCGACGATCAACATGTGCTCGGCCAGCCAGCCTTCGCTGCGGGCCTGGTGGCTGGCGATGCGCAGTGCATGGCACTTCTTGCCCAGCAATGCGTTGCCGCCGTAGCCGGAGCCGTAGGACTTGATCGACAGTTCGGCCGGGAAATGCATGATGAAGCGGCGTTCGGGATCGAGCTCGCCGGTGGAGTGCAGGCCCTTGACGAACGTGCCCTCGCGCTCGATCCGCGCCTGTGCCGCGGTGCCCATACGGGTCATGATCTTCATGTTCGCGACGACGTACGGGCTGTCGGTGATTTCGACGCCGCAGCGCGCCAACGGCGAATCGATCGGGCCCATGCAGTACGGGATCACGTACATCGTGCGGCCTTCCATGCAGCCGTCGAACAGCGCATCGATCTTCGCGTGTGCCTCGGCCGGATTCGTCCAGTGATTATTTGGGCCGGTATCCTGCTCATCGGGATGGCAGACGAAGGTCAGGTGCTCGACACGCGCCACGTCGGAAGAATGGGAGCGGTGCAGATAACAACCCGGATGGGTCTGCTTGTTCAGTTCGATCAGGGTGCCGTCGGCCAGCATTTGCTGCACCAGGGTTTGGTATTCGGCATCCGAGCCATCGCACCAGTGAACCTGGGCCGGGCGCGTCAGCGCCGCCACCTCATTTACCCAATCCTTGAGCGCTTCCAGCTTGCTGGCCATCGTGTCCCCTAAGGTCTGCAGAAAAATTGAACCGGAACGGTAGTTTGCGTGTACTGGTATTGCAAGGTTTCGTGCAACAAAAACGGCGCCAGATGGCGCCGTACGGGGAGATTTTTGAGGTGGATCAGGCCGGAATCAGGGTCGCGATCATGTGCTCCACGTAGGCGTCGAATTCCTCGTGGTTGATCCGTGGCAGGCCCAGCGTGAAGTTCAACTGCAGGAAACCGACATAGGCGGCATAGGTCAGCCGCGCGCGATTCAGTGCCTCTTGCGCCGGCAAGCCGGCTTCGCGATACGCGGTGGTCAGGAACTCCATCCGCCGCTGCGACACGCGTGCCATCACCGGCACCACTTGCGGATGATCGAGCGCCTTCAGCAGTGCGGCATATACGCGATGCGGCTGCAGTTCGTGCGCGACGCGGCGGAACAGTTCGGGCAGGCGCTTGCGCGGATCGGTGATCTGTTCGATCTGGCCGAGCACCTCGCGCTCGCCGTATTGCTCCCAGCGCTCCAGCGCGGCGTTCAGCAAGGCTTCGCGGGTACGGAAATGCCAGTAGAAACTGCCCTTGGTCACGCCCAGCTGGCGAGCCAGGGCCTCCACGGCCAGTGCGCCGACGCCCTGTTCGGCGATCAGGTGCAGGGCGGCGAGTTCCCAATCCTCGGCAGACAGGCGGGTGCGTTCTGGCTTGCTACTGACATTCATGTGCGTATGGTAGCGACACCCTGTGTGTTTGTAATGTGGTGCGGCCAATCTGGCCGAATGCGCGGGCTTTGCAGCTTGCATGGGGAGCACCGACGTGACGGTTGACGGCGCTTGCCGAGGCAATCCATACTCTTCCGTATGGTTTCTGATATTTCATGCTTTCATGCCGTCAGTCGTTTCCCCGTTGTCGATCTGGATCTGGCGGTAGAGACGCGCAATCCGGCCGGCCGGCCGACGCTGCTGTTCGCGCATGGATTCGGCCAGACCCGTGGCGCCTGGAACGGCGCGGCTGCGGCGCTGGCCGAGGCCGGCTGCCGTTGCGTGACGTTCGATGCCCGCGGCCATGGCGAAAGCGGTCGCGTGGGCAACGGCGATTACCACATGGACCAGTTCGCCGATGACCTGCTGCGACTGGCCACGGCGCAGCCGCAGCCGCCGATCCTGGTCGGTGCCTCGATGGGTGGTCTGCTCGGCATCGTGCTGGCCGGCGATGTGCGACCGACGCCGTTCCGCGCGCTGGTGCTGGTCGACATCACGCCGCGCTGGGAAACTGCCGGGGTGGAACGCATCCTCGCCTTCATGCAGGCGCATCCGGACGGCTTCGCCAATTACGCCGAGGCGGCCGAGCAGATCGCCGGCTACCTGCCGCAGCGGCGCGAGCGCAAGAGCGAGGAGCAATTGCGCCCCTTGCTGCGCGAAGGCGCCGATGGCCGGTTGCGCTGGCACTGGGATCCGGCCCTGCTGGCCGGCAGTCTGGTGCAGGAGAGCGAGCGTTACCAGCCGCGCCTGCAGGTCGCCGCGGCAAAGATCGACGTACCCGTGTTGCTGCTCTCCGGCGCGCGCAGCGACGTGGTATCGCGCACCACGGTCGATGAATTCCTGCAACTGGTGCCGCATGCTGAGCATGTGGAACTGCCGCATGCCACGCATATGGTGGCGGGTGACGCGAACGATGCGTTCACGCGCGAAGTCGTCCGCTTCGTGCAAGGTCTGGATCAACCTGAGGGCCGGTCTTGTGCCGGCGCTGTTCAACCGTGATGAGGTGCTGAGATGCCCGTGATACTGACCTTGCTGGCGGCGCTGATTGCCACCGGCGCCTGTGCCTACCATCGCAGCAGCCTGCGCACCTGGGCGATCGCCACGATTGCCACGACGCTGGTGGTTGGACTGATCGCGCATGCGCCGTGGACCACGATCATCTTGCTGATCGTCGAGTTGGCGATCGCGGTGCCGTTGCTGCTCGTGGACTTCCGCCGCCGGCAGATCAGCGCGCCGTTGCTGAAGCTGTTCTCCAAGGTCACCCCGAAATTGTCCGAGACCGAGCAGACCGCGCTGGAAGCGGGCACGGTCGGTTTCGAGGGCGAACTGTTCTCCGGCAAACCGGACTGGCATGAACTGCTGAAGCAGCCGAAGCCCGAGCTGAGCGTGGAAGAGCAGGCCTTCATCGATGGGCCGGTGGAAGAACTGTGCGGGATGATCGACGACTGGCAGATCACCCACGAGCTGGCCGACCTGCCGCCGAACGTGTGGGAGTTCATCAAGAAGAACCGCTTCTTCGGCATGATCATCCCGAAGCAGTACGGCGGCCTGCAGTTCTCCGCGCTGGCGCATTCGGCGGTGCTGCAGAAGCTGGCGACGATGTCGGCCACGGTGGCCTCGACCGTCGCCGTGCCGAACTCGCTCGGGCCGGCCGAGCTGCTGCTGCATTACGGCAGCGATGAACAGAAGAACTACTACCTGCCGCGTCTGGCCGTCGGTGACGAAATCCCGTGTTTCGCGCTGACCGGTCCGTATGCCGGTTCCGACGCTACCTCAATTCCCGATTTCGGCATCGTCTGCAAGCAGACTGTCGATGGGGTGGAGACGCTTGGCATCAAGCTCACCTTCGACAAGCGCTACATCACGCTGGCGCCGGTGGCCACGGTGGTCGGTCTGGCATTCCGCATGTACGACCCGGAGCACCTGCTCGGCGACAAGGAGGATCTCGGCATCACGTTGGCGCTGCTGCCGCGTTCCACGCCGGGCCTGCAGATCGGTCGCCGTCACTTCCCGTTGAACGTGCCGTTCCAGAACGGTCCGATCCACGGCAAGGACATGTTCGTGCCGCTGTCCACGCTGATCGGCGGCCCGCACATGGCCGGCCATGGCTGGCGCATGCTGGTCGAGTGTCTGTCGGTGGGTCGCGCGATTTCGCTGCCGTCCAATGCCACCGGCGCGCTGCGCGGTGCCGTGGCATCGGTCGGTTCGTATGCGCGCATGCGCAAACAGTTCGGCTTGGCGATCGCCCGCTTCGAAGGCGTCGAGGAGGCCTTGGCGCGCATTGGTGGCTTGACCTACGCCACCGCCGCACTGTCACGCGCCACCGCCGCCGCGGTCGATCGTGGCGAGAAGCCGGCGGTGCCGTCGGCGATCGCGAAATACCACGCCACCGAATGGGGGCGGCAGGTCGCTGGTGACGCGATGGATGTGCTCGGCGGCAAGGGTGTGCAGCTGGGCCCGAACAACTATGCCGGCCGCGCCTGGCAGGGCGTGCCGATCGCGATCACTGTGGAAGGCGCCAACATCATGACGCGCAGCCTGATGATCTTCGGTCAAGGTGCGATCCGCTGCCATCCTTACGTGCTGAAGGAAATGCAGGCGTTGTCGATCACTGATCGCGGCGAGCAGCTGAAGACGTTCGACCGCTTGCTGTTCGGCCACATCGGCTTTGGCATATCCAATGCTGTGCGCAGCTTTGCGATGGGCCTCACTGGCTCGCGTCTCGGCGAGAGTGCCGGCGATGCGTACACGCGCCGCTACTACCGCAAGCTCGATCGTTATTCCGCTGCGCTGGCACTGTGCGCCGACGTGTTCATGGGCGTGCTCGGTGGCAAGCTGAAATTCAAGGAGAAGCTGTCGGCGCGTCTCGGCGACGTGCTCAGCTACCTGTACATCGCCAGCAGCATGCTCAAGCGTTACGAAGACACTGGTCGGCCGGAAGCGGATCGTCCGTTGCTGGCGTGGGCGTTCCACCAGTGCGTGTGGAACATGCAGATGGCGCTGGATGGCGCGATCCGCAATTTCCCGGTGCGCCCGGTTTCGTGGCTGCTGCGCATGTTGGTATTTCCGTTCGGCCGTCGCGAAGTGCCGCCATCCGATCGCCTGGGTCGCCGTGTCGCCGCGCTGATCACCGCGCCCAGCGAGGCACGCGATCGCCTGCTGGAATGGGTCTACCTGACGCCGACGGCGAACAACACGGTCGGCCGCATGAACGCGTTGTTGCCCGACGTGATCGCGGCCGAGCCGGTCGACCGCAAGTTCGGCAAGGCGCAGAAGAGTGGCCAGTTCAGGACGCACGATTACATGGACCAGCTGACCGAAGCCGAGCAGGCCGGCGTGCTGAATGCCAGTGAGGCGGCGCTGCTCAAGCGCGTGCGCGAAGGCGTGTTCGAGTTCATCTCGGTCGATGATTTCGAACCGGACGAGCTGCGCGCGTTCAAGACCCGCGCGGACAAGTAAGCGGCTGGCAGTACCTGCCGGCCCGTGTTTGGTGTCGCTTCCACGATACCAGGCGTGGGCCGACTTTTTACCGGAGACCGCCGATGACCGTGTCCGTGCTGTCGCTGTACCGCCGCATCACGCGCTGGCCGGCCGGCCACTGGATTTTTTCGCGACTGGTTTGTTTCAAGGCACCTTACTTCGCCACGATCGCGCCGCGATTCGTGGCGCTGGAACCGGGGCGTTGCGAAGTACGCATCCGCGATCGCCGACGTGTGCATAACCACATCGGCACCGTGCACGCGATCGCGCTGTGCAATCTGGCCGAACTCAGCGCCGGCGTGATGACCGACGCGACAATCCCGGCAGACATGCGCTGGATTCCCAAGGGCATGACCGTCGAATACCTGAAAAAGGCGGTGGGCATCCTGCATGGGGTCGCTGCGCCGGGGGCGGCGGTGCGCTCCTCTGCCGACGGCCATGAATGGCCGGTCGATGTGCAGGTCACCGACGCCGCCGGCGAGGCGGTTTTCCGCGCGCGCGTGGTTATGTGGGTGTCGCCACGCGGGCGAGCCTGAAGCCGCGGAGTCAGTTGGCCAGCACGCAGCGGTTCTTGCCGCCGCGCTTGGCTTCGTACATGGCGCGGTCGGCGGCATGGATCAGCTGTTCGTCGGCGTCGGGGCGATCGTCGGGAAGATAGGGTGCGATCCCGATGCTGGCACCGATGTGCACTTCGACCGGGCGGCCGTTGACGCTCAACGTGTAAGGCTCGCCCAGCGTCGTGCACAGTTTCTGGCAGAGTTGCAGCGCCAGCTGCGGGTACTCGATGTCCTCCAGGATCAGGGCAAATTCGTCGCCACCGAGTCGTGCCACGGTGTCGTTGCCGCGCAGATGCGCCGACAGCCGCGCGGCAATTTCCTGCAGCAACGCGTCGCCAGCCGGATGACCATGGGTGTCGTTGACGTTCTTGAAGCCGTCGATGTCGATGCAGGCCAGCGCGAAGCGATCGTGATGACGGTGCGCGCGCTGGATCGCGCCATGCAGGCGGTCATGGAACAGCACCCGGTTGGGTAGGCCGGTCAGCATGTCGTGGCTGGCCTGATGGCGAACCATCGCCTCGATCCGCTCGCGTTCGGCAATCTCGCGGGTGAGCTGCTGATTGCGTTCGGCCAGCTCGGCCATGGTCTGCTGGAGTTCGGCGCGCACCGCATACAGCTCCAGGAACACGCGCACCTTCGACTGCAGGATCACGTCGTTGATCGGCTTGGCGATGTAATCCACGGCACCGGAGCGGTAGCCCTTGAGCCGGTTCAGATCATCGGCGTAGGCGGCGGTGACGAAGATGATCGGCGTCTCGCGCAGCTGCTCGGCCTCGGCCAGCAGGGCAGCCACTTCGAAACCGTCCATGTCCGGCATGTTGACGTCGAGCAGGATCAGCGCGAACTGATGATCCAGGCACAGTGCCAGCGCCTCGTTGCCGCTGCGTGCCTCGATGATCTGTGCGCCGCTGCGGGCAAGCAGGCGACGCATCGCGACCAGGTTGGCAGCTGTATCGTCGACGACCAGGATTTTCGGCAGCATCGTGTTCATGTCGGTGGCCGGGCAACTTGCTTCATGGCCAACCTTAACTGCTACCGATATCAGCCGGCGTGAACGGCAGCACCGTCCGGGCAAGCTCGATCGAGGCAGGCCGGTTGCCCCGTCGGTACAGCCGCCGGGTGGCGTCGAGCACGCTGAAGTCGGTCGCCGCCGGCGCGAAATCAAGACTCTCGCGCAGCCCAAGACACAGGTAACCGCCACGAACCAGGCTGTCATGGAACAGCGTCAGCGTGCGGTTCTGCAACGGCGCGGAAAAATAGATCAGTACGTTGCGGCACAGCACCAGGTGCGCCTCGCAGAACACCTTGTCCGCCACCAGGTTGTGGCTGGCGAAGGTGATGTGGCGACGCAGCCGCTGGTCGAGCTTGATGAAGTTGTAGCGCGCGCTGTAGTAGTCCGCCAGCGAACGGCTGCCGCCCGCTTCCAGATAATTGCGCGACCATGGCTGCGCATCCCGCGCCGGATAGATGCCTTCATGCGCGCGGCGCAAGGCGTCGGGATTGAAGTCGGTGGCGAAGATATGGCTGCGCTCGTACAAGCCGGCCTCGTCCAGCAGGATCGCCAGCGAATAGGCTTCCTGCCCGTGCGCGCAGCCGGCCTGCCAGATGGTGATCTGCGGGTACGACGCCAGCATCGGCAACACCTGTTCGCGCAGCGCGCGAAACACCGGTGGGTCGCGAAACATTTCCGACACCGGCACCGACAACCCCTGTACCACCAGCGCCACGAAGTCCGCTTCGTGCAGCAGGCGCGTGGTCAGCCCGCTGATGCTGCCGCAGTGGTGATCGTGCACCAGCTGGCGCACGCGCCGGGTCAGCGAGGCCGGCGCGTACTGGCCGAAGTCGTGACCGTGACGGCGTTTCAACGCCTGCACGAACAGATCCAGTTCGAGCTGTTCCAGTTCACTGACTGCAGTCGACGCCGGCATCGTGCTCAGCGCTGCAGCCACACGCGCATCATCGACGCCAGCTTGTCGATGTCGATCGGCTTGGACAGATAATCGCTGGCACCCATTTCCAGGCATTTCTCACGATCGCCGCGCATCGCCTTGGCGGTCAGCGCGATGATCGGCAGGCCGGCGAAATGCGGTTGCGTGCGGATCGCACGGATGGTTTCGTAGCCATCCATGCCCGGCATCATGATGTCCATCAGCACCAGCTCCGCGGTGTCGTCGTCGGCCAGCATCCTCAGCGCCTTGTGGCCATCCTGCGCCATGCTGACCTGCAGTCCCCAGCCGCGCAGTACCTTGGACAGCGCAAACAGGTTGCGCATGTCGTCGTCCACCAGCAGCACGCGACGGCCAGCCAGCTCGCCGGTCGCCGTCGATCCGGCAGCGATCCGGGGTGGTGCATGCTGGATGCTGTGCAGGAACAGGCTGACCTCGTCGAGCAGCCGTTCGGTGGAGCGCGCGCCCTTGACCACGATGGCATCGGTGTACTGGCGCAGCTTCAGGTTTTCCTCGCGGCTCAGATCACGGCCGGAATACACCACCACCGGCGGCACGCCACTGGCGGTCTCCGCCAGCTGCTCCAGCAATTCGAGCCCGGACATGCCGGGCAGGCCCAGATCCAGCACGATGCAGTCGTAATCGGTGTGGGTGATCTTCACCAGCGCGTCTTCCGCCGAACCGGCTTCGTCGATCTGCACGTTGTCGTTGCGCAGCATGATGTGCACGGCGGTGCGTGAGTCGGCATCGTCATCCACGATCAGCAGCTGCCGTTGCTGCCCGGCAGCGAAGTGCAGCAGGCGCTCGAGGGCGAGGCCGATTTCTTCGCGGCTGACCGGCTTGGTCAGAAAGCCCACCGCGCCGCGTTCCAGCCCGCGCCGGCTGCCATCGGTGACCGAGATGAAATGCACCGGGATCGCCCGGGTGGTGTCGTCGGCCTTGAGCTGGTCGAGTACGCTCCAGCCGTCCATCGCCGGCAGCGCGATGTCCAGCAGGATGCCGGTGGGACGGTGTGCACGCGCCAGCTGCAGCCCCGCTTCGCCATCGCCGGCGGCCAGCGCGCGATAGCCCTTGCGATGGATCATGTCGATCAGGATGCGCGCAAAGGCGGGATCATCCTCGATCACCAGGATCGTGGTCTGGCCCGGCAGCAGCGATGCGCGATCATCGTCGATCGGCTCCGGCAGCAGATACGGCGAGGCGGCCCGGCTGAGCTTGGTCGTGCTGGTGCGTGGCACGTCTTCTGCAACATCGGATATCGCAGGCGGCGTTTCCGGCAGCAATACGGTAAAGCAGCTGCCGCGGCCGCTCTCGCTGCGCAGCACGATGTCGCCACCAAGCAGCTGCGCCATCCGCCGCGAGATCGCCAGGCCCAGCCCGGTGCCGCCGAACTGGCGGCTGGTGCCGGCATCCACCTGTTCGAAGGCGTTGAAGACGCGCTGGAGCTTGTCCGGCGGAATGCCGATGCCGGTATCGCTCACCATCATCGCGATCAGTGGCTGGCCGAGCAGCGCTGCGGGAATGGCGACGTCATTGACGGGGCGACCGATGCGCAGGTTCACGGCACCCTCGGCGGTGAACTTGAAGGCATTGCTGAGCAGGTTGTTGGCGATCTGCTCGAGCTTGCTGCCATCGGTGCGCAGGATTGCCGGCAGCTCGGAGTCGATGTCCAGCGTGAAGGCCAGGCGTTTTTCCTCGGCGACATGCGCAAACGTGCGCCGCAGCCGTTGTCCCAGTTCGGCCAGCGCGAGGTCGTCGATCAGCAGCTCCATCTTGCCGGCCTCGACCTTGGACAGGTCGAGGATGTCGTTGATCAGGTGTAGCAAACTGTTGCCGGCGTCGTGGATGATCCGCGCCGACTCGATCTGTTCGCCGTCGAGGTTGCCGGTGTCGTTGTCGGCCAAGCTGCGCGACAGGATCAGCAGGCTGTTCAGCGGGGTGCGCAGTTCATGCGACATGTTGGCCAGGAACTCGGACTTGTACTGGCTGGCACGCGCCAGCTCGGCCGCCTTGTCGGCAGTCTCCTGCTGCAGTTCCTCCAGCACGTACTTCTGCCGGTTCAGGCTGTCGGTCTTCTCGCGCAGTTCCTCGTTGGAGGCCTGCAGTTCCTCCGCCTGCACGCGCAATTCTTCCTCGGAAGCGATCAGCCGTGCTGACTGCTCCTCCAGCTCGGCCGTCTTCGTTTGCAGTGCCTCATTGTTGTCGCGCAGCACCTGCTTCTGCTGGCGCATCACCAGTTCGGATACACGCAGGTCGTCGGCCTGTTCCTGCGTCTGCAGCAGCAGGTCGTGCGTATTGATTGCGCGGTTGAGGTTTTCCAGGGTCAACGCGACGATCGGCAGCAGTTCGTCCAGCAGCAGCCGCTGCAACGTGGTGAGCGGCGTGAAGCCGGCCAGCTCCAGCACGCCGATCAGGGTGTCGCGGTAGAGCACCGGCAGAATCGCCACATGGCGCGGCAATGCCTCGCCGCTGCCGGAATCGATGTGCAGGTAATCCGCCGGCACGTCGTCGAGGATGATCGCCTTGCGCTCGATCGCGCACTGACCGACCAGTCCTTCGCCGGGCAGGTACTGATCCGCCGAACGATTGCTCAGGCGCAGGCCATAACTGCCCAGCAGGTCGAGGCGATGGCGCGCGTCGTCGAATAAATAGAACAGGCCCACACCGGCCTTGCACAGCGGCACCAGTTCGCTGGCCAGCCACTGCGCGAAATCCTTGTGCGTGGTGGCCTGCAGCAGCACGTGCGAGATGTCCGACACGCGGGACCGGATCCAGGTCTGTGCCTCGGTATCCAGCGATATCTGCTTGAACACCTGCAGCGCGCGGGCAATTTCACCGACCTCGTCGCGGCGATCGAGCCGGCGTATCTCGAAATCGTGATCGTGATTCGCCAGTCGCGTCATCAGGTCGGTAAGCCGACGCAACGGCCGGGTCACCAGTCGCGAGGTCAATCGGATCACCGCGATGCCGAGCAGGATGCCGAGCAGGATCGCGATCAGGTTGATCCAGCGGGTCGTGCTCAGGGTGCCATCGAGTTGCTGGTTGCGTGTCGTCAGCAGCTGATTCTCATCGGCGATCATCTGGTCGATGGCGGCATACAGATCCTCGCTGCGCACCGTGCGATGCTCCAGGTAGGTCGACTGGATGCGTTGCAGTTCCAGTGCCATCGCCGTGGCATCGGTGACCTTGCGGTGGGCGATCGGATCGATTGCATTGATCGTCATCTCGCGCTGCCACTGGGCCGTCATTTTTTCCAGCGAATCGATGCGCAGCTGCTGCAGCGGGTTGTCGGTGGTCATCCGACGCAGGAAGGCGATGCGCTCATGCAGGTTGCGGGTGCCACTGTCGAACATCGCCCGCTGGTCGGCACGCTGCGTCAGCATGTAGCCGCGTGCACCGATCTGACTGGACTGCAGCGCGTGCTGCACATGATCAAGTTCGAGCAGCACCTGATAGGTGTGCATCGCCCAGTGACGGTTGCTGTCCTGCTGGCGCAGCGAGTGCAGGGTGACCAGGCTGGTCAGCAGGAACAGACCCAGCAGCAGGCCGATCGCCAGCATCATCTTGCGCTGCAGCGGCTGATCGGCCAGCCATGAATTTCGTTTCAGTCGGGTAGTTTGCTGCATGCTGGTCACGGCGGTGCGGGAGGCGATCTGTCACGCGATCGCCGGATTGGCGATCGTGCTTTCAACAGGGTAGCCGGTGCCGTCGCCGAACCATAGTCGGCCGCGCGCCTTGGTTCAGCGACGGAACCGCTCCAGCAACCGCTGCCACGGCCGGCACGGCACGATCGAGCCGCGTCGCAGCGCGACAATCAGCAGGCCGAGCGTGCACAGCGAGCACAGGCTCAGCGCAATCACCGACGCCTCGGCGCCGAACACGCCACCACTGAGCCAGTCCGGGCCGCTGCGGGTGGAGACCAGCCAGCCGTCGGCCTTGAGGCCCGAAACGGGAACACCGTAGATCGTGCCCTGGGCGAAGTTCCACGCCGCGTGCAGGCCCATGCAGATCGGCAGCGAGCGGGTCACGTGGTACAGCATGCCGAACAGCAAGCCCGCCTCGATCGCGATGGCGGCCGAACTCCACAGCGTGGCGCCGGGGTTGGCGATATGCGCCGCGCCGAAAAACAGCGCGGAGACAATCAACGCGACCCAGGTGCCGAGGCCTTCCTCGACAATGCGGAACAGGGCGCCGCGAGTGATGATCTCTTCGCCGATGCCCGCGCCCAGCCCCACCATCAGCAGAGCCGGCAGCCACTGCGCGTCCATGTTGGTGCCGGTGATGTGGTAGCTGCCCAGCAGGTAGAGCACGCCGATCACGGCGCTGAACAGCAGCAGGCCCGCGAGTGCGCCCTTGGCTCCGTCGGGCAGCAGTCGGCGTGGCGCCAGCTCGCTGATCGGGCGGCGCTCCACCAGTTTGACCAGCAGCAGGTAGGCGAGCAGCGCCGGGAATGCACGCATCAGGAGCTGCACCAAGGCATGGTCAAGAGCCGGCGCCTGCTTGCCTCCCCACCCCAGTGCATGCACGAGTGCACCCACGGCGAAGCTGAAGGCGATGAACAGCGCGACGAAAATCACCAGGCGCGCCAACGGCGAAAACACCAGCCAGCGTTTCCAGCGCGGTGCGGCAGTGGGTGTGACGAAAGCAACGGACGCGTCATGCATGGTGCGGTGTTCCCCTGTGTAGTGGGGTGCACGCTAGCAGCCGTAGCTGGAGGCGCCTAGTGACGTCTGTCATGGCCGCCACTGGCTCCCGCGTCACACTTCGACGGAGGCCGCATGCTCACGCGTGTTGGCGAAGCGCACCTGCGGCCAGCGCTCCTGCGCCAGCTGCAGGTTGACCCGCGTCGGCGCGATGTAGACCAGTTCGCCGGCACCGTCGATGGCGAGGTTCATCGCATTCTTCTCGCGGAATTCGGCCATCTTTTTCTCATCGTCGCAGTGCACCCAGCGCGCGGTGGTCACCGTCACCGGTTCGAAGCTGGCATCGACGTTGTATTCGTCCTTCAACCGGTAGGCCACCACATCGAACTGCAGTACGCCCACGGCGCCCAGGATCAGGTCGTTGCTCATCAGCGGGCGGAAGAACTGGGTGGCGCCTTCCTCGGACAGCTGCGCCAGGCCCTTCTGCAGCGCCTTCATCTTAAGCGGATCGCGCAGTCGTGCACGGCGAAAGAGTTCGGGCGCGAAGTTCGGGATGCCGGTGAAGTTGATCAGTTCGCCTTCGGTGAAGGTGTCGCCGATCGTGATGGTGCCGTGGTTGTGCAGGCCGATCACGTCGCCCGGATACGCGGTCTCGACGATCTCGCGGTCGCTGGCCATGAAGGTCAGCGCGTTGGCGATGCGGATGTCCTTGCCGGTGCGCGTCTGCACCATCTTCATGCCCGCGGTATAGGTGCCCGAGCACACGCGCATGAATGCCACGCGGTCGCGATGCGCCGGATCCATGTTCGCCTGGATCTTGAACACGAAGCCCGAGAGTTTCTCTTCCTCGGGCTGCACCTCGCGGCTCAGCGTGCCGCGCGGGCGCGGCGATGGTGCGTGCTCGACGAAGAAGTCCAGCAGCAGCTGCACGCCGAAATTGTTCACCGCCGAGCCGAAGAACACGGGTGTCTGCTTGCCTGCAAGGTACTCATCCATCTCGAACGACGGGGCGGCACCCTGTACCAGTTCGAGCTCCTCGCGCAGCTCGCGCATTGCTTCCTCGCCGATCTTCTCGAGCAGGCCCGGAGCATCGAGTCCCTTGAAGATGGTCGAGTCCTGCCGGGTAAAGTTCTTGCCCGGCTCGAAGATGTGCACTTCATCGAGCACCAGGTGGTACACGCCCTTCAGCCGCTTGCCCATGCCGATCGGCCAGGTCACCGGCGCGCAGGCGATGCCCAGCACCGACTCCACCTCGTCCAGCAGCTCGATTGGCGAGCGGCCCTCGCGGTCGAGCTTGTTGATGAAGGTCATGATCGGCGTATCGCGTAGCCGGCAGACTTCCATCAGCTTGATCGTGCGCTCCTCCACGCCCTTGGCGCAGTCGATCACCATCAGCGCCGAATCCACCGCGGTCAGCACGCGATAGGTGTCCTCGGAAAAGTCCGCATGTCCCGGCGTGTCGAGCAGGTTGACGATCTTGCCCTCGTACGGGAACTGCATCACCGACGAGGTCACCGAGATGCCGCGTTCCTTCTCCAGCGCCATCCAGTCGGAGGTTGCATGCCGCGCCGCCTTGCGACCTTTCACCGAGCCAGCCATCTGGATCGCGCCGCCGAACAGCAGCAGCTTTTCGGTCAGCGTGGTCTTGCCCGCGTCAGGATGGCTGACGATGGCGAAGGTGCGGCGGCGACGGGTTTCTTGGAGATGGGTGGACATGGGAGCAGGTCAGCTGGAGCGCGAACCCGCAATTGTAGCTTGGATCGGGCGAAACCCCGGGCGATCCATGTCCACCGATGCCGACTGCGGGCTTTCTTGCAGGCAAGGCGAAGCTTGCAAGTGGCTAGTGATGATGGTCCGCGTCGTCATCTAGACACGCTGCCAGCATCGATGAAAGCATCCCGGACATTCTCATCTCGGTCTCTCCTGTTTCGTGGTGGGGCACGGTGTGACAGTGCCATATCATCCGTCGGCTACCGGGCGGCCACCATGGCGATGCGCACAAAAGAAAGACCCGGAGATGGCTCTCCGGGTCTGGTGGTTTTCTGTGGTTGGTTGCGGCCGATACCTACAGCTTGTAGTTCACTCCCAGCATCACCGTCCGCCCCCACGTGTCGTACTCCAACGGCCTTGCCACCTTGACATTGTTGGGCAGGCCGGCGACCTGCACGGTGGTATCGGGGGTGTTGGTGAGGTTGCTGACTTGCAGCAGGATCGACAAGCCACTCCAGCGGCCTTCGGAGAAGGCATAGCCGAGCTGCAGGTCGGTCTGCTTGTTGGCCAGTATCTTGGTGTAGCCGAGCTGATCGAACAGAGCGACGGCCTCACCGGTGAAGGACGAGCGGTAGCGCTCGGCCACGCGCGCGGACCAGCCGTATTTTTCGTAATACAGCGACAGGTTGGCGACCTTGCGCGACAGTCCCGGCAAGGTGGTGGGGCCGCCGGGGATCGACGAGATCGAGCTGGTCGGGATGTTGCTGTTGGTCAGCGAGAAGTTGGCCTGCACGCCGAATCCGTCCAGCGCCTGCGCGACCAGGCCGCCTTCCAGCGCGCCGGACAATTCGAGACCCTGCATCTTGCCGCCGGTGCCGTTCTCGGGGCGGCTGAATGAGCCGATGTTGCTGGTCGGCGTCAGCGTGGGGTTGTCGTTGATGTAGTGGGAGAAGTCATAGTCGAGCGTGGTCTGGGTGTAGACATAGTTGAGCAGGTTCTTGTTGAACACCGCCGCCGCCACGTAGCTGGATTTGCCGAAGTAGAACTCATACGACAGGTCGGCACCCACGGCGACATAAGGCTTGAGCTTCGGGTTGCCACCGCTGCCGGACCACAGCACCTGGCCGGCGCCGGGGCCGTCCTGCACCTGAGACACGCTGGCGGAGGTGGCGACTTTCTCGTCGTCGATGCGGCCGCGCGCCATTGTCTTGGCCAGGCCGAAGCGAAGGTATTGCTTGTCGCTGAGCTGCGCCACCAGGTTCAGGCTGGGCAGCACGTTGTTGTACTTGGCGCCGTCCGTGATGCTGCCGACCAGAGTGTCGCCATTGGTCTGCAGCGCCTGTGAGGACTGGTCGGTACGCACGAACTGCACACCGACGTTGCCGCGCAGCGGCACATTGCCCAGCGTCGTCTCGATGTTGAACTTGGCGTAGGCGAGTGGAACCTTCTCCTCCACCGTGTAGTTGCGGCTCCAGTCGCCCTGGCCGTTGCGCTGGGTCAGGTAGAACTGGCTGTGGAGCGCAGCCAATACGTCGTAGTTGAGGATGCCCGGGATACCGCCGTAGCTCAGCGAGGTTGGGCCATACAGGAAAGCCGGGTTGATCGGGGTGCTGAAATGGTTGTCATAGGTACCCGCGGTGGAGCCGTTGCCGTTGAGCCACGCAAAGTCCACGTCGGCCTGCTTGGTCTTGGTGCGGTCGGAGTAGTCCACGCCCAGGTTCATGCTGCTGAAGATCCAACCCAGCGGATGGCTCACTTCCAGCCGGACGGCCTTGATCGTGTCCTTTTGCCGGTCGAATTCCTGGCGACCGTTGTAGCCGTAGTTGTCAGGGTCGGTGAAGACGACCGTGGCGGGATCGGCCAGGTTCACGCCGGGCGTGAAGTGCGGATAGCCGTTGCCGAGCGGGGTGCTGAACTGCGCGCTGGTGAAGGCACCGCCGGCGAGGCCGCTGAACAGGTAGGCGTCGTGCAGCTTCTTCTTCGCGCTCGAATACGACAGATCCGCGGTGGCCGCCCAGCCGTTGCCGAAGTCGTACTGGTTGTTCCAGCCGGCCGAGAACAGCTTGTCGTGTTCCTTGGTGTATTCGTTCTGCAGGATCGGCGCGAGGCCGTTGATCGTGCCGGAAGTGACGATCGGGTAGGGCTGTGCGGGAGAGATGCCTGCGTTGGAGTAGGAGACGTTGTCGTAGGGACTACTCGACCACTGCACACCGTTGGTGAACTTCTTCTCGCCGAAGGTGGAGTAGTACAGGTCGAGCGTGGAGTGATAATGGTCACCCGGTGCCCACTCGAGCACTGTCATCAGGCCGTTGCGCCGCTGGTTCAGCGACTGTGCGCGCAGCTGCATGCCTTCCTGCGAGATCACGTTGTCGGGCAGGCCCGGCGTATGCGGGCCGCCCCAGTTCTGGTCGATGCCGGCGCTGCCGTTGTCGACGCTCCACCACCACGCCTGGTACTGCTTCTCCTGGATCGGCGAATCGAGCTGGGCGAAGCCCACGGCGAGGCCGAGGGTGTGGTCGAAGAACTGGTCGATGTACGAGATGCTGGCGCGATGCCCGGTGTCGCCGATGCCGGTGCCGGGGTTGAGCGTGCCGTTGCTGGTGTGCTCGCCGCGCAGGTTGACTGCGATGGCGCGGTTGGGCAAGTCCAGCGGCTTGATCGTGTGCAGGTCGACGGTGCCGGACAGACCTTGCCCGATCAGGCTGGCGTCGGGTGTCTTGTACACCGCCGCGCCGCTGATCAGTTCGGACGGGTACTGGTCGTATTCGACGCCGCGGTTCTCGCCGATCGTCGCCTGCTCGCGTCCGTTGAGGGTGGTGCCGGCAAAATCCGGCGACAGGCCGCGGATCGAGATGACGTTGGCGCGGCCATCCAGGCGCTGGGTTGCCAGGCCGGGCAGGCGCGACAGGCTCTCGGCGATGCTGGCATCCGGCAGCTTGCCGATGTCCTCGGCCGAAATCGCCTCGATGATGCTGTCCGAATTCTGCTTGGCCTTGATTGAATTTTCGATGCTGCCGGCGATACCGGTGACGATGATGGCATCGAGGTTGCTCGCCGAATCCTCGGATTTCTTCTTGTTCTTGTCGACGGTCTTGGCGTTCTTCTTCACAGGTGCCGTCTTGCTGTCCGTCGGCGGGGGCGTCTGCGGCGGCGCTTCCTGGGCTGCGGCTGCACCGGCCAGCATCAGGCCGAGCAGGGCGGCAGCGCAGGCGGCGGCCAGCGGTCGGCGACGGGTATGAACAGACCGGGCAAGGAGCGACTGCGAAATGCGGCGAGAATTCATGGGATCCCCTGATCGAAATGGTGGGTGCCCCCCGGCACCCTGAGACAGGCAGCGTCAATGCTGCGAGCGTGCCCATGCTACTACTGCCTGCCAGGGCAATCGCGATTTCTTCGGCCATGCAGCGATGACGGTGTTCGCCGCGATCCTGTGCGTTGCAGCGCGCAAAAAGCCGGTGACCTTTAGTCGCTGCCGGCACCGTGCGTTGGGCCGTGGGGAATCGATGGGCTGGATGGCTGCGTTTTGCGCAGGCCGAGATACGCCTTGATCGCCACGATCGACAGCGGCACCGCGCCGAAGATCATGAAGACCAGATCGCCTGGCACGCGCAGCCATTCGATCAGGCGCGCGCTGCCGATCCGGTGCAGGCGAGGCTGCGGGCGTGCCAGTAGCCGTGCTGCACCACATCCCACACCTGCAGCACGCCACCGGGAAACAGGCTGAGGGCCACCATCATCAGCAAGCCGAGGTTGGTACCCCAGAAACTCACCTTGATGTACTTCTCGATGCCCGGCCAGTGTGCATCGTGGCTGGTCTGGCGCAGCACGAACACCATCAGCGCGATCGCCAGCATGCCGAATACACCCATCATCGCGGCATGGCCGTGGTTGGGTGTGAGGATGGTGCCGACTTCGTAGTAGCTGATGATCGGCAGGTTGATCAGGAAGCCGAAGACGCCGGCACCAAGGAAATTCCAGAAGCCCACTGCTTCGGTTGCGCGGCTTTGGCCAGGATCATTCCCCTGAGTTGGGTTGGAAGTATCGTGGCGTGCCTGGTTACCCGCCTGGCGATGCCGCAACTTGGCGAAGCTGCGCTTCGCGACGTGGCGACTGAGTGCAGAGTCCCACGTATCGCGTCTGCACCGGGCTATTGCCGCCGGCAGCAATAAGAATGCCTGAGGATGGGGACTCACGACCCGTGTGGATTCCCGGGCGTGCGAGAACAAGAGCCGCGCATGCCAGAACGACGACATGGCCTCAGCGAAGCGCTACAGAATCGCCACCGAAAATCCGGCAAGAAACATCATGGTTGGTCGCCAGATGGCGATGGCCGCGCCGAGTGAAAATGATCGAGGTCGCCCACCATTCCCGTTTGTCGCGGGATGCGTGTGCCGCCATCGGCACGGTCACGCCGTGCCCGGGGCCATGTTTCCCATCGTGTCTGGACGTGTCGCCGTGTCGGCACAGCTGGCGCTTTGGCCCGCATGGAGTTTTTCATCGCATCCGGATTCCGCACGCTCTGGTGCGGGATCCGGGTCGACACGTACCTGACCATCCCTTGGTAGAAATGGAGCTTTTATGCGAATTGAATCGGTAAAACGGACTTTGTTGGTACTTGGCCTGAGCTCCGTGCTGGTGCTGAGCGGCTGTGCGGAGATGGCCGTGGGCGGCGGCAAGAATCCGGTTGGCGGATCGGCGGGCGGTGCCAACAGCGCCAATGCCAACAAGACACTGGAGCACTGCGACCACTCGCTCGGTACGTTGGCCGTCGAAGAGCATACAAGCGAGCCCTGGTATGGAATCCTCACCAATCAATATCACCTGCCGGCAACCACGCCACTCATTCGACTGATGATCCAGCAGAGCAATTGCTTTGTGGTGGTTGACCGCGGCAGTGCGATGGGCTCGATGATGCAGGAACGCGATCTTGCCGCTTCCGGCGAGATGCGCAGCAGCAGCCATCTTGGCAAGGGCCAGCTGGTTGCCGCCGATTACGTGGTCACTCCCAACATCCAGTTCTCGCAGGACACCGGTGGCGGTGGCGCTGCGGCACTTGGCGGCCTGGCTGGCGGGTATGGTGCCTTGATCGGAGCCGTGGTGGGTTCGATGAAGACCAGCGAGGCATCCACCACGCTGATGCTTACCGATACCCGTTCGGGCGTGCAGGTAGCCATTTCGCAGGGCAGCGCGAAGAACGTTGATCTCGGCTTTGGCGCAGCCCTCGGCAGCGGTGGTACCGCCGGCGCAGCAGGTGCCTACAGCAAGACGCCACAAGGCAAGGTCATCGCCGCGGCGTTCCTGGATTCCTACAACCAGATGGTGCAGGCCGTGCGCGCGTACGCGCCGCAGCACGTAGCGGATGGCCTGGGTACAGGCGGAGCGCTCGCGGTGGATGGTGCAGCCGCATCTTCCGGAAATTTCTCGGTGGCGGATGCACAGCGCAAGCTGGCAGCGCTCGGGCTGTACAACAGCAAGGTTGATGGTGTCTCCGGGCCGGGCACTTCGGCAGCTATCAGCAAGTTCCAGAAGATCCGCGGGCTGGATGCAACCGGTCAGCTGGACGCCAGGACCGTCGATGCCTTGCGCGAATAGTTCGACGCAACCGGATCGGGTCAACAGATAAAGGAACGGCGCCGTAGTGACACGGCGCCGTTCTGTTTAACCCAGGTAGTTGAAGATCCCGATGCGGGTGGAGGCTTACTTCGCCTCCTTCTCCATCAATTTCTCGACCATGCTGGCCGGCACTTCTTCGTAGTGATCGAAGATCATGGTGAAGTTGCCGCGACCGCTGGTGGCCGAGCGCAGGAAGTTGATGTAGCCGAACATTTCGGCCAGCGGCACGAAGCCCTGCACGAAGGCATTGGCACCCTTCTGGCCCTGCTCGGTGATCGAGCCGCGACGACGATTCATGTCGCCGATGACGTCGCCCAGGTAGGTCGCCTCGGTGACCACTTCCAGCTTCATCACCGGCTCGAGCAGCTTGGGCTTGGACATCTTCTGCGCTTCGCGGAAGCAGGCACGGGTGGCGATTTCGAAGGCCAGCGCCGAGGAGTCGACGTCGTGGTACTTGCCGTCGATCAGGCGTGCCTTGAAATCCAGCACCTGGTAGCCGGCGACTTGGCCCTGGCGGGACTCCTTGGTGATGGCCTGCTCTACTGCCGGGATGAACTCGCGCGGCACGCGACCACCGACCACCTCGTCGGAGAACACCACGCCGGTGCCCGGCTCGCCCGGCTCGAAGATGATCTTCACTTCGGCGAACTGACCCGTGCCGCCGGTCTGCTTCTTGTGCGTGTAGGTATGCTCGACGGTCTGGCCGAAGGCTTCGCGGAAGCTGACCTTGGGCTTGCCCATGTTCGCCTCCACACCGAGCTCGGTGCGCATGCGGTCGATGGTGATTTCAAGGTGCAGCTCGCCCATGCCCTTGAGCACGGTCTGGCCGGTTTCCTGGTCCACTTCCATGCGCAGCGACGGATCGGCCTTGACCATCTTGTAGAGCGCGGTCGACATCTTGTCGACGTCGCCGCGGGTCTTCGGTTCGACCGACACGCTGATCACCGGATCGGGGAAGCGCATGCGCTCGAGCAACGCCGGGTGCGCCGGATCGGACAGCGAATCGCCGGTCTCGGTGTCCTTCATCGAGACGAACGCGCAGATGTCACCGGCGCGCACCTCGTCGATTTCCTTGGTGGCATTGGCCTGCACTTCGACGATGCGGCCCACGCGTTCCTTCTTGCCGCGGGTGACGTTCATCAGCGTGTCGCCCTTCTTGATCACGCCGGAATAGATGCGGCAGAAGGTCAGCGTGCCGAACTGGTCGTTGATGACCTTGAACGCCAGCGCGCGCGCTGGTGCATCGTCGCGCACTTCCTGCTCGCCGATGACATTGCCGTCCTCGTCGACGATCGAGATGCCGCCGTTCTCGCCCGGGTACGGCATGTAGTCGACCACGGCGTCGAGCAGCTGCTGCACGCCCTTGTTCTTGTACGACGAGCCGCAGAACACCGGTACCAGCTTGCCGGTGACGCAGCCCTTGCGGATGCATTCCTTCAGCTTCGCCGGATCGTGCTCGCCGGTCTCGATAAGGTGGCTGAACGCGTCGTCGTCCATCGCCAGCGCGGTTTCCAGCATTTCCTCGCGCAGCTTCGGCAACTGGTCGATCCAGTCGTTATCGACGGTGGAGCCGAACTTCAGGCGTGCCCGCGCTTCCTCGAACGACACGGTCTCCCATGTGCTGTCCTTGTCGTCCGAGGCCCAGATGTAGGCCACGTTGGCGACCAGATCGGCCATCCCGCAGAACTCGTCACTGCTGCCCAGCGGAATCTGGCACAGCAGGGCCGGTGCGTTCAGGCGCTCGCGGATGCCCTTCACGCAATGCGCGAAGCTGGCGCCGATGCGGTCCATCTTGTTGACGTAGCACACGCGCGGCACGTTGTACTGGTCGGCCAGGCGCCAGTTGGTTTCGGTCTGCGGCTCCACGCCGGCGACGCCGTCGAACACCACCACGGCGCCGTCGAGCACGCGCAGCGAACGGTTCACCTCGATGGTGAAGTCCACGTGTCCCGGGGTGTCGATCACGTTGATCTGGTGACCTTTCCATTCGGCCGTGACGGCCGCCGACTGGATGGTGATGCCGCGCTTGCGCTCCTGCTCCATGTAGTCGGTGGTGGTCGAGCCCTTGCCGTCCTTGGTGTCATGCACGTCGACGATCTGGTGCTTCTTGCCGGTGTAGTACAGCACACGCTCGGTGGTGGTGGTCTTGCCTGCATCGATATGGGCGATGATGCCGATGTTGCGATACAGCGAGATGGGTTTCTGTCGGGCCACGGTCTGGATTCCGGAAAGGGTTGCGTCAGGACAAACGTGAGGAGGACAGCAGATGCCATCCTCCGGGGAGGTTTTCAAGATGCCTGCGAGCCTGGGGCCGGGTTTGCGCTGGCCTGGCAGGTCGTTTGCGGGTGCATGAGACCGCCCATCGTAACCGGCTGGCGGCCGGTCTGCCGAGATTGGTTCAGTCGGCGGCTGGCGGCGGTCGTTGGGCGTGTGCCTTTTCGGCCGTCTCAGGCGGCACGCAGGGCAGTCAGCGCCGCGGCCAGCTGCCGCGTGTCGTATGGTTTCTGCAGGACTTTCTCGTTGCGCCAGACTTCGGGCAGATCCTGGTCGTCGTAGCCGGAGGAAAATACAAACGGTATGCCGCGGCGACGCAGCACCAGGGCCGCGGGAAAGCTCTGTTCCCCGGCCAGATTGATATCGAGGATCGCCAGGTCGATCGAGGCGGACTCGGCGAGCTCCAGGCAACGGCTCAGACGCGCGGCCTTGATCACGTTGTAGCCCGAGGCATTGAGGCGATCTTCCAGCATCATCGCCAGCATCATCTCGTCTTCGGCGAGCAGGATGCAGGGCAGGCAGTTATCAGTGGTCATCAGCGAACTACCTCAAGTGGTACATCGATGGTGCAGGTGACGCCGCCGGGGGGAAATGCCAGCCTCACCTCGCCATCCAGTTCATACGGCACGCCTTCATTGATCAGACGGGTGCCAAAGCCGCGTCGGGTAGGCGGCACCACCGCGGGGCCGCCGGTTTCCGTCCATTGCAGTTGCAGCCACGGACGTTGATCCTCCGTGCGTGTCGTCCAGGTGACGGAGACCCGACCTTCGGGCACCGACAGCGAGCCGTACTTGCCGGCATTGGTGGCCAGTTCGTGCACGGCCATGCTCAGCGCCAGCGCATGTTTCGGCGACAGGTTGAGTTCCTCGCCCTGCAGGCATACCCGCGCGTCATTCGTGCGCGCATCGTCATGCCGATAAGGTGCCAGCTCGTTGTTGATGATGCCGGTAAGCGGCGCGCCCAGCCATGCATCCCGCGCCAGCAGGTTGTGCGTCTGCGACAGCGCCAGCAGCCGCGACAGGAAGCTTTCCCTGAAGCTCGGCAAGTCCGACGCATTGGCGATGGTCTGGTGTGCGATTGCCTGCACCGTGGCGAGCGTATTTTTCACCCGGTGGTTGAGTTCGGCCATCATCATTTCGGTGTGCCGTTCCGCGCGCGCACGCTCGGTGACGTCGCGTGCGATCAGCTTGCCGGCGAACATCGTGCCATCGTGGTCGCACACCGGCGAGTAGCTGATTGCCAGCGGTACCGAGGTGCCATCTGGTCGCACCCAAGTCATGTCGAACTCGGCCAGTCGCAGCGGCCGCTCGTGACTGACGAAAAACGCCCTGGTCTCCTCGGAGGATTCGGATGGCAGCAGCATGCTCAAGGGTTGGCCGACCGCCTGCGCGGCCGACAGGCCGAAGATGCGCTCGGCACTGGCGTTCCAGCTGCTGATCCGCTCGTCCAGCGAAAAACCGAAGATCGCATCGCGCGAGGAGTTCACGATCGCCGCCAGACGGGCGTGCTCGCTGTTCAGTTGCTGGCTCTCGGTGATGTCGACGAAGGTCAGCACCACGCCGTCGACGATATCGTCGAACGTCACGTAAGGACGCATGCGCAGCAAGAAGGTTGGCGCATCACCGCTGCCACGCAAGGTACGTTCGATCACCGTCAGCTCGTGCAGCACCTGCGCCACGTCGCTCTTCAGTTCCGGGTAGTTGATGCGCGGCGAGATCTCGGTAATCGGCCGGCCCTTGTCGCCATCGCGCAGGTGGAACACCTCGGTCATCATCGGTGTGTAGCTGCGGATGTGCAGCTCGCGGTCGAGGAAGATCGTCGCGATTTGCGTGCTGTCGAGCAGGTTGCGGATGTCGTTGTTGAGCCGGTTCAGCGCCTCGTTCTTGCTGTTGAGCTCGAGGTTGACGGTCTGCAGTTCCTCGTTGATCGACTGCATTTCCTCGGTCGAGGTTTCCAACTCCTCGTTGGCGGATTGCAGCTCCTCGTTGACCGACTGGTATTCCTCGTTCGCCGATTTCAGTTCCTCGCTGGCCGTTTCGTGCAGTTCGACCGCGTTATGCAGTTGCACGCGGGTGCCGCGCAATTCGTCCTCCAGCGCGTGGATGCGCGCGAGCTCGCTGCCAGGCGTACCGTCGGTGGTTGGCGCGGTCGAGTGCGACGCGGGTTCGAGCTCATGGAAGGCGACTACACACATCTCGACCTTGCGATCGTCGCGGAGCTCATCCTGACCCAGCGGCTCCACGATCAGCCGCAACGATCGCTCCTGGCCGTTGAGCAGCAGGGTCAGTCCATCGCGGATCACCTGCTTGCCGCTGGCAAAGGCCTGCAGCGCGGCCGCACGCACGGCGCCGCGCAGCGGCTTGTCGAGCAGCTGGAACAGGTTGAGGCTGGCCGCGCCGGTCGAGGGCGCCAGGTAACGTCCGGTGTCGCCGCCGAAGCGCAGCACGTCGTGGCTGCTGTTGATCACCACGTAGGCCGGCGACCATGGCTCCAGCGCCTGGCGCGCCTGCTGATAAATCGGGTCTTCCACATGTCGCGGCGCGGCGTGCTCGGTGCTGCCGGAGGGGCGCGGATGCACGCTGACGAAATCCCGCGGGCGTGTATGCGCGTCGTCGCGGCGCACGTACAACCGCTGCTTCTTGTCCAGCTCGGTGAACAGGCGCGCTTTCCGCGCCAGGCGTTCCGACGGGCCCAGCAGCAGGAAGCCGCCGGGTCGCAACGCATAGTGGAACGACTGCACCAGCCGTTCCTGCAGATCGTTGTTGAGATAGATCAGCAGATTGCGGCAGGAGACGAGATCCATCCGCGAGAACGGCGGATCCATGATCACGCTGTGCGTCGAGAAGATGCACATCTCGCGGATCTGCTTGACCACGCAGTAGTAGTCATCGCGATCCTTGCTGAACCAGCGCTCCATGCGCTCGGGCGAAATACCGTTCAACGGAGCCCGGTAGCGTCCGGCGCGGGCGCGGCCGATCGCCTGATCGTCGATGTCGGTGGCGAAGATCTTCACTTTCAGGCCGCGCTGAGAACCCATCGCCTCGCGCAGCAGAATCGCGATGGAATAGGCCTCCTCGCCGGTGGCACAGCCCGGCACCCAGACCCGCAACACATCGTCGCTGGTCCTGTCGGCCAGCAGCGACGGGATTGCGATGGTGCGTAGCGCCTCGAACGCGACCGGGTCGCGGAAGAACTCGGTCACCCCGATGAGGAACTCGCGGAACAGCAGCTCGTGCTCGTTCGGATGCTCGCGCAGGTGCTCGATGTAGTCCGCGACGGTCTCGGCCTGCACCACCAGCATGCGCCGCTGGATCCGCCGCATCAGGGTCTTTTCCTTGTACTGGCCGAAGTCGTGGCCAACCTCGGCGTGCAGCAGTTCGCAGATGGTCTTCAGGTGCGCCACCACGTCGCCACGCACGCCATCGGAGCCCTTCATCCGCTGCGCGGCGTGCATCTGCTTCTGATAGGCGAGCAGCCGCGCCGGCATGTCGGCTACCGGCATGACGGCATCGACCAGTCCGGTGGCTACCGCGCTGGCCGGCATCCCGGTCATCGCCTCGTGGTCGAAACCGGATTGCGCCAGCGCCAGTCCGCCGTGATCCTTCACCGCGCGCAGTCCCTGCGCCCCATCGCTGCCGGTGCCGGACAGCACCACGCACACCGCGCAGTCACCCTGGTCCTCGGCCAGCGAGGTGAAGAACGTATTGATCGGCCAGCGATGCTCGCGCGGCGGCGCCGGCTTGCATACCTGCAGCACGCCGCCGGCAATGGTCAGCGTGGCATTCGGCGGGATCACGTAGACATGCCGCGCTTCGACGCGCATGCCGTGTGTTGCTTCGAGCACCGGCATGGTGGTGCTGCGACCGATCAGTTCCGCCAGCAGGCTGTTGTGATCGGGCGCCAGGTGCTGCACCAACACGAATGCCAGTTCGCCATCGGCCGGCATGTGCGTGAAGAACGTCTTGAACGCTTCCAGTCCACCCGCCGAGGCGCCGATGCCGACGATCATGGCGCTGGTCGGTGGCAGTTTGCGGGTTTTCGCCGATGAGCTGCCCTTGCGGGCGGCCGCGGCGAGAGTAGGTGCAGGCTTCAGATACGACGACATGCGATGCAGCCTGAAATCCAAGGCGACGCCTAGATGAGGTTGCAGCATAGCGCGCATGCTATCTAACTCGGGTGATTGCAGCGCGCGGACGTGTCAGATCAGCAGATCTTCGTGGAACGCACCGAATGGCTCGCTCGGATGCGCGATCTGGATCTCCAGGATCCACACCCCGCTGGAAGGCGGTGCCTCCAGGTCGCCGAGGTCGCCACCTTTGTGCACCGCGTGCGGAAAGTCGCTGACCCGGTGACCCTTGATCGCGTGGTTGAATCGCCAGCCCATCGCCGCGGCACGCTCGCCGGCAAATGCATACAGCGCCTGGCCACTCAGCCCCAGCGTGCGCCACGCGTCGGCCACTTCGCCGAACAGCGCGCGTGCCGCGTCCGCGCACGCCTGCCGTAGCGGCGCATGGCCGACCACGAAGGTATCGCCCACATCGCCCTCATGCCCGTCGAACACCAGCCCGAGGTCGATGAAGTAGCTGTCGTTCTCGCCCAGCCGCACGTTCGGATCGGAGCGTTGCCGATACGTCTTGGTCGTGTTTGCGCCGATGCGGATGATTGCTGGATGCCACAGCCGCTCGAAGCCCAGCTCACGGAACACCTCGGCCGCTTCGATCTTCGCCTCGTCCTCGCTGATGCCCGGATACATGCGCGCGCGGATGCCGTGCAGTGCGGCCCAGGTTCTTTCGCGGGCATGTTGCATCAAAGCGGGATCGAAGCGTGTTCCGACAGCTTCGCGAGTGGGAGTCGCCATGAGTGTCTGCCAGATCAGGCCAGGTGGACGAGTACCAGTGCGATTGCCGCCGGCAACGCCTGTATCCACAGGATCTTCCGGCTTGCGGTCAGGCCGCCGAAGATGCCGGCGACCAACACGCAGGCGAGGAAGAAAACCTTTACGTAGAAGCCGGCACCGCCGCCGAGACAGAGGCCCCAGACCAGCCCGGCGGCAAGAAAGCCGTTGTAGAGCCCCTGGTTGGCGGCGAGTGCCTTCGACTGCTCGGCGAATTCCGCGGTGGTGCCGAACGCGCGGCGACCGGACGGTTTGGTCCACAGGAACATTTCCAGGATCAGGAACCACAGGTGCAGCAACGCGATGATGGCGACCACGACGTTCGCGGCGATGGACATGGCAACTCCCCTTGGATGGCGGCTGGCGGCGCCTCGCCTGCAGGAGTGTCGCAGCCGCTTGGGCTGATCGCAAACGCGAAACGACGACCGCCTCGGCATCGGCGCTGAGGGCTTGCAGCCCGCGTGGGCCGACTCAGCCGGGCAGCGCGGGCGCAGTGGTCAGTACGGCAACGACATTGACTTCGGGCTTGCCGAGCCGGCGCAGCAAACGATAGTGCGAGGCGATGCCGGCGCCGAACGTGCGGTGCTCGCGATAGGTCACGCCGTACTCGCGGCAGGCGTCTTCCACCACACGGGCGACGAGCGGGTAGTGCACATGCGAGATGCGCGGAAACAGGTGGTGCTCGACCTGGAAATTCAGCCCGCCGATCAGCCAGCTCAGCACGCGGTTGCCGCGGGCAAAATCCACCGTGGTTTCCAGTTGATGGATGGCCCAGGGTGTATCCATCTGCAAGCCGCTTTCGTCTGGCACCGGGAACCCCGCTTCTTCCACCACGTGCGCCATCTGGAACACCAGCGCCAGCAGGATGCCGGCGACCGCCGAGACAAGGCCGTAGAACAACAGCACGGTGCCGACCGGATGGAAGATCAGCGGCAGGCCGAACGCGAGGGTGAAGAACACCAGCTTGCCGATCACGAAGCCGGCCAGATCCCAGCCTTTCGGCCGGGTGAACGGACGCTCGCCGACGGTGCCGGTGATCATGTCGCGGAAGTCGCCGAACAGGTGCCAGCGGATTGCGGTGACGCCGTACAGCGGCCACAGATAGAGGTGCTGCCAGCGGTGCCACGGTCGGCGCGGCTGCTGCGGCGACAGCCGGCCCAGCACGCCGAGGTCGATGTCGCTGTCGTGGCCGGCCACGTTGACCCAGGTGTGGTGGAAGCGTGCGTGTTTCCACTGCCAGATGTACGAGCTGCCGCCGACCAGATCCAGCGCCAGCGCCATCAGCCGGTTGATCCAGCGCCGCTCCGAATACGCCTGGTGGCCGCCGTCATGCATGATGTTGAAGCCGATTCCGGCCATCGCCGTGCCGAGCACAACAGCCAGCGGCAACGCCTGCCACCAGGTGACGGCGAAGAACACCAGCGCGACATAGGTCAGTGCGAACGTGGCGAGGATCACCGCCGTCTTCAGGTACATCTGCGCGCTGTCGCGCTGGCGAGTGCCGCTGCGCTTGAACTCGGCATCCACGCGGCGGCGCAGTTCGCGATGGAACGAGTTGTCGCCGTTGAACTTCAGTCGCTCGGCCAATCGATCAGCATGGGCGTCGGCTGGCAGCGAATCGGCAGAGGAGTCCCCGCGATGTGATGAATCGAGGGACATGACATGGCCTGACGAATGATCAAGGCTGCATCTTACGCGAGTGAGCACAATGGCGTTGTTTTCGTCAGGTCAACGCCTTGAACGTCACCACCAGCACATCGCGATGCGCGGGCTGGGCCGGATCGAGCGGCGTCACCGCCGTGACACCGTGAAACACGCGGGCGTCGTCGACTAGGGCCGCATCCAGTGCATGAGTGAGCGTGAAGCTGCCCAGCAGGCTGCCGTCGTGGGCGTGGATGGTGGTGGTGCCGCTTTCGATATTGGTGCGGTCGATCAGCAGCACCAGCACATAGTCGACGCCATCGCGATGCACGCCTTCCGGCGTCGGTTCGCCGGCCTCGTCGGCGCGCGCCTCGATGCGGAACTGGTGCACCTCGATATGCCAGTGGCGGGTGGCGGGCGCCAGCGCACCGAAACAGTCACGGCAGAAGTCGAGGATGCGGCGCAGGCTGGCGCCATCGGCAATGGTCGGCAGCACGGGTTCGAACCAGCGCTGGATATCGCCTTGCAGATGGTTGTATTGCAGGCTCTGATAATGCGGCTGATGCGGCTGACGCCGCACTTCACCGTCCGCGTCGGCGGCGAACGTGGCATGCCGCCGGCGCCGGTGACGGCCGCTGGCGGCGAGATAGCTGTCCGGCGCCAGATCGTCCCAGCTGGCGGCGAACGCAGGCCAGTCGGCCAGCATCGGCGCCTGCAGCAGGCTGCGCATGATATCGGCGGTGACAAAGGCAAAGCCGTCGCGCTGCAGGCGGGTGTGCAACGCGGTCGAGTCAGGGTGGGAAGTCATGCGAATACGTTAGCAGGAGGCGCATGAAGCGGCGATGGCTGGTGCGCATGGACCTCAACCCGGAGGCATGCACCCGTCGATCCGGCAACGGGAGGCTTTTGTTGCGCAGCAGCGGTGGCTTGAACAGCCTGGCCTGGGTGCGTGCCGGGGTTGCACGCCAAGTCGCAGGTCTATGGGATTTTCAGGTGACGCTGCAATGCGCCTGACATGTTCGCGTCATGTCTTTGGCGTTATTACATAAGCGCATATACGTTTAGATGTTTAGACGTCTATTGACAGACTGTGTTGATAAACTGCAATATCCGCTTCACTCATCGAGACCGGCGGAGGGATAGGCCCTTTGATGCCGGGGCAACCAGCGGGAAGCGTTCCCGTCACGGTGCCAAATCCTGCGGAGGCGCCAAGGCGCCACCGAGAGATGGGCGTCATTCCTGCCGCAGTTCACCTCGCGCGCACGTGTGGCACCCGGCTCCGGCGCCCTGCAGGCGATGCGACCGGAGAACCGCATGACCTTTCAGCCGCAGCCACTTGGTGCCAGTCATTCCCCTGCACGTTTCCATGCGGAATCGCGTCGCGAGGACCTGACCGCCCAGCGCAGCACGCGGCGGCTGCTCATCAGCCCCAAATACGGCAGCGGCCCGCGTGAGGTCGAGGTTCGCTATCTGTGGTGCGGCGCGCCGGATCCGCCGACGCTGATCGTGCAGGGCGGCATCTCGGCCGACCGCGACGTCACCGCACTGGATGGCCATGCCGCGCCGGGCTGGTGGCAACCGCTGGTCGGCAGCGGTGCGGCGATCGATCTGCAGCGCTGGCGCGTGTTGGCGATCGACTGGCTGACCCCGGGCGAGCTGGGCGCCGGTTCGGTGTCCAGCGAGGATCAGGCCGACGCGCTGGCCGCCTTGCTGCAGGCGCTGGACATTCCCCGCGTGCATGCCTTCATCGGTTCCTCGTACGGCGCGATGGTGGCGCTGGCCTTCGCCGCGCGCCATCCGCGCTGCGTGGATCGGCTGGTGCTGCTGGCCGGTGCGCATCGGCCGCACCCGCTCAGCACGGCGCAGCGCAGCGTGCAGCGCGGCATCGTACGGCTGGGTCAGGCCAGCGGCCAGGTCGACGAGGCGCTGGCGCTGGCGCGGCAGCTGGCGATCACTACCTATCGGGGCAGCGGCGAGTTCGGCCGACGCTTTGCCGGTGGCCCGGAGTGGCGCGACGAGCGTTTCCATTTTCCGGTCGAGGACTATCTGGAGCATCAGGGTCGGCGTTTCGTCGAGCGTTTCGATGCCGACCGCTTCCTCGCACTGTCCGAGTCGATCGACCTGCATGACGTCAAGCCGGAGCAGATCCCCACGCCGGCCACCTTGATCGGATTCCCGTCCGACCGGCTGGTGCCGCTGGCCGACCTGTGCGAGCTGCAGCGCCGTCTGCATGGCCCGGCCACGCTGGAGGTGATCGAGTCGCCGTACGGTCACGACGCCTTCCTGAAAGAACCGGAGCAACTCGCGCCGTTGCTGCGCGAAGCGCTGGCCTGATTCCCTGTCCCCCAGAACATAACGAGCACCGGAGATCCACCTCATGAGCGAGTCCGCCCCCTGTACCCGCGCCGTGCGCGCCGGCATCGAATCGGACACCCAGCACGGCGCGGTGGTGCCGCCGCTGCACCTGTCGACCAACTACGCGTTCGAGGGACTCGGCGGCAAGCGGCCGTACGACTATTCGCGCAGCGGCAATCCGACCCGCGACCTGCTCGGCAATGCGCTGGCGGAGCTGGAGCAGGGCGCCGGCGCGGTGGTGACATCGAGCGGCATGTCGGCGGTGGCGCTGGCGCTGGAACTGGTGCCGCCCGGGGCCACGGTGCTGGCCGCCCATGACTGCTACGGCGGTACCTGGCGCTTGCTGGATGCATGGGCGAAGAAGGGCCGCTTCAGGGTGGAATTCGCCGACCTCACCGACAGCGTGGCGCTGGCCGCCGGTCTGGCGCAGAAGCCCGCGCTGGTGTGGGTGGAGACGCCATCGAACCCGTTGCTGCGGATCACCGACATCCGCCACGTGGCGCAGGCCGCGCATGCAGTCGGCGCGCTGCTGGTGGTCGACAACACCTTCCTGTCGCCGGCACTGCAGCAGCCGCTGCTGCTGGGTGCCGACGTGGTGGTGCACTCCACCACCAAGTACATCAACGGCCACAGCGACGTGGTCGGCGGCGCCGTGGTGGCACGCGATGCGGCGGTGTTCGATCAGCTGAAGTGGTGGGCCAACTGCAACGGCCTCACCGGCGCGCCGTTCGACAGCTACCTGACCCTGCGCGGTCTGCGCACCTTGAGCGTGCGCCTGCGCCAGCACCAGGAAAACGCGACGCGCATCGCCGAGCAGCTGGACGCCCATGCGGCCGTGCGCAAGGTGTATTACCCCGGCCTGGCCAGCCACGCCGGCCACGCGCTGGCCGCGCGCCAGCAGCAAGGCTTCGGCGCCATGCTCAGCTTCGAGCTGGAAGGCGATGTGACCCAGATCGAGGCCTTCGTCGATGGCCTGCAGTACTTCTCGCTGGCCGAGTCGCTCGGTGGCGTGGAGAGCCTGATCGCACATCCGGCCTCGATGACGCATGCGTCGATGGCGCCCGAGGCACGCCGCACCGCCGGCATCGCCGACAGCCTGCTGCGCCTGTCGGTGGGCATCGAGGATGGCGACGACCTGTTGCGCGACCTCGATGCGGCGCTGTTGCGCGCGATCAACGTGGAAAAATCCAAACGCCGGGTGATCGCATGAGCGCGGTATTGGCCGAACGCACCGTTGCACCGAATGTGCGGCCCAATACCTCGATTGCCATCGTGCTGCTCGGCACCGGCGTGGTCGGTGGCGCGCTGCTGAAGCTGCTCAACACGCCGGCCGCCGCATCGTTGCGACTGGTCGGCGCCGCCAACTCGCGCCGGCAGCAGACCGATCCCACCAGTCTCGCCAGCCGCAGCCTGCGCGAGCAACTGAATCACCAGGGCGACACCCGCGACAACGCCGGCCTGCTCGCTGCGCTCGATGCCAGCGACGCGGCGGTCCGGGTGATCGTCGACGCCACCGCCAGCGCACCGCTGGCGTCGCGCCACGCCGAGTGGCTGGCGCGCGGCTATCACGTGGTCACCGCGAACAAGGCATTGGCTGGCGGCGAACTGACCGGCTGGCGCGCGCTGCAGGCGGCGGTCGCGCATGGGGGCCGCTACGGCGATTCGGCCACCGTCGGCGCCGGCCTGCCGGTGCTGTCCACGTTGCGCCGCCTGCGCAGCTGCGGCGATGCGTTGCTCACGCTGGAAGGTGTATTCAGTGGCTCGTTGTCGTGGTTGTTCAACCAGTACGACGGCAGCCGCCCGTTCTCCGAATTGCTGCGCGAGGCGCGCCAGCTCGGTTACACCGAGCCGGATCCGCGCTCCGACCTGTCCGGTGAGGACGTCGCCCGCAAGCTGCTGATCATCGCGCGCAACGCCGGCTTCTCGCTCGGCACCGACGAGGTAGATGTGCAGGGTCTGGTGCCCGAGCCGCTGCGTGCGCTGGATACGGAGTCGTTCCTCGCGCGGCTGGAGGAACTGGACGCGCCGCTGGCGAAACTGCATGCCCAGGCGAAATCGCGTGGTTGCGTGCTGCGCTTCCTCGCCCGGCTCAACCAGCGCGGTCGCGCCCGCGTCGGCCTGGTCGAAGTGCCACTCAGCCATCCCGCTGCGCGCCTGTACGGCACCGACAACCAGTTCGCGCTCACCACCACTCGTTACAACACCCAACCGCTGGTGATCCAGGGGCCGGGTGCGGGACCGGAAGTGACCGCGCAGGCCTTGCTGGGAGATGTACTGGCATTGGCGTGATGCGTTGCGGATCGCTTTGATCCGCGAACCGTAAAGCGTGCGACCGATCGTTCCGTCGGCACGCGATCAAACATTCCCCGTCACATCGTGACGACGTGGGGCGAGCCACCGTGACCCCACGCGGGTGATCCACTCACCCATCGTCACTGTACGGAGGAAATCCCATGTCCGAGATCAACAAGGCGCCCGAGCTGCGCGACGCTGGCAAACAGCGCGGCGGCATTGGCTACGTGCTGCTGTGGTTCCTGGGTGTGCCGATCCCGCTGCTGATCCTTTTCGCGCTGCTGCGCGGTTGTGCATGACCCGACGCTTGTGGGCATCACCCATCGCATCCGCATTACGAGAGGAATCACGTCATGGCACCCATGAATGAAAGTGTTGAAACTGTTGTTGTCGCCTCATCAGCAACGATCCATCCGAGCATGAGCTGGAGCGCCATCTTCGCGGGCTGGCTGGTCGCCACCGCCATCGCCGGCCTGTTGTACGTCGCCGGCCTGGCGCTGGGCTTTGCGGCCTTCAATCCGCATGATATGGCGGGCGCGGCCAAGGGCATCGGCGTCGGCACTGCGATCTGGCTGATCGTGACGTGGGCTGCCGGTCTGTTCGTCGGCGGCATGTTCGCCAGCTGGTTCGACGGCAAGGCCGACGAAACCATGGGTGCCATGCACGGCATCGCCGTATGGGGTCTTTCGATCACCGCGACCGCGTTGTGGCTGTCGCTCGGACTGGGCCACGCACTGCAGCATCGTGCACCGATGGATCGTGGCGGCCACATGGCGATGGGCGCTGCGGCTGCCAGCGACAACGATGCGCTGCTGATCCTGCAGGCAAACGTGCGCCGGCTGATCGGGCACTCGCAGAATGACGCAAGGCCGGACATGCACGGCGGCGGCGATGATGCCGTGGTCGCATCGATTCTCGGCAACCGCACGGATACGGCGCGGGCATTGTTGATGGCTTACGGTGTTTCTTCGGAGGCGATCGACCAGACGCTGCCGCGCTTGGCTCCCGAGGCCGATGCGGCAAACACGAGAATCAAGGCGGATGCCGATCGCGCTGCGCATTACACCTCGATGGCGCTTTGGGTCGCCTTCCTGGCCGGCCTGCTGGCGCTGCTGGCGGCGGCGATCGGTGGCTGGATGGGCGCAGGCAATGTTCACCGCGTCTATCACCTGCGCCGTTATGAGGGTCGTCCCTACCGTAGCCCTTGATGGTGAATACCCGGAGCTGCTGCTACAGCGCAGCAGCTCTTTATCCGGGTCTCATCAGCTGACGAAAACGCGTGGCTCTTCACCGCGCGTTTTTCATGTCCGGACAGCCGGGACATGACGGCGAGGCCCGGTCACCACGATGTGGCGGCTCCCATCTCGTTCACTCGCTGTCGCTGAATCCCATCGACGCATGCGTGCCGTCGCAGAACGGCTTGTTCAGCGATTCGCCGCAGCGGCAGAGGGTCACGCGATTGCGCACTTCGTACTCGAACCCGTCGGCACCGATCAGCTGCACGCCGCCACGCAACCAGATCGGCCCGGAGCAGTGCTGGGCGGGATCCTCGATCAGGGCGATCGAGGGCTCGAATGCGGGCTCGATCGCTTTGCCGGTTTCATTGTCCCAGGCCACCAGCCGACCCGACGGACAGTCGCAGGTCTGGCTGACGAAATGCTTGTTGGCGACGGGGTTGTCCGTTTCGTTGACGAGGTTCCACACCTTGCCGCGCGGATCGCAGAAGCGTGCGAATGCGCACAGGCCTTCGACGTCGGTCAACGACATCGTCGGACCGCGAATGATCTGAGCCTGTTCGAGATACGGTTCGCGACTTGCGGTTTCGCTGCCGTCGAATCCGACCTTCGCATGCGTGCCATCGCAGAACGGCTTGTTCGTGCTGTGGCCGCAGCGGCACAGCGCGTATTCCTCCTGCGCGGGATACGGTTGCCCCTTCTGCCACTTTACCGATTCATCGGCTTTGTTCGTACCGATGGTCTCCTTGTGCAGCGGGAGTCCGCCGGAGACGAGATATGGCCCGTTCTTCGAAATCTCGACTCTCGCACCCACCGGCTTCTGCGGATTCATATGACATCCCTCGGTTGATCAACGTGAAGGTCACGATCCAGGAATTCACTGTACATCTTGTGTCGTTGTGGGGCAGCCCTAGGGTGGCATTCGAAATGAAAAAGCGCGCGGTGATCAGCCGCGCGCTTTTGGTTTGACTGGAGGAGCGAAGCTCAGTGCCCGGTGATGCGTTCCGCGGTCGCTTCATCCGGCGGCACCAGCGGTGCGTTCGGATCAGCCTGTGCCTCCAGTTGCGCGGCCTCCACCGACGGCGTGCGCCAGCCCGACTTCACGCCCCACAGGTAGAACACCAGGCCGATCACCGCGACCACGGCCAGATCGACGCCGTAAGACAGGTAGCCCTGGCCGCCGAAGGTCGTGCTGCCGGCCCACGAGACGAACGCCAGCGTCGGCAGATAGAACACCAGCCACCACGCGCCCTTCATCTGTCGCGCGAAGTCGTGCCAGCCGGCCTTGGCCTGGTAGTACAGATATACCGGCAGCGCGACGACCATCAGCAGGATGATCTCGCCGGTCAGCGGCCATCTGGCCCAGTACAGCAGCTCGGTCGACATGATGAAGGCGATGCCGGCGAGCACCGGCAGACCCATCAGGCGGAACGGGCGATGCAGCTCCGGTGCCGTGCGGCGCAGCGTCATCACGCTGACCGGGCCGGTCAGGTAGGAAATGATCGTGGCGACCGAGATCACCGCCGCCAGCGTGCCCCAGCCGCGAAAGAAGAACAGGAACAGGAACGATACCACCAGGTTCAGCCACATCGCCGGGCGCGGCACGCCCCACTTCGTGTGCACGCTGCCGAAGATCCGCGGCAAGGTGCCGTTGCGCTCCATGCCGTAGATCATCCGCGCGGTGGTGGCGGTATAGGTCATGCCGGTGCCGCTTGGGCTCACGAACGCGTCGGCGTAAAGCAGGATCGCCAGCCAGTTGAGATTGACAAGGACGGCCAGTTGCGCAAAGGGCGAGCTGAAATCGATGCCGTGCCAGCCGGCCTGCGCCAGCATTTCGCGCGGCACCGCGCCGATATAGGCGACCTGCAGGATCACGTAGACCACGGTGGCCAGCAGAATCGAGCCGATGATAGCGAAGGGAATGCTCTTGCCCGGGTTGCGCGCTTCGCCGGCCAGATTCACTGGGCTCTGGAAACCGTTGAAGCTGAACACGATGCCGGCAGTGGCGACCGCGGTGAGGATCGCCGCGAAATCGTTCACGTGCGAGCCGCCATGGATGCCGACCGAGAAGTTCTCGCTGTGGAAGCCGCTGGCGATCAGGGCGATGCCGGTGGCGGCCGGCACCACCAGTTTGAACACGGTGATCGCGGTGTTGGAGCGCGCGAACAGCTTCACGCTCCAGAAGTTCAGCAGGAAATAGATGATCACTAGCACGGCGGCAATCGCCAGCCCAGCTGGCGTCAGTTCGCCGTGGCTGCCTGGCACGTGGACGTAGAGGTCCTGCGCCCACTGCCACTTCCAGCCTGCCATGTACTGCACCGAAGCCTCGGCCTCGACGGGGATCACCGAGACGATCGCGATCCAGTTCGCCCACGCCGCGATGAAGCCGACCAGCGAGCCATGCGAATAGTGGCCGTAGCGCACCATGCCGCCGGATTCGGGAAACATCGCGCCCAGCTCGGCGTAGGTCAGCGCGATCGCCATGATGATCGCCGCGCCCAGCACCCAGGCCCAGATTGCACCGGGGCCTGCCAGTTTGGCGGCATTCCACGCACCGAACAGCCAGCCGGAGCCGATGATCGAGCCCAGGCCGGTAAGCATCAGGGCGAATGGGCCGACGTCGCGGCGAAGAGGGCTGGATTGGGACATGGGAGCTCCTGGGCGGGCGTCGGATGCGCCAAAAGAGGCTGATAGTTGCAGAGTTGCCCGCGTCGTGTCACCCCGCAATAGTCATGCGGGTCGTGCTGACGCTTCTGACTTTCTCCCCACCTGCTCGCAGGGGGAGGTTGGGTGGGGGGTGAGGCTTTTCGCTTTGTTGTTCAAGATCGAGCTCAAAAGCGAACCCCTCACCTAAAGGACTCCCTTCGGTCGCCCAGACTCCCCTGCCAGCAGGGGAGGGAGCACCTCGCTACAGTGCCAGGCCGCCCTGTGACTGCGCCGTTGGTGACGCGCGGGCGCGCGAGAACGCCAGCAGCTCGCCCAGCCGCGCACCTTTCTCGCGCCAATCGTGAAACAGTGATTCGCCAATCAGCGCGTAATGCCAGTGGCGCTCGCCACGCTGTTCTGGCTCAAGCGCATTGATCCGCTCGCACCAGGTGGTGGCGGCCTTCAACTTGCGCTGTACGTTCGGGTGGCTGACCTGCTCCTGCGCCTTGGTCTCGACCAGATAGATGCCGTCAGCCGTGCGCACCAGAAAATCCGGGATGTACAGCGCCGGCAGACCATCGTCCTTGACTAAGCGCAGTCGCGCGAGGTCGTGGCGGTTCTCGTTGATCTTGCAGAAGGCTTCCACGCCGGCATCGGACTGCGCCCATTCGATGAAGGCGTGCTCCAGGTCGCCTCTGCAGATGACCGAACCCATCGCGTTGCGCGCGATACAGAGGATCTGCGACAGGCCGCTGATCGGATCGCAGGTGAGGCCGAGGTTGTGTCCATGCCGATCTCGGCTGCGTTCTCGACCCGATGCCCACGCTCTCAATCGTGGTCCGGACGCGAGCGGGCGCTGGCTGCCCTTTCGATCGCCGTGCGGTCACCGGGCGAGCGAAACCACGCACTCGATCCCTGTCCTGGCCATCTTCGCGTAGGGGCAGATGCGCTCGGTATTGCGCACCAGCTCCTCGGCGGTCGCTCGGTCGACGCCGGGCAGGCGGATGTGGATGTTCGCGGTGAGCGTGAACAGGCCATCGACCGGGTCGCGGCCGAAGGTAACCGAGGCGACGACCTCGGCGTCCGGTATCGTCACGTCCGCGCGCGTCGCAAGCAGGCTCAACGCGCCGTGGAAGCAGGCGGCGTAGCCGGCGGCGAACAGCTGCTCCGGATTGGTGCCGCCACCCGGACCGCCCAGCTGCTCGGGCATCCGCAGCTGCAGGTCGAGGATTCCATCCTCGGAACGGGCCACGCCGGAGGCGCGGCCATGCCGCGATTCGCCGCCGCTGACGCGCACGGTCGCCGTGTAGAGCGGGAGGAAATCCGTCCCATGATGCTTGTCGAGCAGGGAGACGGGCGGTGGTTTCAGTTCGGTCATGGTCGGGTTCGGCGCGCTTCGATCGTGGATGACCGGTCGACCTCAGGCGAGGACGCCCTCTTCGGCAAGGATGGCCGCCTGCACGCCCGGATCGGCCTCCATGCGGCGGGCGAAGCGCATCAGGTGACTCAGCCCGTGCAGGCTGATGTCGTGGCTGACGGCCCAGCGCAGGATCACCAGCAGATAAGGGTCGGCGACCGAGCGCGTCCCGGTCAGCCAGTCGCGGCCGGCAAGCTGCGCGTCGAGCCGTTCGAGCAGCGTGCGTATGTGCAAACTGGCGTTGCGGGCGAGCTCGCCGGCCATGGCTTCTTCTCGAAGAAAAAGCGATGCATTGAAGATCGGCAGGAACGCCTTGTGCACGTCGGAGTTGAGAAACCCCAGCCAGCGCATCACTTCGGCGCGGCCGCGCGGTGTGCCGTCGCCGAGCAGCCCCGCTTCGGGATGGAGATCGGCAAGGTAGCCGAGGATCGCGACGTTCTCGGCAAGCGTGAAGTCACCGTGTTCCAGCAGCGGCACGGTGCCCCCGGCATGGCGGGCTCGATACTCCGGTGAGTGGACGCTGTCATGGCTCATCCTCACCGTTTCGTACGGCGCACCGATCCATTCGAGCACGATGTGCCCGGCGAGTGCACAGGCACCGGGCAGGTAGTAGAGCTTCACGCTGCCGTTCCGCGGCTGGCGAACATCGAGTGGGCGAACCATGTCTGGAAGTCCTGTGCGCCCAGCCGCGCGCCGTCGCCCGGCAGCAGCGTGTCCGGCTCCAGCACGGCGCCGAAGTAGGGCGCTTTCGGATCCGCGACGACCTTGCGCGAATCGCCGATGGCGGCGAGAAAGCGCTGCACCCATGCCGCCAACGGCGCCTTTTCGGGGCCGCCGATTTCCACCATGCCGTTGACCGGGGCGCCGAGCGCGTAGTCGGTGACCGCATCGGCGACATCGTCCGAGGCGATCGGCTGCATCAGCCCGCTCGAAAGGTGGATCTCCTGCCCGCTGGAGCCGTCGCCGGCAATGCCGTTGAGGAACTCGAAGAACTGGGTGGAATGGACGATGGTGTACGGGATGCCGGCGGCGCGGATCAGGTCCTCCTGGGCCATCTTGGCGCGGATGTACCCGCTGGTCGCAAACGCGGGACGACCGGTGCCCACCACCGACAGCGCCACATGATGCTTCACGCCGGCTTTCTTCTCCGCGGCGGCGAGGTTGCGTCCCGATGTCTGGAAGAAATCCATGACGGCCTTGTCCTCGAACGAAGGGGAGTTGGCCAGGTCCACCACCACGTCGGTCCCCGTCATGGCCGCGTCCAGGCCTTCGCCGGTGAGGGTGTTGACGCCCGAGGACGGTGCGGCGGGCACCGCTTCGTGGCCGCGCTTGCGCAGGCGCTCGACGACTTTGCTGCCGATGAGTCCGGTACCGCCGATCACAAGAATCTTCATGGGAGACCTCCGCTTTGCGTTGGCGCCTGTGGCGTGTAATGAGTTCATGCTAGGCGTGGCCAACGGCAGCCGGTAGGACCGCCGGCGGACTCGCGGTGTTGCCTGCGATACACCAATCGTCGCGCCGCGGGCGAAGCGGCCGGATCGGGTCAGGCAGTACCCGTCGCAAATGCTTGCCGCGCCTGGTGCGGGATCGCCGACGACATCGGGGTCAGCCCGATCGAGCACCCCAGGTCCAGGGCGCGCACGGTGGCGGTCATGTAGTCGATGAACACCCGGATCCGCCCCGGCAGTTGCTGCCGGCTCGGATAACAGAGGTAGTGCCCGCGATCGTCGGGCGCGTATTGCGCCAGGCAAGCAACCAGCCGGCCGGCACGCAGGTGCTCGCTGACCTGGTAGCCCGCCATCTGTGCGATGCCCTGGCCGTCGAGCACGGCCTGCAGCACCAGTTCGTCGTCGTTGAACGTGCAACTGGACGAGGGCAGGAATTTCTGGATCCGGCCGTCGACCTTGAACTCCCATTCGAAGATCCTGCCTGACGCCGTGCGGAAATTGATGCAGCTGTGCCCGGCCAGTTCTTCCACCTGCCGCGGCAGCCCATGGTCGCGCCGGTAGGCGGGTGACGCGCAGACCAGCATCGGCATCGGGATCAGCTGCTTGGCAATCACCTGACTGTCGTCCAGGCGCCCGTCGCGAAAGGCTACATCGACCCGATCCGCGCTGAAGTCGGTGATGCGGTCGTCGAGCAGCAGGTCGACGGCGATCTCCGGATAGCGGGCGCGAAAGCCGTTGAGCAGCGGCGCCACGATGCGGCGCCCGAACCCCGTCGTGGCGCTGATCCGCAGCTGCCCGCGTGGCGGCCCTTCGCGCAGATCGCGCATGTCCTCCAGCGCCTGCACGATCCGCTCCACGCCCGGACGGCAGTTGCGGTAGAACAATTCGCCCTCGCGGGTCAGTGTGGTGAGCCGGGTGGTGCGCAGGAACAGCCGCGTGCCCAACTGGGCCTCGAGCTTCTGCACGCTGCGGCTGACCGCCGAGCGGCCGATGCCGAGGCGGTCGCCCGCGCGGGCGAAATTGCCTTCGGTCGCCACGGCGATGAAGGCGAGCACGCCGGCGTAGCTCGCCGAGAAGCTCGACGCGAGGGCGTCGCTGTTCGTGCAGTGGGGGTGATCTTGCGAATCAAAGGTCATGGTTCGGGTCCGGCAGGCTCGGGGCTTCGCGCCGGCTACTGCGAAGCGCATCCAACGCCGGCATCGGCCGGCTCATACCTGACAGACGTTTCGGCGTCGGCGCCTGTGACACCGTCGACGGATTGGTTCCTGACGGGCAACACCGCGAGCCCGCCGACGGGCCTACCGCACGCATCGTCCGGAACCTAGGCTGGGCACCGCCACGCCATCGAGCGCGAGCGGGTACCTCAGCCGATCTGAGGAATGTCCACATGCCCAGCGAGGATTCCCATGACCCAGCGTATCGACTATCAGCAGCAAGCCCCCGAGCTCTTCAAGAAACTCGTCGCCATCAGCATGCAGGCAGCCCAGGGCGGCGTCGAGGCGACCATCAGCCACCTCGTCGAGATCCGTGCCTCGCAGATCAACGGCTGCGCCTTCTGCGTGGACATGCATATCAAGCAGGCGATGATTCACGGCGAGCGTCCGCTGCGCATCCATCACCTGCCGGTCTGGCGCGAGTCCCCGCTGTTCTCCGAGCGCGAGCGTGCGGCGCTGGCCTGGACCGAGGTGCTGACCCAGCTGCCTGCCCACGGCGTCCCTGACGACATCTACGCGCTCGTCCGCGAGCAGTTCTCCGAGAAGGACCTCACCGATCTCACCTACGCGGTGATGGCGATCAACGCCTGGAACCGCATCAATGTCGCCTTCACCAGCGTCCCCGGCAGCGCCGACAAGGCGTACGGGCTCGACAAGGCCGGTCTGGCCTGAATCCCGGCCGGGTCGGCGACGCCGCGCCGGCCGCATCTTCAACACCCCTGCCTGAGGGCGCAGGCCATTCATGAGGAGACCTCCATGCACACCTTCAAGACCTTCGCACTGCTGCTCCTGCTCGTTTCCGGCATGGCCGCGGCCCAGCCGGCGGAGCAGGCCTCCCCCACCTCGACAGCGCCGATGGCCAAGGTCGCGGACCTGATGACCGAGGCCCTCAAGGACTATCCCGGCAAGGAAGGCAAGATGATCCTGGTCACCTATCCGCCCGGCTCGGTCGACCCGGTCCATCGCCACCACGCCCATGCCTTCGTCTATGTGCTCGAAGGCTCGATCGTGATGGGCCTGAATGGCGACAAGCCAGTGACGCTGGGACCGGGGCAGACCTTCTACGAAGGGCCGGACGACATCCATACGGTCGGCCGCAACGCCAGCAAGACCAAGCCGGCCAAATTCCTGGTGCTGCTGCTGAAGGACCAGAACAAGCCGGTACTGATCCCGGAGCACTGAGCTTTTCGCCGGATCGCTTCGGCCCGCCGCCAGGCCCATGGCGGACGCCTGTTCGTCGAGGCGGCGGGGCGCAGGCTGTCATGCATGGCCGGCGGCCGAAGTCACCATCGGGGGTCGATCGGCGTAGGCTGTCACGACCACGCCGGCACGAACGTCTTCCCCCATGGACGCAGCCACCGCCACTTTCCACGATCTGCGTCCGAGGCTGCAGGGCATCGCCTACCGCATGCTCGGCTCCCTATCGGAGTCCGAGGACATCGTGCAGGACGTCTGGCTGCGCTGGCACGCCGCCGACAAGGACAGTGTCAACAACGCCGAAGCGTGGCTGGTGGCGACCACCACCCGGATCTCGATCGACCGCTTGCGCTCCGCCAAGGTGCGGCGCGAGCAGTACGTGGGCATCTGGCTGCCGGAGCCGGTGCTCACCGAGTGGCCCGCCACGCCCGAGGACATCGAGGAGCTCTCCAACGAGGTCTCTGTCGCCCTCCTTACCGTGCTCGAACGCCTGACTCCCGAGGCCCGTGCCGCCTTCCTGCTGCGTGAAGTATTCGACATGGACTATGGCGAGGTGGCCGAGGCGCTCGGCAAGAGCGAGGCCGCCTGTCGCCAGATCGTGCGCCGGGCCAAGGCGCAGCTGCGCCAGGAGCGGCCGCAGCGCGCGGTACCCAGCGCGGTTCACCGGAAGCTGGTGCGACGCTTCGCCGATGTCCTGGCGCAAGGCGACTTCGCCGGCATGAAGTCGATGCTGGCCGACACCGCGGTGCTGATGGGCGACGGTGGTGGTTATGTCACCAGCTTCGCCAGGCCGATGGTTGGCGGGCCGCGCATCGCCCAGCTCCTGTTTGCCGCCACCCTGCGCCACAAGGATGCGTTGCGCATCGAGCTGGCGATGATCAACGGCCAGTACGCCGTGCTGCGCTACATCGGCGGCGAGCTGGAGTCCGCCCAGTCTTACGAAAGCGACGGCGAACGCATCACCCGCGTCCATGTGCAGCGCAACCCCGAAAAACTGGCCCGACTGGTGGCCGCGCTCGCGCAACGGCCCGCCCGCCGGCAGCCGGAGGCATCGGCGCCGCACGAAAGCTTGTGACCGGGATCAGCGAAGGAGGAGTGGCGTGATTCCTGTCAGCACTCGATGACGTTGACCGCCAATCCGCCTCGCGATGTTTCCTTGTACTTGTCCTTCATGTCGCGGCCGGTGTCGCGCATGGTCTTGATGACCTTGTCGAGGCTGACGCGGTGCTTGCCGTCGCTCTTCAGCGCCATGCGGCTGGCGTTGATCGCCTTGACCGAGCCCATCGCGTTGCGTTCGATGCAGGGGATCTGCACCAGCCCGCCGATCGGGTCGCAGGTGAGGCCGAGGTTGTGTTCCATGCCGATCTCCGCGGCGTTCTCGACCTGCATCACGTTGCCGCCAAGCGCGGCGGTGAGACCGCCGGCAGCCATCGAGCAGGCCACGCCGACTTCGCCCTGGCAGCCGACTTCGGCACCGGAGATCGAGGCGTTCTCCTTGTAGAGGATGCCGATCGCGGCGGCGGTGAGCAGGTACTCGACGATGCCGTCGTCGTTCGCCTTCGGGCAGAAGCGCAAGTAGTAGTGGCCCACCGCAGGCACGATGCCGGCCGCGCCATTGGTCGGTGCAGTGACGACGCGGCCACCGGCGGCGTTCTCCTCGTTCACCGCCAGCGCATAGAGGTTCACCCAGTCGAGGATGGTCAGCGGGTCGCGCAGCGCGGCTTCCGGCGCGTTGCGCAATTCCTCGGCCATCGCGGGTGCCCGACGATGCACCTTCAGGCCGCCGGGCAACACGCCGGGTGAGCGCAGACCACGGTTGACGCAGTCCTGCATCGCCTTCCAGATCGTCAGCAGGCCGGCGCGGGTTTCCGCTTCGGGGCGCCACACAGTTTCGTTCGCCAGCATCAGTTGCGCGATGGTCAGGCCGTGCTGCTTGCACAGCGCCAGCATCTCGTCGCCGCTGGAAAACGGGTAGGGCTGCTCGGTGGTGTCGGCGACGATGCGGTCTTCCGCCGCCTCGTCGGTGTTGACCACGAAGCCGCCGCCGACCGAGTAGTAATCGCGCGTGGCCAGTTCGTTGCCGTCGGCATCGTACGCACTGAAGCGCATGCCGTTGGTGTGGAACGGCAGTTTCTGGCGCTTGTTGAAAACCAGATCGGCCTTTTCGTCGAACGCGATCTCGTGCTTGCCCAGCACGCGCAGGCGTTGCGTCTTGCGGATGCGTTCGAGCGTGGCGGGAATCTGGTCCGGATCGACGGTGTCCGGATGCTGGCCTTCCAGGCCCAGCAGCACGGCCTTGTCGGTGCCGTGGCCGCGACCGGTCATTGCCAGCGAGCCGTACAATTCCGCGCGCACGCGAGTCACCCGGTCGAGCACGCCTTTTTCTTCCAGCCAGCGCTCGGCGAAACGTGCCGCTGCGCGCATCGGCCCCACCGTATGCGAGGAGGATGGGCCAATGCCGATCTTGAACAGGTCGAATACGCTGACGGCCATGGCTGCGCTGCTTGGAAGGAGAGTTGACCGGTTATTCTACGCGGCGTCACCAGCCATTCGCAGCCGCATGTCCCACCTGATCCTCTACCAGCGCGATTACTGCCACCTGTGCGACCTCGCCCTGGCGGTGATGGCTGAGGCGCACGCGCCGGATTTCGACAGCCAGTGGGTGGACGATTCGGCCGAACTGGAACAGCGCTACGGCACCCGTGTACCAGTGCTGCGCGACGAAGGCGATGGGCGCGAGCTGGATTGGCCGTTCGATGCCGCGACGGTGCGCGCATTCCTGTCGAAGTGAACTCCCTCTCCTGCCTTGCAGGGGAGGGTTGGGCGACCGAAGGGGAGTCCTTTAGGTGAGGGGTTGGCTCTTGATCTTGATTTGGAGTCAAAAGCCTTACCCCCTCCCAGCCTCCCCCTGCAAGCAGAGGGAGGCACATGAAGCTAAGCGTGCCGTGACTTCAACCGCTTGAGGATTTCCTCGCGCGCCTCGCGCAGGATCGAATCGCGGTCGAGGCCGGCGGCGATCTCCGCGACGGCGCGCTTGGCGCCGGCTTCACCCCAGGACTTGCCGGCGACCAGATAGCGTTCGGCGGCACGGCCGATCAGCACGGTGGCATACCAGCCCAGCGCGCCCTGCGCGGCGGCGGTGACCACCACCGACAGGCCGGCACTCATGCCTTTCAATGCGGAGGCGACCAGTTGCATGCCCCAGATCGCGCCCATCAAGGCGGCGAGCTGTGCCGAGATCACCGCCACCAGCCGGCCGGATTCGGCGCGGGTCAGCGGCAGGCCATAGACCCGCGACAGCTGCACCACCATCGCCGCGTCCAGTCCGGCGGCGGCGAGCAGGTCGGCGACAGGAATCGGGTTCAGCGCGACCGCCACGCCCTTGGCGATGCAGTAGTTGTGGATCAGCTTCGCCGCGACCGCCTGCCGTGTCTGCGCGATGCGCGCGCTGACCTGGTCGGTGAGCCGGCCGGCGTACAGGCCGGCGTTGATCGCCGACAGTGTCTTGCCCTCGCGCGCGGCAATCGCCAGCAACCGCTCGCGCAGCGCGGCGACATCCGGCGGACGCGCCTGCTCGCGTGACTGTTCGTGCCCGCGTGCATCGACTTCGACCACGCGCAGCGCGGCCGGATGTGCGGCCACCGCGAGCACGTCTTCAGTGCGTACCAGCCCGGCAACACGCAAACGCAGATGCGCCAGAAGATCGGCCAGTTCGTCGGCGCCGTAACGGTCGGCCTTGTTCAACGCCAGCAGCAACGGGCGCTGGGTGGCGGCGAGGGTTTTCAGCGCATCGAGTTCCTCGCGGGTGAGGTCGCCGTCGCCGACGAAGATCACCAGGTCACTGACTTCGGCCACCTCGAACGCGAGCTGTTCGCGTGCCTCGCCATCCAGTTCATTGATGCCGGGTGTGTCGATCAGCACCAGGCCGTCGTGTTGTGCTTCATCAAGCATCGCGTGTTCGGCATCGATGGTGGTGCCGTGCAGGACGCCGACGCTGAATGCCTCGCGGCCGAGCAGCGCATTGCCCAGCGCCGACTTGCCGGTGGAGACGCGACCGAACACGGCGACGTGCAGCTCGCCGCGTTCGAGCTTGTGCAGCATGTTCTCGATGCGGCCGAAATCGGTGGCCAGTTCGCTGCGTACCGAAGCCGGGATGGTCGGGTCATCGAGCAGGCTGCGCAGGCTGTCGGCCACGCGGGATGAGCCGATGACCGCCGTGCGCGGTGCGGGCGTCGAGGGCGTGCCGATCGCCGGCGCGATCCAGCCGCGCAGGCGCCGCCACAAACTGTCAGTCGGCATTGCGGCGGATGATTATTTCGGCTCGAGCTGCAGGTGCGCGGTGATCTGCACGGTGGCGCCGATCACCGAGGTGTCGGCGTAGTCACCGCTGCCCACGCCAAAGTCGAGCCGCTGCACGTGTCCTGCCACGTCCAGGGTGGAACTGCTGGGGCTCTGCGTGCGGAACAACACGCTCAGACTCACTGGCTTGGTCACGCCGCGCAGGGTGAGCTGGCCGTCCGCGATCACCGTGTTGCCGTCCTGGTGGAAACCGGTGGTGACGAAATGCGCGGTGGGGAACTTCGCCACGTTGAAGAAGCTTTCGCCGGGCAGTGCGCTTTCCTGATCGGCGTCGCCGGTCTTGGCGCTGGCCAGGGTCACGGTCACGTCGAACTTCGCGTGAGCCAGGTCGGCAGGGTCATAGCTTATGGCTGCCGTCCAGTTGTTGAAGCTGCCGGAGAACGCGGCGCCCTGGTAGGTGCCCTGGAAGCCCAGACGGCTCAGTGCAGGACGTACGTTGTAGTCGGTGGCCGCGGCGGCGCATGGCAGCGCGAGGGCAAGCAGCAGGATGGCAAGGCGTTTCATGGTCGTTCTCCTTCGGAAGTCGAACCGTCGCGCAAGCGCACGAACGGCAGCATCCGGCGCAGCACGTTGTCATTGTCCGCCAAATGATGCTTGAGCGCCGCACCGACGTGCGCCACCAGCACCAGCAGCAGGAACCAGAACAGGTATTCGTGCACGGCATGGGTGAAACCGCGCAGATCGTCGTTTTTCGCGACCAGGGCCGGCAGGTTGAACAGCTTGAACCATTGCAGCGGCTTGCCGGTGACCGAGTTGAACCACCAGCCGCTGAGCGGCAGCGCCACGATCAATACATACAGCACACCATGCACGACCCGCGCCGCCCACTGCTGCCAGCGCGGTGCCGGCTCCTCGCGCGGATGACCGTCACCCCAACGCCACAGTACGCGCAGCAGCACCAGCGCGAGCACGGTCAGTCCGATCGACTTGTGCAGGGCCAGCCAGTTGATCTTCTGCATCGGCGAATGCGCCAGGTCCATCAGCAGGCCGAAGGTGCCGTTGCCCAGGATGGCCAGCGCGATGATCCAGTGGAAGAACTTGGCGACCGTGCCCCATTGGCGATCGTTGCTGCGCAGACTCATGGTTGCTCCTTCGGGGTGGTGATGGCGCGCTCGTCGCGGATTGCTTCGATCTCAAGCCAGACGCTGACCTGCTGGCCGATCGAGCCGGCGTTGGCGGTGATGCCGAAGGCCTCGCGATCCAGCATGGCGGTGGCCGAGAAGCCAGCGATGGTGTGCAGTCCGTAGATGGTACTGGCGGCACGGTTGAACGTGAATGCGACGCTCAGCGGCTGGCTGATCCCGTGCAGGGTCAGCTGGCCATGCAGCACGCCGTGATGATCGTCCTTGCGTTCGACGCTGCTGCTGACGAAATGCGCATAGCGGTTGTGCGCGCAATCGAGCAGAGCCGACTTGCACACAGCCTTGTTCCAGTCCGCGTCGCCCATGTCCACGCTGGCCAGATCGATATCCAGCTCGGTGGCGGCCGTGCTCCAGTCGTCCGGATCGAAACGCAGCCAGCCCCTGGCGATGTGCAGCCGTCCAAACGGCCGCGAATAGCCATCGTGACTGATGCTGAAAACGATCTGGCTATGCACGGTGTCGTAGCGATAGCTGGCGCTGGCGGCATGCGCCGGTGCCAGCGGCAGCAGGAGCGCCGCGAGCCACCACAACCAGACACTTGAGCGGAAAGAAAGCATGCGCGAAGTCTGGCCGATCGGCGGCGACGGTGCCAGCGTCCATCGGGGGAACGGAGGGTTTCCGTGACCGAGCCAATCGGAGGCGGCTGAAACGGCTTCCCCAGCGCAGATCGGCAGCAACATCGACCAGGCTGCCGCCGGCGTTTACTTTCCGGCGTGATCGAACTTGCGGATGAAGTCGCGCACCTGCGGGTAGACCGTCTCGCGCCAGCGGCGACCGCTGAAGATGCCGTAGTGGCCGGCGCCTTCGATCACCTTGTGCTCGTGCCGCCTGGCCGGGATGCTGCTGCACAGGTCGTGTGCGGCCTGGGTCTGGCCGAGGCCGGAGATGTCGTCCAGTTCACCCTCGACGGTCAGCAGTGCACTGCGCTTGATCGCGGCCGGATTGACCCGTTCGCCGGTGACGTCCCACAGCCCGCGCGGCAGCAGGAATTGCTGGAACACCTTGTCGATCGTGTCCAGATAGAACTCGGCCGGCATGTCCAGCACGGCGTTGTACTCGTCGTAGAACTTGCGGTGCGAATCGGCGTCATCGAGGTCGCCGCGCACCAGGTCCTGATAGAAATCCCAGTGCGAGTTGAGGTGCCGATTGGGGTTCATCGCGATGAAGCCGGCGTGCTGCAGGAAACCCGGATAGACCTCGCGGCCATGGCCGGGATAGTTCGGCGGCACGGTGTGGATCACGTTGCCCTTGAACCAGGAAAGCGGCTGCGTGGTGGCCAGGTTGTTGACGCTGGTGGGGCTGCAGCGCGGGTCGATCGGACCGCCCATCATGGTCAGGCTGCGCGGCGTGTCCTCGCCGCGCGCGGCCATCAGCGACACCGCCGCCAGCACCGGCACGGTCGGCTGGCACACCGAGATCACATGCAGCGAGCTGGCGCCGATATGCCGGATGAAGGCCTCGACATAGGCGATGTAGTCGTCCAGCCCGAACGTGCCGGCCGTCGTCGGCACCATCCGCGCGTCGACCCAGTCGGTGATGTAGACCTTGTGGTCGCGCAGCAGGGTACGCACGGTATCGCGCAGCAGGGTGGCGTGATGGCCGGACAGCGGCGCGACGACCAGTACCACCGGGTCGTTCTTCATCTTCTCGATGGTGCCGGGATCGTCGCTGAAGCGCTTGAAGCGCTTGAGCTGGCAGAACGGCTGGGCCAGCGCGACACGCTCGATCACCGCGATCTCGTGATCGTGTGCGGTGGCTGTGTGCAGGTCGAATTCGGGCTTCTCGTAATCCTTGCCGAGCCGGTGGATCAGTTCGTAGCCGGCCGCCATCCGTTGCGCGCTGGGCAGCTGCGCAAACGGGCTGCTGTTGTCGTTGAGCATGCGTGAGCTGGCTTGCGCGAAGTAGCTCAGCGGGCCGAGCAACGAGCGTTGCCATTCGTGGATCTGATAAAGCATCGGAGTGGGGACTGCCGGATGGACGAAAAAACCATCTTAGCGCCGTTTCCCCTTCGCGTGTTGCAACGCCGCAAACACCAGTGTCCAGCTCAATCAGTGACTTGGCGGCGAGGTCGGGCGATAACGGCAGCGCAGCAGCACCTCGTCGACGCCCTGCGTGTCACCCAGGCCTTCGAGCCACTGCAGCGGTTTCTGGAAGTGCAGGCCGAGCGGCATGAACACCCGGTTGTACCACCACATCGCGCGCTCGCGCCGATGGGTCAGAAACCACTGGCCGATATCGAGCAGGCGCGAGGATTTCGGCTGCATGCCGTAGACCGCGCTGTGCTCGATGGTGAAACCGTGCCGGGCGAGTTTCGCGATGATCTGCGCCGGTTCGTAACGGCGGCAGTGACCGACGAAGTCGTCGAACGCGGTCCACGCTTCCGCATGCAGCGGCACCGACAGCAGCACGCTGGCACCGGGCGTCGCCACACGGGCCAGTTCGGCCAGTGCGCTGTCGTCGTCGGCGACGTGTTCGAGAATGTCGAGCGCGCAGACCAGCTCGAAGCTGTCGTCGGCGCAGGGCAGTGCGCCGATCATGCCGTGCACCGCCTGCGCGCCGCTCGCGTGCAACCAGTGCAGGGCGGCGTGGCTGAGGTCGACGAAGCAGGTGCCGTCCAGCGGCAGTCGCGGGCGCAGGCCTGGTGCCACTTCCAGCCGACGCGGCGCGGCAGCGGCCAGTTCGCGCAGCAGCGGCCAGGTGTTGAAGCGCTCGGGCCCGATCAGCCTGGCTGCGGCCCACAGCGATTCGTAGAAGCCGCGGTTGGCGCGGATCAGTTCGGCGTCGTTGCGGCTTTCGGCGGGGCGCGGTTGCGGCATCGTCGGATTGGACCTTGTGCGCGCTGAGGGAAGTGTGAAGCCGGCGAAGTGTTGCAGACATTCACCACGCCGCCGTCATTCCAGCAGGCGAATCTCGGTATGCGCGGCGAAATCGTGCACGGCGCGGCGGCGCGGATCGAACAAGGCCACGGCAAACCAGGCGGCCCATGCGATCAACAGCGTCCATAAGGCTGCATGCAGTCCGAGCATCGGCTCCAGCATCAGCAAGACCAGTGGTGCCGCTGCGACCAGCGCGCGGATCAGCGCCTGTTGCAACGAGGGCGTGCCGCCATCGTCGCGGGTGACCCGGATGCGCCACGGCCGCATGCCGACGGTCTGGCCGCCGCGCCGCCACGAGCTGATGAAGTACGTCATCACCACCAGCGCCTGCAGCAGCTGGTACCAGATCGGCACCACCGTTTTTCCCGCGGTGTGGATCAGCTGGCCGCCAGTGGCCAGCTGACACAACAGGCCGACCACCATCACGATCGCCACCACGATCAGCAGGTCGTAGACCAGTGCGAACAGGCGGCGCCACAGTGGGCAGGGTAGATCGGTGGTGGCGAGGTTCGCGGGCATCGGTCGTCAGTCGCTTGCGTAGTGCGCGCGCAATGGCCAGCATCGTGCGCATGGAGAAGGAAGAAAACCGCACCAGTATCGCCGAAGCCGACCGACAGAGCATTGCTGCATTTGTGGAACGGGTGTGGTCGGAGGACGGGCTGGCCGATCGCACGCTGGAGGCCTACCGCCGCGATCTGGAAGCGTTGGCTGGCTGGCTGGCCGGTCGCGGCCGCAGCCTGCACACGGCGCGGCGCGAGGATATTTCCGCGTACCACGGCGCGCAGTCCGTCGCGGTGCGCTCGATCGCGCGACGGCAGTCGGCGTTTCGCCGCTACTACGCCTTCCTCGCCCGCAACGAGCCGGGCTTTGCCGATCCGACTCTGCTGATCGAGCGTCCGAAGATGCCGCGCAGCCTGCCCAAGGCACTCGCCGAACGCGAGATCGAAGGCCTGCTCGACGCGCCCGATACTGCCACCACGCTGGGCCTGCGCGATCGCGCGATGCTGGAGCTGATGTACGCCTCCGGCCTGCGCGTATCCGAACTGGTCGAGCTGCCGCTGACCGCGCTGAATACGCGCCAGGGCGTGCTGCGGGTCACCGGCAAGGGTGGCAAGGACCGGCTGGTGCCGGTCGGCGAGCTGGCGCTGGAGCGCATCGGCGCGTATCTGGCCGACGTGCGGCCGCAACTGGCCAAAGGCCGCCAGCCGGCGGCGCTGTTCCTCAGCAAGCGCGGCGAAGGCATGACCCGGCAGATGTTCTGGACCCTGGTGAAACGCTACGCGCTGAAGGTCGGCATCAACCCGAAACGCATCTCGCCACACGTGCTGCGCCACTCGTTCGCCACGCATCTGCTCAACCACGGCGCCGACCTGCGCGCCCTGCAAATGCTGCTCGGCCACAGCTCGCTCAGCACTACGCAGATCTATACGCTGGTGGCGAAGGAGGGCCTGAAGCGGCTGCATGCGCAGCATCATCCGCGTGGGTGATAAGGCGCTAGCGAATGGTGTTGCTTGCCCGAGCGGGTGTTCTATACGTCTGCCCACATGCGCAGCAGGTTCGCATGTGACTTGCTGATGGCGTCGAACGTCGCGCTTTTGCCTTCGCGGCTGAAGATCTGCCGTTTGGCATTGTCCAGGTCCCACAGCAGTTCGCGTTTGCCGGCATCGCGTATCTGGCTTTGCACCCAGATGACGGCGGCATAACGTGCACCCTGGGTCACGGGGCTGACGTGGTGCAGGGAGTTGGCCGGGTAGGCGATGGCGGATCCGGCATCCAGCTTGAACCCGCATTCCATGCCATTGGCGTCCACGACCAGGTCGCCGCCGTCATAGGTTTTCGGGTCGGACAGAAACACGGTGATTGCGATATCGCTGCGCACCGCGCTGCCGAGGCCACCCATCACCGGCGCATCGACATGCGGGCCATAGGTCATGCCGACGTCATAGCGGTTGAACAGGACCTGGGTCGTTGCAGTCGGCAGGGTGGCCATTTGCAGCATGGCACTGCGCATGAAGGCAGTGCTGACGATTTCCTGCAACCTGGCGTAGCTCTCGGTGTTGATGGCGACCTGCAGGTTCTTCTTGACCTCACGCGCCGACCAGCCAGCCGTGCTGGCGCCGTCGACGAACGAGGCGTTGCGAAGTTCGCTGCGTATCGTGCTGAGTTCCTCGGCGGTCAGTACGTTGGGAGCGCAGATGATCACGATGATTCCGCCTTGCAGTTCAAGTTGTTGGATGAGGAGGCCGGTGCGCCGCAAACCACGGCGATGAGCCGTCAGGGGCACTCGAATCTTGGAAATCTATCATTGAACGGCGGCCCGGATCGCGTTTGTGCGGATACAGGAGGCGACTTCTCGCCATCGTGATCGTCTGGCACCGCATGTTCTTTCGCGACGGTATCGCGCCCTGCAGGTGACTACCCACCGTGGCGTTCTGTGCGCCTGAAGCGCGTTCAGCTGCCTGTGCGAGAATGCCTGCTTGACCGCCGCCAGCCTGCGCGCGGAATGATCGGATGAGGTTGATGGTGATGTTGAAGAAACTTTTGCTGGCGCTGTGTATCGGCAGCTTTTCCCTGAGCGCCTGTGCGGCCGAAACCGGAGCAGCGCCGGTCGTCGCTCCGACGGTCACTCCGGCCGCGGCGCAGATGGTGCAGCAGGCGATCAAGGGTTTGTCGGCGAATATCCAGGTCGACTCGATCGCGCCGGCGCCGATGCCGGGTTTCTATCAGGTGATCGCGGGCGGCCAGATGGTCTACGTCAGCACCGATGGCAAGTACCTGATGCACGGTGACCTGATCGACCTGGGCAAGCACCAGAACCTAGGCGATGCCGCCTGGTCGCGCTTTCGCAAGGACGAGCTGGCCAAGGTGCCGGCTTCCCAGCGCATCGTGTTTGCGCCAGAGCACCCGAAATACACGGTGACCGTGTTCACCGACGTCAATTGCGGTTTCTGCCGTGCGCTGCACGAACACGTGGCTGACTTCAACAAGGCCGGGATCGCGCTGGAGTATCTGGCGTGGCCGCGCGAAGGCGTGACCACCACGGCGGGGCGGCCCACGCCGACCTATACCGAGATGGTTTCGGTGTGGTGCGCCAGCGATCGCAAGGCGGCGTTCACGGCGGCGAAGGAAGGGCACGCGCCGAAGGCGGCGACCTGCACCAATCCGGTCGAGGACCAGTTCAACCTCGGCCTGAAACTTGGCGTCAACGGCACTCCGACGATCATCGGCCCGAATGGCAGCACCCTGGGTGGCTTTGTCACCCCGGAACAGCTGCTGCAAGCGCTGCAAAAGGGCGGCTGAGGCTCCCGCCAGCCCGGAAAGGCCGTGTGGCGCGCCTTTCCCGCCCACGGCTATGCCGTATTGCAGCATCGGCTAGAATAGGCGTTTCCTTCGCATAGCAGCCGTTCCCCGCATGATCGCACTCGACGGGCAGAGCGCCCTCTCGCTGTTCCGCCTCGAACGTCTGAATGCCCGCCTGGATGCCCTGCATCGTGGCGTGCGCGTGCAGGCGTCGTGGTTCGTCTATTTCATCGACGTGGATGCCGCGCCGGAAGGTGCGTTGCGCCAGCGCTTGCTGAGCGTGCTGGAAGCGAAGGACGCGCAGCCCGAGCCAGCCACGCTATGGGTGGTACCGCGACTGGGCACGATCTCGCCATGGTCGAGCAAGGCCACCGACATCCTGCACGGCGCCGGTTTCGACGTGCGCCGGGTCGAGCGCGGACTGGCCTGGCAGGTTGCCGGACTGCCGCCGGTCGAGGCGCCGGATCACGCGGCGATCATGGCCGTGCTGCATGACGCAATGACACAGTCGGTGCTGGAGCGGATCGAGGACGCGCAAGGCCTGTTCCTGGCCGGCTCGCCCGGCGATCTGGTGCACGTGGCGCTCGGTGGCGATCCGCAGGCGGCACTGGCCGAAGCGAATGCACGTCTGGGCCTGGCGCTGGCCGATGACGAGATCGAATACCTCGTTGCGCGCTACGCCGAACTGGGCCGCGACCCGACCGACGCCGAGCTTTTCATGTTCGCCCAGGCGAACTCCGAGCATTGCCGGCACAAGGTGTTCAACGCCAGCTGGACGGTCGATGGCGCCGAGCAGGACAAGACCCTGTTCGGCATGATCAAGAACACCCACCAGCATTCGCCGGCGCATACGCTGTCCGCGTATTCGGACAATGCGGCGGTGATCGAGGGCAGCGTCGGCAAGCGCTTCTTCGCCGACCCCGCCGATGGCGTGTGGCGCGGCCACGAGGAGCGCATCGACTACGCGATCAAGGTGGAGACGCATAACCATCCGACTGCGATCGCACCATGGCCCGGCGCGGCCACCGGTGCCGGTGGCGAGATCCGCGACGAAGGCGCGACCGGTCGCGGCGGCAAGCCTAAAGCCGGCCTCACCGGTTTCTCGGTATCCGACCTGCGCATTCCCGGCCATCCGCAGCCGTGGGAGGTGAATCGTCCGCTGCCGCCGCGCATGGCCAGCGCGTTCGAGATCATGCGCGACGGTCCGCTAGGCGCCGCCGCGTTCAACAACGAATTCGGCCGGCCGTGTCTGGGCGGCTATTTCCGCAGCTACGAACATGAAACCGGTGAAGCCGGCCTGCGTCGCGGTTACGACAAGCCGATCATGCTGGCCGGTGGCCTGGCCAACCTGCGTGCCGGCCACGTGCTGAAGCGCGCGGTGCAGCCGGGCAACAAGGTGATCGTGCTGGGCGGCCCGGCAATGCTGATCGGACTTGGTGGCGGCGCGGCTTCGTCGGTGGCCGGCGGCGCATCCAGTGCCGAGCTCGACTTCGCCTCGGTGCAGCGCGACAACGCCGAGATGGAGCGGCGCTGCCAGGAAGTGATCGACGCCTGCTGCGCGCGCGGCGAGAACAATCCGATCGTCAGCGTGCATGACGTCGGCGCCGGCGGCCTGTCCAACGCGATCCCCGAACTGCTCAACGATGCCGGCGTCGGCGGCGTGATCGACCTGTCGAAGATTCCCTGCGACGACCCGTCGCTGTCGCCGATGCAGGTGTGGAGCAACGAGTCGCAGGAACGTTACGTGCTGGCGATCGGTCCGGAGAATCTGGCCGAGTTCGAGGCGATGTGCGTGCGCGAGCGCTGCCCGTATGCTGTGGTCGGCGATGCCACGGTCGAGCGCAAGCTCGTGCTGACCGATCCGCGCCGCGAGCTGACCGTGATCGACCTGCCGATGGACGTGCTGTTCGGCAAGCCGCCGCGGATGCATCGCGATGCGAAACGGATCAAGCCGCGCATCGATCTGCTGCCTGACCTCACCGGCATCGGCATGGACGAGGCACTCCTGCGCGTGCTTCGCCTGCCCACCGTGGGCAGCAAGAGTTTCCTGATCACCATCGGCGACCGCACCGTCGGCGGCCTGAACCATCGCGACCCGATGGTCGGCCCGTGGCAGGTGCCGGTGGCCGATTGCGCGGTGACCATTGCCGACTTCAACGGCTATGCCGGCGAGGCGATGGCGATGGCCGAGCGCGCGCCGGTGGCGCTGCTGAACAGTGCCGATGCGGCGCGATTGGCGGTTGGCGAGGCGATCACCAATCTGGCCGCTGCGGCGATTCCGAGCCTGGGCGAAATCCGCCTGTCGGCAAACTGGATGGCGGCCGTGAACCATCCCGGCGAAGACGCCGCGCTGTTCGATGCGGTCAAGGCGATCGGCATGGAGCTGTGCCCGCAGCTGGATATCTCGATCCCGGTCGGCAAGGACTCGCTGTCGATGCAGACCGTGTGGCAGGACGGCGATACGCCGCAGCGCACGGTGTCGCCGGTGTCGCTGGTGATCACCGGCTTCGCCCGCGTCAGCGACGTGCGCCGCACGCTGACGCCGCAGATCAAGCTCGATCGCGGCAACTCCGCGTTGTGGCTGATCGATCTGGGCGCCGGACGCGATCGTCTCGGCGGCTCGGCGCTGACCCAGGTGTTCAACCGCTCGGGTGGTGTACCGCCGGATCTGGATGATGCCAAGCGACTTAAGGCCTTGTTCGAGCTGGTGCAGGAAGCGAATGCTGGCGGCCTGCTGCTGGCCTATCACGACCGTTCCGACGGCGGTGTCATCACCACCTTGCTGGAGATGGCGTTTGCCGGTCACTGCGGCCTGGAGATCCAGCTGGATGGCTGGGCCGAGGCGACGCTGCGCGCGCTGTTCAACGAGGAACTCGGCGCAGTGATGCAGGTGGCCGAGGCGAACCGCGAGGCGTTCGAGGCACTGCTGATCAAATACAACCTGGCCGGTATCAGCTACCGCATCGGCCGGCCGAAGGAGAAGCTCGGCATCAAGCTGTTCCTCGGCGACGACACCTTGTTCAAGTGGAACTGGAGCACGTTGTTCAAGGCGTGGAACGAGACCAGCTACGCGATGCAGCGCCTGCGCGACAACCCGCAGAGCGCCGATGCCGAGCATGAGTGGCGGCTCGACGATGCCGATCCGGGCATCACGCCGAAGCTCAGCTTCAATCCGGCCGAGGACGTGGCGGCGGCACTGATCGCCAGCGGCGCGCGTCCGCGCATCGCAGTCCTGCGCGAGCAGGGCGTCAATGGTCAGGTCGAGATGTCGGCGGCGTTCACCCGCGCCGGTTTCGATGCGGTCGACGTGCACATGTCCGATCTGGCCAGCGGCCGGATCAAGCTGGCTGACTTCCGCGGCTTCGCGGCCTGCGGCGGTTTCTCCTACGGCGATGTGCTCGGTGCCGGTCGCGGCTGGGCCACCTCGATCCTGTACAACGAGATGCTGCGCGCGCAGTTCGCCGCGTTCTTCGCTGACGAGACGAAGTTTGCGCTCGGCGTGTGCAACGGCTGCCAGATGCTGGCGCAGCTGAAGGAGATCATTCCCGGCGCACAGCACTGGCCGAAGTTCCTGCGCAATGCGTCGGAGCAGTACGAGTCGCGGCTGGTCACGCTGGAAATCCTCGATTCGCCGAGCCTGTTCTTCAAGGGCATGACCGGTTCGCGGATTCCGGTGGCCGTGGCGCACGGCGAAGGCCGAGTCAGCTTTCCGCAGGCGTGCAGTCCGTCCAAGTCGAGCGGTGCGGTGCGCTTCGTCGACAACCGCGGCAAGCCGACCGAGGACTTCCCGCTCAACACCAACGGTTCGCCCGGTGGCCTGGCCGGCTTTACCGCCGCCGATGGCCGCGTGACGATCATGATGCCGCACCCCGAGCGCGTGTTCCGCAGCGTGCAGCTGAGCTGGCATCCGGAACAGTGGGGCGAGGATTCACCGTGGATGCGCATGTTCCGCAACGCACGCGTGTGGTGCGGCTGATCGCGCTTCGCGCGACACACGACTGAGCGATGGCCGCCTCGCGCTGGCCTGGTTGGTACATCGTGCTGCCGGCGCTGGCCTGGATGGTGGCGCTGGCGCTGCTGCCGTGGTGGCTGGGTCTGCCGCTGCTGTTTGCGTTGGTGGCTGTGGTGCTGTTGTTGCAGCATCGACTGGCCGGCGAGCACGCCGCGTTGATCCGGCGCGGGCTGCGCTGGGGTCTGCCCGGCGTGTTGTTCGCGCTGCAGCGAGCGCTTGGAGGCGATGCGTTTGCCTGGGGCGCGGCCCTGCTTGGCGCGCTGGCCGGTTACACGCTGCTGGCCGGACTGGAGGCGTGGCTGGATCGGGAACAACGTCGCGATCCGGCCGCTGCGGTGTCCGCCGAATGGCCCGAGCTGGCGATGGCGCCGATCGGTCCGGTCGCGGAAATCATCGAGCTGCAGTTGCCGATCTGGCAATCGGCCGATGACGGGCTGACCGATCCGCTCGCCCATCGTGTGGACTATCGCGATGGAAGCTTCCTGTTTGCCGACGGCAGCGGCGTCGATCGTGTCGGCCCGCACGCGGCGTTCAGTCCGGCAGGGCGCTGGTTCGTGGCACGCATGTCGAACGACCGCGGCATCGTGCTGTGGGATCGTGAACGCCAGCGTCGACATCGCCTGCGCGGCTGGCAATTGTGCGGCTGGTATCGCGAGCAACCGTGGTTGAACCGGCGCGAGGGCGACATGCCGCTGGCATTGCCGGCCGTGCTGGGCCAGGACGACGAGGACTGAGCGCCAGCCGTCGTCCATGCACGACCACCCTGATTATTTTGCGACAAGCGGTGTTCCCGCCGTGCGTCTCCGCGCATAATTGCGCAGTGGATACTTCGGCCAAACATCGCTCGCCGTTTTCGCTGGCGCTCAGCGTGATCGTGGTGTCCGCCGACAGCGGCCCGGCATTGCGCGAGTGCGTGCGCAGCGTGCTGGCCAGCTCGTTGTCGCTGGAGCTGATCCTGATCGACAACGCCTCGCATGATGGTGTGCCGTCGGCGATCGAGCGCGCGCATGCGCACGATCCGCGGCTCAAGGTGATCTACAACCACAAGAACCTCGGGTTTGGCCCGGCGGTGAACCTCGCAGCGAGGCAGGCCCACGGCCACGCGCTGCTGATACTCAACCCCGATTGCCTGCTGCGCGACGACGACCTGCACCGCTTGCTGGCGCTGCAGGCCAGCAAGCCGAAAGCGGGCCTGATCGGCACGGTGGTGTGCGATGCCGACGGCCATCCCGACCCCGCATCGTGGCGACGCGATCCGTTGCTGCAGCGTTCGCTCAACAGCCTGCTCGGCCGCTCCGGCGAGAAGGTCAATGTGGAGCAGGAGATCCCCGCCGAAGTGATCGAGGTGGAGGCGGTGTCCGGTGCGGTGATGTTGATGACGCGTGCGATGTTCCAGCGTCTCGGCGGTTTCGACGAAGAGTATTTCCTGCATTGCGAGGATCTGGATCTGTGCCGTCGCGTGCGCGACATCGGCTATCAGGTGCTGCTGGCCGGCGATATCCGCGTGCTGCACGGCAAGGGCAGTTCCAGTCGGCACCGGCCGGTGTTCGTCAGCCGCTACAAGCATCGCGGCATGTGGCGCTGGTTCCGCAAGCACGACCCGGCCGCGCGCAATCCGCTGGTGGCGGCGGCGGTGTGGCTCGGTATCTGGGCGCACTTCCTGTTGCAGATTCCCGGCCAGCTGTGGCGGCGGTTGCTGCGTCGATGACGGCGTCGCGGCGGATCACCGCGCTGGCGACGTTCGGTCTGCTGGCGATGACGGCGGTATGGGGCTCGACCTTCGTGCTGATCAAGGACGTGGTCGCGCGCATGCCGGTGGCGGATTTTCTGGCCGTGCGTTTCGCGATCGCCGCGCTGGTGATGCTGGCGCTGTTCGGGCGGCCGGTATGGCAGCTTGGCCGCAGGCAGGTCATCCGAGGCCTGCTGCTTGGTGTCGTCTACGGTGCCGGTCAGCTGCTGCAGACTTGGGGGTTGTCCCTGATCGCGCCCAGCGTCAGCGGCTTCGCCACCGGCATGTATGTGGTGTTCACGCCGATCCTGGCGATGTTGCTGCTGCGTCAGCGCATGGCCGGTATCGTCTGGCTGGCGGTGCTGCTGTCCACTGCCGGGCTGGCGCTGTTGTCGCTCAATGGCGTCTCGGTGGATCTCGGCGTGTGGCTGACGCTGGCCTCGGCCGCGCTGTATGCGCTGCACATCGTCGGGCTCGGTCAGTGGTCGCGCCAGGGCGAGGCGTTCGGCATGTCGGCGGTGCAGATGGTGGCGATCGCCGCGGTCTGCCTGCTCGCCACCGCACCACACGGACCGATGTTGCCGCCCGATCGCAGCGCATGGTTGGCCGTGCTGTACATGGCGCTGGTCGCCGGCGCCGGTGCGATGCTGATGCAGACCTGGGCGCAGTCGCACCTGCCGGCCGCCCGCGCCGCGATCGTGATGACGACCGAGCCGGTGTTCGCCGCGACGTTCGCGGTCGCACTGGGCAGCGACGTGCTGAGCTGGCGCATGCTGCTCGGTGGCGGACTGATCCTGGCGGCGATGTATCTGGTCGAGCTGATGCCGAGGCGCGACGACGTCACCGGCACGCTGTCCGCCGAGGCCGTGCATCACGAGGTGTGACGACTCAGTGCTTCGTGCGTGGCTGCAGCGCGATGCGCACCAGGTAGACGATGATCACCACGTTGCCGACCAGGGTGGCCAGCTTGAGCCAGCCGAAGTGATACAGCGTCTCGTACAGCTCCAGCGGAATCAGCGAGCCGGTGGCAATCACCGTGAACCATTCGGCCCAGTGCTTGCCCAGCCACAGGCCGATCCCCTCGATGCCGAACAGCACCGCATAGGCCAGCGCCACGATGCCGATCGCGACGAACTTGCTCGGCCCCATCTCCTGCAGCAGGTTGACCAGCTTCCAGCGCAAACCGTCGGTATCGGCCAGCGACAGGTGCTCCAGCCAGTGCACCAGGTGATTGAAGTTCTGCGTGCGGTCCAGATGGAACGCCGCGAGCGCCACCAGGATCAGGCCGAGCGTCTTGACCGCCTCGTAGATCGCGATCACACGCAGGCCGACATGCCGGGGTTCGCGCTGGGGCATCGACGTCATGGGGAGATCGCCGGAGTGGTGGGCAACACGGATGATCGAATGCTCATGGCCCATTGTCGCTGCTGTGGAAGCATTTGGTCGAGATGGCATCCGGCATGGCTTGACGGCGCTGCGGAGGGTCGTCACGCTGCATCGATGAATCTCTTGCTGCTCCGCAATGCGCAGGTCCATGCGCCCGAACCACTCGGGCTGCAGCATCTGCTGCTGGGCGGAGGCCACATCCTGTGGATGGGCGCGACGCTGTCCGAACTGCCCGCAACGCTGGCGGTGCAGACCATCGACCTGCACGGACGCCGGCTGATTCCCGGGCTGATCGACGCCCATGTGCATGTGACCGGCGGCGGTGGCGAGGCGGGCTTCCGCACGCGCGTGCCGCCACTCGGCGTGTCGCGCTTCACCCGTGCCGGCATCACCACGGTGGTCGGCTTGCTCGGCACCGATGATGTGGCGCGTGGGCCACGCGACCTGCTGGCGACGGTGTATGCGCTGCGCGAGGAAGGACTCACGGCGCTGGCTTTCACCGGTGGTTACCACGTACCGCCACGGACATTGACCGGTACGGTGCGCGGCGACCTGGTGTTCATCGAGGCCTTGATTGGTATCGGCGAAGTGGCGATCAGCGATCACCGCTCCAGCCAGCCGACCCTGGACGAACTGCTGCGGCTGGCCTCCGACGCGCATGTCGCCGGGCTGATGACCGGCAAGGCTGGCGTGTTGCATCTGCATCTGGGCGATGGTCCGCGCGGACTCGATCTTGTGCGTCGTGCGCTGAGCGAAAGTGAACTGCCGCCGCGCGTGTTCCATCCGACCCACGTGAACCGGCGCAAGGCGCTGTTCAACGAGGCGCTGGAGCTTGCCGGGCGCGGCTGCACGATCGACCTCACCGCGTTTCCGGTCGAGGAGGGCGAGGATGCCTGGAGCGCCGCCGATGCGCTGATGCGCTACCTCGACAGCGGTGCACCAGCCGAGCGCATCACGATCAGTTCGGATGCCGGTGGTTGTCTGCCGGTGTTCGACGCCGAGGGTCATGTCTGTCGCATGGGCGTCGGTGAATCCGGCGCATTGCTGGAAACCCTGCATGAAGTGCTGCAGCGCGGCGTGCCGCTGGAGCGCGCGCTGCCGGCGTTCACCAGCAACCCGGCACGGCTGTTGCGATTGCCGGGCAAGGGGCGGATCCAGGTCGGCGCCGATGCGGATCTGGTCGCGCTGGACGCTGCCGGCGCCGCGCATGATGTAATAGCCGGCGGCGTCGTGCACGTGCGCGATGGCCATATCGAACATCGCGGCACGTTCGAGCACACCACCTAGACGTTCGATGCGCCAGCATGGATCAGATGATCCTGCGGACTCAGAGAACTGCATGAAATCGAAACAAGACGGGAACGAAACAGATGAGGGAAGGATGAGTCCCAGCAGGGTGGTGGAGGGGGAACAGCGCGGCTGGATCGTACCGATCGGTGGCGCCGAGGAAAAAGAGAACGATCCACGCATTCTCGAGCGGTTCGTCCAGCTGTGTGGCGGCAGTGACGCGAACATCGTGGTGATTCCGACGGCGAGTCAGCTGGCCGATACCGGACCGCGTTACGAAAAACTGTTCACCGGCCTGGGTGCCGGCGAGGTCGGCGTGCTCGATTTCGACATGCGCCGCGATGCAGTGGAAAAGAACCGTCTTGATCGGCTCGATCAGGCCACCGGCATCTTCTTCACCGGCGGCAACCAGCTGCGCCTGTCGACGATGCTCGGTGGCACGCCGGTGGCGCAGCGCATCCGCGCGCTGAATGCGCGCGGCGTGCACGTGGGCGGCACCAGCGCGGGTGCCAGCATCCTCAGCGAGCACATGATCGCGTTCGGCAAGGAAGGCCTGTCGCCTACCGCCGGCAGCGTGCGACTGGCGCCGGGGCTGGGCCTGACCAACCGCTTCATCATCGATCAGCATTTCAGCCAGCGTGACCGGCTGGGGCGTCTGATGGCCGCGCTGGCGTACAACCCATATGCGGTCGGCATCGGCCTGGACGAGGACACCGCCGCCTTCATCCGTCCGGACAACACCGTTGAAGTGGAGGGCAGTGGTGCGGTCACCGTGCTGGACGCCGGCAATCTGCAGTTCTCCTCGATGGCCGAGGCCGGCGAGCACGACACCGTGTGCATGCTGGGCATGACCATCCATGTGCTGATCGCCGGGGCCACGTTCAACATGCAGACGCGCCACGCCTCGGCGGGTACGCTGGCGATACCAAAACAGATTTCATAGCACGAGCCCCCGATTCGACGGGACTCGATCACGGCTCGACCAAGGCTCAAGGAGCTGCGTATGCGCATTCTGGAACGTTCCGTTTTCGTCGGTCCGTCGTTGTATGCGCACTTCCCGGTGATCCGCCTGGAGCTGGATCTGGGCGAGTTGGAGCAGTGGCCGACGGGAACACTCGGGGCAACCTTCGTCGATGGTCTGGTCGCCGCCTTGCCGGGGCTGGCCGAGCACGGTTGCTCGTATCGTGAGCCGGGCGGCTTCATCCGCCGCATGTGCGAAGGCGAAGGCACCTGGCTCGGTCATGTGCTCGAACACGTGGCGATCGAGCTGCAGAACGTCGCGGGTGAAGACGTCACCTTCGGCAAGACGCGCAGCGCCGACAAGCCGGGCGTGTATTCGGTGGTCTACGAATACGTGCAGAAGGAAGAAGGCATCGCCGCCGGTGAACTGGCGCTGCGCCTGCTGTCCTCGTTGTTGCCGGCGGAGCTGCAGCCGCGCGGCAGCGTGCCGGAGGGCTGGGAGTGGACGACCGCGCGCGACGAGTTCATCCGTTACGCCCAACGCCGTGCGCTTGGGCCCTCCACCGCTTCGCTGGTGCGTGCGGCGGAAGAGCGCGACATACCGTGGCTGCGCCTCAACGACCAGTCGCTGGTGCAACTGGGTCACGGCAAGTACCAGCAGCGCATCCAGGCCACGGTAACCGGCCGCACGCCACACATCGCGGTCGAGCTGGCCGGCGACAAGGAGGAGACCAACAAGATCCTCGCCTCGCTCGGTCTGCCGGTGCCGAAGCAGGAACTGGTGCAAAGTGAAGACGGCGCGTTGCGCGCGGCACGCCGGCTGGGTGTGCCGGTGGTGACCAAGCCGTTCAATGGCAACCACGGTCGTGGCATCTCGATCCATCTGGTGACCGACGAGGAAATCGTCGAGGGCTTCAAGGCCGCGCGCGAGCACTCGCGCTCGGTGATCGTGGAGAATTTCTTGAGCGGCGACGACCATCGCCTGCTGGTGGTCAACGGTGAACTGGTCGCGGCCACGCGGCGCACGCCGGGTCACGTGGTCGGCGACGGCAACAGCACGATCGCGCAGCTTGTGGACATCGTGAACCAGGATCCGCGCCGTGGCATCGGTCACGAGAAAGTGCTCACCCGGCTGGTGCTCGACGCGCAGGCCGAGATGATGATGGAGCGCGTCGGCTATACCGCCGAATCGGTACCGTTGGAAGGCGAAACCGTGTTCCTGCGTTCCACCGCGAATTTGTCCACCGGCGGCACCGCCACCGATGTCACCGACATCATCCATCCGGACAACCGCGACATGGCCGTGCGCGCGATCCGCGCGATCGGGCTGGACGTGGGCGGCGTCGATTTCCTGTCGACCAATATCGCCGAGAGCTACAAGAGCATCGGTGGGGGCATCTGCGAGGTGAATGCCGCGCCGGGCTTCCGCATGCATGTGAGTCCGAGTGAGGGAACGCCGCGCGATGCGGCCGGCCCGGTGATCGACATGCTGTTTCCGCCCGGCTCGCCGGCGCGGGTGCCGATTGCGGCGCTCACCGGCACCAACGGCAAGACCACCACCGCGCGCATGCTGGCGCACATCACCAAGATGGCCGGCTATACGCCGGGCCTCACCACCACCGACGGCGTCTACATCGACGGCCAGCGCACGGTCGAGGGCGACATGACCGGGCCGGTGTCGGCACGCATGGTGCTGTCCGATCCGCAGATCGACATCGCCGTGCTGGAGACCGCGCGCGGCGGCCTGTTGCGCGCCGGCATGGGTGTGGCCAAGGTCAACGTCGGCGCGGTGCTCAACGTGCAGTCCGATCATCTGGGGCTCAAGGGCATCGATACGCTGGAGCAACTCGCCGAGGTCAAGCGCATCGTGGTCGAGGTGGCCACCGATTGCGCGGTGCTGAATGCCGATGATCCGCTGGTGCTGAAGATGTCCGGCTACACCGACGCCAAGGTGATCTGCTACGTCACCATGAACCCGTCGCATGCGCTGGTGCGCGAGCACGTGCGTGCGGGTGGCCGCGCCTGTGCGCTCGAGGCCGGCGTCAACGGCGCGATGATCACCTTGTACGACAAGGGCAGCCATATCCCGCTGCTGTGGACGCACCTGATCCCAGCCACACTGGAAGGGCGTGCGCTGCACAACGTGCAGAACGCGATGGTCGCCGCGTCGATGGCGTTCTCGCTCGGCATCAAGCTCGACGCGATCCGCCAGGGTCTGCGCACGTTCGACACCACGTTCTTCCAGGCGCCCGGACGCATGAACGTGTACAGCGAGCATCCGTTCAAGGTGCTGTTCGATTACGGTCACAACGCGCACGCGGTGGCGGTGATGGCCGACCTGGCCGGGCGCCTCGACACAACCGGTCGACGCATCGTGGTGCTGGCCGGTCCCGGCGATCGCCGCGACGAGGATCTGGTCGCGATCGCCGACGCGGTGGCCGGGCGCTTCGATCACTACATCTGTCGCCGCGACGACGCCCTGCGCGGACGCGATGGTGACGAGGTGCCGGGCATCCTGGCGCGCGCGCTGCGCGCGGCCGGCGTGACGGACGATGCGATCTCGATCATTCCGGACGAGCAGAAGGCGATCGACGCCGCACTGGGCATGGGCCGCTCCGGCGACCTGCTGCTGGTGTTCGCCGATGCGCTGGTGCGCTCGTGGAAGCAGATCATCAAGTTCCGTCCCGAAGGCGCGCCCGAGGCTCGTGCGGAAGCCGGCGCGACACCGATCACACCGCCAGTGACCGAGGCGGCGTTCGACGAGGCCAGCTTTGCCGATCTGGGCGACGTGGTGCGCGACGAACGCGGCGTGCGTTTCTCACGCGAGAGTGACGATTGAGCATTCTTCCCGCTGTCTTGCCCTTCGACGATTCGCGCCGTCTCACCGGTTGCAACCTGTACTTCGATGGCCCTGGTGCCGTGCTGGAAACCATCGGTGTCGTCATCGACGACGCGTTGCTGGCTGGCTGGCGCACGCGCACGCAGCTTGCCTGTCGCGCACTCGGCTGGGGTGACCCGCCGCTCGTCGTGCGCCGGCATGCCGGAGGCGCAGCGCTCGCTTTCCAAGCGCCGATCGATCAGTTGTTCAGCGCGACCGAAGTGAATGAATGGGCGTGGCTGGCGACGTTGGCTACCGCACATGGCGTGGATGCGGGTATGCATGCGCCGGGGCACCCCGCGGCTTGGGACGACGCTTCCGCGCTGCATACGCTGCGCGCGTTCGCTGCTGCCGAACGACAGCCCGAACTGCCGGTTCTGGTGCGAGCCGCCCAGGCGCGCGGGCTTGCCGTATTGATCGACGACGAGGTGTTCTCGATCGGCGAGGGAACGGGCGTCTGCAGCTGGCCGCTGAAAAATCTTCCCGCCATCGACGCCGTGCCGTGGACTGCGTTGCACGACATTCCGGTGGCGCTGGTGACAGGCTCCAACGGCAAGACCACAACGGTACGCCTGCTCGCTGCGATGGCGCAGGCGCATGGCTGGCATGCCGGGCACAGCTGCACCGATGGCGTGTTCGTCGATGGCCGTGTGATCGACTCCGGCGACTTCTCCGGCCCGGCCGGTGCGCGCGCGGTGTTGCGCCAGCCGCAGGTCGAGGCCGCGGTGCTGGAGACGGCGCGTGGTGGCATCCTGCGTCGTGGCCTCGCCGTGCAGCGTGCGAACGTGGCCGTGGTCACCAACGTCAGCGACGATCATTTCGGCGAATACGGCATCCGCGACCTGGATGGGCTGGCGACGGTGAAGCTCACCGTCGCGCGTGTGCTCGGTGCCGATGGCCTGCTGGTGGTGAATGCCGACGACGCCGTGCTGGTCAGGCAGGCCGGTGCCTTGGCGGTGCCACTCGGCTGGTTCGCGCTCGACGATGCGCATCCGTTGCTGCGCGCACGGCGCGAACAGCATGGCAGCACTTGTGGCCTGCGCAATGGTCATTTGCAACTGTTCCACCAGGGCGTCGATCACGACCTGGGCGTGGTCGCGCAGATGCCATTGAGCTTCGCCGGCAGCGCCGGCTACAACATCGCGAATATCGCGGCGGCTGCGCTGGCTGCCGCGGCGCTCGGCATTCCGGCAGAGACCATCGCCGACGTGCTGGCGCGTTTCGGCAGCGCGCATGCCGACAACCCCGGCCGCCTGCAGCACTGGCGCTTCGGCGCGCTGCAGGTGTTCGTCGACTACGCGCACAACCCGGAAGGCCTGCGCGGCCTGCTCGGTGTCGCGACGACATCGCTGGGCCGCGGACGTCTTGGCTTGGTGCTGGGCCAGGCTGGCAACCGTGAGGACACCGATATCCGCGAGCTCGCCGCGATCGCCGCCAGCTTCCATCCGCGGCGCGTGGTGCTGAAGGACATCGAGGGTTTCATGCGTGGCCGCGTGGCTGGCGAGGTCGCGGGTATTTTGCGCGATGCGCTGGTGCAGAACGGGGTGTCGGTGGTGGCGATTGTTGAATGTCTCGACGAGCTGGATGCGGTGCGGGGGTTGCTTGCGTGGGCGCGCGATGGGGATGTGCTGGTGTTGCCTACGCATGGCGCGCAGGCGCGGCAGTCCGTCGTCGAATTGCTCGATCGCCTGCAGCTGGCGAGCTGGCACGCAGGTATGCCGTTGTAGCGGTCTGATGGGAGCGACTTCAGTCGCGCTGCTCTGCTTTGGAGCTATCGAGGCTGCAGCCGCTCCTCTCGCATGGAGACTTCTGCCTTCAGCAGCAACGCCCGCCGGTCCCCTTGTACCGCGCCACCTGCCGCTCGCGGAAAAACTCCTTGTAGCTAGGCACCTTGCGTTCGGGGTGATGCTCACGCAGATGTTTCACGTAGGCATCGTAGTCGGGCACGCCGCAGCAGAGGCGGGCGGTCTGCACCGCCCACTTCCAGACCGATTCAAGCGCCTGCATCGACCTGTTCATGACGGCATCCTCAGCTGGCGACGCTGCTCAGTGCCACGTACGGTTCTTCGTGCGCGGTCGGATGGTTGGTTCGCCACGCACGGATCAGTGCGCGCAGCGAGAAGCCGACCATCGCCACGATCAGCAGCATGAACAGCCCGGTGAGCGCCATGTCGACGTAGTTGTTGGTGACGATCTGCTGCATCGCGGCCGGTGTCTTGGCCGGCGCCAGCAGCTTGCCGTCCTGCATCGCCTGCGCGTATTTTTGCGCGGCAGCAGTGAAGCTGATCGGCCCGCTGAGTTTCTCCCAGCCGGCGGTGAGCGTGCACACGATCAGCCAGATCGCAGGAATGCCCGGCACCAGCACGTAACGCTCGCGTTTCAGCTTCACCACCACCACGGTGCACAGCATCAGCGCGATCGCGGCGAGCATCTGGTTGGCGATGCCGAACAATGGCCACAGCGTGTTGATGCCGCCGAGCGGATCGACCGCACCCTGGTACAGGAAGTAGCCCCATAGCGCCACGCAGATCGCGGTGGCGAGCAGGTTGCCGGTCCACGATTCGGTGGCCTGCAGCGGCTTGTGAATCAGCCCGGCGATTTCCTGGATCATGAAGCGACCGACGCGTGTGCCGGCATCGACCGTGGTGAGGATGAACAGCGCTTCGAACAGGATCGCGTAGTGGTACCAGAACGCCATCATGCCGCCGCCGGGGATGATGTTGTGCAGCAGCTGCGCCATGCCCACGGCCAGGGTCGGCGCGCCGCCGGCGCGACCGAGGATGCTGGACTCGCCGATGTTCTTCGCCGTCTGCAGCAACTCGTCCGGGGTCACCACGAAGCCCCATTGGCTGATCGCGGTGGCGGCGTCCTGCACCGTGCTGCCGACGATAGCGGCGGGCGAATTCATCGCGAAGTACACGCCCGGATGCAGCGACGCGGCGGCGATCAGCGCCATGATCGCCACAAACGCTTCCATCAGCATGCCGCCGTAGCCGACCAGGCGCGCCTGGCCCTCGTTGGCGAGCAGCTTGGGCGTGGTGCCGGAGGCGATGATCGAATGCCAGCCGGACACCGCGCCGCAGGCGATGGTGATGAACAGGAACGGGAACAGGTTGCCCTGGAACACCGGGCCACTGCCGTCGATGAACTTGGTCACTGCCGGCATCTGCAGGGTCGGTGCGGCAAGGAAGATCGCCAGCGCCAGCAATGCGATGGTGCCGATCTTGAGGAAGGTAGACAGGTAATCACGCGGCGCCAGCAGCAGCCACACCGGCAGCACCGAGGCGCAGAAGCCGTAGGCGATCAGCAGCCAGGCCAAGGCCTTCGCATCGAAGTCGAACAGCGGCGCCAGTACGGTTGAATCGGCCACGGTCTTGCCGAACGCGATCGAGGCCAGCAGCAGCACCAGGCCGACGATCGACACTTCGAGAATCTTGCCCGGGCGGAACCAGCGCAGGTACACGCCCATCAGCAAGGCGATCGGGATCGTGGCGGCCACGGTGAAGGTACCCCACGGGCTGTGCGTGAGCGCCTTGACCACCACCAGCGCCAGCACTGCCAGCACGATCATCATCAGCACCAGCACGCCGAACATCGCCACCACGCCGGCGACTGGACCCAGCTCCTCGCGCAGCATGTGGCCGAGCGAGCGGCCATCGCGGCGCAGCGACAGACCAAGAATCATGAAGTCCTGCACCGCGCCGGCGAACACCACGCCGAACAGGATCCAGATTGTGCCGGGCAGATAACCCATCTGCGCGGCCAGCACCGGGCCGACCAGCGGGCCGGCACCGGCAATCGCGGCGAAGTGGTGGCCGAACACCACCCACTTGTCGGTGGGCACGTAGTCGAGGCCGTCGTTGCGCAGCACCGAGGGCGGCGCGCGGGTAGGGTCCAGCTTCAACACGGAGTGCTCGATGAACTTGCCGTAGAAGCGGTAGCCGATCACGAAGATCGAAATCGACGCGGCGACCAGCCAGATCGCATTGATCGGCTCGCCGCGGCGCAGCGCCACCACGCCCAGACAGAACGCGCCGACGATGGCGATGGCAACCCACAGGATCTTGCTGGCCGGACTCGGCTTGGGGATGACTGCTTGCATGAGTGGCTCTCCTCGGCAATACGGCAAGAGTCGCCCTGTCGGCGACGACGGTCAATGCCAAATCAGGCCCGAAGGCATTAGCCATTGGTCGAATGGGCCGGCCCGGGCGGGCACCCCGGCGATTTGCGGCAGGGGTACACTGATCATTCCATCCCCTGCAAGGAGTTCGTCATGCGTATCACGGTTCGCTATGGCCTGCTGGGCCTTGCTCTTGCGGTTGCTGCGCTGCCGGTGATTGCCGCCGGTACCGGCCAGTTCAAGGACCTGCTGAACAAGGTCAAGTCGTCGACGCACGGCTCGAATTCCTCGCTCGGCAGCAACCTGCCGGACAGCGACATCGCGTCCGGCCTCAAGGAGGCGCTGGCCAAGGGCACCACCAACGCGATCAACAGTCTTGGTCGTGACGGCGGCTTCTGGAACAACAGCAAGGTACGCATTCCGCTGCCTGGAAAGCTTGAGCAGGCCGGCAAGCTGGCGAAGCAGCTGGGGCAGGGCGCCAAGGTCGAGGCGTTCGAGCTGAGCATGAATCGGGCGGCGGAAAAGGCGGTGCCGCAGGTGGCGCAGATCTTCGGTGACGCGATCCGCAAGATGACGCTCGACGATGCACGGGGCATCCTCACCGGCGGCGATCACGCGGCCACCGATTTCTTCCGCCGCGTAGCCGGCGACGCGCTGACCGCGCGTATCCATCCGATCGTGGCCAAGGCCACCGACAGCGTCGGCGTCACCGAAAAGTACAAGGCTTTCACCGCAGGCAGCGGCGGTGGCGCGCTGGGTGGTGTGATGGGTTCGCTGGGATCGCTGGGCGGTCACAAGTCGGGCAACAACGGCAGCCCGCTGGACCTGGACAACTACGTGACGGCGAAGACGCTGGACGGCCTGTTCACCGAGATCGGCGACCAGGAGCAGTCGATCCGCCACAACCCGGGCGCGCGCACCACCGATCTGCTGAAGAAGGTGTTCGGCGGTCGTTGAACCCGCTTGCGGGTTCAACAAAATCAATACCGCGCTCTGGTGGTCAGCTTTTTGCAGTTGAATCACCAACAGCACAGCTTGCATCAGTTCTTCATAGCCCACAAATCGGGAGACGAGGACGATTTGAAACCGAGGCTCCCATGATTCGCGAAATCCTGAAGATGGGCGATCCGCGCCTGCTGCGCATCGCCCCGCTGGTACCCGACGCCATGCTGGGCAGCGCGGAACTGGACGCGCTGATCGCCGACATGTTCGACACCATGCACGCCGCCGACGGCGTCGGTCTTGCCGCGCCGCAGATCGGCGTCGACCTGCAGCTGGTGATCTTCGGCTTCGACAGCAACGAGCGTTATCCCGATGCGCCGGCGGTGCCGCGCACGATCCTGCTCAATCCGGTGATCACGCCGCTGTCGCAGGATATGGAAGAAGGCTGGGAGGGTTGCCTGTCCGTGCCCGGCCTGCGTGGTGCGGTGAGTCGTTACTCGCTGATCCGCTACGAAGGCGTCGACCCGCAAGGCCAGCGCATCGAGCGCACCGCCGAGGGCTTCCATGCCCGCGTGGTGCAGCATGAGTGCGATCACCTGATCGGCCGGCTGTATCCCTCGCGCATCACCGACTTCAGCCAGTTCGGCTACACCGACGTGCTGTTTCCCGGGCAGGACATTGGAGACGACTGATGCGAGCGATCTGGCGTGACGCCGTGCTGGCGGAAAGCGACGACACGGTCGTGGTCGAGGGCAATCACTACTTCCCCGCCGGGTCGATGCGGCGCGAGTACTTCCGGGCCAGCGACCACCAGAGCGTCTGTCCGTGGAAGGGCACGGCGAGTTATTACGACGTGGTCGTGGATGGCGAAGTGAATGCCCATGCCGCGTGGTATTACCCGGCGCCGAAAGAGGCCGCCCGCGAGATCAAGGACCGCGTAGCCTTCTGGCATGGAGTGGTGGTTGCCGCATGAGTTCGTGTGCCGGTCTTGATGCGCCGAGGCCTGTGCATGGATGATGCTGCTCTTTGACGACAGGGCAGCCGATGCCACCGATGGAATCCATGCAGCCGTTGATGACGGGCGGGGAAAATGCTCAATCCGCACAGACGCGCCGCAATCCCGGCATCGACCTGCTGCGCGGGCTGTCCATCCTGTTCGTCATCCTCAATCACCTCGGCCTGCGCATTCCGCTGAAGAAAACCGCGCTGGCCGATGTGCTGCCGCCGTGGTTTCTGAGCCGACTGAACTACAACGGCTACGAGGCCGTGTTCGTGTTCTTCGTGATCTCCGGTTTCCTGATCGCCGGCAATGCGCTGCAACGCTGGGGCGGTCTGGAGCGGATCGACTTGCGTGCGTTCTACGCGCGTCGCTTCGCCCGTATCGTGCCCTGCCTGGTGGTGCTGGTGGCCGTGCTCGCCGTATTGCATTTGCTGGCGGTGCCGGATTACACGATCAGTCGCCCGGGTCAGTCGTTGCCAGGTGCGATCTGGGCGGTGATCGGTCTGCATCTGAACTGGTACGAGGGGCACACCGGCTACCTGCCGGGCAACTGGGACGTGCTGTGGTCGCTGTCGATCGAGGAAGTGTTCTATATCGGCTTTCCGCTTGTATGCCTGCTGACGCGCCGGCGTTGGGTGCTGGTGCCGCTGCTGACCTTGCTCGCGTTGTCGATGCCGTGGACGCACGCTGCCTTGCGCGGCAACGAGATCTGGCAGGAGAAGGCCTACCTGCCGGGCATGTCGGCGATTGCGATCGGCGTGCTCGGTGCGTTGCTGGCTGCACGCTCCCGCACGCTTCCGGCACGTACGGCCACCTTGCTGGGATGGCTGGGTGCGATCGGCCTGGTGGCGGCGACGATCGACGGTGCAGTGATGTGGCATCTGCTGCGCGACGGCTACATGCTGCTGCTGGCGCTCTCTGCGCTGTGTCTGCTGCTGGCCTGCGAGCAACGCCAGCGCCGCGGCGACTGGCATGCCTGGCGCGGCCTGGACTGGTTGCGGTCGTGGGGACGGCTCAGCTACGAGATCTATCTCAGCCACATGTTCGTGGTCTTCGCGATGGTGCGCCTGTTCAAACTCGCTGGCGACGACATCCGGCACGGCTTCCTGTGGTATCTGCTGACGCTGCCGTTGTGCTGGCTGTTGGGCATGGCGGTTGAGCGTTGGCTGTCGCTGCCATCCGAACGTTGGCTGCGCGCAAGGTTGTTGCGTGTACCGGCTGCTGTCGGGCCACGCCAGCCGGTGAGCGTCGTGACCGATTGAGTCGCCTGCGCAGCCGCTGGCTGCGCAGGCGACTTGCTGTCGTCAGTGCTTCTGGTCTTGCGCGGCCTTCGCTGCCGATTCCGCATCGTCGAGTTGCCACGCCGGCTTGCTCGTCCCGTCGACGTTCAACTTTGCGCGAGGGAGGCCGTCCTTGCCGTTGAGCTGGATGTGGACGCTGTTGGCATCGGTACCCAATTCAATGGCAGAGTCCTTCGCCCCGGATCGCCGTAGTTGATGTACATCCCGGCGAAATTCTCCGCGTCATCGATCATCAGGCCAATAGCTTCGTACGGGGGCGTGGCGCGATCGAGCGCGATCCCGACGCGTCCCGTGCCCATGAAAGCCATGCCGCCGCGCTCGCTGCCCTTCGTGTCGTAGAGCGTCATGCCGTAGTTGTCGTCATCACCTCTTCGCTTGTAGGTCTTGCCATCGATATGCACTGTGGGGAGTTGCCCTAGCGCGAGGCGATCGGCGCCAGTCTTGCCGAGAAAGATGATGCCGTCCGAGGCATCGTCCTTGCGCGTACGGTCCTTGCTGGCCGCCACCGGTGCGCCGATCAGGATGCGATCGTGCCCCTGCGCGTCGGTGATCACGAGGCCCTGTGCCCGGAGAATCGTGTCCGGTTTGGTCGATGTGTCTGGCTTGCGCAACAACGACACGGCAGCCAGTGCAATCACCGCCAGCAAAGCGATGATCACCAGGATGCGCAAACGCGCCACCTCCCGTTGCAGGCGATTCCAGTCTTCCACGCGGACGTCAGTCTGTTCGGACATGCGTTGTCTTCCTTTCGGGGTTGGGGATGCGGCGCCGGGCAATCGCGATGTGAGATATCGCGGACAGGTGCCGCTCTCAAAGGTTACAACTGCCGTGCAGTTACCAACAAACGCGGAAACACCGCCTGAACTCCCGGTAGCGTAAGCTGCACGAGGGCGGCTATCCGCCCGGGAGAAGTTCGGTGAAGAAAGAAGATGAAACGCACATGCAGATTGTCTCTGCGGATATCAGTTCGGAGTCGCTCACCGGCATGGTGATTTTCCGGCCGCATTGCGTATCGCGCGCGGGTCGCAACGTGGCTGAGAGCAAGACGGGAAACTGGTATGCCTTGCGGCCGGCCGAAGTGCGCAGCTTTGCGCGCGCACTGCTGGATGCGGCCGATGCGCTGGATCTGAAGGTAAAGATGCTGCAGGCGGCGAAGATGGCTGCGGGCTGACAGTCTCTTGCTGCAGGCTGGCGCGCAACGCGCTCAGCCGTGCCGGTGCCGATTGATCATGTCTCGCAGTTCCCGGGTAGCGGTGCGTGCAGCGTCAGCGAAACCCTCGCCGTTGCCTGCATACAGGATTGCGCGTGAGGAGCTGATCAGCAGGCCGCTGCCATTGCTGCTGCGACCATTGCGCACGACCGCTTCGACATCGCCGCCCTGTGCGCCGATGCCGGGCACCAGCAACGGCATCTCGCCGACCAGCGCCCGCACTTCACCCAGTTGTTCGGGCCAGGTCGCACCGGTGACCAGTGCGCAGTTGCCATGGCTGTTCCAGTCACGCGCGACGATCTGCGCCACATGCTGGTACAGGGGCATGCCGCCTACGTCGAGATCCTGCAGATCCGCAGCACCGGGGTTGGAGGTGTGGCAGAGCAGGATCACGCCCTTGTCGGCGCGATCGAGGAATGGCTGCACCGAGTCTCGGCCCAGATACGGATTCAATGTCACGGCGTCAGCCTGATAACGGTCGAACGCCTCGCCGACGTAGTGTTGTGCCGTGCTGCCGATGTCGCCGCGCTTGGCGTCGAGGATTACCGGTACGCCCGGATGCTGGTCGTGGATGTGCGCGATCAACCGTTCCAGTGCATCTTCCGCACGCAGCGCGGCGAAGTGTGCGATCTGCGGCTTGAACGTGCAGACCAGATCGGCGGTGGCGTCGACGATGGCGCGGCAGAATTCGAATACCGCATCCGGTCTGCCGCGCAGATGGGCGGGGAATTTCGCCGGTTCCGGATCGAGACCGACGCAGACCAGCGAGTTGTTGCGGGTCCATGCCTGCTGCAGTGACTGCATGAAACTCATCGTGGTCTCCGTTTACCTGTCTAGCTCCTCCCTCTGCGACGCAAGGGGAGGTTGGGAGGGGGTGCCCGGGGTGGCGAGGAGGTCAAGAGCTTTACCCCACCCCAACCCTCCCCTGCGTCGCAGGGGGGGGGAAAGGACCTTACGCCAGCTTCTTGTACTTCACGCGATGCGGGCGCGCGCCTTCCTCGCCGAGACGACGCTTCTTGTCGGCCTCGTACTCGTTGTAGTTGCCGGGGAAGAATTCCACGTGCGAATCGCCCTCGAACGCGATGATGTGGGTGGCGACGCGATCGAGGAACCAGCGGTCATGCGAGATCACCATCACGCAGCCGGGGAATTCCAGCATCGCGTCTTCCAGCGCGCGCAGCGTCTCCACGTCCAGATCGTTGGACGGCTCATCGAGCAGCAGCACATTGCCGCCCTGCATCAGCGTCTTGGCCAGGTGCAGGCGGCCACGCTCGCCACCGGACAGGCTGCCGACCAGCTTCTGCTGGTCGGTGCCCTTGAAGTTGAAGCGGCCGATGTAGGCACGTGACTGCAGCTCGTAGCGGCCGATGGTGATGATGTCGGCGCCGCCGGACACTTCCTGCCACACGTTCTTCTTCGGGTCGAGGTTGTCGCGCGACTGGTCGACATAGGCCAGCTGCACGGTGTGGCCGAGCTTCACTTCGCCCTTGTCCGGTTTTTCCACGCCGGTGATCAGCTTCATCAGGGTAGACTTGCCGGCGCCGTTCGGGCCGATCACGCCGACGATTGCGCCCGGTGGCACCTTGAACGACAGGTCGTCGATCAGCAGGCGATCCCCGAACGACTTGCTGACGTTCTTGAACTCGATCACTTCCTGGCCCAGGCGCTCGCCCGGCGGAATGTAGAGTTCGTTCGTCTCGTTGCGCTTCTGGTACTCGACCGAGTTCAGTTCCTCGAAGCGGTTGATGCGCGCCTTGCCCTTGGACTGGCGGCCCTTGGCGGCCGAACGCACCCACTCCAGCTCGCGTGCAAGCGCCTTCTGGCGACCCTTCTCGGCAGCTTCCTCGCGGGCCAGACGCTCACCCTTCTGCTCCAGCCACTCGGTGTAGTTGCCCTTCCACGGAATGCCGCGGCCGCGATCGAGCTCGAGGATCCACTCGGCCGCGTTGTCGAGGAAGTAGCGATCATGGGTGACCGCGACCACGGTGCCCGGATAATCGTGCAGGAACTGCTCCAGCCAGTCGACCGACTCGGCATCCAGATGGTTGGTCGGCTCGTCCAGAAGCAGCATGTCCGGCTTGGACAGCAACAGGCGGCACAGCGCCACGCGGCGCTTCTCGCCACCGGACAACGGACCGATCTTGGCGTCCCACGGCGGCAGGCGCAGCGCGTCAGCGGCGACTTCCAGCTGGCGCTCCAGCGCATGCGCATCGTTGGCGGCCAGCAGGTTTTCCAGCTTCTGCTGCTCCGTGGCCAGCTTGTCGAAGTCGGCACCTTCCTCGGCATACGCGGCGTAGATCTCATCGAGGCGCTTCTGCGCATCGAGGATCTCGGCCACGCCTTCCTCAACCACTTCGCGCACGGTCTTTTCGGGGTCGAGATGCGGCTCCTGCGCCAGGTAGCCGATCTTGGTACCCGGCTGCGCGCGTGCCTCGCCCTGGAAGTCCGTATCCACGCCGGCCATGATTTTCAGCACGGTGGACTTGCCCGCGCCGTTGACGCCGAGCAGGCCGATCTTGGCGCCGGGGAAAAACGACAGCGAGATATCCTTGATGATCTGGCGCTTCGGCGGGACGATCTTGCTGACCCCGTTCATGGTGTAGATGTACTGCGAGCTCATGCAACCTCCGAAGGCGTGCGCCGCGCCGCCTCGGTGAGGCCGGCACGGGAAAGGGAATTCGTCAAACCGCGCATTATAGCCGGTTGGGGTGCCATGCCGATGGCGCTGCCCGGATTGGCCCGGCGGTGGCCGCAAACGCCCGGCAGCGTTACACTTTCCGGCTAAACCAGCTCCCCACTTGTCGAGGCCAGAATGTTTCCGAAGAACTGCACGATCGCCGGTTATGACGATGAACTGGCCAAGGCCATCGCCGATGAAGGCCAGCGCCAGGAAGATCACGTCGAGCTGATCGCTTCGGAGAACTACGCCAGCCCGCGGGTGATGGAAGCGCAGGGCTCCAAGCTCACCAACAAGTACGCCGAAGGCTATCCGGGCAAGCGCTACTACGGCGGCTGCGAGTACGTCGACATCGCCGAGAAGCTGGCGATCGACCGCCTGAAGCAGCTGTTCGACTGCGACTACGCCAACGTGCAGCCGCATTCCGGGTCGCAGGCGAACCAGGCGGTGTACCTGGCACTGCTGCAGCCGGGCGACACCATTCTGGGCATGAGTCTGGCACATGGTGGCCATCTCACCCACGGCGCCAAGGTCAACATCAGCGGCAAGCTGTTCAACGCGGTGCAGTACGGCGTCGATGCCGACGGCATGATCGACTACGACGAAGTGCAGCGTCTGGCCAGCGAACACAAGCCGAAGATGCTGGTTGGCGGTTTCAGCGCCTATTCGCAGGTGGTCGACTGGGCGCGTATGCGCCAGATCGCCGATTCGGTTGGTGCACTGTTCTTTGTCGACATGGCGCACGTCGCCGGTCTGGTCGCCGCCGGCGTCTATCCGAGCCCGTTGCCGCATGCGCACGTGGTGACCTCCACCACGCACAAGACCTTGCGCGGCCCGCGCGGCGGCATCATCGTCGCCAAAGGCGCCGGTGAAGAGATCGAGAAGAAACTGCAGTCGATCGTGTTCCCCGGCATCCAGGGCGGCCCGCTGATGCACGTGATCGCGGCCAAGGCGGTCGCGTTCAAGGAAGCGCTGGAGCCGGCTTTCAAGGCCTACCAGACCCAGGTGACGAAGAATGCCAAGGCGATGGCGAAGACCTTCATCGCACGCGGTTACAAGATCGTCTCCGGGGGTACTGAAAATCACCTGATGCTGGTCGACATGATCGGCAAGGATGTCACCGGCAAGGACGCGGAAGAGGCGCTGGGCAAGGCGCATATCACCGTCAACAAGAACGCCGTGCCGAACGATCCGCGCAAGCCGTTTGTCACCTCCGGCCTGCGCGTTGGCACGCCGGCGGTTACCACTCGCGGCTATCAGGAAGCGGACTGCATCGAGCTGACGACCTGGATCTGCGACGTGCTGGATGCGCCGGGCGACGAGGCGGTGATCGCGAGGGTGCGTGATGCGGTGACGGCACAATGCAAGAAATTCCCGGTCTACGGCTGATTCGCCGAGGATGCATTGCCCCTTCTGCCAGCACGAAGACACCCGCGTGATCGACTCGCGCCTCACCGACGACGGCGCCAGCGTGCGTCGTCGTCGTGAGTGCGAGCAGTGTGGCGAGCGCTTCAACACGTTCGAGACGGCCGAGCTGAAGCTGCCGACGATCGTGAAGAGTGGCGAGCGGCGCGAGGTGTTCGACGAGCGCAAGTTGCGGGTGAGTTTCGAGCGTGCGCTGCAGAAGCGGCCGGTCGCCAGTCATGACGTGGACGCTTCCGTGCGCGCCATCATCAACGACCTGCGCCGCAGCGGTGAACGCGAAGTGCCGTCGCGCCAACTCGGCGAGCTGGTGATGCGCGAGCTGAAGAACCTCGATCAGGTCGCCTACGTGCGTTTCGCCTCGGTCTATCGCAAATTCGAGGACGTGCAGGCGTTCCGCGAGGAGATCGAGAAGCTGGAGCGCGACCTGCCGGGGCTGGAGAACCTGCAGCTTTCGCTGCTCGGCGAAGGCGACATCAAGCGCGGCAAGAAGAGCTGATCCGCGCGGCGTCACCGCGACGGGATGCTTCTGCCAGAATGTTGCGCATGTCCACGAACTTGCCCTTCTTCAGTGCGCTCGATCACGAGCACATGGCGCATGCCTTGCGTCTGGCCGAGCGTGGCTTTTATACGACCCAGCCGAATCCGCGCGTGGGTTGCGTGATCGCGCATGGGGACGAGGTGGTCGGTGCAGGTTTCCATCAGCGTGCTGGTGAGCCGCATGCCGAGGTGCATGCGTTGCGCGAAGCCGGCACACGTGCAAGCGGCGCCACGGCTTACGTCACGCTGGAACCGTGCGCGCACCACGGCCGCACACCGCCGTGCGCGGAAGCGCTGATAGCCGCCGGCGTGGCGCGTGTCGTGGTCGCGGCGGAGGATCCGTTTCCGCAAGTCGATGGTCGTGGCATGGCCAGGTTGCGCGCAGCCGGGATCGCCGTCGACGTTGGTCTGATGCGTGAGACCGCGCGCGAGGTGAACATCGGTTTCTTCAGCCGGATCGAGCGCGGCCGTCCGTTCGTGCGGGTGAAGCTGGCGATGAGTCTGGATGGCCGTACCGCACTGGCCAACGGCGAATCGAAATGGATCACCGGCGAGGCCGCGCGCGCCGACGTGCAGCACTGGCGCGCACGCAGCTCGGCGATCCTCGGTGGCAGCGGCACCGTGCTGGCGGACAATCCCAGGCTCACCGTGCGCCTGCCGCAGGATGAGGAATTCACTCCGCCGCTGCGTGTGATCCTCGATCGTCAGCTGCGCATACCGGTGGGCAGTCATGTGTTGGACGGTTCGACGCCGACGCTGGTGCTTCATGGCGCCGCGGAATCCTGTACCGACAACCGTTTCGAGCGGGTCGAGCGAATGGCGGTAGCCACACGGCACGATGCGCTCGACCTGCGCGCCGTGCTGGCCCTGCTGGCCGGGCGTGGCTGCAACGAAGTGCATGTCGAAGCCGGCCCGACCCTGTGCGGCGCGCTGTTCGCTGCCGGCCTGGCCGATGAGCTGCTGCTGTATGTCGCGCCGTTGCTGCTGGGCGACAGTGCGCGCCCGCTGCTGCACTTGCCCTCGCTCAGCGACATGGCGACGCGCTGGCAGTTGCGGGTGATCGACCAGCGCCAGCTCGGTGCGGATTGGCGGCTGCGCCTGAGGCCTGCCTGAGCCCGGCGTTGTGCGTGCTGGCGAACGCTGCATTCCTGCAATTTCGGCCAGCCGTCTCGCGGGTCGGTGCTAGACTGCCTCGGCCGGCCAAACCGGCAAACACTACATAGCGTCTTCAGGGCGGGGTGAGACTCCCCACCGGCGGTAGGTTGCATCGGTTCACGCCGTACAACGAGCCCGCGAGCGCCCCAGTCGACTCCGTAAGGAGAAACGCCGGGGGTCAGCAGATCCGGTCAGATGCCGGAGCCGACGGTTGGAAACGGGCAGCCGTTTCCTCACAGTCCGGATAAAGAGAAGACGGTCGGGTGCGTGGCCTTGCGGCCGCGTGTCGGCCTCATGCCTTGGGGCGTTTTTCGCTTGTTGTCCAATGCGGGAAACGATGCATGAAATTGATCTTGAGCATTGCGAACATCCCCCTCCTGCCGGAGGTGTGCTGATGTTTACCGGCATCATCCAGTCCGTTGGCCGCATCGCGCGGCTTGAGCCGCGTGGCGGCGACGTGCGGCTGGCCGTCGATACGGCCGATCTCGATCTCACCGATGTGCAGCTGGGCGATTCGATCAGCGTGTCCGGTGTCTGTCTTACCGCTGTGACACTCGAACCGCGCGGCTTCGGCGCCGACGTTTCCAACGAGACGCTGTCGCTGACCTCGCTGGGCAAGCTGAAGGCGGGCGATCCGGTGAACCTGGAGAAAGCGCTGCGTCTGGCCGACCGACTGGGTGGCCATCTGGTTTCCGGCCATGTCGACGGCCTTGGCAAGGTGGTGTCGATCACCCCGGATGGCCGCTCGCAGCGCTGGACGTTCGAGGTGCCAGCATCGATCTCGCGCTACATCGCGGCGAAGGGCTCGGTCTGCATCGACGGCACCAGCCTCACCGTCAACGAAGTCGCCGGCCATCGCTTCGGCGTCAACCTGATCCCGCACACGGTCGAGCACACCGCGTTCCACGCGCGGCGCGTCGGTGACGCGGTGAACATCGAGGTGGACGTGGTGGCGCGCTATATCGAACGGCTGCTGTCCAGCGGCGAGACGCCGCGACTGGACGAGGCCTTCCTCAAGCAGCATGGCTTCGCCTGATTTTTGGCTCCTCCCCCTGCGATGCAGGGAGGGGAACATCCTTACCTAAAGGAACACCCATGGCTTTCAACACCATTCCCGAAATCCTCGAAGACATCCGCGCCGGCCGCATGGTGGTGATCCTCGATGACGAGGACCGCGAGAACGAGGGCGACCTGATCATGGCCGCCGAGAAAGTGCGCGCGGAAGACATCAACTTCATGGTGCGAGAGGCGCGCGGGCTGGTCTGCGTCACGCTGACCGAGCAGCGCACGCGCCAGCTTGGTCTGCGCCCGATGGTCAGCGACAACACCTCGTCCTACCACACCAACTTCACCGTCTCGATCGAGGCGGCCGAAGGCGTCACCACCGGCATCTCGGCGCACGATCGCGCACGCACGATCCAGGTGGCGGTGAAGGCCGATGCGAAGCCGCAGGATCTGGCTCAACCCGGCCACATCTTTCCGCTGACTGCGCAGCCGGGTGGCGTGCTGACTCGCGCCGGCCATACCGAAGCCGGTTGTGATCTGGCCGCGCTCGCAGGACTGGAGCCCTCTGCGGTGCTGATCGAGGTGCTGCACGAGGACGGCTCGATGGCGCGACGTCCGGAGCTGGAAGTCTTTGCGGCCAAACATGGCCTGAAGATCGGCTCGATCGCCGATTTGATCCGCTATCGGCTGGAGACCGAGAAGACCGTGCAGCGCGTGCACGAGGAACAGGTTCAAACCGAGTTCGGCACGTTCCAGCTGGTGGCGTATCGCGACGTGATCCGGCGTGGCCTGCATTTCGCCCTGGTGCGCGGCGTGGTCGATGACGGCAAGCCGGTGCTCACCCGCGTGCATGTGCGCAACACCTTGTCCGACGTCTTGCACCTGCAGCGCGACGATCTCGGCCTCACCGTGACCTCGGCTTTGCGCCGCATCGCCGACGAGGATCGCGGCGTGCTGCTGGTGCTGTCCGGCGAAGACACCCCCGAAGCACTGCTGGCCCGGCTCAATCGCCAGCCCAGCACGCAGGCGCCGGAAGAGGCGCAGCAACAGGAGTGGCGTCAGCTCGGCCTCGGCGCCCAGATGCTGGCCGATCTCGGCGTGCACCAGCTGCGCGTGCTCGGCACCCCGCGCAAGCTGGTCGGTCTGGGCGGGTTCGGGCTGGAGGTGGTCGAGTACGTGTAGCCTCATGCCGGACAACGCGATGCCATGGCGACGCCATGCCCGGCAAACCATACTCAAGCTTTCCAGACGACGACGCGCCATGTCCGATATCAGCATCCGCCTGATCGCCCCTTCCGGTTACCCATACGACCCCGCGGCGATGACGCGCGGGGTGGCGCGATTGCGTGAGGCCGGGTGTGTCGTGGATGGCCTGGAGGTGTTGCAGCGAACCGAGCAGCGTTTCGCTGGCGCCGATGCCGAGCGTGCAGTCGACATCAATGCGCTGGCGACGATGGAGACCTTGCCGGATATCGCGCTGGTGACCCGCGGTGGCTATGGCGCTTCGCGCCTGCTGCCGCATCTGCACTACGACACCTTGCGCGAACGCTTGGCCGATGCGTCCACGCTGCTGGTGGGGCATAGCGACTTCACCGCGCTGCAGCTGGCGCTGTATGCAAAGAGTGGCTTGTGCACGTTCAGCGGACCATTGCTGGCGGATCTGGGCGCGGAGTCCTGCAGCGAGTTCACCTGGCAGCATTTCTGGGACACCTTGACCTCACCGGCGTCCGCCGCGGCATGGCCAACCGCAACAACGGACGAGATCGATGTGCAAGGCCCGCTGTGGGGCGGCAATCTCGCGGTGCTGTGCAGCCTGCTCGGCACGCCGTATTTTCCGCAGATCGAGGGCGGCATCCTGTTCGTCGAGGATGTCGGCGAGCCGCCGTTCCGCATCGAACGGTGGCTGTACCAGCTGCATCTGTCCGGCGTACTCGACCGGCAGCGTGCGCTGGTACTGGGCGACTTCAGCCATTGCCAGCCCGGTGCGCGTGACAATGGCTACGATCTGGCCGCGGCGTTTGCGCAGATTCGTGCAGTAGCCGGCATTCCGGTCGTGGCCGGGATGCCGCACGGCCACGGCACGGAGCAGCTCACCTTGCCGTTCGGCGCTCAGGCGCGGCTGCATGTGGCGGACGGTCGCGCGCAGCTGGATTTCACCGGCTATCCGCACCTCGATCGACCCGCGCCGGCCAGCGCCGTCGAAAACCCGTAAAATAGCCGACCAGCATGGGCTTGGCGCCCACAGGAACAGCAACTCATGAAGATCATCGAAGGCGATTTCGCCACGCCGAAAGGCCGCTTTGCCATCGTCGCCGGCCGTTTCAACGGCTTCGTCGTCGAGCCGCTGGTGGCTGGTGCACGTGACGTGCTGGTCCGCCACGGCGTGAAGGACGACGCGATCGAGCTGATCCGCGTGCCGGGCGCGTGGGAGATCGCGCTGGCCGCGCACAAGCTGGCGAACTCCGGCAAGTACGCGGCGGTGATCGCGCTGGGCGCGGTGATCCGCGGTTTCACGCCGCACTTCGACTACGTCGCCGGCGAGTGCGCCAAGGGCCTGGCCCAGGCCGCCTACAGCTCCGGCGTGCCGGTCGCGTTCGGCGTGCTGACCACCGACAGTATCGAGCAGGCGATCGAACGCTCGGGCACCAAGGCCGGCAACAAGGGTGCCGACGCCGCGATCGCTGCACTCGAGATGGTCAACCTCTATGGCAAGCTGGCATGAGCCAGCATCCCCAGGGCCTCGACATGCAGGCGCGTTCACGCGCCCGCCGCCGCGCGCTGCAGGCGCTGTACGCGTGGCAGATGAGCGGCAGCCACATGAATGCGGTGATCGACCAGTTCCGGCATGAGCAGGACATGGAAGTGGCCGATCTCGAGTACTTCGAGGATCTGCTGCATGGCGTGGAAACGAATGTCGATGCGCTCGACGAAGCCTTGCGTCCGCATATCGACCGCGAAGTCGCGCAGATCGATCCGATCGAACGTGCCGCGTTGCGCCTCGCCGCGTACGAGCTGAAGTTTCGCCCCGACGTGCCGTACCGCGTGGTGATCAACGAGGCGATCGAAGTCACCAAGCGCTTCGGTGCCGATCACGGCCACAGCTACGTCAACGGCGTGCTGGACAAGCTGGCCGGCGAGTTGCGCGCCATCGAAAAACGCGGCTGATGGAGCGCGCCGGGGAAGCGCGGTACGAAGGCGCGGTGCCGGTGCTGGAAACGTCCCGGCTGCGGCTGCGCGCGCACCGGATCGAGGACCATGCCGCCCGCACGGCCATGTTGTCCGATCCGGAGGTTACCCGCTATCTTGGTGGCCGCCCGCTCACCGGCGAGGAAGTGTGGCGCCGCCTGCTGCAGTTCATCGGCCTGTGGAACCTGCTGGGCTACGGCTATTGGGCGGTCGAGGAAAAAGACACGGGCCGTTACGTCGGCGACATCGGTTTTGCCGACTTCCATCGCGACATGCAGCCCTCGCTGGTGGGCATGCTCGAGTTCGGCTGGGTGCTTGCGGCCCACTCGCACGGCAAGGGTTATGCGAGCGAAGCGGTGGCCGCCGCCACGGACTGGGGCGCGCAGCATTTCGGCGCGCTGCGTGCGGTGTGCATTATCTCCCCGGAGAACCTTCCTTCGATTCGCGTGGCGGAGAAGGCCGGCTTCACGCTGTGGCAGGAAACCACCTATCACGACGCTCCCACCCTGGTCTTCAGCCGTTAGTTTCACCGGCTTGGCCTTCTGATCCGCGCAGGTCGTACGCCATGGAATTCCGACTGATCGAGCGTATCCGCGAACTCACCGCCCAGTCGCGTGACGACGTGCGCATCGGCATCGGCGATGACGCCGCGGTGCTGGCGGTGCCGGCCGGACAGGAACTGGCGGTCGCGATCGACACGCTGGTCGAGGGCGTACATTTCCCGCGTGGCACGACCGCTGCCGATATCGGCTGGAAGGCGCTGGCGGTGAACCTGTCGGATCTGGCGGCCATGGGCGCGAGCCCGGCCTGGGCGCTGCTGGCGCTGACCTTGCCCGACGCCGATGCCGCCTTCGTCGAAGGCTTTGCCGAAGGTTTTGCGAAGCTGGCGCAATCGCATCGGCTCGCGCTGGTCGGCGGTGACACCACCCGCGGGCCACTCAGCATCAGTGTGGCCGTGCACGGCTTCGTGCCACCGGGCAAGGCGCTCACTCGCGCCGGTGCGCGGGTCGGCGATGCGGTGCTGGTCACCGGCACGCTCGGTGATGCCGCTGCCGGCCTGCATGCGTTGCAGCATCCGCTGGACGATGGCGACGGTCGCAGCGGCCTGCGCGATTACCTGATCGGGCGACTCAACCGGCCGACGCCGCGTCTGTCTGCCGGTGCCGCCTTGCGCGGTCAGGCAAGTGCCTGCATCGACATTTCCGATGGCCTGCTCGCCGATCTGAACCATATCTGCGTCGCCAGCGGCGTCGGCGCCGAGATCGACGCCGCGCTGCTGCCGCGCTCGTCGGCGCTGATGGCGTTGTACGACGAGGCCAGCGCGCTGCAGTTCGCGCTGGGCGGCGGTGACGATTACGAGTTGTGCTTCAGCGTGCCCGCGCAGCGGGTGGCCGATGTGCAGGCCGACCTGTCGCGACTCGGCTGCGGCGCGACCCGGATCGGTCGCATCGTCGAAGGCGCCGGCGTGCGTGTGCGTGGCATTGATGGTGAGTGGCTGGCAACGGATCGACCGGGTTGGGAGCATTTCGCGTGAATGCGAAGAAAACACTGAGTGGCGAACAGCGCCGCGCCTTGCTGGCAACGCCGGCCGGCTGGCTGGCCTGCGGCTTAGGCTCGGGCCTGACGCCGGTTGCGCAAGGCACCTTCGGTTCGCTGGCCGCACTGCTGCCATGGCTGCTGCTGCGCGAGCTGTCGCTGCCGCTGTATCTGGCCGTATTGCTGGTCGGTTTCGGCGTGGGCGTATGGGCGTGCAACGTGGCCGGCCGCGCACTCGGCGTGGACGATCACCGCAGCCTGGTATGGGACGAATTCATCGGTCAGTGGATCGCGCTGATCCCGTTGCTGATTCCCGCTCTGCTGCCGGCCAGCGGATTCGCCTGGTGGATGCCGCTGGCCGGCTTCGTGCTGTTCCGCCTGTTCGACGTATGGAAGCCGTGGCCGATCAGCTGGCTGGACCGGCGCGTGAAAGGCGGCATGGGCGTGATGGTCGACGACGTGGTCGCTGGTGTCTTTGCCGCGATCGTATTGGCGTTGATGCTGCAGTTCCTCCACTGAATTGCCCGATCAGGATTCGAGTGAGGCCGGCTCAATCAGGGGCGGAACGGGTACGGAAGGCAGACAGCGCAGCCCCCGCAGGGTTGTTTCAACGGCCTGACCCAGCCCGGTGTGCGGCTCGTTACCGAGGAACGCGACCAGCTTGCGGTTGTCCAGCTGCAGCGGTTGCCGCCACAAATAGCGCATCTCGCGCAGTTCGCGGAACAGCGTGATAAACGGTGAGGCGAGTGTCGCCAGCCACCATGGGAAAGCGCGTAGCGGCAGTTCCGGATGGCCGACGGCGTGCCTTGCCGCGTCGGCCATGGCATTGCCATCCACCCAATGACCACCGAAGTGGAAGCGCTCGAATACGGCCAGTTCGCTCTCGCGTTCCAGCAAGCGCGCCACGGTTTCGCCGACGTCGGGCAAGTAGGCCCAGGCGTGGTGCAGATCGGGATCGCCGGGATAGCTGATCGAGCGCGCCGGCTGGCCCGGCTTCACTATTGCTGCAAACCAGTTGTTGCCGGCGTGCGGGCCGAAGAAGTCGCCACAGCGCAGGATCAGCGAGCGTAAGCCATCGGTTGCCGCCTGCTGCAGACGGCGCTCCAGCTCCACCCGGATCGCACCTTTGCGCGTCAGTGGTTGCTGCAGCGAATCTTCGTGCAGCAGGGGGAGCGCGTCCGGACCATAGTTGTAGACGGTGCCAGGCAGCACGATGCGCGCGCCGGTGGCACGTGCGGCGGCGATGGTGCTGTCGAGCATCGGCAGCACCAGCTTGTGCCAGTCGCGATAGCCCGGTGGATTGACTGCATGGACGATGACATCGACACCGCGCGCCGCGCGGACCACGTCGGCGGCGTTCATGGCATCGCCGACGAGCCACTCGATATCCGCTGCCAGTTGTGGCCTCGTGATATCGCGGACCAGCCCGCGTACCCTCCAACCACGACGCAGCAGTGCCGCTGCGATCTCACCACCGGCACCGCCGGTAGCACCGAGTACCAAAGCCTTGCGCAAAGGATTCATGACGTTCTCCTGCTGTAGGTGGACTCAGCATGGGCGCGGATGGCATGAAAGGAAATCCGCCATGGATCAACTTCTGCTATACATAAATGCATGACTATCAACGAACCCGGCTGGGAACTGTACCGGTCCTTTCTCGCGGTGATGCGCGAAGGCAGTCTGTCCGCGGCGGCACGCGCGCTGGGCATGACCCAGCCCAGTCTGGGCCGGCATATCCGGCAACTGGAGGCGGCACTTGGCGTGGCGTTGTTCACCCGGTCGCCGCAAGGGTTGACGCCGACCGATCTCGGTCACGAGCTGGTCGCGCACGCGCAGACGATGTCGGCAGCGACCGCCGCGTTGCGTCGCGCTGCCTCGGGCAGCAATCACGATGTACGCGGGGTGGTGCGAATCACCTGCAGCGAAGTGATCGGTGCCGAGGTGTTGCCGCCGATGCTGGTTGATTTTCGTCAGCAGCATCCGGGCATCGTGATCGAGCTTTCACTGTCCAACCAGACTGAGGATTTGTTGCGCAAGGATGCGGATATCGCCGTGCGCATGCTGCGGCCGGCCCAGGGAGCATTGGTGGCGCGCCGGATCGGACGGATACCGCTGGGCCTGCATGCGCATCATCGCTACCTGAAGGCGCACGGCCAGCCGCGCGCGCTGGCGGAGCTGACGCAGCACGCGATCATCGGCTTCGACAACGAGACGCCGGCTTTGCGCGCATTGCGCAGCCAGCTGCCATTCGGTCGCGAGGACTTCTCGCTGCGCAGCGACAGCGATCTGGCCCAGCTGGCGGCGATTCGCGCCGGCTACGGCATCGGCGTGTGCCAGATTGCGATCGCCCGACGGGATCGCAATCTGGTGCATGTCCTGCCCGAGGCCTTCGCGCTCGACCTGGACACCTGGCTGGTGATGCACGAGGATCTCAAGGCGAGCCGGCGCATACGGCTGCTGTTCGATCATCTGGCGGAAGCATTGATCGGTTACGCCTCCAGCACGATCCGGTAGCGCGCGTTGCCCGCTTCCAGATGCGCGAGCGCCTCGTTGACCTTGCTCATCGGAAACATCTCCACCTGCGGGCGGATGTCGTGGCGCGCGGCGAAGTCCAGCATGCGGGCGATGTCCACCGGTGAGCCGGTGGGCGAGCCGGAGACTTCCCGCTGCTGGCCGATCAGCGCGAATGCTGGCACCGGGATGGGTTCCAGCACCGCGCCGACCACGTGCATGCGACCCTTCGACGCCAGTGTCGAGAGAAGGGCGTTCCAGTCCATCGGCACGTTCACCGTGATCAGCAGCAGGTCGAGTGTGCCGGCAATCGCCTTGATCGCGTCGGAGTCACGGCTGGCCACCACGTGATGCGCACCGAAACCGCGCGCCTCGTCGGCCTTGGCGGCGGTGGAGGTGAACGCGGTGACTTCACAACCCCACGCCGCGGCGAACTTGATCGCCATGTGGCCGAGACCACCGATGCCGACCACGCCGACCCGTGCCGTCGGCTTGATGTCATAGGCCAGGAACGGCTTGAGCACGGTGATGCCGCCGCACAGCAACGGACCGGCGCTGGCCAGGTCGATGCCGTCAGGCAGTGGAATCGTCCATGCCCAATGCGCGCGCAGCTTGTCGGCGAAACCGCCATGGTGACCACCGATCGTTGCCACCGATGAGGCGCACAGGTTCTGGTCGCCGGACAGGCATTGGCGGCAATGCATGCAGCTCTCGGCGGTCCAGCCGATGCCGACGCGCTGGCCGATGCTCAGTCCCTTCGCCTGTGCACCCAGCGCGGTGACCCGACCGACCGCTTCGTGGCCGGGGATGAACGGGTAGTGCGCGTTGCCCCATTCGTTGTGGATCATCGACAGATCCGAGTGGCAGATGCCGCAATAGTCCACCGCCACTTCGACTTCCTCGGCGCCAAGTGCACCCACGTCGAATGTGGTCAATTCCAGGGGTTGGCCGGCGGCCTGGGCGGCCCAGCCTTTGATCGTGGACATGACGGACTCCGCTGCCTGGGGAGCTCCAACACTACGCCGTTCTAACCATGAAGACAGCTGCCTTCAGCGCCGGGGATTGGACGTGGCAACGTGACTGTTGTCATGCTGGCGGTCTTTCCCGTTATCGGAGCATCCGCATGCTTTACCGTCGCCTTGGCAAATCCGGCCTGCAACTGTCCGCGCTGTCGTTTGGCGCCTGGGTCACCTTCGGCCGGCAGGTGGGGCGTGCCCAGGCGCGCGAACTGCTGGCACTGGCGCACGATCGCGGGGTGAACTTCTTCGACAACGCCGAGACCTACAACAACGGTGTGGCCGAGCAGGTGATGGGCGACGTGCTGGCCGACCTGCGCTTTCCGCGCGACAGCTACTGCGTGTCCAGCAAGGTGTTCTTCGGCGCGGTCGACAAGCCGCTGCCGACCCAGCGCGGACTGTCGCGCAAGCACGTGATGGAGGCCTGCACGCAGGCATTGCAGCGGCTGCGGGTCGACTATCTGGATCTGTATTTCTGCCATCGGCCCGACCCGGATACGCCGATCGAGGAAACCGTGGCGGCGATGGATACGCTGATCCGCCAGGGCAGGGTGCTGTACTGGGGCACCAGCGAGTGGCCGGCCGAGGCGATCCACGAGGCGCACCGAATCGCGCGCGAAAACCATCTGTATGCGCCGGTGATGGAACAGCCGCAATACAACCTGCTTCACCGCGAACGGGTGGAAGTGGAGTACGCGCCGCTGTACGAGGCCTACGGCATGGGCACCACGATCTGGTCGCCGCTGGCGTCCGGCCTGTTGAGCGGCAAGTACAACGACGGCGTGCCGGCCGATTCGCGGCTGACCCAGCCCGGTTACGAGTGGCTGCGCGAGAGCGTGCTCGGCCACGGCAACGAACGCATCGACAAGGTGCGTTCGCTGCAGCCGATCGCAAACGAACTGGGCGTCAATCTGGCGCAGCTGGCGATCGCCTGGTGCCTGCTCAATCCGCACGTTTCCACCGTGATGCTGGGCGCCAGCCGACGCGAGCAACTGGAGCAGAACCTGGGCGCGCTGGAAGTTCTGCCGCGGCTGGACGCAGCGGTCGCGCAGCGCATCCGGCAGGTTATCTAGGCGGCTTGCCGGGTGGTCGGCCCGGATGCGCGGGCCGACCTTGTGGGAGATTGCTACACCGGCGTTCCGCGCAACAGGTCGTCGGCGTTCGCGCTGTGGAAGTGCCGCTTGAATGCGACTTCGCCGGAGACGGGTTCCTCCAGCTCGCGGGCATAACGATGGCCGGCGTAGACCGCGTGCGCGATCAGCCCCGGCGCTTCGGCGTCGCCGATGCAACGCAGCGATCGCACGCCGGCGTCGGACCATTCCGGTTCGCGCCGCAGCAGTTCCTGGTACAGCGCGTCGTCGGGCAGACGGGCGGTCACCGTGACTACCGCATCGCAAGCCAGCTCACGGCGCTGGTGGGTCCAGACATCCTCGACGGTCAGCGTGTTGCCGTCAAAGCCGATGATGTCATGCGACACCATCGCTTCGATGCCGAGCTTCGTCATCCGCTTGCGGATATGCCGGTAGTCGAGGGTGTGCTGGCTCCACGGCGCGATGCTGTCGTCCGGGGTGAGGTGGATCACCTCGCAGCCACGCAGACGCAGCAGCTCGGCGGCTACGCTGCCGTAGTAGAAGCCGTCGTCGTCGAACACGACCACGCGGCCACCAGACCGTTGAACGTCCGGCAGGCGGCCATCCATCAGGTCGTCGGGGGTGAACACGCGTGGGTTGTCGACGAAGCCGGGAATGGCGAAGCCGTTGCTGCGGCCGTAGCCGTCGCGGCGCCAGTGGCAGCCGGTGGCCAGCACGACGTGTTCGGCACCGAAGTCGAGCACGTCCTGCGCGGTCAACACCGAATCGAGATAGACGGCTATGTTCGTGAGCTTGTTGATCTGGCCCACGCGCCAGTCGCGCACGCGCGCCCATTCGGCCAGGCCCGGCAGGTGCGCCTCGCGGGTGACGCGGCCGCCGAGCTCCTTGCGTGCTTCGGCCAGGCTCACTTCGTAACCGCGTTGGCCGAGCGCGCGGGCAGCCTCCAGTCCGGCCGGTCCGGCACCGACCACCAGCACGCGACTGGCCGAGCGCTTCGGCGCGATGCGTTCCGGGTGCCAGTCCTTGCGCCACTCCTCGCCCATCGTCGGGTTCTGCGTGCACCGGATCGGCGAGATGGTCATGTCGCCGGAGACGCAAATGTTGCAGCCGATGCATTCGCGGATGTCGTCGACGCGGCCTTCCTCGATCTTGCGCGGCAGGAACGGGTCGGCGATCGACGGACGCGCGCAGCCGATCATGTCCAGTACGCCGCGCTTGAGCTGCGACACCATGGTGTCCGGCGAGGTGAAGCGGCCCACGCCGACCACCGGCTTGCTGGTGGTCTGCTTGACGAAGTCGATGAACAGCTCCTGCGCGCCCTCGCCGGCGAAGCGCGAGGGCACCGAATCGTTGTACCAGGCGGCCACGTTCACGTCCCACAGGTCGGGCAGTTCGGCCAGCATGCCGACGATCTCCTTCGCCTCGGCCAGTTCCACGCCGCCGGGCCCGAGCAATTCCTCGGTGGCGAAGCGCAGTGCCACCGCGCAGCTGTCGCCGACCGCGTCCTTGGTGTCCTGCAGCACCTCGCGCAGCAGTCGCACGCGGTTCTCCAGCGAGCCGCCGTACTCGTCGCTGCGCTGGTTGCGCCGGCGTTGCAGGAAGTGCATCGCCAGCGACAGGTCGTGCGCGGCGTAGACGTAGATGATGTCCATGCCCGCGCGCTTGCCGCGGATCGCCGCCTCGCGGTGCCAGCGTCGGTACTCGCGGATGTCGTGCAGGGTCATCGCGCGCGCCTGCGACGGGTAGCCGTACTTGCTCGGCTGGTGCGACGGCGCCAGCAGCACTTCGCGCGAATACAGGTTCGACGCGGTGGGACCGTTGTGCGACAGCTCCAGCGCGGCGAGCGCGCCGTGCGCGTGCACCTTGTCGCACATCAGCGCCAGCGCGGGGATGTCACGGTCGTCCCACAACCGCGCCTCGACGTAGGGCGTGAGGTCGCCGCTGGGATGGATCTCGCATTCCTCGGTGGAGACCACCGCCCAGCCGCCCTCGGCCTTGATCTCGCGCATGGCTGCATGCGCCAGCGGCATCGCGTGGCCCATGCCGTTGCAATGCGGCACCTGGAAGAAGCGATTCTTCGCGGTGACCGGGCCGATCTTGAGCGGGGTGAACAGGATGTCGTAGCGCGGATCTCTCATTCCGGCATGGCCTCGATGGGTGGCGTGTTCCTGCGGCGCAGGCGCATGAATGCATACAGCGGCAGGCCCGCCGCGATCAGACCGAGCGCGAACACGAACGGCTCGCCGCCGATGCCGACGAAGGCGAAGATCACGTAGCCGGCGGCCACGGTGGCAACCAGCAGCACGTGGCGCCCGCTGCAGCCGGCCGTACCGCGCCGCCACAACACCGCCAGCGCCAGCGCGCAGCACAGGTACAACGGCAGGTTGGCTGCGGTCACCACGCGGGTGAGGAAGGTGAATGCTGCCACCAGCGAGCGGCTGTAGCTCATCCACACCATGACCGAGGCCAACGCGGCGGTGATCACCAGCGCGATGGCCGGAGTGCCATGACGGTTGTTGCGCGCGAACAGCGGCGGCAGCACGCCGTTGTCGGCCATGGTGCGAGTCAGTTGACCGGCCAGCAGGGTCCAGCCGTTGAGCGCACCCAGTCCGCTGATCACCACGAACAAGGCCAGCCAGCGGCCGAAGCCGGCACGCCCGAAGGTGTCCATCAGCAGGGCGAACGGTGCGCTGGCGTTGGCCAGCACGTCTTGCCGGAGCAGCAGCAAGGGCACGGTGGAGACGACGATGTAGATCACCGCGACCAGTACCGTGCCGGCCATCGTGGCACGCGGGATGGTACGGCCAGGGTCGTTCACCCGCGTCGCCGGAATGCTGGCCGATTCGATGCCGAGCATCGCGAACAGTGCGATTGTGGAGGCGGCCATCACGCCGCCCAGGGTCACTGGCGTGGTCGGCGGGTGCGCCACGTAGCTGGCCGGCGAGGTCAGCAGCACCCAGCCGCCGAGCACGCCGATGGCCAGCATGGGCAGCAACTTCAGCGCACTCGTCACGATCTGCACCGACCCGCCGGCACGTACGCCGAACAGGTTGACCAGCACGAAGAGCCAGAGCAGGCCGAGCGCGAAACAGACCGGTGGAATGACGGCCAGTTCGGGCATCACGACCGTGATATAGCCGACCACGCCGGTAGCCAGCGCCGCGTTGGTCAGCCACAACGAAACCCAGTACGCCCACATCGCCATGTAGGCGGGCAGTTCGCCGAGCGTGCTGCGGATGTAACCGTAGGGTCCGTCGGCGCCGGGCAGGGCGGAGGAAAGATGCGCGAACACCCGCGCCAGGGTGAGGCAGCCGAACAGGGTGATACCCCAGCCGATCAACGCGTTGAAACCGTAGGGCGCCAACGAGGACGGCAGCACGAAGATGCCCATGCCGATGACGTTGCCCACGACCAGTGCGGTGCAGGTCCAGAAGCCGATCTTGTTGCTGTCGCGCATGCCGGCTTCCGCTTGGATGGTCAGTTGAGAATGCTCATGCGGGTTCGCCGGCGGGGCCGGCATAGGCCTCGCGCAGCAGGTTCTGGAAGTGCCAGACACCGCTCTCGCGCTTCGGGTTCAGCCGGCCGGGGACATAGAACCCGGACGCCAGTCCCTTCTGCACCGCTTCGCAGATCGCGATGTCCTCGTTCTGCACTTCGTCGCTGAAGGCCTGGTCCGCGGCGATGCGCGCCTGCGCGGCCACGTCCTGCGCATAGTAGTAATCGAACACGATGCGGCAGCGGTTCGGCCCCAGCGGCAGGATGCGGTTGGTCTGCAGACGCCCGGGCATGATGTTGAGCATCACGTTGGGGTAGATGAAGTAGTAGTACGCCTGGCCATCGCCGTAGAGCTCGCTGCTGTCGCGCAGCGGCGAGGATTGCAGCGAGTGCCACGCGGACAGCTCGGTGTCGTAGGCGCGGTAGTCGAGCACCCTGGACAGGCCCGGATGCACGTGTGGCAGGTGATAGCCTTCGAGGTAATTGTCGACGTAGACCTTCCAGTTGCAGTCGATGTCGTAGTTGTCGCTGCGCAGGTAGCGCAGCGTCGACAGGTCGATCGGCGCGATGCGCTCGGCGATGCCGGCATAGACCTCGTCGAACGGCGGCACATCCTGCTCCAGCGCCACGAACACCAGGCCCTGCCATTCGTGCACGCGCAGCGGCGGCAGATGGATGTCATCGACCCGGAAATCGCACGCATCCTGCATTTCCGGCGCGCTTCGCAGCTGGCCTTCGAGGGTATAGGTCCAACCGTGGTATTTGCAGTGCAAGGCGCGTGCACCCTTGCCGTTGCACAGCGCCAGCGGCCCGGCGCGGTGGCGACAGACGTTGGGGAAGGCGCGCAGCACGCTGTCCGGTCCGCGGACCAGCAGGATGGGCACCCCGGCGATCTGCTCGACGACATGATCGCCTGGCTCGGCCAGCTGCTCGCGGTAGGCCACCAGCTGCCAGCTGCGCGCGAACACCGCACGCTGTTCCATCGCCAGCATCGCATCGCCCGCGTAATAGCGAGCGGGCAGCGCGTGCGCGCGGTTGAGTTCCTCGACCATGATGTCGGTGTGCATGAGCAGGTTCAGTCCCCGGATGGATGGGCACGACGAGCAGATGCCTTGCGGAGCTTCCCTGTTCCGCATGTCGTCGCGTGCCCGCCGCAGTGTTGCCCGATCCAGCCTATCGCCTCCGCCGAACCGAGGGCAACCGATTCCGTTTGCCATGGGGCGGGATGCCGAGGCCTGACGTATGTTTGCCAGCACGACTATCTACCGGTCGGATTCAGTTGTAGATTGCGGCGATACCCGCAAGGAGTTGCTGCCGCCCATGCAACGCGCTGTGCACTGCCTATGTCGCCCGAGACTCGACCCGCACGGGCAGGGCGCATTGTCACTGCGAGGTCGGCGATGACGGGTATGTCAGCGACCGGTACGCTGGAGCAGGCGTTGACCCACGCGGCACGCCTGCTGGAGCGGGATCCGGCGCTGGCCGTCGAACAACTCGACGAGATTCTGCAGGTGGCCGAGGGTCATCCGGCCGCGCTGCAATTGCTGGCCGCCGCGCGCTCGTTGCAGGGAGACGCGCAGGGCGCGCTCGACATCCTCATTCCTCTGACGCAGGCCCAGCCGAACTGGGCCATGATCCATTTCGATCTGGCGCTGGCCCTTGGCCATCGCGGGCGCGGGCAGGAAGCGATCCAGGCGTTGCGCCGTGCGGTGGCGCTGAAGCCCGATCTGCCGCAAGCCTGGCGCGCGCTTGGCGATCATCTGATGGCGGCCGGTGAGCAGGATGCCGCGGATGCGGCGTACGCCAGCCATGTGCGTTACTCCACGCACGACCCGCGCCTGCTGGCTGCCGCCGTCGCCCTGGTCGAGAACCGCATCCCCGAGGCCGAGGCCTTGTTGCGCGAGCACCTGAAGCAGGCGCCGACCGACGTGGCGGCGATCCGCATGTTTGCCGAGGTCGCCGCCCGGCTGGGTCGCAACGAGGATGCACTGAACTTGCTCGAGCGCTGCCTGGAACTGGCCCCCAGTTTCCAGGCAGCGCGGCAGAACTACGCGCTGGTCCTGCATCGCAGCAACCGGCCGGAACAGGCGCTAATCCAGATCGAGCATCTGCTGGCGGCCGATCCCGGCCATCTCGGAAACCGCAATCTCAAGGCGGTAGTGCTATGCCGGATCGGCGACTACGAGCCCGCCATCCGCATCTATGCCGACTTGCTGGAACACTACCCGCGCAATGCGAAAGTGTGGGTGAGCTATGGGCATGCACTGAAAACCGCCGGGCACACCGACCGCGCCATCGCTGCCTATCGCAACAGCTTGCAGCTCGAACCGTCCTTCGGCGAAGTGTGGTGGAGCCTGGCCAATCTGAAGACCTTCCGCTTCAGCGCCGACGAACTGGCCGCGATGCGCCGACAGCTGGCGCGCGCGGATCTCGCCGAGGCGGTTCTCACTGAGGACGATCGCCTGCACCTGGAGTTTGCCGTCGGCAAGGCGCTGGAAGACGCCGGCGAATACGAGCCATCGTTCCGGCACTACGCGCAGGGCAATGCGATCCGCCGTGCACAACTGCACTACAGCGCCGACGATACCCACGCGCGGGGGCAGTACCTCCGCGAGCACTACACGCACGATTTCTTCGCCGCGCGTGTTGGCGCCGGCAGCGCGGCGCGTGACCCGATCTTCATCGTCGGACTGCCGCGGGCCGGCTCCACCCTGATCGAGCAGATCCTGTCCAGCCACAGCCAGGTCGAAGGCACGATGGAGCTGCCCGAGGTCACTTCGATCTCGCGTCTGCTGCGCATGCAGGGCGACGCCGACGGCGTGATGCCCTACCACGGCGCACTGGCGGCACTCGATGCCGATGCCCTGCGCGCGCTCGGCGAGCGCTACCTCGCGCACACCAGGATCCAGCGCAAGACGTCGGCGCCGCTGTTCATCGACAAGATGCCGAACAACTTCATGCATATCGGCCTGATCCACCTGATGCTGCCGAATGCAAAGATCATCGATGCGCGCCGGCACCCGCTGGCCTGCTGCTTCTCGGCTTTCAAGCAGCACTTCGCGCGTGGGCAGAACTTCAGTTACGGTCTTGAGGATGTAGGCCGTTACTACCGCGACTACGTCGCGTTGATGGCGCATTTCGATGCCGTGCTGCCCGGGCGCATTCATCGCGTCGTGTATGAGCGCATGGTGGACGACACCGAGGGGGAAGTGCGTCGTCTGCTCGAGTATTGTGGCCTGCCGTTCGAGGAGTCGTGCCTGCGGTTCTTCCAGAATCCGCGCCCGGTACGCACGGCCAGTTCGGAACAGGTGCGTCAGCCGATCTACCGCGAGGGAGTGGATCACTGGCGTCACTACGCACCGTGGTTGGGGCCTCTGGCATCGGCACTGGGACCGGTGCTGGAGAAATATCCGGATGTGCCGGCATTGGAGTAATGGCTGAATCCGATGGACTGTCGTGGACTTGCGAGGGGAGAGCTTATGCACACGAGTAGATTCAAACAGATCACGGGGGCGCAACGGGTCAGGTTGGCCAGGTTGCCGCTTGCGGCGGCGATCTGTCTGGCCATGGCCGCGCCGGCCTTGGCGCAGGACGCGGGGCAGGCGGGGGCCTCGACCGCGACACCGACAACAAAAGCGAAGACCACGACGCTGAGCGTGGTGAACGTGACCGCGCAGAAACGTACCGAGAATCTGCAGAAGGTACCGATCAGCATCAACGTGCTGGAGACGGACCAGCTCGAGGCGCTGCACGTGCAGAATTTCAACGACTATGTGAAGTATCTGCCCAGCGTCACCTTCCAGCAGGGCGGCGGCGGCATCGCCACCGGCCCCGGCTTCGCCACCATCTACATGCGAGGTGTGGCCAGCGGCGGCAACACCAACCATTCCGGATCACAGCCAAGCGTCGGCGTATACCTCGACGACCAGCCGGTCACCACGATCCAGGGCCCGCTCGACATCCACATGTACGACATCGCCCGCATCGAGGTGCTGGCCGGACCGCAGGGCACGCTGTATGGCGCGAGCGCCGAAGCAGGTGCCCTGCGCATCATCACCAACAAGCCCGATGCCAGCGGCTTTGCGGCGAATTACGCGCTCGGCGTCGACAAGGTGGCGCACGGCGGCATCGGCTATACCGCCGAAGGCATGCTCAATATCCCGATCAGCAAGAGTGCGGCGGTACGCATCGTCGGCTGGCGCGAGCACGATGCGGGCTACATCGACAACAAGGCAGGCTCGCGCACGTTCCCGGTCTCCGGCATCACCGTCAGCAATGCGGACAATTGCACGCCAGGCGCGACGCTGGAGTGCTTCGGACACGCGAGGAAACACTACAACGACGCCAATACCAACGGTGCCCGCGCCGCGCTGAAAGTCGATCTCAACGACAGCTGGTCGATCAGCCCGACCTTGATGGGGCAACAGACGATCTCGCACGGCACTTTCGCCAGCGATCCGTCCGTCGGCGATCTGGCGGTGACCCACTTCTACCCTGAGCGCGTCGATGACCGCTGGTGGCAGGGCGCGTTGACCGTGCAGGGCAAGATCGGCAACTTCGATCTGACCTACGCCTATGCGCATCTCAAGCGCAACCAGGAAGAGTCCACCGACTACAACGACTACTCGTTCTGGTACGACACGCTGCTCTCGTACGGCGCGTATATCAACGACAACAGCGGCGCCCTGATCAATCCGTCCGAGTTCATCACCGACCGCGATCACTACACCAACAGCAGCCACGAACTGCGCATCGCGTCACCGAGCGACGATCGCCTGCGGCTGGTTGCTGGCGCGTTCTGGCAGAAGCAGAAGCACGACATCATGCAGGACTACCAGATCAACAACCTGGCTTCCTCGTTGTCGGTCCCCGGCTGGCCAAACACGATCTGGCTGACCCGGCAGATGCGCTACGATCATGACAAGTCGGTGTTCGGCGAATTGTCCTATGACATCATTCCCGACGTGCTCACCGGCACGGTTGGCGAGCGCTATTTCAGTACCAGCAACCAGCTGTACGGCTATTACGGCTTCAGCAAGGGCTTTTCGCCCAATTCAAGTTATGGCGAGGCGGGCTGCGTTTCGCCTGAGCAATTCGGCGGTGCTCCGTGCACGGACTTCAACAAGCGCGTGAAGGAAACCGGTTCGCTCAGCAAGGTCAATCTGACCTGGAACATCACGCCCACCAAGATGATCTACGCCACCCGCTCCGAGGGGTTTCGTCCTGGTGGCATCAACCGCGCTGGCCAGATACCGCCCTATCAGGCGGATTTTCTGACCAACCTCGAGCTGGGCTGGAAAACTTCCTGGTTCGACAATCGGCTGTCGTTCAATGGTGCCGTGTTCCGCGAGACCTGGAATCACTTCCAGTTCAACATCCTGGGCCCCAATGGCCTGACCATCATCCAGAACGCCAATTCGGCCCGCATCAACGGATTCGAGTCGCAGCTGAACTGGCAGGCAACCTATAACCTGAATCTCAGTGCGGGCGTCGCGTTCTACGATGCCAAGCTGACCGCGAACTACTGCGGATTCGTCGATGCTGCCGGCAACCCGGTCACGTATTGCCCTGCCGGCACGGTCAACCCGCAGACAGGCGACGTCGTCACCGGGCCGCAGGCCCCGAAGGGTACCCAGATGCCGATCACGCCTCGCTTCAAGGGCAACCTGATCGCGCGTTACACCTTCAGCCTGGGTGGCAACGATGCCTTCGTCCAGGCTGCGCTCGTGCATGTGGGAGCACGCACGACCGACCTGCGGCTGGTCGAGCGCAACCTGCTCGGCAATCTCCCTGCCTACAATTCCGCCGATCTCTCTGCGGGTATCCAGAAGAACAGCTGGTCGGTGAACATCTACATCGACAACGTGTTCGACAAGCGGGCGGCGCTGTACAAGTTCACCGAGTGCGGCGTGACGATTTGCGGTGCGCACAATGTTGTTCCGCAGTATCCGAATGGGCAGGTCTATACCGGCTTCAGCCAGCCGCGCACGTTCGGTATCCGCTTCAAGCAGGACTTCTAGGCGGGAGATGCCTGACTGTCTGGAATGAAAGGCCCCGGTGCGAACCGGGGCCTTTCGTTTTCCGGGATAGCGACAGCGGCTGAGTGCAGCATGCTCGTCCGGCTGTCCGTGGATTGTCCGCGGACACCCGATTCTCTCACCTGGTGAATTTCAAGTTATTGAAATAGCAGGAATCATCGGATCATTTCGGGGTGGCACGCGGATTGCAAAGATCGTCGTGCAACCGCGCTGTCCGCGGTCAGGAACGACATGATGATTCGCGACACTTCCGCGCAAGACCGCATGGTCGAAGTCAAACCCAACCGCAAGCGCCAGCTGATCCTGATCGGCGGCGGTGTACTCGTGCTCGGCCTGCTGGTGTGGCTGGCGCCGGGCATCGGTCGGCTGTTCTCTGCATCCGCATCGGTCAGCAGTTCACGGCTGGCCTTTGCCACCGTCGAGCGCGGCCAGTTCGTGCGCGACATCGCCGCCGAGGGCAAGGTGGTCGCTGCCGTCAGCCCGACGATGTATGCCACCTACGGTGGCGCGGTGACGCTGCAGGTGCATGCGGGCGACACGGTGAAGAAGGGCCAGGTGCTGGCGATCGTCGACAGCCCGGAGCTGCGCAACAAGCTGGCGCAGGAGCAGTCCAAGGGTGATGCGATGCAGGTCGACTATCTGCAGGCGCAGGTGGATGCACGCAGCAAGCGCAGCGAACTGCAGAAAGCTCTGGACAACGCGCAGATCGACGAGAAGAGCGCCGAGACCAACCTCGATCGCGAACAGAAGGCCAGCGCCGCTGGCGCCGCTACCGGGGTGGAAGTGGATCAGGCCAAGGACGTGCTGGAGAAGGCGCGCATCACGCTGGCGCACGCCAAAGCCGACCTCGGCATCAGCGGCGACAGTCTGAAATTCAACATCCAGGCCAAGAAGCTCGCCCACGAGAATCAGATGCTGGTGGTGCAGGACCTGCAGCGCCAGGTCGACGACCTCAACGTGAAATCGCCGGTGGATGGCCAGGTCGGCCAGCTGTTCATCGCCGAGCGCGCCACCGTGGCGAAGGACGCGCAGTTGCTCAGCGTGATCGACCTGTCCGCGCTGCAGGTGGAGATGCAGGTGCCGGAAAGTTTCGCGCGTGATCTGGGCATCGGCATGTCCGGCGAGATCAGCGGCAACGGACATGTCTGGAAGGGCCTGGTCAGTGCGATCTCGCCGGAAGTGGTGAATGGCCAGGTGTCCGCACGTCTTCGCTTCGACGGCGAGACGCCGAAGCAGCTGCGGCAGAACCAGCGCCTGTCGGTACGCGTGCTGCTCGACAAGCGCGACAACGTGCTGACCGTGCAGCGCGGCTCGTTCGTCGACGAATCCGGCGGCAGCTATGCCTACGTAGTGCGCGACGGCATCGCCACCAAGACCCCGATCCGCGCCGGTGCCTCGAGCATCGACAAGGTGGAGATCCTCGATGGCCTGAAGGAAGGCGACCGCATCGTGATCTCCGGTACCGACAGCTTCAAGGGCGCGGCGACCGTCGCGATCAGCAACTGACCATATCTACTCCCTCCCCTGCGAGCAGGGGAGGGCCGGGGAGGGGTAAGGCTCTTGCTCTGAGAGTCAGAAGCCTTCCCCCCTCCCAGCCTCCCCCTGCATGCAGGGGGAGGAGCCAAAGTACCAAGACGACGACCACCACCGAGGAACAACCATGCTGAAGATGACCCACCTGTCCAAGGTCTACCGCACCGAAGTGGTGGAGACCTATGCGTTGCGCGATTTCAACATCGACGTGAAAGAAGGCGAGTTCGTCGCCGTCACCGGTCCATCCGGTTCCGGCAAGACCACCTTCCTGACCATCGCCGGTTTGCTGGAAACCTTCAGCGGTGGCGAGTACCACCTCGACGGCATCGAGGTGAGCAACCTCAACGACAACGCACGCTCGAAGATCCGCAACGAGAAGATCGGCTTCATCTTCCAGGCATTCAACCTGATCCCCGACCTCAACGTGTTCGACAACATCGAAGTGCCGTTGCGTTACCGCGGCATGAAGGCGGCCGAGCGCAAGCAGCGCATCATGGATTCGCTCGAGCGCGTCGGTCTGGCCTCGCGTGCCAAGCACTACCCGGCCGAACTCTCCGGCGGTCAGCAGCAGCGCGTGGCGATCGCGCGTGCACTGGCCGGCTCACCACGCCTGCTGCTGGCGGATGAACCGACCGGCAACCTGGACACGCAGATGGCGCGCAGCGTGCTCGAACTGCTCGAGGACATCCATCGCGAAGGCGCCACCATCGTGATGGTCACGCATGATCCGGAGCTGGCTGCACGCGCGCAGCGCAACGTGCACATCATCGATGGCCAGGTGGTGGATCTGTCCGAGGATCCGCGCTTCCATGCCGCCGAGCATGCACGCAACGAAGCGCACTCGGGTTGATGCCTCCATGCGCGTGAAACTGCTGCCGCTGATGCTCTGCCTGGGGCTGGTGTCGATGCCGGGCCACGGCGAGGACCTGATGGATGCCTATCATCAGGCGCTCGCCAACGACCCGGTGTTGAGCACGGCCGATGCCGCACGCCTGGTGGTGGCCGAGAATGTGCCGCAAGCACGCTCGGCCCTGCTGCCGCAGCTGTCGGTCGGGCTGGGTCTGGAACAGATCCATGGAGGCAATGGCTCCGTCACCAACTCGAACGGCAATATCGTCAACACGGGTTCGGGTGGCCATACGCGTGAACGCGATCTCAGCGGCACGCTCAGCCAGCCGATCATCAACCTGTCGGCCATCGCCAGCCTCAAGGCCGCGCAGGCCACCCGGGATTCGGGCGACCAGACCTATCAGGCGGCATTGCAGAACCTCTATGTGCGCGTATCGGCCGCCTACTTCAATGTGCTGATCGCGCAGGACAACCTCGACGTCTACAACGCCTACGAGGATGCCTACAAGCAGGAGTTCGAGCAGTCCAGCACGCGCTTCAAAAACGGTCTGGCCACCGCGTCCGACATGACCCAGTCGCAGGCCTACTACCTGTACATCAAGTCGCAGCGAATCACCGCCCAGGACAACCTGAAAGATGCCCGGCACGCGCTGGAACAGATCACCGGCCAGCCGACCGGCACGCTGAAGAAACTGCGCGAGGACCTGCCGATGCAGGCGCCCGTGCCGGCCGATGCGAAGGCGTGGGTTGACGCGGCGATGCAGAGCAATCCGGTCATCCTGGCCGGACGCTATGCAGTGAAGGCCGACGAGCACCGCATTTCCGCCGCGCGTGCCGGGCACCTGCCCACGCTCAACGCCAGCGTGCAGTACGGCAAATTCGGCAGCTGGTCCAGTGCGGTACCGGGTGCCGCCGCCTATGGTCCAGGCGTCACCACGATCGGGTTGACCTTGAGCGTGCCGATCTTCAGCGGTGGCATGACCCAGTCGCAGGTGCGCCAGGCGATTGCCCAGCGCGACGAGGACGAGGGCCTGCTGGAGACCCAGCGTCGCCAGGCCGCGCGCGATGCCAACAACTACTACAACCTGGTGGTCGACGGCATCGATCAGGTGGACACCACACGGACCTCGGTGGATGCGGCGCGCAAGTCGCTGACCTCGATGCGCGCCGGCTACGCGATCGGCACGCAGAGCCTCACCAACGTGGTGTTCGCGATCCAGACGCTGGCCAACGTGCAGAGCGAATACACCGTGGTGCGCCACCAGTTCATCCTCAACAAGCTGCTGCTCAAGCGGGCCGCAGGCTCGGTGGATGTGCACGACCTGGAGGACATCAACAAGCTGCTCGAGTGAGCGGCGCCGAAGTATCCGGCGCGCGGCGTCGGCGAGAAGAAGCTATTTCCGTGGAGATGTGGATGATGTTCGCCTATTACTTTCAACTCGGTCTTCGCAGCCTGCGCCGCAATCCGGCGCTGACGGCGTTGATGGTGATGGCGATCGGTTTTGGCGTGGCGGCGTCGATGATCACGTATTCCGTGTTCCGTGCGGTATCGGGCAATCCGATCCCGGACAAGTCGGCGCAACTGTTCACGCCGCAGGTCGACAGCTGGGGGCCACAGCAGAACGAGAAGGGTGATCCGCCGGACGCGCTGGACTACACGGACGCGATGGCGCTGATCCGGACACACGAGGCGAAGCGTCAGACGCTGCTGTACCCCGTGCAGATGTCGGTGATGCCCGGCGGCAGCCGCGATCTTCCGATGGCCGCCAAAGGTTACGCCGTCGGCAGTGACTTCTTCCCGATGTTCGAGGTGCCGTTCCTCTACGGCACCGGCTGGAGCGCGCAGGAGGACGAGTCGCGTGGCTCGGACGTGGTCATCAGCGATCAGCTCAATCAGCGGCTGTTCGCTGGCGCCGACAGTGTGGGTCGCACGGTCACGCTCAACGGACACGACTATCGCGTGGTGGGCGTGACCAGCCATTGGGATCCCCGGCCGCGTTTCTTCGACCTGTTCAGCACCGACGGCTTCGACGACGCCTCGGACTTCTACATGCCGTTCACCCGCGCGCTCGATTTGCAGATGCGCACGGGTGGCCGCAACAGCTGCCGCGGCAAGCTCACCTTCACCACCTGGGATGGCTGGCTGCAGAGCAATTGTGTGTGGATCACGCCGTGGGTGGAGCTGGACAGCGCTGACGAGGTTGCGCGCTATCGCAGCTTCCTCGACAGCTACGCCGCTGATCAGCAGCGCGCCGGTCGCTTCAACTGGGCACCCAATGTGCGCCTGCGCGACGTGGTGCAGATGCTCGATCACGAGCATGTGGTGCCACCGGAGAGCCGCATCTCGCTGATCGTGGCGCTGGCCTTCTTCGTGATCTGCCTGGTCAACACCATCGGTCTGCTGCTGGCGAAATTCCTGCGCCGCGCCGGCGAGATCGGCGTGCGTCGCGCGCTGGGCGCCACGAGGCGGGAGATCTATGCGCAGTACCTGATCGAGGCGGGCACCGTGGGACTGGCCGGTGGCGTGCTGGGCCTGTTGCTCACCGCGGTGGGCGTGTCGGGCGTGGGCATCCTGTTCCAGCCCCAGATTGCCCGCTTGGCGCATCTCGATCTTTCGCTGATCGGGCTGACCATGCTGGTGGCGATCGTCGCGACCATGCTCGCGGCGTTCTATCCCGCCTGGCGTGCTGCGAACGTGCAGCCGGCATGGCAGTTGAAGTCGAACTAGGGGGTGCGCCGATGAGCCCACAGATCAAACCTATCCTCATCGCGCTGCGCCGGCACAAGGCGGGCACCGTGCTGATCGCGTTGCAGATCGCGCTGACCCTGGCGATCGTGTGCAACGCGCTGTTCATCATCCACCAGCGGCTGGCCAACATGGCCGATCTCAGCGGCGTGGACGAGGCCAACGTGTTCGTGATCAAGAACCAGTGGGCTGTCGACGCGTCGACGCAGCAGGTCGACGCGCAGGTGCGGGCCGACCTGCTTGCGTTGCGGCAACTGCCCGGCGTGCGCGACGCTGCTCCCGCCAGCGGCTATCCGCTGCAAGGCGGTGGCTGGGACAACTTCGTCACGATGACGCCTGATCAGGTCGAGCCGACCACCGACTCCGCGGTGTACACCGGCGACGAACATCTGCTCGACACGTTGGGCGTGCACCTGATCGCGGGGCGCAACTTCCATCCCGACGAAGTCGTCGAGCTGGGTACCCAGCAGGCGATCATTCCGCCGGTAGCCATCGTGAGCAAGACGCTCGCCGACCGGCTGTTCCCCGATGGTTCGGCGCTGGGCAAGAGCTTCTATGCGATGGGTGCAACGCCCAGCACGATCATCGGCATCGTCGACCCCTTGCACCGGCAAGGTACGAGTCAGTGGAACCAGCCCTATGCCGGGCAGTCGCTGATCTGGCCGCTGCGAGCGGACGACGCGCGTGGGATCTTCTACATCGTGCGCGCCAGGCCCGGCCAGCTCGCCGCCGCGATGCGCGAGGCGCCGAAGGCGCTGTACGCGCAGAGCCGCATGCGCATGATCGACCCCAAGGACGGCATCCAGGATTACGCCGAGATTCGTCACAAGGCGTATGACAGCGACCGCGGCATGGCGATCCTCATGGGCATCATCAGTGCGGTGCTGCTGGCGATCACCGCTGCCGGTATCGTCGGTCTGACCAGTTTCTGGGTCGGCCAGCGGCGCAAGCAGATCGGTGTGCGCCGTGCGCTGGGTGCTACCCGCGGCGACATCCTCAATTACTTCCTCACCGAAAACCTTCTGATCGGCATCGGCGCCGTGCTGGTGGGTGCGGTGCTGGCGGTCGGCATCAACTTGTGGATGGTGACCCAGTTCGAAATGGCGCGGCTGTCGCTGGTCTATGTGGCGGTCGGTGTGATCGCGTTGCTGCTGCTCGGTCAGGGTGCGGTGTTGGCGCCGGCGCTGCGTGCCTCGCAGGTGTCACCGGTGGAGGCGACGCGCTCGGTGTGACTTTTTTCTACCTCTTCTGCTCGTCCCGGGGGGATTCCCTTCGGTCACAGGGGAGGGCTGGGGAGGGGTGCTTTTGGCTTCCGGCGAAAGAGCACCCCCTCCCAACCTTCCCCTGCTTCGCAGGGGGAGGGGACAACCCTCATGGGAGTACTTGGAATGTTCAACTATTACCTCGAATTGGCGTTGCGCAGCCTCAAGCGCAGTCCCGGCCTCACCGCGTTGATGGTGCTCGCCATCGGCTTCGGCGTGGCTGCGTCGATGACCACCTGGTCGGTATTCCGCGCGGTGTCGGGCGATCCGATTCCGTGGAAATCGTCGAAGCTGTTCGTGCCGCAGATCGACATGTGGGGGCCGAAGGGGCGTGGTCCCAACAAAACCGACAACGAGCCGCCGGATGCGCTGGATTACACCGATGCGATGGCGTTGATGCGTGCGCATCGCGGCAAGCTGCAGTCGGCGATGTACCAGATCTCGCCGTCGGTGGTGCCGGCCGATGCCGGCAAGCATCCGATCAATGTCAGCGGGCATGCGGTCTACAGCGAATTCTTCCCGATGCTCGACGTGCCGTTTCTCTACGGCAACGGCTGGAGCGCGGACGACGATACCCAGCGCGCCGCCGTCGCCGTGATCAGCGGCAAGCTCAACGACAAGCTGTTCGGGGGCGCCAACAGCGTGGGACGCACGGTCAGCATCGAAGGCAAGGACTATCGGGTGGTCGGCGTGCTGGGCAACTGGAACCCGCAGCCGCGCTTCTACGATGTGGTCAACACCGGCGGCTTCTCCACCGGCGTCGAAGACGTGTTCATACCGTTCGAGCGTGCCATCGCGATGGGCATTCCCAACGACGGCAATACCAATTGCAGCGAAACTCCCGCCGAGTCCGGCTTCGTCGGCCTGCAGCGATCCAGCTGCATCTGGATTGCCTACATGGTGCAACTGGATGATGCCGCCGCCGTCAGCGCCTATCGCTCGTGGCTGGATGGCTATGCGAAGGAGCAGCAGACGGCTGGCCGCTTCAGCTGGGCACCGAACAACCGGTTGCGCGACGTGCCGGCCTTCCTCGACCACGAGCAGGTGGTGCCGAGCGACACCAAGGTGTCGCTGCTGGTGGCACTGGGCCTGCTGATCGTCTGCCTGGTCAACACGGCCGGACTGTTGCTGGCGAAGTTCCTGCGCCGCAGCAGCGAGATCGGCGTGCGCCGCGCGCTGGGTGCGCCACGCATGGCGATCTATGCGCAGTTCCTCACCGAGGCCGGCATGATCGGATTGGCCGGTGGTGTGCTGGGTCTGCTGCTGACCGGCGTCGGCGTGGCCAGCGTGAGTTGGGTCCTGCCCAAGGACATCGCCGCGCTGGCCCGACTGGACTTCTCCCTGCTCGCGCTCACCCTGCTTGTCGCCGTCGTGGCGACCACGCTGGCCGGGCTGTATCCCACCTTCCGTGCTTCACGCGTGCAACCCGCGTGGCAGCTCAAGTCCAACTGAGGATCACGACATGACCTTGCATCCCATGATCGCGGCCCTGCGCCGACACAAGGCGGGCGTGGTGTTGATCGCACTGCAGATCGCGCTGACCCTGGCGATTGTCTGCAACGCGGTGTTCATCATCGGCCAGCGCGTCGAGCGGGTGAACCGCCCGACCGGCCTGGACGAAAGCAACCTGTTCCTGGTCAGCCAGCAATGGGTGGGCGCGCCCAGCGGCGACGACCCGGCCAGCGTGGAGAAACTCGACAGCCTGCAGCAGGCCGACCTCGCCGCACTACGCAGCCTGCCAGACGTGGCCTCGGTAACGCCGATCAATTCGCTGCCCCTGCTCAATTCGTCATGGAACGGCGCGGTCGACCTCAAGCCGGGAACCACGGGCCAGGGCAGCTTCAATGGCACGCGAACGACCTATTACTTCAGTGACGAGCAGGCACTCTCCACCCTTGGCCTGCACCTGGTGGCCGGTCGCAACTTCACCGTGGCCGATGTGCAGCACCGTGGTTTTCGCGATCAGGGCGAGCCATCGCTGGTGATCCTGACCAAGGCGCTCGGCGACAAGCTGTTCCCGAAAGGAGATGCGCTGGGCAAGGTGATCTTTCTCAATGGCGCGACCACGCCCACCACGATCATCGGCATGGTGGAGCGGATGCAGGTGCCGGGCACTGGCAGCTGGACCAACAGCTTCGTGTGGAACGCGACGCTGGTGCCGACCCGGCTGGATGCCAATTTCGCGCGTTACGCCATCCGCGCCAAACCGGGCCGGCTCGACGCAGCGATGCATGCGGTGACGCCGACGCTGTATGCGGCGAACCCGCTGCGCGTGCTCGACGACGACAGCGTCAAGTCGTTCGCCCAGATTCGCGCGGAGGCCTATCGCGCCGACGTCGGCATGGCGATCCTGATGGGTGTGGTGTGCCTGATCCTGCTGGCGGTTACCGCCGCCGGCATCGTCGGTCTCACCAGCTTCTGGGTCGGCCAGCGCCATCGGCAGATCGGCGTGCGGCGTGCGCTGGGCGCGCGCAAGATCGACATCCTGCATTACTTCCAGATCGAGAATCTGGTGATCGCCAGCGTCGGCGCGGTGATCGGGCTGATGCTGGCGATCGGCCTCAACGTGCTGCTGATGCAGAGTTTCGAGATGGAACGCCTGCCGGTGGCCTATGTGCTGGCCGGCATCGTCATGGTGCTGGCACTGGGGCAGGGTGCAGTGTTCGTGCCGGCGCGACGCGCGTCCAACGTGCCACCGGTGGTGGCAACGCGCGCGGCTTGAGGTTCTTTTGACTCCTCTCCCTGCAAGGCAGGGGGAGGAGATATCCGACGGGGAATGGAATGTTCAGCTACTACCTTGACCTGGCACTGCGCAGCCTGCGTCGCAACAAGGCGCTCACCGCGCTGATGGTGGTGGCTATCGCGCTGGGTATCGGCGCGAGCATGACGATGCTCACCGTGCTGCATGTGCTGTCGGGCGATCCGCTGCCGGGCAAGAGCCAGACACTGTTCTATCCGCAGCTCGATCCACGCGACAAGGCCGACTATGAGGCCGGCGCGGAACCGCCGCGGCAGGTCACCTGGATCGATGGCATGAATCTCCTGCGCGCCAGGCGCGCGGATCGGCAGGCATTGATGACCGGCGGCGCGGTGCCAATCCAGCCGGCGCAGTCGAGCGTGGATCCCTTCTTCAGCGATGCCCGCTACACCACCGCGGATTTCTTCCCGATGTTCGACACGCCATTCCGCTATGGCCGCGGCTGGAGCGAGGCAGACGATGACGCCCGGTCGCGCGTGGTCGTGATCACCAGCGAACTCAACGACAAGCTGTTCGGTGGGCGGGACAGCACCGGCCAGATACTGCGGATGAAGGACACCGCATTCCGCATCATCGGCGTGCTGGGTGACTGGCGGCCCAATCCGCATTTCTACGATCTGAACATGGGTGATTATTCGGGGCTCGAAAGTGTGTTCCTGCCGCTGTCGGCATCGCGCGACCTGCACCTGCCGCTCAACGGTTCCAGGAGTTGCTGGGGCGATGGCGGCTCGGACGAGGCACATTTCGAGACGGCGTCCTGTGTCTGGCTGCAGTTCTGGGTGCAGATCAACGAGCCGGCGAAGGTCGCCGATTACCGCAACTTCCTTGTCCGTTATTCGCAGGAGCAGCAAGCTCTGGGCCGCTTTCAGCGTTCACCCAATGTGCGCCTGTCGGGTCTCATGCAGTGGCTTGATGTGAACAAGGTCGTGCCCAGCGACGTGCGCCTGCAGACATGGCTGGCGCTGGGTTTCCTGCTGGTGTGTCTGGTCAACACGGTGGGCCTGATGCTGGCGAAGTTCCTGCGCCGGTCGGGCGAGCTGGGCGTGAGGAGGGCGTTGGGCGCCTCCAGGCAGGCGGTATTCGGCCAGTTGCTGGTGGAGTCGGCAGTGATCGGCCTGGCCGGTGGCGTCTTCGGCCTGCTGCTGGCGTTCGTCGGCCTTTGGCTGGTGCGGCGCCAGCCGTCCGACTATGCCGCGCTGGCGCACATGGACCTGACCATGCTGGGGGCGACCTTCGCGGCGGCGATCGCGGCAAGCCTGTGCGCCGGCCTGCTGCCCGCCTGGCGTGCCTGCCAGATCACGCCAGCCTTGCAACTGAAGAGCCAGTGAGGCCTGCCATGGACATCCTGCCGATTCTCTCCACGTTGCGCCGTCACAAGGTCACCGCCTTCCTGGTCATCCTGGAAATCGCGCTGACCTGCGCGATCGTCTGCAACGCGGTCTTCCTGATCATCCAGCGCGTCGATCGCATCCACATGCCCAGTGGCGTGGCCGAGCACGAACTGGTCCAGATCCAGCTGGCCGACACCGGCGCGAAAGCCGACGAGTACGCGCGCGCGCAGGAGGATCTGGCCGCGCTGCGACAGATCCCCGGGGTGACCCAGGTCGCTTCGGTCCGCCAGGTGCCGTTTGGCATGTCGTCCAACAACGCCGGCATCAGGCTCGATCCGGACCAGAACAAGCCCACGCTCGACGCCGCCACCTACTTCGGCGAAAACGTGATCGATGCATTCGGTACGCGGCTGGTCGCAGGACGCAACCTGCGGCCGGATGACTACCGCAGGCTGGACATGGTGGCGGAGGGTGTCCGCACCAAGAATCTCAAGCTGTTTCCCAACACGGTGGTCATCACCCGGGCGGTGGGCGAACGCCTGTGGCCTGGCCAGGATCCGCTGGGCCGGACGCTCTACCTCGGCAAGGCGCCGTTGCAGGTGGTCGGCGTGCTTGCCGAACTGGTCCGCCCGCAGATCGAGGATGATTCAGCCGCGCTTTTCAGCCTGGTCATTCCGATCCAGCTGGGGGGAGGGCAATACGTCATCCGCAGCGCGCCCGGCGATCGCGAGCGCGTCCTGAAGGCGGCGCTTGAGAAGCTCAGGCAGAATGATCCACACCGGATCGTGGTGCAGAAGCGGACGGTGGATGAGCTGCGTGAGAGTTTCTTCCAGAACGACCGCGCGATGGCCGGCCTGCTGATCGGTGTCTGCGTGGCGCTGCTGGTAGTGACCGCGCTCGGCATCGTCGGCCTGGGCAGCTTCTGGGTCGCGCAACGGCGACGGATGATCGGTGTGCGGCGCGCACTGGGTGCGACCCGACACGACATCCTTCACTATTTCCAGACCGAGAACTTCCTGCTCGCCACGATCGGCATCGCGTTCGGCATGGTGCTGGCCTACGGCATCAACCTGTTCCTGATGCTGCACTACGAATTGCCCAGACTCCCCGCCGTCTATTTCCCGATCGGCGCAGTCGTGCTGTGGCTGATCGGGCAGATCGCGGTGCTGGGGCCAGCAATGCGCGCGGCGGCGGTGCCGCCGGTAGTCGCCACGAGGAGCGTGTGATGCCGCCGGCAAGGGACGCTTGAGCATGCTTGCCTATTACCTCGGCCTCGCACTGCACAGCCTGAAGCAGAACCGGGTGCTTACCGCCTTGATGGTGCTGGCGATGGGGCTGGGTATCGGCGCCAGCATGACGACGCTGACCGTGTTCCATCTACTGTCGGGCGATCCGTTGCCGGGTCGCAGCGGGCAGCTGTTCTACCCGCAGCTCGATCCGACGCCGACGGCGGCTGCCGTCTTGCCCGGGAACATGAACTACATCGATGCGGTGAACCTGTGGCAGGCGAAACGCGCCGACCGGCAGGCGATCATGGTCGGCGGCAACATCAAGACGAAGGCGGCGCAAACCGGCGCTAGGCCGATGAGCTTGCACACGCTGGCGACCACGGCGGATTTCTTCCCGATGTTCGGCGTCCGCTTCACCCAGGGCAATGCGTGGACGCCGGCCGACGATCTGGCCAAGGCCAGGGTCGCGGTGATTTCACGCAGCGCCAGCAACCGGCTCTTTCACGGTGAAAGCGGCCTTGGTCAGAACATCCGGCTGGGACAGTGGGATTTCCGCGTGGTCGGCGTGATCGACGACTGGCGGCCGACTCCGCATTTCTACGAACTCGATCGCGAGAGTTATGGCGGCGGCGATGAGGTGTTCATCCCGTTCCTCACCTCGCGCGACCTGGCCAAGCTCGGCGTCACCGGCTACAGCCTCAATTGCTACGGCAACACCACCGATGATCTTCATCTCGAAAACCAGCCGTGCCTGTGGCTGAGTTTCTGGGTCGAGCTGGACAATTCTGCCAAGGCGCAGGCGTACCGCCAGTTTCTCGACAACTACGCGCGTGAGCAGCAGGTACTGGGACGCTATGCCCAGGCCGGACCGCCGCGCACCGCGTTGCCCGACGTGATGCAGTGGCTCGACCAGAACGGCGTGGTGCCCAGCGATGTCAGCCTCAAGACCTGGATCGCGCTCGGTTTCCTGCTGGTGTGCCTGATGAACACGACCGGGCTGCTGCTGGTCAAATTCCTGCGCCGGACCACCGAGATCAGCGTGCGCCGCGCACTGGGCGCCTCGCGCCAGCAGATCTTCATGCAGTGTCTGGTGGAAGCGGTCATCGTGGGCATGGCCGGCGGTGCGCTGGGACTCTTGCTCGCACTGGCCGGATTGTGGGGCATACGCCATACACCGGCGGATTACGCCGATCTGGCGCATCTCGACCTTCCGATGTTTGCGGCGACGTTCGTCATCTCGCTGGCGGTGAGTCTTGTCGCCGGGTTGTTGCCGGCGTGGCGGGCCTGTCACATCGCACCTGCGCTTCAACTCAAGGTGATCTGAGGCCCACGCATGCAGATACGACACGTCCTCGCTGCGTTGCCTCGCCACAAGCTGGTCTGCCTGCTGGTGGTGTTCGAGATTGCGGTGGCCTTCGCGATCCTCTGCAACGCCGCGTTCATCATCAACCAGCGCGTGCAGCTGATGCGCATCGACACCGGCATTGCCGAAGACCAGCTGGTCTTCGTTCGCACCGACGGCGTCGGCGCGGACGAGAACGCGCACTTGATCACGCGCAACCTGATCGCGCTGCGGGGGCTGGCCGGGGTGAAATCGGCGGTGGCGATGTTCGGGTTGCCGCTGGAAAACATGTCGATCAATTTCAAGCCATGGCTGACAGCGGACATGAAAACCCGCGCCCCGAGCGTCGGCATGGTCGCGGGCACGCCCGGCTATCTGGATACGCTGGGTCTGAAGATCGTGCAGGGACGCGGGTTCGCCGACGCGGACTACGACGGCGTGGATCAGACATCCAAACCGCTGTCGCCGGTGGTGATCGTGCCGCTCGAACTCGCCGAACGGTTGTGGCCGGGGCAGAACCCGATCGGGCAGAAGATTTGGCGCAGCCCCACCCGCAGTTACACCGTGATCGGCGTGGTGCAGCGAATAGTACGCGGCTACCTGCGCGAGGATTTCGTGCCCGGCTATACGGCACTGTTTGCGGTGAAGCCGGTGGCGGCGTACTCGGGACTGTATGTGATGCGGGTTGCGCCGCAGGATCGCGAGCGGCTGGTGCGCGAATCCGCCGAACTGCTGATGCGCCTCGATCCCGACATGCTGATCGATGCCAAGGGCAATTACGTCGATATGCGCGCCGACTATTTCCGGCAGGACGCTTCGCTCGCATGGCTGCTTCTGGCAGTGTGCGTGGCGATGCTGCTGGTGACCGCTATGGGCATCGCCGGACTGGCCAATTTCTGGGTGCAGCAGCGGCGTCGCCAGATCGGCATCCGGCGTGCGCTGGGCGCCACCCGCGGCGACATCCTGCGTTACTTCCAGGCTGAGAATTTCCTGATCGTCAGCGGCGGCATTGTGCTGGGCATGCTGCTGACGCTCGCGTTGAACCTGCTGCTGACGATGCACTACGAACTGCCGCGATTGCCGGTCGCCTATTTCCCGATCGGCGCGGTCGTGCTGTGGCTGATCGGGCAGATCGCGGTGCTGGGGCCAGCGCTGCGCGCGGCGGCGGTGCCGCCGGTCGTGGCAACGAGATCGGTGTGATGCAACCCATGATTGGAGTGTGACGGATGTTTGCCTACTACCTTGAACTGGCGTTGCGCAGCCTGAAGCGCAACCGGGTACTCACCGCATTGATGGTGATGGCGCTGGCGCTCGGGATCGGCGCCACGATCACCACGTTGACCGTGCTGCGGCTGCTATCCGGCGATCCGCTGCCGCAGAAAAGCGCGCGGCTGTTCTACCCGCAGATCGATCCGAATGCGAAGGAGGGTTACATCGAGGGGCAGACCAAGCCTGACTCGATCATGACCTACGTCGACGCGATGAATCTGTTGCAGGCCCATCGCGGCACGCATCAGGCGGTGATGGCATTGACCCAGGCCAAGGTGATGCCGAAACAGGCCAACGCGCGTCCGTTCTTCAGCGATGCGGTGATGACCACGGCGGATTTCTTCGCGATGTTCGATGCGCCGTTCCAGTACGGCGGTGGCTGGACCGCGGCGGACGACGATGGTCGCGCGCAGCTGGTGGTGATCGCCGGTTTTCTCAACGACAAGCTGTTCGCAGGCGCCAACAGTGTGGGTCGGATGATCCGCGTCAACGACCAAGATCTGCGCATCGTCGGTGTGCTGAAGCCGTGGGCGCCGCAGCCGCGCTTCTATGCGCAGGACCTGGGCGGACGCAGCTACGGCGACGGCGATGCGGTATTCCTGCCGCTGCAGACGGCACGTGCGATGGAGATGGGACCGCAGGACATCGAGTGCTATGCGGCGGTTCCCGACATCAAGCACATCGAGACGGCGCCGTGCGAGTGGCTCGGCGTGTGGGTCGAGCTCAACGGCAACGAGGCGGTGGCGGGCTACAAGACCTTCCTCGACGGCTATGTGAAGCAGCAGGTGGCGTTGGGTCGGTTCCAGCGCACCGAGACTTCGCTGCTCGACCTGATGGGCTGGCTGCGCCAGGAGCAGGTGGTACCTGACGACGTGCGGCTGCAAGCCGGACTGGCGTTCGGTTTCCTGCTGATCTGCGTGGTCAACACGGTCGGCCTGCTGCTGGCCAAGTGTCTGCGCCGCTCGGGCGAGATCGGTGTGCGGCGAGCGCTTGGTGCTACCCGACGCGAGATCTTTACCCAGTTCATGGTCGAGGCCGGCATCGTCGGTCTGGCCGGTGGTGTGCTGGGTTTGCTGTTTGCCGAGCTGGGGCTGCTCGGCATCCGCCATCAGCCGGCGCAGTACGCCAGCCTCGCGCATCTCGATTTCGAAATGTTCCTGTTCACCTTTGTCGTGGCGCTGGTCGCCAGCCTGATCGCCGGCATCCTGCCAGCCTGGCGTGCCTGTGTGCTGGCACCAGCCCCTCAACTCAAAGCTGCCTGAGGTCATCATGGAAATCCGCCCCATTTTTGCCAGCCTGCGCAAGCACCGCATTCCGGCCCTGCTGATCGTGCTGGAGATCGCGCTGGCCTGCGCCGTGCTGTGCAACGCCGTGTTCATGATCAGCCAGCGGGTAAACGACATCCGCTTGCCCAGCGCGATCGACGAGCAAGGCCTGGTCGCGGTCACTCTGCGTGGTACGGACGACAAGCTGGTCGGCAGCGACATTCCGCGCAATCTCGCCGCGCTGCGCGGCATCGCCGGGGTGCAGCAGGCGGCCGTCACCAGCAGCCTGCCGCTCAGTACCAACAACTGGGGCTGGAGCTTCGGCGTGAACGCCGACTCGGTCATCGCCAACCAGAAAAACATCAACGTGTCGCTGTATTTCATCGGCGAGAATGGCGACAAGGCGCTCGGTCTGCACGTGCTGCATGGGCGCTTCTTCAACGCGGACGAACTGGCCGACAGCAAGTTCGATACCGCGCCGCTGCCGGAGACGCATGCGGTCGTGATGACCCGCGCCGCGGCAGAAAATTTCTGGCCCGGGCAGTCGGCACTGGGCAAGACGATCTACTCCAAACCGTACTACTACACGGTGGTCGGCGTGGTCGAAGACGTGCTGCGACCCAACGTCTCCACGACGAACACGCGCAAGTCGTACGACGCGGTGTACTTCCCGATGAGCGCCGCCGGCAGCAAGGGTGCGTTGAGCTACTACATCCTGCGCGGTGCGCCGCAGGACCGCGATCGCATCATGCGCGAAGCCGAGCAGAAGCTGGCCGAGCTCAATCCCGGCGCGGTTGCCAAAGGCCAGATTTACGTGGACATCCGCGAGAAATATTTCGCGGACATGAGCAGCATGGCCTGGATGCTGGTGCTGGTGTGCGTGGTGATGCTGGCGGTAACGGCGTTCGGCATCGTCGGCCTGACCAGTTTCTGGGTTGGCCAGCGGCGACGGCAGATCGGCATCCGCCGCGCGGTGGGCGCCACGCGCCGCCACATCATGCAGTACTTCCAGACCGAGAACCTGCTGCTGACCACGGCTGGCGTGGTCATCGGCATGGGGCTGGCTTTCGGCATCAATGTCTATCTGATGCAGCATTACGAAATGTCGCGCATGCCCTGGTACTACCTGCCCGGCGGCGCGCTGGCGCTGTGGCTGCTGGGCCAGGCGTCGGTATTCGGGCCGGCGCAGAAAGCGGCCTCTGTGCCACCGGTGGTGGCGACGAGGTCGGTGTGATGTTTTTGCCCCCTCCCCTGCGTTGCAGGGGAGGGGGCAACCATGGAGTAAAACGAATGTTCGGTTATTACCTCGACCTGGCTCTTCGCAGCCTCAAGCGCAACAAGGTGCTCACCGCGTTGATGGTGATCGCGATTGCCGTCGGCATCGGTGCGAGCATGACCACGCTGACGGTGATGCGGCTGTTGTCGGGCGATCCGATCCCGGCTCGCAGCGCGCACCTGTTCTATGCACAGATCGATCCGGATCCGACCCCGGGCGACCGGAAGGAACCGTATGACGTGATCGACTATCAGTCGGCGGTCGACCTGTGGAGCGCGCATCGCGCCGATCGCCAGGCCTTGATCATCGAAAGCCCGGTGCGCATGCGTGCACCCGACGTCAACCTGCCGGCGATGATGCCGACGATGGCGTCGATTACGGCGGATTTCTTTTCGATGTTCGACGTGCCGTTCCAGTACGGCAATGGCTGGACCGCGGAGGACGACACCAGGCGCGCCCAGGTCGCGGTGATTTCGGCGGATCTCAACCAGAAACTGTTTGGCGGCGCCAACAGCGTAGGCCGCACTCTGCGCCTGCGCGATACCGATGTACGCATCATCGGCGTGCTCAAACCGTGGCGGCCATCGCCGCTGTTCTACATGGTGGCCGGTGCCCACTACGCCAACGGCGACACCGCCGATCTCTACAGCAAGACGCAGGACATATTCACGCCGTTCTTCACCGGCCTCGAACTCAACGACGGCAATTTCAGCCAGTACACCTGCTGGCATCTGCCCGACCATCCGGGCCACCTGCGGAATTCGCCCTGCGTGTGGGTGCGCCTGTGGGTGCAGCTGGGCGACGGCAGCAAGGTGGTCGCATACAAACAGTTTCTGGACGGCTACGCGGCCCAGCAGAAAGTGCTCGGCCGTATCGCGCGACCGCAGAACACGCGCCTGCGCAGCCTGATGCAATGGCTCGATTACGAGGGCGTGGTGCCCAGCGATGTGCGCCTGCAGACCTGGCTGGCGTTTGCGTTCCTGGCGATCTGCTTGTTCAACACCATCGGCCTGCTGCTGGCGAAATTTCTGCGGCGCGGCGGCGAAATCGGTGTGCGCCGGGCTTTGGGTGCGACGCGGGGCGCGGTGTTCGCCCAGTGCCTGGTGGAGGCCGGCATGGTCGGGTTGATCGGTGGCATCGTCGGCTGGATGCTGGCCCTGGCGGGACTGTGGATGGTGCGTCAACAGTCGGTGCCATACGCCGATCTCGCGCACCTGGATGCGCCGATGTTCCTGCTCACCTTCGCGCTCGCCATCGCCGCCAGCCTGCTGGCCGGCGTGCTGCCGGCACTGCGCGCCAGCCGGTTGCCGCTCGGCCTGCAGCTGAAGACCTTGTAAGGAGCCTGTCGATGCAGATTCAACCCATACTTGCAGCGTTGCGTCGTCATCGGCTGGCGACGTTGCTGATTGCGCTGGAAATCGCACTGGCCTGCGCCGTCCTGTGCAATGCCTGCTTCCTGATCGCAAACCGCATCGCCCTGATCCATCTCGACAGCGGCGTGGATCAATCCTCGCTGGCGACGGTGCAATTGACTGGTTACGAGGACAGCCAGGCGAACGATCTCAACGCGCGTGTGCTGGCCGGCTTCCGCGGCATCGCGGGCATGCAGTCGGTCAGCGTGCTCAATTCCATTCCCTTCGGCGCACGGCGCGGCACAGCAGGCATGACGCTGGACCAGGCCGGGCAGAAGTTCGGCGGCGTGGTGGAGTTTTACGTCGGCGGCCCGGGGAGCCTGGAGGCGCTGGGCGTGAAACTGGTCGCCGGTCGAGGCCCACAAGCGGACGACTTTCAGGCCTTTACCGGATTGATGCCCGGCAATGCATCCGTGCAGATCACCCGCGCGCTGGCCAAGCATCTGTGGCCGGGAGCCGATCCTCTGGGCAAGACATTCTGGCTCGGCGACCTGCAGTATCGCGTGGTCGGCGTGATCGATCATCTGGTCAGGCCGGACCCCGGTGGCTGGCCCGGCGACCGCAAGGACTGGTCGATCTTCGTGCCGGCACAGACTGGTATTTTCCTTTCCGGCAGCTACCTGCTGCGCGCCGATCCGAAAGATCTGCCACGCGTGCTGCGCGAAGCGCGCGACATGGTACGCAAGATAGCGCCGGACGCGGTGCTCGATCAGGAAGGAAGCAAGACTCTTGACGACCTTCGCACCGAGGGATTTCAGAAGGACCGCGCGATGATCGGCATGCTGGTCGGGGTGATCGTGGCGCTGCTGCTGGTGACTGCGCTCGGCATCGTCGGACTGGCCAGTTTCTGGGTGCAGCAGCGCCGTCGGCAGATCGGCATCCGTCGCGCGATCGGCGCCACGCGTCGCGACATCCTGCACTACTTCCAGATCGAGAACTTCCTGATCGTCAGCGGCGGCATTGCGCTGGGCATGCTGCTGGCCTATGCGTTGAACCTGCTGCTGATGCAGCACTACGAGCTGCCGCGACTGCCGCTGTATTACCTGCCGATCGGTGCGCTGGTGCTGTGGGGGTTGGGTCAGATTGCCGTGCTCGGTCCCGCGTTACGCGCCGCGGCAGTGCCGCCGGTGGTGGCGACGCGATCTGTTTAAGCCATCTCCATTGACGGTTTTATCGCCAGGGAGATGAATCTGAAATTCAATGGAGTACATGGAATGTTCGGTTACTACTTTGATCTCGCGCTGCGCAGCCTGCGGCGCAACCCGATCCTCACGGCGTTGATGGTGCTGGCGATCGGCCTGGGCATCGGCGCCAGCATGACGATGTTGACCGTGCTGCACGTGATGTCGGCCGACCCATTGCCTGACCGCAGCGGCCAGCTGTTCTATCCGCACCTGAATCCCACGCCGCTGAGCCACCGCAAAAACGCCATGGGTCCTGATCCCACCGACAATATGACCTGGCCCGACGCGATGGCCTTGCTGGCGGCGCATCGTGGCACGCGGCAGGCGGCCATGGCGGGTGGCAATCTGGTGGTGCAGCCGGAAAAAGCGGGCGCGAACCCCTTCACCATCGACGGGCGTTACACCACGGCGGATTTTTTCACGATGTTTGGGCTGCGCTTTGTTCAGGGCAATGCCTGGGCCGCCACGGAGGACGCTGCCCGTTCGCGCGTGGTGGTGCTGAGTGAAGCGCTGAGTCGAACCTTGTTTGGCACCAATGACAGTGTGGGTCGCATGGTGCAACTGGGAGAGCATACATTCCGTGTCATCGGCGTCACCGCACCCTGGATGCCGCAGCCGAAATTTTATGCTGACGCCGCTGCGCGTAAGTTCGGCGAGTCCGACCAGTTCTTTCTGCCGCTGGGGACTGCCTTGGATTTGAAGCTCGATACCAGTGGCAATGTTTCTTCCTGGCAGAAGTTCAGCGGTGATCTAACGGCATCGAGCGTCACCTGGCTGCAGTTCTGGGTGCAGTTGGACAAGCCGGCCCAAGTCGCTGCGTACAGCCGTTTTCTGTTCGATTATTCGGCCCAGCAAAAGGCATTGGGCGTCTACGAGCGACCCGCCGACAGTGCGCGGCTCGACAGTTTGAGGGAACGCCTGATCACGCTTCACCTTGTGCCCGATGATCTGCGATTGCAGAGTTGGCTGGCGCTGGGTTTTCTGATGGTTTGCATGGTCAATATCGTGGCCTTGCTGCTGGCGAAATTTCTTCGCCGCAGCGGCGAAGTGAGTGTGCGCCGCGCGCTGGGTGCGCAAAGACGGGACATTTTTATGCAGTTCGGCGTGGAGTCGGTCTTGATCGGTTTGGTGGGTGGTGGCTTGGGTTTGCTGTTGGCGCAGCTGGGTCTGTGGGGTATTCGTCGTCGGCCTGACGAGTATTCGCAGTTGGCGCAGATGGATACGGCCATGCTGTTGAGTACCTTTGCGCTGGCCGTGGTGGCCAGCGTGCTGGCCGGGCTGCTGCCCGCATGGCGCGCCTGCCATATCGCGCCGGCTCTTCAGTTGAAAACCTTGTGAGGCCCGTGATGAACCTTCCGCTCCAGCCCATACTTGCGAGCCTGCGCCATCACCGCCTCACCACCACGTTGTTGATGCTGCAGGTCGCGTTGACTTGCGCCATCGTCTGCAACGTGGCTTTCATGGTCGTCAATCGATGGAGCGAAGTGCACATCGACAGTGGTGTTGATGAAGCGTCCTTGTCGGTGCTCGATAGTCAGGGCGTCAAGGCCGACGCGAATCCATGGGTGCACCATGCGGAAGATCTGGCCGCGCTACGCGGCATACCGGGAGTGACCTCAGCCGTCGCGGTGGACACCTTGCCTTTGGGTGGCAGCGAAAGTTCAACCGGTGCCTGTGGCAGTAGCGAGGCCCTGGAGGCTGCCATCAAGGCGAATTCGCTGGACGGTCAATCCACCTGCGTCCAGTTCGCGACGTTGGCCGGCTCGTCCGGCGAACTCGCCGCACTCGGTTTGAAGTTGATTGCCGGGCGTGACTTCCTGCCCGAGGACTACAAGACGGGCGATATCAGCACAGCCATCATCAGCCGCGAGCTGGCCAAACGTCTTTACCCCGGTGCGCAAGCACTGGGTAAGAGCCTTTACAACGGTTCGGATACCCCCGTCCGTATCGTAGGCATTGTGGATACCTTGCTGCGTCCGTATTTGCGCGACGCAGGCATCAACCAGTTCACCATGCTGTGGCCACAGTTGCCCAATGGCAATAACGTCACTTATCTCTTGCGTAGTGCGCCGCGAGACAGCGAACGTGTGCTCGAAGCCGCCGTGGCCGTACTCAACAAGGTGAACCCGCAACGGATCATTCCGGCCAAAAGCGTTCGCACTTATACGCAAATGCGCGACACCTATTTTCAGCGTGACACCACCATGATCGGCTTACTGCTGGCCTCGGCTATGGGGCTGTTTTTTGTCACCGCGTTGGGCATCGCCGGCCTTGCCAATTTCTGGGTGCAGCAGCGCACCCGTCAGATCGGCATCCGTCGCGCCATCGGTGCGACGCGCGGCGACATCCTGCACTACTTCCAGATCGAGAACTTCCTGATCGTCAGCGGCGGCATTGCGCTGGGCATGCTGCTGGCCTATGCGTTGAACCTGCTGTTGATGCAGCACTACGAGCTGCCGCGGCTGCCGCTGCATTACCTGCCGATCGGCGCGCTGGCGCTGTGGGGGTTGGGTCAGATTGCCGTGCTCGGTCCCGCGTTACGCGCGGCGGCAGTGCCACCGGTGGTGGCGACGAGGTCAGTGTGAAAAGCGAGTCCGGCGGTATACGCATGACGATAGTCATGGCAACCTTTGTGTTCCGAGCGGCATCCATGTCCGCATGTGCAGAAGAAAGATGCGAACCGTACTGATCATCGACGACAACCCGGCCGTGGGCGAGGCGCTTTCGCTGGCGCTGTCGTTGCACGAAATCCGCCCGCTGGTTGCGCTGACGCCCGACGAAGGCCTGGCGCTGCTGGAGCGTGAGGCGGTCGACGTGGTGATCCAGGACATGAACTTCACCGCCGATACCACCTCGGGCGAGGAGGGCGTGGCGCTGTTCCGGGCGATCCGCGAGCGCCATGCGGACTTGCCGGTCATTCTGCTCACCGCTTGGACGCATCTGGAGACTGCGGTGGAACTGGTCAAGGCCGGCGCGTCCGATTACCTGGCCAAGCCGTGGGACGACAACAAGCTGCTGGCCACGGTGGAGAACCTGCTGGAGCTGTCCGAGTCCACCCGCGAGATGACCCGCAGCCGGCGCGAGCGGCGCCAGCGGCGCGAGCAGTTGCAGAAGAAATACGAGCTGGACGGCCTGGTGTTCGCTTCCGAGGCGATGGCGCGCACGCTGGATCTGGCCTGCCAGATCGCCCGCTCGGATGTGCCGGTGCTGATCACCGGGCCGAACGGCACCGGCAAGGAGCGTATCGCGGCGATCGTGCATGCGAACTCGGCGGTGAAACGTGGCGCGTTCGTCGCGGTGAACTGCGGCGCGTTGCCGGGCGAGCTGATCGAGGCCGAGCTGTTTGGCGCCGACGCCGGTGCCTACACCGGCGCGAACAGGGCGCGCGAGGGCCGCTTCGAACTGGCCGATGGCGGCACGCTGTTCCTCGACGAGATCGGCAACCTGCCGTTGCCCGGTCAGATGAAATTGCTGCGCGTGCTGGAGACTGGTCAGTTCGAACGGCTCGGCTCCGGCCGCACACGCCAGGTCAAGGTGCGCGTGCTGAGTGCGACCAACGCCGATCTCAAGGCGATGATCCGCGCAGGCACGTTCCGCGAGGATCTGTATTACCGGCTCAACGTGATCGAGGTGAGCCTGCCGCCGCTGACCGAGCGCAGCGACGACATTTTGCCGCTGGCCGAATTCTTTCTGGATGGCCGGGCCGAGCTCGGCGATGCCGCGCGCGAGGCCTTGTTGAGCTATCCGTGGCCGGGCAATGTGCGTGAGCTGAAGAACGCCATCGAGCGTGCCGCGTTGCTGGCCGGTGGCAACCCAATCACGCCGGATTTGCTCAATCTGCCGGCGCATACCGCCGTGGCGGCCCGCAATCTCGACGAGCCCAGCCGCGAGACGGTGGAGGCAGCGCTGCACAAGGCCGATGGCGTGGTCAGTCGCGCCGCGCAGAATCTCGGACTGTCGCGGCAGGCGCTGTACAGGCGGATGGAGCGCTACGGTCTGGCGACGCCGGCGTGACCCCATAGGTCTGTTGTCAGGCTTGCCGTTGCGCAGATGGCGTACAAAGATGGCCATACCCCCGAGCAGCTGGAGTGGTGTCGTGCGATATCGACTTGTCCTGACGGCTTCGGCATGGCTGATTGCCGCGATGGCGCAGGCTGCGCCGACAACACTGGCGAGCCAGAGCGACAGCTGGACGGCGCCTCCGGCCACCGCCAGTTCATCCGCTCACCGCAGCCATCCTTCGACGGAGGCTCCAGCCAAGACCCATTTCAAGTTCAGGGACCGCAGGCAGGACGACCCGTCGAACCCGCTGAATCAGCCGCCGCCGAGCGCGAACGACAAGGCGGCCGTGATGGGCAAGGATCGTCCCTGGCAGAATGGGCGTCCGCCGGTCGACTGCGCGAGTGCACCGATGGATCCTGCATGCCATTGAGCCACGCCTTTTCCGCGACGGGAAATTGCTGATGTGGCGCCTGCTGAACTCGCTGCAGGGCCGCCTTACGCTGCTGCTGGGTTTTGCCAGCGTGGCCGGTGCGCTGATCTATGCCGGCGTCACGCAGTGGCCACTGCCGCAACTGTTGTTGTGGCTGCAGGCAGCGCTGACGGCAAAGCCGGCGACGGGTACGGCAGCGGCGATCAAGGCGCCGCCCGAGCTTCATCTGGGCATCTACGGTGGCCTGGGCATCTGCGCCGTGCTGCTGTTGCTGCTGGCGTTCTGGCTGGCGGGTCGCGCGATGTCACCGGTCAGTCGCCTGCTGCGCGCGCTCGAGGGCGCGGTCGCGAGTTATCGCGACGGCGATTTCAGTTTCTCGATCGCGATCAACCGGCGTGACGAGCTGGGCGAGCTGATCCGCATGCACAATGCGCTGGGACAGACTCTGCGCGAGCAGCGCCAGCATCTGGTGCAACGCGAACTGCTGCTCGACACGGTGGTGCAGAACACGCCAGTGGCGCTGGTGCTGACCGACTCGATCGGCCGCGTCGCGTACGCCAACATCGCTTCGCGCCATCTGTTCAACGAAGGGCGCAACCTGGTCGGGCTGGATTTTTCCGAACTGCTGGCCGATGCGCCGGAAGCGCTGCGCAAGGCCGTGGAAAGTGGCGAGGATGCGCTTCTCAGCGTGGAGATGGACGGCAGTGAAGAGACCTTCCATCTGTCGCAGCGCGCGTTCCGCCTGCAGGGCCGACCGCATCGGCTGCAACTGTTCCGCCGCATGACGCGCGAGCTGTCGCGGCAGGAAGTGGCGACCTGGAAGCGGGTGATCCGGGTGATCAGCCACGAGCTCAACAATTCGCTGGCACCGATTTCCTCGCTGGCACATTCCGGCGCCGAGCTGGCGCGACGCGGCCAACTCGACCGCCTGCCCAGCGTGTTTGCCACCATCAGCGAACGCGCGCTGCACCTGCATGGCTTCATCGCCGGCTATGCGAGCTTCGCCAAATTGCCCACGCCGCAACCGGTGGCGGTGGAGTGGGTGCGATTCCTCGAAGGGCTGGCACTGCACTGCCGCTATCGGCTGGCCATGCCGCCGCCGGAGCGGCCGGGCGTCTTCGATGCGGTACAGATCGAGCAGGTGCTGATCAACCTGATCAAGAACGCGCACGAATCGGGTGGCGCCGAAGACGAAGTCACACTGTCGATCCTCGAAGTCGGCACCGAGCTGCGTATTGAAGTGGCCGATCGCGGCCCCGGCATGAGCGAGACCGTACTGGCGCAAGCGCTGCTGCCGTTCTATTCGACCAAGCGCTCCGGCACCGGCCTCGGCCTCGCGCTGGCTCGCGAGATCACCGAAGCTCATGGCGGCCGCGTGCTGCTGGCCAATCGCGAAGGCGGTGGTTTGCGGGTTAGTTTGCGGCTGCCGCAGTCGTCACCGAGATAACCATCGACTCGCCTATACTCAAGGCTTCTTCAGGAGTAGGGGATGGGTGATGGGACAGCTTCTCGCGTTGGTGATCGTATTCGTCGTCGTGGTCGGCGTGGCCAAGCTGGTGCGCATCGTGCCGCAGGGTTTCGAGTGGACGGTGGAGACGTTCGGCAAGTACACGCGCACGCTCAGCCCCGGCCTGCATTTCCTGATCCCGATCTATCAGGCGGTCGGGCGCAAGATCAACATGATGGAGCAGGTGCTGGACGTGCCGTCGCAGGACGTGATCACCAAGGACAACGCGGTGGTGCGCGTCGACGGCGTGGTGTTCTACCAGGTGCTCGACGCGTCCAAGGCCGCCTACGAGGTATCCAATCTTGAGCAGGCCTCGCTGGCGCTGGTGATGACCAACATCCGCACCGTGCTCGGCTCGATGGACCTCGATGAATCGCTGAGCCAGCGCGATGCGATCAATGCGAAGCTGCTCAAGGTCGTCGACGAGGCGACCCATCCGTGGGGCGTCAAGGTCAACCGCATCGAGATCAAGGACATCGCGCCGCCGCGCGACCTGATCGACGCGATGGCGCGGCAGATGAAGGCCGAGCGCGAGAAGCGCGCCAACATCCTCGATGCCGAGGGCTTCCGCCAGGCGGCGATCCTCAAGGCCGAAGGCGAGAAGCAGTCGGTGATCCTGGCTGCCGAGGGCGAGAAGGAAGCCGCGTTCCGTGCCGCCGAGGCGCGCGAGCGTTCGGCCAAGGCCGAGGCGAAGGCGACCACGATGGTGTCCGACGCGATTTCCGGCGGCAACGTCAACGCGCTGAACTACTTCGTCGCCAACAACTACGTCGAGGCGCTGAAGGAAATGGCGAAGTCACCGAACCAGAAGATGCTGCTGCTGCCGATCGAGGCCACCGGCATCCTTGGTTCGCTGGCGGGTATCGCCGAGCTGGCCAAGGAGTCGCTGGGCCAGCAGCAGAAATCGGCGGCAATCCAGCCGCCGCTGCGCTGAGGTGGATGCCATGTGGGAGCTTTCCGCGCATTACCTGTGGTGGATTCTCGCGTTGCTGCTGATCGCCGGCGAGGTATTGCTGCCGGGTTATTTCATGCTGTGGATCGGTCTGGCTGCTGCCGCGATGGGCGTGGTGCTGTGGGCCGTGCCGACGCTGGGCCTGCTGACGCAGGCGGTGCTGTTCGCGCTGCTCGCGTTCGCCTTCTGCATCGGTTACGCGCGCTGGCTGCGGCCGCGGCTGGAGCGCAGTTCGCCCGGCGACGAGCGCCTGAACCGACGTGGCGAACAGATGATCGGCCAGCGTTACGTGCTGGTCGAACCGATCGTCAACGGTCGTGGCAAGGCTCGCGTCGGTGACGGCCAGTGGCTGGTCAGCGGGCCGGATCTGCCGCTGGGCAGTACGGTGGAAGTGCTGGCTGCGGAAGGCACCACCTTGCAGGTGCGCGCGGCGGCATGAGCGCGGGCGACGCCATCAGTCGGCAGCAGTTCGCCACCACGGCGCTGACGACGCGGATCGCGTTTCTGCTGGAGCTGGCGCGGCGGCTGCACCAGTACGGCACTTCGGCGCCGCGACTGGAGATGGCGGTGGCCGGCGCGGCACAACGGCTGGGGCTGGCCGCCGATGTGTGGTCCAGCCCGACCGCGATCATCATTTCCTTCGCCGATCTGGCGCAGGGTGAAGACGGCGTGGCGCAGACCACGCAGGTGATGAGACTGGCGCCGGGCGAGGTCAATCTGGAGCGTTTGTGCGAAGCCGACGACATCGCCGATCGCGCGATTGCCGGCGAGCTGGATCTGCGCGAGGGTTTTCGCCTGCTGCGGGCGCTGGGGCGGCCGGACACGCGGCGCGAGAAGGTCGGCCTGATCGCCAGCTATGGTCTGTCCGCGGCCAGCATTGCGGCGCTGTTCCTGCACAGCTCGTGGGTGGACCTGCTGGTGGCCGGGGTGATCGGCGTGATCATCGGCGGCATCAGCATGCTGGCGGCCAACCGGCCGCGGCTGGCGGTGGCCAGCGATGCGATCTGCGCGCTGGTGGCTACTGCGGTGACGATCGTGGTGAGCGCATTTGTGGTGCCGCTGGCAATCAAGTCGGTGGTGCTGGCCAGCCTGATCATCCTGATCCCGGGCATGTCGCTGACCACCGCGGTACGCGAGATCTCCAGCCAGCACCTGGTGTCCGGCATGGCGCGCATGGGTGGCGCGATGTCGACCCTGCTCAAGCTCACCTTCGGCACCATCGCGGCGACCCAGTTGTGTGGTGCGCTGGGCATCACGGCGCGCGATTTCGCGTTGCCGGCGCTGCCGACATGGACAGACTACCCCGCGCTGCTGGTGGCGGCGATCGCGTTCGCCATCCTGTTCCGCGCGGCCACGCGCGACTGGCCGATGGTGATCCTGGCGGTAATCGTGGGTTATCTGGCCACGCGCTGGGGCGGCGCGATTTCCGGCTCACTGCCAGCCGCGCCGTTTGGCGTGTTCCTCGGCGGACTGCTGCTGGGCGGCATGGCGAATATCTACGCACGATTCGCGCGTCGGCCGGGTGCGGTCATTCGCGAGCCCGGCATTCTGCTGCTGGTACCGGGCAGCGTCGGTTTCCGCAGCATGTCGTTTCTGCTCGAACGCGATACGTCGCTGGGCATGGATACCGGCCTGTTGCTGCTGACCTTGCTGGTATCGCTGGTGGCCGGGCTGATGTTCGGCGATCTGCTGGTTTCGCCAAGGCGCTCGCTGTGAAGCGGAAATAAAAAACGCCGGCTTTCAGGCCGGCGTCTTGTTGCGGATCGCATGCCAATTTACTGATGCGCAATACTGATCCGGATTAATTCGGAGCGGGCGATCAGATCGCCAGATCCTTTTCCTTCTTGCCGGCCTTCAGCGCGTCGTTGTACCAGTGCGGACGCTTGCCGCGGCCGGACCAGGTCTGTGCCGGATTGGCCGGATTGCGGTACTTCGGGGCGACCGTGCCGGTCGTGCGCTTGGTCTTGCCGCGGGTGCTGCCGAAGATGTCCTCGAAGGTATAACCCTCGGCCTTGATCAGCGCGTGCACTTTCTCGCGCAGCTTGACGACCTTTTCCTTGCGCAATTCGTTCTGGCGAACCTGCGCCTTGTTGATCAGGTCATTCAGCTGGGTGTGATTGAGATTCTTGATATCGACGGCCATGTTGGACTCCCGGGTGAGTGTCGACAATTAAACGGTCTGGCCAGGGTCTGATTATTATCGGGGACGGAGCCAGACGCATGGAAAGTTGCAGCAATCGGGATTCTGCTGATTCGCGGAATCTTTGTAAAGCGCAATGCATCCCGAAAGTGCGTATTCACATTAAATGCATTTAATGTAGCCGACGCCGATTTGAATAATCGACTTTCGCGATTTCGTTGCTTCGAATGCAGAAACGGCCGCTCAGGCGGCCGTTTCGGTTAATACAAGGTTATTTCCCGGGATTCAGCCAAGCAAGGCAAGCAACTCGTTCTCGCTCAGTGCGCGACTTTCGCTCTCGCCGCGGGCGCGGTATTCCAGCGTGCCGGCGGCAAGCCCGCGTTCGCTGACCACGACACGATGCGGAATGCCTATCAGTTCCATGTCGGCAAACATGCCGCCCGGCCGCAGACCGCGGTCGTCCAGCACGGCCTCGATGCCGTGCTGGCCCAATGACTGGTACAGCGCCTCGGCGGCGGCGCCCACTTCCGGCAGGTTCTTCGGGTTGATCACGCATACCGCGACCCGCCATGGCGCCATCGCCTCCGGCCACAGGATGCCAGCGTCATCGTGGCGCTGCTCGATCGCGGCGGCGACGATGCGGCTGACCCCGATGCCGTAGCAGCCCATGGTCATCAACTGGGCCTTGCCGGTCTCGTCGATCACGCTCGCCTTGAGTGCCTCGGCATATTTCTGGCCGAGCTGGAACACATGGCCGACCTCGATGCCACGGGCGATATGCAGCACGCCGTTGCCGTCAGGCGACAAATCACCCTCGACCACATTGCGCAGGTCGGCGATGCGCGTGATGCGTGCATCACGGTGCCAGTTCGCGCCGGTGTAATGGCTGCCATCGGTGTTGCCGCCGCAAACGAAATCGGCGAGCACGGCGGCATCGCGGTCGACGATGACGGGAATCGAATCCGGCAGGCCGACCGGACCGATGAAGCCGGGGCGGGTGCCGGTGGCGGCCAGGATTTCCTCTTCGCTGGCGAGTACCGACTGATCCGGCAATTCGGCCAACTTGCCGGCCTTGACCTCGTTGATCTCGTGATCGCCGCGCAGGCACAGCGCGACCAGACCGTCGCGGCCGCGCACCAGCAGGGTCTTCACGCATTGCTGCGGCGAGACCTTGAGGAAGCCGCTGACTTCGGCGATGGTTTTCTGGGTCGGCGTATCGACCCGCTGCAACGCAGCGGCGGGAGCCGGAGGCGCGATCGCAGGCGCCAGCGACTCGGCCTTCTCCAGATTCGCGGCGTAATCGGAGCCGTCGGAAAAGGCGATGGCGTCCTCGCCGGAATCGGCCAGTACCTGGAATTCGTGGCTGGCATTGCCGCCGATTGCGCCGGTATCGGCCTGCACGGCGCGGAAGGTCAAACCGAGCCGAGTGAAAATGCGCGTATACGCCTGATACATCGCCGCATAGGTTTCAGCCAATGATTCCTGGGTGAGATGGAAGGAATAGGCGTCCTTCATCAGGAATTCGCGTGCGCGCATCACGCCGAAACGCGGGCGGATCTCATCGCGGAACTTGGTCTGGATCTGATAGAAGTTGACCGGCAGCTGCTTGTAGCTTTTCAGCTCGTTGCGGGCGTAATCGGTGACCACTTCCTCGGCGGTGGGGGCGTAGCAGAACTCCTGCTCCTTGCGATCCTTGATCTTCAGCAGCTGGGGGCCGAACTTTGCCCAGCGGCCGCTTTCCTCCCACAACTCCCTGGGCTGGATGGTCGGCATCAGCATTTCGATCGCACCGGCGCGATTCATTTCCTCGCGCACGATGTGTTCCACCTTCCGAAGCACGCGCAGGCCCAGCGGACTCCAGGTGTACAGACCCGAGGCGAGCCGACGGATCATTCCGGCGCGCAGCATCAACCGGTGACTGATGATTTCGGCGTCGGCGGGGACTTCCTTGACGGTGGCCAGGTGGAATTGGCTGAGGCGCATGCGGGCAGTTCCGGCGTGGTAAAAGACGCCCATTGTAGCGGCCTGCCGTCGCCGTCGCCGTCGCTGATCGTGTCCTGCGCCGGCGGGGAAGCCGCGCCGGCGCCGCGCAACGGGTGATTATTGGGCCTGGCAATACTGGTTGTACTGGCCCTGGGCCGCATCGACCTGCTGCTTGCGCTGGGCAGCGTCGAGCGCGGTGGCTTTGCCATCCTGCTGCATGACGACCGGGCCGCTGCCCTGCAACGCGGCGAGATTGGTTTTCAGTGAGGCACACAGCTTGCTGCGATTTTCCGGCGTGTCCGCCACCGGCTGGGCCGGCGCGGCGGTGGGCTCGCTGCTGCCGCCCGAACCCGCGGTTGCCGCCGGCGCGGCCAGCGGTTGCACCGTACCGGTGGTAGTCACCTTGGAGAATTTCGTGCCCTGTGTCGGCGGCGCCTCCGAGTAATGCACGGTACCGCTGGCGTCAGTCCATTTGTAGACCTGGGCGGTGGCCAGCGGGGCCAGCAACAGCAGCGCCACAGCGATCAGCGAACGGTGCATGGTGTTCTCCATTTCATGGGAATTCGGCAGGCTACCTTGTTATCACTGTGACGGTCCGGACTCAAGCGGCCGATGGTTTACACTGCGCGCATCCTGTCACGGAATGATTCATGAGCGAGCCCATGCCCGTCCGCCGGCCCCGTCACCGGGGTATTTACCTGCTGCCGAACCTGTTCACCACCGGCGCGATGTTCGCGGGTTTCTACGCGATCATCGCCAGCATCGGCGGTCGTTACAGCGAGGCTGCGGTGGCGGTATTCATCGCCGCGGTACTGGACGGCATGGACGGCCGGGTGGCGCGGATGACCGGCACCCAGACCGAATTCGGCGTGCAATACGACTCGCTGTCCGACCTGGTCAGCTTCGGGTTGGCACCGGCGCTGGTGATGTATACATGGTCGCTGTCCAGCTTGCGCGACTTTGGCCCGCTGTGGGGCAAGCTGGGCTGGGCCGCCGCCTTTGTCTACGCCGCCTGCGCCGCGTTGCGGCTGGCGCGTTTCAACACCCAGGTCGGCATCGCCGACAAGCGCTATTTCCAGGGGCTGGCCAGTCCCGCCGCTGCGGCGGTCTGCATGTCGTTCGTGTGGAGCGTGGACAAGTTCGGGTTGTCCGGCAGTGATTTCTGCTTCATCACGCCGGTGATCGCGGTGGTCGTCGGCCTGCTGATGGTCAGCCGGTTCCGTTATTTCAGCTTCAAGTCGCTGCCGCTGGGCGAGCGCCAGCGCGTGCCGTTTGGCTGGATGGTCGGCGCGGTGCTGCTGATCGCGCTGCTGATCCTGGATACGCCGCGGGTCCTGTTTGCCGGTTTCACGATCTATCTGCTTTCCGGACCGGTCTGGACGATCTGGGGACTGGCCACGCATCGGCGCCGGACACGGCGCAACCCGGCATGAACGCGAGCCCGCGCCAGCAGGTGACGGCCAGCCATCGCGACCGTGTGCTGCGCGCGCTGGGCGTGACGCCGTGGGTGCGGCGAGCGGTGCCGGACCTGCCGCCGGGTCTGGCCGAGTCGAATCCGTTGATGATGGATACCGCGGCGGAAATCGCCTGCGTGGTGGTGCTGCCGGAAGGCTGCACTACGCGCGAGCTCGACCTGCTGGGGCGCGCGCTGAATGCCTGTGGCGCCATGCTGGCACGTGCGGCGCGCATCACGGTCAGTGGCGGCCAACTCGCGGCAGACCTGCCCGAGGCGCGCGCCTATCTGGTGTTCGGCGAAGCCCAGGCGCATGCTTTGGGACGCAGCTTGCCGGCAGCGGCGATGCATCAGGCGCAGATCGTGCTGGCCGATGAGCCGGCCCTGGTGCTGACCAGCGCCGGGGCCAAACGGCGACTGTGGAGCGCGCTACGCAGTTTGCGCCGTGCGCTGGCCACAGCAGGCGGCTAATCGCGATGGTCGCCGTCGTCAAACCGGTGATCCAGGTGCGCGGCATGCGCACCGAGGATCTGGCCACGGTCAGTGCGATGGAAAACATCTCCTACGACTTCCCGTGGTCGGCCGGCATCTTCAGCGACTGCGTGAACGCGGGGCACCCGTGCTGGGTACTGTGCGTGGACGCGGACATCGCCGGCTACGGCATCCTGTCGATGGGCGCAGGCGAAGCACATGTGCTGAACCTCTGCATCGGACCGGACTATCGCGGTCGCGGGCTGGGGCGGCATCTGCTCGGCCGGCTGCTGGATATTGCTCGCTGGAACGGCGCGGAGCGGGTATTCCTCGAAGTGCGGCCGTCGAATCCGCTGGCGAAGACGTTGTATGAATCGGTGGGGTTCAGCGAAATCGGACGGCGGCCACGCTATTACCCGGCGCACGACGGGCGCGAGGATGCGATCGTCATGGCGCTCGATATGGCCGCAGGCCATATCGAGAAATAGGCAAAGGCACTTTTGCTTTTCGTTTTTTTCGGCGTGCGAAAAGCCCCTTTTCCCAGCCCCTCTCCCGCAAGCGGGAGAGGGGCGCAATTCACCCCTGCAACTTCGCCGCCTGCTCGCGCAGCGCAGTCAGCGTGGTATTCCAGTCGGTGATGCGCTGGCGTTCCTGGATGACGACTTCGGCCGGGGCATTGGCAACGAAGTTGGCGTTGCCGAGTTTGCCTTCGCACTTCTTGATCTCGACTTCGATGCGGCTGATCTCCTTGGCCAGACGCGCCTTCTCGGCGCCGAGGTCGATCAGGCCGGCGAGCGGGATCATCACGCGCAACGTACCGACCACGGCCGCGGCGGCCGCGGGTTCGTCGGCACCACTTTCGATCCACTGCGGCGCTTCGGTGCGGGCGAGGAAGGCGATCTGGGCGGCGAATTTCGCCACGCGGGCGCGATCGCCGGCATCACCGTCGGCGAGCAGCAGCGGGATGACCTTGGCAGGCGAAATGTTCATTTCCGAACGGATCCTGCGGATGCCGCTCAGCACGTTCTTGAACCACTCGATCTCGCCGGTGGCGGCATCATCTGCAACGATCTCGTCGGCGTGCGGCCATGGCCGCTTCATCACGCTGTTTTCGGTAAGCGCGAGTTTCGGTGCCACCGATTGCCAGATCTCTTCGGTGATGAACGGAATGATCGGGTGCAACGCGCGCAGCACACTTTCCAGCACGACCAGCAGGGTGTGACGGGTCGAGGCGGCCGCGACGGCGTCGTCGCCATTCAGTGCCGGCTTGGCCAATTCGAGGAACCAGTCGCACAGCTCGTTCCAGGTGAACTCGTAGAGCGCCTGGGCAAGATGGTCGAAACGGTAGCTGACGAAATGCTGTTCGACTTCGCCGAGCGTCTGTTTCAATCGCGTGAGAATCCAGCGCTCGGCCTCGGTCACCGGCGCACCAAGGGGCGCAGCGATCTTGCCTTCCGGTCCGCTCTCATCGGGCATGTTCATCAGCACAAACCGCGCGGCGTTCCACAACTTGTTGCAGAACGCCTTGTAGCCTTCGGCGCGCTTGATGTCGAAGTTGATGGTGCGGCTGTAGCTGGCCAGTGCGGCGAAGGTGAAGCGCAATGCATCGGTGCCGATCGCCGGGATGCCGTCGGGATAATCCTTGCGCACGCGCTTCTCGACCTTCTCGCGCACCTGCGGAATCAGCAGGGATTTGGTGGACTTCGCCACCAGCGGTTCCAGCTCGATGCCATCGATCAGGTCCAGCGGGTCCAGCGTGTTGCCCTTGGACTTGGACATCTTCTGGCCTTCCGCATCGCGCACGATCGCGTTGATGTACACCTCGCGGAACGGCACCTGACCGGTGAAGTACCTGGTCGCCATCACCATGCGCGCGACCCAGAAGAAGATGATGTCGAAGCCGGTGACCAGCACCGCGCTGGGCAGGAAGATCTTGTCCTGCTCCCAGTTCGCCACGACTTCGCCGCGTTCGTTCTTCACCGGTCCATTGGCGGGCCAGCCGAGCGTGGAGAACGGCCACAGTGCCGAGCTGAACCAGGTGTCCAGCACGTCGTCGTCCTGGCGCAGCGCGCCGACCGGCCCGATGGTGGCGGACTTGCGCGCATCCGCCTCATCTTCGCCGACGAAGATATTGCCGGCCTCGTCGTACCACGCCGGGATGCGATGGCCCCACCACAGCTGGCGGCTGATGCACCAGTCCTGGATGTTGTCCAGCCACTGCGTGTACGTGGTCGCCCAGTTCTCCGGCACGAAGGTAATCTCGCCCGAGCGCACCGCATCCAGCGCCGGCTGGGTGATCGCCTGGCGGCCGCCTGGACGTCCATCGGCGAGCGTGTCGGAGGTGAGGTCGACGAACCACTGGTCGGTCAGCATCGGTTCGATCACCGCATCCGAGCGATCGCTCACCGGCACCTGCAACTTGTGCGGCTTGGTTTCGACCAGCAGGCCGGCGGCTTCGAGATCGGCCAGCACGCGCTTGCGCGCGTCGTAGCGGTCGAATCCGCGATATTTTTCCGGCGCGTTGTCGTTGACCTTAGCGGCCAGCGTGAAAATGGTGATCGGCGCAAGCTTGTGGCGCTGACCGATCGCGTAATCGTTGAAGTCGTGCGCCGGGGTGATCTTGACGCAGCCGGTACCGAAGTCCTTGTCGACATAGTCGTCGGCGATGACTGGAACAAGCCGGTCGGTGAGCGGCAGCTTCAGCATCTTGCCGACCAGATGCGCGTAGCGCTCGTCTTCCGGATGCACCGCCACGGCAACGTCGCCCAGCATCGTCTCCGGACGGGTGGTGGCGACCACCACGCTCTCGTCGCTGCCCACGACCGGGTAGCGGATCGACCACATATGGCCGTCGCGCTCGACGTTGTTCACTTCCAGATCGGACACCGCGGTGCCCAGCACCGGGTCCCAGTTCACCAGCCGGTTGCCGCGATAGATCAGGCCGGCGCGATACCAGTCGATGAACACCTTGCGCACCGCGGCGGAGAGCCCTTCGTCCATGGTGAAGCGCTCGCGCGACCAGTCGGCGGCGGCACCGATGCGGCGCATCTGGTTGGTAATGGTGGAGCCGGACTCCTCCTTCCACTTCCACACGCGCTCGACGAACGCGTCGCGGCCGAGGTCATGCCGCGTCTTGTCCTCGACTGCCAGCTGGTTCTCCACGATCTTCTGCGTGGCGATGCCGGCGTGGTCGGTACCCACCTGCCACAGCGTGTTCATGCCGCGCATGCGCTGGTAGCGCACCAGCATGTCCATCACCGTCTGCTGGAACGCATGGCCCATGTGCAGCGTGCCGGTGACGTTCGGCGGCGGCAGCAGGATGCAATACGGCTCGCCCTTGCCCGACGGCTGGAACGCGCCGCTGGCTTCCCAGCGCTCGTACCACTTCGACTCGATCTGGGCGGGTTCGAAACTCTTTTCCATCGGGATTGCGCTCGGTGGCGCACGCAGGGCGTGCGCTTTGTCTTGGGGAAAGCGGGCCATTGTACGGGGAGGGGACTGGCCTGCCAAAAAACCGGTCCCGTCATGGAGCGGGCGGGATGGTCTGTGGTGGGCCGCAGGCGTGCGGATACTTCAATTATCCCGGCGCAGGCCGGGGTAACAGGGGTGTAATCGCAAGCGTGACCCGTAGCCGTCCCGCTCAGGGGACGAGCAGCTCGCCACCCCAATCGGCCGGATCGACGTCCGCCACAGTCTGCGAAAACGTCCAGACATGCCCGCCGAGGTCCGCCACCGAGTACTGGCGTTCGCCATACGGGTAGGTGGTGGGTGGATGGAGGATGGTTACGCCCGCGGCCTTGGCCCGGGCGTGGTGGGCATCCACATCGGCGATGCGAACCATGATCGAATGGGTGGGCGAGTGCGTATCGCCCACCGCACCTGCATCGCTCACCACGAAGGCGCCGTCGCCGGCATACATCTGCACCCGGTGGTCCGCGATGCGCAGACGCTCAGTGAAGCCAAAGGTGCGGCACAGCCAAGCAGCAGCCTGCCGTACGTCGGGATAACCCAGCACCGGCATGATCGTGCTTGAAGGTATGGAGCGGTTGCTGCGCATCGTGTGCCTCCTGCAGCCCATTGCGGACTAAGGCAGCAATTCGATCCCGAACCGCCGTACCAGCAATGCAAACAGGCCGAAACATACCACCGTGATCACCACGCAGGCCGCCAGTGTCGGCCAGAAGCCGAGGCGCGGCAGCAGCAGGGGAAAGGCCAGGAACATCGGCAGCGTCGGCACCACGTACCAGAACGTGTACCAGGCGTGGTTGGCGATTTTCGACTGCGGCTGGCGCTCGACGTACAGCCAGATCAGCGTCAGTACGGTGACCAGTGGCAGTGCCGCGATCAGCCCGCCGAGGCGGTCGCTGCGCTTGGCTGCTTCGGACACGATCACCACCACCGCGGCGGTGATCAGGTATTTGCTGATGAGCCAGGCCATCGTTCGCTCCGCAAGAGGGACATCAGTGGGCAGGCGCGGAAAGGCTGCGCAGGAAGGCGGTGAAGCTCGCCAGGTTGGCCTGCCAGCCACCGGGATCGCGGGCGGTGACCAGGGTCGAGGCGCCGTGCACGCCGATCTTGGGTTGGTAGTGCACGATGTTATTGCCATGCGCGTCGCGCAGCACTTCGGCGACGTTGCGGGCTTCGTCCGGATCGGTTGTGATGTAGAACGGCAGGGTCACCTTGGCGGCTGCCTGTTTGATCAGGTTCTTGTCGTCGAAGTATTCGCCCGGCGAGAAGCTGGCGATGGCGCTCAGGCCTTGCGGATGTTTTGCGGCCAGTACGATCACCAGCGATGAACTGTAGGAACTGCCCACCGCGACGATGCGCGCGTAGTGCTGCGAGCTGGCCCAGGCCAGTGCTGCCTCGAGATCGGGTAGCGCGGCCAGGTAATCCGCCGACGCGCCGAGCTTCGCCACGGTTTCGTTGTGGCCGCCGAACAGGTCGCCGCCGGAGCGCTGGTCGATCGCGAGAGTGTCGAAGCCCAGTTTCTGCAGCGCCGCCACTACGCTGTCGTATTCGTGCCGGTTCGCATGGGCCTGGTGGAACAGCAGGGCGATGCTCCGACCGTGCGGCTGCGCCTGGCTGAGCGTGCCGTAGACGGCCACGCCGTCGCTGGCGTGCAGGGTCAGTGGTTCGCCGGCCAGCGCAAGGGTAGGCAGGCACAGCAAGATCAGGCAGATCCAGCGGATGAGGCGGGCAGGGGGCATGACGTGCATGGCGGGAATCCTCGGTGGATACCCGGCGCAGGCTACGTGAGGCGTCCGGCAAAGGCCAGCGACGGGCGGGTGCAGCGGCTCAGCGCGAGCGCAGCTCGCGGCCGTAGCTGTGCACCTCGTCGACCAGCACCTTGACGTGTCCGGGATCGACTTCCGGCGTGATGCCGTGGCCGAGGTTGAAGATGTGACCGGGGTGGTTGCCGTAGCTGTCGAGCACGGCGCGTGCTTCGCGGCGGATCACGTCGGGGCTGGCGCGCAGGATCGCGGGATCGAGATTGCCCTGCAGGGCGACCTTGCCGGCAACGGCGCTGCGTGCGTCGGCCAGATCCATCGTCCAGTCGACACCGAGCGCAGCACAGCCAGTGTCGGCCATCTCAGCGAGATGCTGGCCGGCGCCCTTGGAGAACAGGATCATCGGCAGCTCACGACTGTGCGGATCAGCTTTCAGCGCATCGACGACGCGTGCCATGTAGCGCAGCGAGAATTCGCGGAACGGCGCCGGGCCGAGCAGGCCGCCCCAGGTGTCGAAGATCATCAGCGCCTGCGCACCGGCCGCAGCCTGGGCGATCAGGTAGTGCGCGACGGACTGCGCCAATGTGTCGAGCAATTGATGCGCGAGTTTCGGTTCGTTCCAGCACATCGCCTTGAGCGTGGCGAAATCTTTCGAGCCCTGGCCTTCGACCATGTAGCAGGCCAGCGTCCACGGGCTGCCGGAGAAGCCGATCAGTGGCACGCGGCCATGCAGTTCCCGGCGGATCAGCCGCACCGCGTCCATCACGTAGCGCAGCTCGCCGTCCATGTCGGGTACGGCGAGTTTCGCGATGTCGGCAGCTGTGCGCACCGGATGCGCGAACTGCGGGCCTTCACCCTGCGCGAAGCTGAGGCCGAGACCCATCGCGTCGGGAATGGTGAGGATGTCGGAGAACAGGATTGCCGCATCGAGCTTGAAACGTTCCAACGGCTGCAGGGTGACTTCGCAGGCGAACTCGGGATTCTGCGCCAGACCCATGAAGCTGCCCGCGCGCTCGCGAGTGGCGCGGTATTCCGGCAGGTAGCGGCCGGCTTGGCGCATCACCCAGATCGGCGTGGTGTCGGTGGGCTCGCGGCGCAGTGCGCGCAGGAAGCGGTCGTTCTTCAGCGGGGTATTCATCAAATCAACGTCCGTACGGGCCTTCCAGCCCCTGGGCAAACATCAGGCGGAAGCCACGTTTGAGCTGCGCGTCGCGTGCTTTCTCGAACGCGGCGACTGCTTCGTCGCGCTCCAGGAACTGCTCGCGCTTCATCGTGGCGCGGCCGCCCTGGGTACCGGATTCGCGATACAGCGTCCAGCCACCGAGCAGATCCTGCTCCAGCGTGATCTGGACGTAGCGGGGTGCCTCGGTGCTGCCGGGCACGGTTTGCAGATAGAGGCGCATGGGTTCCGGATGGACTGTGCGGCACGCCGCAAACTTGAACATTCTAGAAGGCTGGCGGCCTCGTAGCGAGGGCGCCGATGACGCAGGTGATCGATTATGTCGGTATGGCAGCCTGCAACACGGCCAAGACGTCGGCTTCGACGACACCCGCGACGATCTCGGCGCGACCGATGCCGCGCCACAGGATCAGCCGCAATACGCCGGCCGTGTTCTTCTTGTCCAGCCGCATCAGCGCCAGCAATTGCTGCGCCTCCATGCCGGACGGAATCGCGGTGGGCAAGCCAAGCTTTTCGAGCAGGTCTCGCAGGCGGGTGGTATCAGCGACGCCACCTATGCCGAGCCGCTCGGACAACTGCGCCGCCAGCAGCATGCCGATCGCCACGCCTTCGCCATGCAGCAGGGTGGTGTAGTGGCCGGCGGTTTCCAGCGCGTGGCCGAAGGTATGGCCGAGGTTGAGCAGGGCGCGTTCGCCCTGTTCGGTTTCGTCGCGGGCGACCACGCCGGCCTTGTACTGGACCTTGCGCGCGATCGCCTCCAGCACGGTGGCGGGATCGCGGGCGGCGAGCGCATCGGCATGCTGCTCCAGCCAGGCGAAGAATGGCTCGTCGCCGATCGCCGCGCCCTTGATCACTTCAGCGAGGCCGGCGCGGTATTCGCGCTCAGGTAGGGTGGTGAGCGTGTCGATGTCGGCGATCACCGCGCGCGGCTGGTGGAACGCACCGGCGAGATTCTTGCCGACCGGCAGGTTGACGCCAGTCTTGCCGCCGACCGAGGAGTCGACCATCGCCAGCAAGGTGGTCGGCATCTGGATGAAGTCGATGCCGCGCATCCAGCACGCCGCGCTGAAACCGGCGAGGTCGCCGACCACGCCGCCACCCAGCGCGATCACGCAGGCATCGCGGGTGGCTCCGAGCTGGCCCAGCGCTTCCAGCGCGCGGCCGACGTTGGCGAAGCTCTTGTGCGCCTCGCCGTCGTCGAGCAGGAATGACGACCACTTCAAACCATCCAGGCCATGTTCGATGCACGGCAGGTACAGCGGCGCCACCGTGGTGTTGCTGATCACCAGCGCGTGCCGGCCGCGCAACATCGCGCGCCAGCGTGCGTGGTCGGCGAGCAGGCCGCTGCCGATCCATACAGGATAGCTGCGCTGGCCGAGCGCGACGGTGATGGTCTGGAGTGCGGGGTTGTTCATGTGTTCTGCCGGGGTCATGCGGTGGGTTGGCGCTGCCAGTGATGGTCGATCAGTGCGATGCAACGTTCGCTGGCGGCGGCGACGCTGCCGTGTTCGCCGGGCACGGCGAGGTCGGCGAGTTCGCGGTAGATCGGTTCGCGGATCTGCGCCATCGCCTGCAGCCGTTCATGCCGGTTCGGCACGGCCAGCAGCGGGCGGCGGTGGTCGCGTTCCAGCCGTTCCAACTGCTGCTCGATCGTGGTTTGCAGCCACACCACGTAGCCGCGTTCGCGCAGATGAGCGCGATTGTGTTCGGCCAGCACCACGCCGGCACCGGTGGCCAACAACACGCCGGGGCGCTGGCTGCACTCGTCCAGCAGCGCGCTTTCGCGCTGGCGGAAGCCGGCCTCGCCCTCGATCTCGAACACCGTGCTCACGTCGACGCCGCAATGCTGCTCGATCTCCTGGTCGAGATCGACGAACGGCAGTCCATAATGCGCGGCAAGCCGGCGCCCGATCGACGTCTTGCCGGCGCCGGTCGGACCGATGATGAAAAGATTGCACGACGGATTCATGGGCAAATGCTAACAGGGCAGCTGCGAGGACTGTGGTGAGCGAACGGGTATTGCTGGCCGGCTGCGGCGACCTTGGCCTGCGTGTGGCGCAGCGTCTGCGTGCGCGTGGTGATGAAGTGTGGGCACTGCGGCGCCAGCCACCAGCGGCGGACGGCAACGGCATCCGTTGGCTGCGTGGTGACCTGACCCAGCCGATGAGTCTGCGCGGATTGCCGGCCGGGATCACCCAACTGGTCTATCTGCCGACACCGGATCGACGCGATGCCGCCGCCTATCGCGCCACCTTTTTGGACGGCCTGCACCATCTGCTCGACGCGCTTGGACATGAAAGTTTGCAGCGCGTGTTGTTGGTGTCTTCCGGCGCGGTCTACGGCGAGCACGACGGCGACTGGGTGGACGAAGACACGCCGCCGGCGCCGCCGGGATTCAACGGCGCGGTGTTGCTGGAGGCGGAGCAGTGGCTGGCTGTGCAAACACCGACTTCGATCGTTTTGCGATTGGCCGGACTGTACGGCCCCGGCCGCATACAACTGCTGGAGCGTCTGCGCGCTGGACAGGTCGCGGTGCCGCGCATGCAGCCGCATTGGGCCAATCGCATCCATGTCGACGATGCTGCCGCGGCGATTGCGCATCTGCTGCAAGTGGTCGATCCGCTGTCGCTGTATCTTGGCGTGGACAGCACGCCGCTGCCGCTCGATGTGCTGTACGACCATCTGGCCGGCTTGATCGGAGCACCGCTGGCCGCCGACGGCCCGGCCCCGGCCGGCATTGGCAGCAAGCGGCTCAGCAATGCGCGCTTGTGTGACAGTGGTTTCGTGCCGCAATGGCCGGATGCGCGGGAAGGTTATGCGGCATTGCTCGACACCTGAATCAATCCCCCTTAACTGATCAACACGGAGAACCGAAATGGCCAACACCGTTCCGCATCACCAGGTCAGCACCGGCAACGAGATTCCCGGTTGCCGCATCGTGCGTTCGTTCGGCATCGTGCGCGGCATCACAGTGCGCTCGCGCAGTGTGGTCGGCAATCTCGGCGCGGCGCTGCAGACGATCGTCGGCGGCAATATCTCGATCTATACCGAACTGTGCGAGAAGGCGCGCGAGGAAGCGTTCGAACTGATGCTGCAGCATGCCGCCGCGATGGGTGCGAATGGCGTGGTGGCGATGCGCTACGACGCCAACGACGTGGCCCAGGGTGTCACCGAGGTACTGGCCTATGGCACGGCGGTGCAGGTGGAATCGTCAACGTGATGTGATGACGCAGTGCGGCTTGTTGCAGCCGATGACTGCGGCGCAGACTCGGCTTTCAGGACGGGGAGGCGCAGCGTGCCGCTCGCACGATCGAACGGGAGATTGACGTCATGTCGGTAGCCAAGGTCATCGAAATCAATGCTTCGTCCGCCAAGGGCATGGAAGATGCCGTGCGGCACGGCTTGCGCAAGGCCGCGGAGTCGGTGAAGAACATCAAGGGCGCCTGGGTCAACGAGATCAAGGTGGTGACGTCGGACGACGGCACCGTGACGGAATGGCGCGTCAACATGAAGATCAATTTCGTTGTCACCTGAGAGCCTTGCGGATCGCGCCGGCGCCAGCGACCGGCGCGATTCTGCCCGCTGCGGATTCCAGCGGACGTGAATCAGCCGTGGCTGAGTCCGGTCACGTGACGCTCGTCGTCGTATTCCACACAGGTATCGGCCAGCGGAGGCAAGCTGGCCAGCGCATGTCGGCTGAGCCGCTCGAAGTGCGCCAGGAACCGCTCCATCGCCGGCGCATCCATCGCCAGTGGCGCATGTCGCGCCAGCAGCCCCTGTTCCTGTTCACCACGCCAGCGACGCACGATCTCCCAGCTGGGTGCCTGCAGCACGATGAGCGCATCGAACTTGCGCCATAGCGGTTGGTAACCGCGCAACTGCTTGTTGACCCAGTGTCGCCAGCTGCCGTCGGGGTCTTCCTTGCGTTCCAGTTCGTTGACCGGTTTGCCCAGTGCGGCCTGCAGTTGCGGGCGGATGCCCAGCGCCCAGCCTTCCACGATCACCAGCTTCGGCGGCCGCGTGATTCGCGGCCAGCGCGATGGTGAAAAGCGCGTGTCGCGACCCTTGTCGAAGCGCGGATGCGTCACCGGCAGCTTGTCCGAGGCGTACGGCAATGCGGCCAGCACCGACAGCAAAAGTTCGATCTCGTGGGTGCCCGGCACGCCGCGACTGCGCAGCAAGGGATGCACATCGCGCGCCAGCGCTTCACGGTCGCTGCGGGCGTAATAGAAATCGTCCAGCGAGAGTACTTCGGTGGCCCAGCCGCGGGTTTCGGCCTGGGCTTTCATCACCCGTGCCAACGTGCTCTTGCCGCTGCCCTGCAGGCCGGACAGGCCCAGGATATACGGCCGCCGCGAGCGGGCAATGCGCCCGGCGTACTGGTCGAGCAGATGGCCGGCGAGGGCCTCGTTCTGCATCTCGGCGTGGGACATCATCCGCAAGATACCGTGGTTCCGGGAGGTATTTTCGCCACCGGCAGGTGGTAATCGCGCAGTATCCCGCAAACCGATGTGCCGCGATCGTCTTCACGCTTTAGGGCGGAAAATGGTCTCGCCAGCCGTGCTGAAGTGGTACTGGATGAGTGGGGCATTGCACTATCATCGGTCAGGTTCATTTGCGCCATGATGGCGCGTGTCGGTCACGATGCAAAAGGAAAGTTTCAACACCATGCTCAAACCCGAGATCCTGGACAACTTCCTGCGACTGCTGGACGAAGCCAAGGCCAGCGGCGATCGCGAACCGACGGCGATGAACGTGGCCACCGTCGACGGCTCCGGCCGGGTTGCCTCGCGCATCGTGCTGCTCAAGGGCGCGGACGAGCGCGGATTCCGCTTCTATACCAACTACGAGAGCGACAAGGGCAGCCAGCTGGAAGCACATCCGCAGGTCGCGCTGTGCTTCCACTGGAAGCAGCTGCGTGATGGCGTGCAGGTGCGCGTGGAAGGCGTTGCGCGCAAATTGCAGGATGAGGAGTCGGACGCCTATTTCGCCAGTCGGCCGCGGCAGAGCCAGATCGGCGCGTGGGCTTCACTGCAATCGCAGACGCTGCCGGATCGCGATACGTTCGAGCAGCGGGTGGCGCGTTTCGAGCATCAGTTCGAAGGTCACGAGGTGACCCGGCCGCCGCACTGGGGCGGCTACGTGGTGGAACCGGACATGCTGGAGTTCTGGTACGGCGCCGAGTTCCGCATGCACGAGCGGGTGCGCTGGGACCGCCATGGCCAGACCTGGACGAGCCGGCTGCTGTATCCGTGACCCGGTCGCTGCCCGCGGAACATGTTGCGCAGGGCGGTTTCGCCGTGCATACGCGGGGCCGCGGCTTCAGCGACATCACGGCGCAGGTGGGCGACGCGGTGGCCAGCAGCCACGTGCAGGTCGGTATCGCCAACGTGTTCACCGCACACACCAGCTGTTCACTGCTGCTGGGCGAGAACGCCGATCCCGCCGTGCGCGACGATCTGGAGCGCTGGTTCGCCCGCGCGGTGCCGGATGGCGACGCGATCTTCGAGCACGATGCGGAAGGCCCGGACGACATGCCGGCGCACGTCCGCTCGATCCTCACCGGAGTCAGCCTCACCCTGCCGGTGCATGGCGGCAAGCTGCTGCTGGGTACCTGGCAGGGTATCTATCTGTGGGAACACCGCATCGATCCTCACCAGCGCAAGGTGACCGTGACCGTGCTGGGACATTGAGCGCATGAGCGACCTCATCGCCCCGGCTTCCGGCTCGCCGGATCACTTCCCGCAACGCATCGTCTGCCTCACCGAGGAACCGACCGAGGTGCTCTACGCGCTGGGCGAGGATCGCCGCATCGTCGGCATCTCCGGCTTCACCGTTCGGCCACCGCGGGCACGCAAGGAGAAGCCGAAGGTCTCGGCGTTCATCAACGCGAAGATCGGCGAGATACTGAAGCTCGAACCGGATCTGGCGATCGGCTTTTCCGACATCCAGGCCGACATCGCGCGCGAGCTGATCAAGGCCGGTGTCGAGGTGTGGATCAGCAATCATCGCAGTGTCGACGGTATCCTTGCCTACATCCGCCGGCTCGGCGCGATGGTGGGTGCGCATGAAAAAGCCGAGGCCTATGCGCAACGCGCCGAGCAGCACATCGCCGGGATCCGCGCCGCGGTGGCGCAGTTGCCACGGCGGCCGAAAGTGTATTTCGAGGAGTGGGACGAGCCGATCATCACCGGCATCCGCTGGGTCGCCGAGATCATCGGCATCGCCGGCGGCGACGACTGCTTTCCCGAACTGGCCCGCGAGCCGCTGGCGAAGCAGCGCATCCTGCCCAATGGCGACGAAGTGGTGCGGCGTGCGCCGGACATCATTCTCGGTTCATGGTGCGGCAAGCGCTTCCGGCCCGAACGGGTGGCTGCGCGGCCAGGTTGGGACACCATTCCGGCGGTGCGCAACGGGGAGCTATACGAGATCAAGTCGCCGATCATCCTGCAGCCCGGACCGGCGGCGTTGTTCGATGGGCTGGATGCGATCCATCGCATCATCGTCGAGTGGGCGTTGCGCTGAATTTTTTGCCTTCTGTGGGAGCGGCTCAGCTGCTCATGGCCAGTCGAGCCCCCAGGTCGAGCAGCGGCGCGGCGATCAACAGGCGCGCAAGCAGCAGCACGATCATCACCGCCATCGGGCCGAAGTCGATGTTGCCGGCGATCAATTTGCCATGCAGCGGACGCAGCAGCGGCTCGACGATGCTGCCGGCCAACCGCAGCAGCGGTTGCCGACGGTCGACCGCGAACATGCTCAGCAGCGACCAGCCGAAGATCAGCACCAGGTAGAACAGCAGCACGAAATCGAGCAGTTCGGCCAAGGCCAGCACCAACACGCCGAGCGGATGCGGCATCACGCCAAGCAGGGCAAACAGCAGCAGGCGTTTCAGCAGCATCGCCAGCCACGCCAGCAGCAGCGCCGCTAGGTTGATCCGGCGCCAGTTCGGCAGTACGCGGCGGATCGGTGCCAGCACCGGGTTGGTATAGCGGTAGACGAACTGGCTGAGCGGGTTGTTGAAATCCGCGCGGCAGGCTTCCGCGGCCACCCGCAGCAGCAATAACGTGACGGCGGCCTCGAAGGCCAGCTCGATCAGCATGGACAGCGCATTCAGCAGATAACTCATGACAGCTGATCCAGTTGTGCAGCCAGTTCCACGCCGCGTCGGGTGGCGGCGGCGACGGCGCGGGCGGTGATGCGCGACAGGCCATCGGCGCTGAAGCTTTCCAGTGCGGCCTGGGTGGTGCCGTTCGGCGAGGTGACGCGCTGACGCAGGATGGCGGGATCCTCGCCACCCTCGACCAGCATGCGGCCCGCGCCGAGGCAGGTCTGCGCGGCGAGCGCGCGGGCGGTGTCGCGCGGCAGGCCCTGCGCCACCGCAGCGGCTTCCAGTGCCTCGACCAGGGCGAAGAAATACGCGGGGCCGGAACCGGACAGCGCGGTGACGGTATCCATCAGCGCCTCGTCGTCGATCCAGCGGGTGATGCCGGCGGCGTCGAGGATGTGCTGTGCCTGTGCCTTCTGCGACGGGCTGACCCGGCTGTTGGCACACAGGCCGGTGGCGCCGGCGCCGATCAACGCCGGCGTGTTCGGCATGCAACGCACGATCGGCAGGCCGGCGCCGAACCAGCGCTCCAGTTGATCCAGCCGCACGCCGGCAGCGATCGAGATCAGCAGCGGCCGATTGCGCTGCAGGGTGTCGCGAAGTTCGGTGTGGATCGCCGGCATGATCTGCGGCTTGACCGCCAGCAGGATGACTTCGGCCTCGGCCGCGGCAAGCCGGTTCTCGGCATAGCAGGCGATGCCGAATTCGCGGCCCAGTGCATGCCGGGCCTCGGCCAGCGGCTCGGCCACGCTGATGGTGGCCGGAGCCACGCCGGTTTTCAGCAGGCCGCCGATCAGGCTGCGCGCCATGTTGCCGCCGCCGATGAAGGCAAGTCGTGTCATGCAGGGTTCCTCACGTGTCCATACCGCGTACCTTACCGGAGCGTTGTCGCGCGCGGCAGTTTTGTGGACGCACGGAGAGTTGAACGGAGCTGGTTCGACGGTTCGGGCGATGGTCGGATGATGGTTTTTCGACCGGGTGCGCAAACCGGCTCGACAGTTTGCACGTCGGGGTCGGGAAAGACTGGCCGCACAGCCGGTTGCGCGAGTAGTATCGGCGCGGCTACAAGGGGATTCGGGTAGTTCGTCCAGCTGGTTCCATGGCGCAGCATGCGTTGCGGCGCACCACGCCTGCGAATATCAGCCGTCCCCTGTGTGGCACACGAATTCATGCCATCCAGACGATCGGTTGAGGGAAACGACAGATGGACATTGCCGAACTGCTTGCTTTCTCGGTGAAGAACAAGGCCTCGGACTTGCACTTGTCCGCCGGGCTGCCGCCGATGATCCGCGTTGACGGCGATGTGCGCCGCATCAACATTCCCGCGCTTGAACACAAGCAGGTGCACTCGCTGATCTACGACATCATGTCGGACAAGCAGCGGCGCGATTACGAGGAGTTCTACGAAACCGACTTCTCGTTCGAGATTCCCGGGCTGGCGCGCTTCCGCGTCAACGCGTTCAACCAGAACCGCGGCGCCGGTGCGGTGTTCCGTACGATTCCGTCCGAGGTGCTGACGCTGGAAGACCTCGGCGCGCCGCGCATCTTCAAGGAGCTGATCGAGCAGCCGCAGGGCCTGATCCTGGTGACCGGTCCGACCGGCTCTGGCAAATCGACCACGCTGGCGGCGATGGTCGATCACATCAACAAGAACGAATACGGCCACATGCTCACGATCGAGGATCCGATCGAGTTCGTGCATACCTCGCAGAAGTGCCTGGTCAACCAGCGCGAGATCCATCGCGATACGCTGGGCTTCAACGAGGCGCTGCGTTCGGCGTTGCGTGAAGATCCGGATTACATCCTGGTCGGCGAGTTGCGCGATCTGGAAACCATCCGCCTGGCGTTGACCGCGGCGGAAACCGGTCACCTGGTGTTCGCCACTGTGCATACCAGCTCGGCGGCGAAGACGATCGACCGCATCATCGACGTGTTCCCCGCCGGCGAAAAGCCGATGGTTCGATCAATGCTGTCCGAATCGCTGCGCGCGGTGGTCTCGCAGTCGCTGCTGAAGAAAGTCGGCGGCGGCCGTATCGCGGCGCACGAGATCATGGTCGGCATCCCGGCGATCCGCAACCTGATCCGCGAGGACAAGGTGGCGCAGATGTATTCGTCGATCCAGACCGGTACGCAGTTCGGCATGCAGACGCTGGATCAGTGCCTGCAGGATCTGGTCAAGCGTGGCCTGGTCACGCGCCAGCAGGCATCTGCCTATGCCAAGAACAAGGACAGCTTCAAGTGACGCCGGGATTCGGGAATCGGGAGTCTGGATTGGCGAGCGGCAAAGCCCAGACTCCGGTGTCAGTGTTGACGAATCCCGAATTCCGAATCCCCAATCCCTGAGGTACCGCCATGAGCGACTTTGATTTCACCTCATTCCTGAAACTGATGGTGCACAAGAAGGCCTCGGATCTTTTCATCACGGCCGGCGTGGCGCCGTCGATGAAGGTGCAGGGTCGCATCGTGCCGATCACCCAGAGCCCGCTCAGCGTGCAGCAGTCGCGCGACATGGTGCTCAACGTGATGACGCCGGGTCAGCGCGAGGAGTTCGAGAAGACCCACGAGTGCCAGTTCGCGATCTCGGCGCAGGGCGTCGGCCGCTTCCGCGTGTCGTGCTTTTACCAGCGCAACTGCGTCGGCATGGTGCTGCGCCGGATCGAGTCGAAGATCCCGACACCGGAGGAGCTGAACCTGCCGCCGGTGATCAAGCAGCTGGCGATGACCAAGCGCGGCATCATCGTTTTCGTCGGCGCCACCGGCTCGGGCAAATCGACCTCGCTGGCGGCGATGGTCGGCTACCGCAACCTGAACTCGACCGGCCACATCATCACGATCGAGGATCCGATCGAATACGTGCACAAGCACGAGGGCTGCATCATCACCCAGCGCGAAGTCGGCATCGACACCGACAGCTGGGACAACGCACTGAAGAACACGCTGCGCCAGGCGCCGGACGTGATCATGATCGGCGAGGTACGCACGCGCGAAGGCATGGATCACGCGATCGCCTTCGCCGAAACCGGCCATCTGGTGCTGTGCACGCTGCATGCGAACAACGCGAACCAGGCAATGGATCGCATCCTGCATTTCTTCCCGGAGGATCGTCGCCAGCAGCTGCTGATGGATCTGTCGCTGAACCTGAAGGGCATCGTGGCGCAGATGCTGATTCCCACCCCCGACGGCAAGGCGCGCCGGGTGGCGGTGGAAGTGCTGTTGGGCACGCCGCTGGCGCAGGATTACATCCGCCAGGGCGAGATCCACAAGCTCAAGGAATTGATGAAGGAGTCCACCCTGCTCGGCATGAAGACATTCGACCAAAGCCTGGTCGAGCTGTATCACGCCGGCGAAATCTCCTACGAGGACGCGCTGCGCTATGCGGACAGCTCCAACGAGGTGCGCCTGCGCATCAAGCTGGCGCAGGGCGGCGACGCGCATACCTTGTCGCAGGGCCTGGATGGCGTGGAACTGGAAGAGACGCGCGATTCGCAAAACTTCGGCGGCAGCAATCTGTTGAATCGCTGAGGCGTCCCGTGCAGAAATGAGGAAGGCGCCCGCGGGCGCCTTCTTCATTTCAACGCAACGGCAATCTGCCGCGTTCGATTACTGCTGTTCTGACGGCGCTCCGCCGACCGTGAGGTGGCTGACGTCCACACTCTTCACACCCTTGACGAGCTGGGCCACGCGCTCGGCATTCATTTTTTCGTTCTGCGAACCGACCGAGCCGGTCAGCGTGACCACGCCGTCGTTGGTCGATACCGAGATGTCGGCGGCCTTGATGCCCTTGGTGGTCCCGAACTCGGACTTCACCTTGGTGGTGATCCAGGCATCGGCTGCCTTGTCCGGCACGGTCTGGTTGTCGGACGATTTCTGCATCGGTGCAGCGTCCCGCGCCATGACCTGATTGAACGGTACTGCCGCGAAAGCGAGCACCAGACCGGTGGCAAGCACGCTGTTGCGAATCATCGAATGGTTACGCATGGCGATCTCCTGGCTGGAATGAAAGTCGGTCGGCGAGATGCCGCAGTAGCTGACTTCGGTGAACGCATGGCACCAGCAGCGGCGTGAATATCGCGTGGCCTTGACTCGTGCCGGTTCAGCAGGGGATTACGGATGCGAAGGAGATGTCGCAATGATGTTGCCCTGGCGTTTGATGCGTGGGCTCCCATGAAAAAACCGGGGCGCTTGCGCGCCCCGGTTTCGTGTCGAGCAATGAACGCTACTTCAGAACGGTCTGGCTGTTGATCACCATGCCGCTGTCGTCGACGTGCATTTCCGCATCGATGCTCTCGACGCGTTCGGCCTGGGATTTCATCGCGGCGAATTGCGCCTTCGAGCGTGCCGCATTGGCGGCGGCCTGAGCGCTGCTGTCGCCGTTGTCGACGCTGCCATCGATCGACGGCTCATCGCTCTTGCTGATCGTGGCGGTGGCGGCGGCCAGGCTGTCGACCTTCTGCTCCATCAGCCGCAGCCAGCTCAGGTACATCGCACCGGCCAGGTGCATGCGGGTCATCTGGCCGGCGTCGCCGACCGGATTCTTGAGGGTGTCGCCGAGCTTGCCGTCTTCGCCGGCACCCACGCCGAGCGCGAGTGCCTTTTCGCTCATGGCGAGCCACGCCGGCTGGCCCAGTATGCCGACCATGTCCTTCGGCAGCGGCAGCGGCCTGCCATCTTGTGTGAGTTTCAGCTCGGCCAGGGCAGGTACCATCATCTGACCCATCGCGAGCAGGCCGGCGGGGTTGTTGGTGCCCAGCACGAGGCGGCCGCTGAATGTCGGCATGGCGGCGTTCTGGCCCGGTACCAGCGAGTCCAGGACGATGCGCAGACCGAGCATGTCGCCGAACGGTGGAATCGCGGCTTTCTGCATGGCCGGACCGAGCTTGGCGAAGCTGTCGTTGAAGTCGATCAGCGAGGGGCAGGCGAACGGCTTGGCGGCTACGGCATCGGCCTGGGCCGACCAGAATGTGCGCATCTGCGCGACCGGCAGTGCCAGGCTCAGGTCGAACGGTGCAGTACCCGCACTCCCCAGTCCGGGCAGTTCCACCTTGAGGCCGCTGAAGGCCTTGCTGATGTCGTCTGCCAGTGCCACGTCGAAACGCACATTCTGGTGTTTGGTATCGAGCTTGGTATAGCCGAAGCTCAGCGTCGGTACGCGGGCAGCAATGCGGGCGGCATCCGTCGCGCAACTCGGCGGGGTCTGCAGCTGGTTGGCCACCGGTTCGCCGGTCTTGACCGATTCGGCTTCGGCGTGTGCCTTGAGGATCGCCGCAATCAGCGGATCCTTGCCGCTGACCGCCAACGGCAGCGCGCGGGTCAGATCCAACTCACCGACCAGCCACGGACGGTAGCCCTTGGCCTTGGCCAGCGTGGTCAGGCGGCCGTCGTCCTGCATATTTTTTTGCGGTCGATCCAGGCCGAGTGCCTGACGCAGCAGCGCCGGCGATGCGTCGGCCGGCAACAGCGCAGCCACGGCCTGCTTGCCAACCATGGCCAGGATCATCTCGGTGCCGGAGGCGGCGAACGCATACTTGCGATAGTTCTGCTTGCCCACGTTGGCGAGATCGAGCTTCTTGCCGTAGGCGGTTTCCAGCCGGCTGATGAAACCCTCGAACGCCTGCGGGTCGCTCAATTCGAAACGCAGCACCGGGGCCAGACCCAGTCCGTAGAGGGCGGAATGGCCCTTGAGATTCAGGCCGGCACCCTGGGCAAAGGTTTCGACGGTCTTGCCGTTGAATTCGGCGCGCAGTGCGCGGAGCAGGCGGGCGCCGTCAGGATCCTTCGCGGCCAGACGATCGGCGGCGGCGTCGAGCTGGGCCAGGTTGGACGGCAACTGCGCATCGGCCTGGGCGAGCAACGCCTGACGGGTGCTGTCGTCCATGATCTCCAGATTGGCCATCACGTACGGCGTGTCCGCCGGTACGAAAGCCAGCGGTGCGTCCTTGTCTTTGTGCCCGCAGGCCGCCAGCATGACGCCGGCAAAACCCAGCGCGACATATCGCGTCGTCGATCGCATGTTGATCCCCAGGGAGGTGAATGGTGCGCTGCACATTATGCCCGCTTGCGCAGGGGCGCGCGTGGCAAGCAGCGGGTGTTTCAGCGTGCCAGCACTTCGTTGAGCACGGCCATGCGCACGAATACGCCGTTGCCAACCTGCTCGAGAATCCGCGACTGCGCGCCGTCGGCCACGTCTGACGCAATCTCGATGCCGCGGTTGATCGGGCCCGGGTGCATCACCAGACAGCCTTTCGAGGCGAGTGCCAGCCGGCGCCGATCCAGCCCGTAGTGGGCGAAGTATGCCGCTTCGTCCGGCAGGTCGATGGACGTCATGCGCTCCTTCTGCAGGCGCAGCATGATGACCGCATCGACGCCGTCGATGGCTTCGTTGAAGTCGGTGTAGCGGCGTCCCTGCGGCACTTCGTCCAGCGTCGGCATCAGCTCGGCCGGTCCGCACAGGCGGATTTCCTTCACTCCCAGCACACTCAGTGCGTGGATGTCCGAGCGGGCCACTCGCGAATGCTTGATGTCGCCGCAGATCACCACGCTGAGGTTTTCGAAATCCGGCCGATGCTGCCGGATCGTCAACGCATCCAGCAGACCCTGGGTGGGGTGCGCGCGATTGCCGTCGCCGGCGTTGATCACCGAGACCCCGCTCATCGCGTGGCGCACCAGTTCGTCCGGCGTACCCGATTGCTTGTGGCGCACGACGATCGCGTCCAGATGCATCGCTTCCAGCGTATGCAGGGTGTCGAACAACTCCTCGCCCTTGCTGGTGGAGGACAGCCCGATGTCGAAGTTGATCACGTCCGCACCGAGTCGCCGCGCGGCCAGTTCGAACGAGGTGCGGGTACGCGTGGATGGTTCGAAGAACAGGTTCAGCACGGTACGCCCGGCCAGCACGTCGAGCTTGCGGGTGCCATGCGCGCAGGCATCGCGCAATGCCTCGGCGCGGTCGAGCAGACGCTCGACCGTTTCGCGCGGGAGGTTTTCCAGGGAGGTCAGATGGCGCAGGCGAGGGCTCATGGCGGCGATTCGGCAGGTGGGAGGGCGGTGACGTTCAGTGCTCGGTGCTGTCGGATGCCGCTGCTCCGGCGCCGCTCAGCCAGCGTTCGAGGATGACCGCCGCGGCTTCGGCGTCGATGTTGACCGCATCGCGGCGGCGCTTGAGTCCGACGGCGCGGGCGGCGGCAAATCGTTGCGCGGCTTCCTGCGAGCTGTGTCGTTCGTCGACCAGGACGACCGGCAGGTTGTAGCGCTGCTGCAACTGGGTCGCAAAATGGCGTGCGCGCCGACTGGCGGGTTGTTCGGCACCATCCAGGGTCAGCGGCAGGCCGACCACCAGGGTGTCGGGCAGCCACTCCTGGCGTAATGCGTCGAGCCGGCTCCAGTCCGGGCCGTCATCCTTGACCGGGATGGTGGTCAAGCCCCGTGCGCTGGCGGTGAACGTGTTACCGATGGCCACGCCGGTCAACCGGCTGCCGACGTCGAAACCGAACACACAGCTCATGCGTGACCCGCGTAGCCGGACAACTGGCGCGGGTCGACCCCGACCAGCCCGGCGGCGGCACTCCAGCGCTCTTCCAGTGGCGTGTCGAACACCACGCGGCCACAGGCTTCGGCGGTGAGCCAGGCGTTCGCCATCAGCTCCTGTTCCAGCTGGCCGGCATCCCAGCCGGCGTAGCCGAGCACCATGATCGCCTGGCGTGGGCCTTCGCCGGCCGCCATCGCGACCAGGATGTCGCGTGAAGTGGTGACCGACCAATCCGTGTTGATGCGATAGCTGGATTCCCAGTCGCCGGGCTCGCGGTGCAAGACGAAGCCGCGTTCCTGCTGCACCGGGCCACCGATCAGCACCGGCGCGTCAGCCAGTTCGCCATCCATGCATTCGAGCTTCATCTGCGCCAGCACGTCACCGAATCGATACTCGGACAATTGGTTCACCAGCAGGCCGACTGCGCCGTTCTCATCGTGCTGGCACAGCAGCGCCACGCCGCGCGAAAACGGCGGATCGGCCAGATTCGGCATGGCGATCAGGAAGTGCCCGGTGAGGGTGTTCGGCGCGGTCGTGCTCATGTGGTCATTGTAATCCGACCGGCCGTGAGTCGCGCGAACAACAGGTGAGGAATGGGACTATTTGTTGCGCAGCACGTCGCCGGGCAGGAACTGCCAGGTACGCGTGATGTAGAGCTCGTCGACGTTGACATCCTTCGGCAGCGGCGGAAACGGTGCGGACAGTCGCACGATGCGCTCGGCAGCGGCGTCCAGCAGCGGCTGGCCGGAGCTCTTGATGATCGTGATGTTCTTGATGCCACCGTCGCGGTTGAGCCCGACGGTGAGCAACAGATCGCCATACAGCTTGCGCCGGCGCGCTTCATCCGGGTAATTGAGGTTGCCGATCCGCTGGACCCGGTCCGACCAGCTGCGCATGTAGCTGGCGTAGACGTATTCCTTGGTATTGGCCGAGATGAATTTCTTTTTCGGCCGCTTCGCCAGCGCCTCGGTCTGCTGGCGCAGTTCGGCGGCCAGCTGGGCGATCGCCTGCTGGCGTTTCAGCTCGGCCGCGGTCGGGGTCTGTTCCTGCGGATCGATCTCGGTCTGTGCGGTATCGCTGGTCACGCTGAAGTCGGTCGCGCCGGTGGTGGTGACCATCCGCGTCGGCGTGGCTTCCCGTGGCTGCGGCGTGGCGGCTTCGACCGGCTGTGCCGCGATGCCCGGATCCGGCTTGGGCAGCGCGCCGGAAAACATCTGCGACGGCCGCGCAGCGCGGTCGCTCTGGCCGCCGCCACTGTTGTTGGCCTGGGCCAGGAAATCCGCCTTGTCCGGTGCCTGCTGGTTGGCCACGTTGACCAGGGTCACGTCCAGCGTCGGCAGGCCGGGATTGGGTTTCACGAAATGAAAGGTGATGCCCAACAGCAGCACGCCGTGCAGCAGCAGCGAGAACAGCATGGTGGCACCGATGGGATTCGGTGCAGGGGAGACAGTTGCCGTGGTGCTCACGCGGTACGCTTTCCGATGACGTGCTCTTCGATGACGTCGAACAGCTGGCCGGCAATGTTAAGCCCGAACTGCGCATCCAGCTCACGCACGCAGGTCGGGGATGTGACGTTGATCTCGGTCAGGTAGTCGCCGATCACGTCCAGCCCGACAAACAGCAGGCCGCGTCGACGCAGTTCCGGCGCCACCTGGGACACGATCCAGCGGTCGCGGTCGGACAGCGGTATGCCTTCGCCGCGGCCGCCGGCCGCGAGATTGCCGCGGAAATCGTCGCCCTGCGGGATGCGCGCGAGCGCATACGGCACGGGATTGCCGTCGATGACCAGGATGCGCTTGTCGCCGGCGCTGATCTCCGGGATGTATTTCTGCACGACCACCAATTGCCGCCCCTTGCCGTAGGCATTGCCGCCGAGCAGGGTCTCCAGCATCGAGTTGAGGTTGCTGTCGCCGGCCTTGACCCGGAAGATGCCGCGTCCGCCCATGCCGTCCAGTGGTTTCAGCACCACCTCGCCGTGTTCGGCGGTGAATCGACGCAGCTCGCCCACATCACGCGCGACCAGGGCCGGCGCGATGCACTGCGGAAAGGCCAGCGTGAACAATTTTTCGTTGCAGTCGCGCAGTGATTGCGGGTCGTTGACCACCATGACGCCACCACGCTGGGCCGCTTCCAGCACCATGGTGTCGTAGATGAACTGCGCATCGACTGGCGGATCCTTGCGCATCAGCACCACGTCGAGCTCGCGCAGGTCTCGCCACTGCGCTGGCCCAAGCGTGTACCAGTGCAGCGGATCCTCGCGCACGTTGAGTGGGGCGATCCGGGCCCATGGCGTGCCGTCGCGCAGCGCCAGATCGCCCTGCTCGAAGTAGTGCAGGGTGTGGCCGCGGCGCTGGGCCTCCAGCAGCATCGCAAAACTGGTGTCCTTCGCCATCTTGATCGTGCCGATGGGGTCCATCAGCACGCCGACCGAAAGGGTCATCATGGTTCTCCGTTGGTGGCCTGAACGGTGCATCTGCGCAGGCAGGCATCGATCGTCAGGCGGCTATATTAAGTCGATGGTCGCCGAGGCTATCCATGGCGACAAGCCTGACATGATCTGCAGCTGTCGCCAGTGGCCAGATGGTGCCAATATGGGTCACCTTTGTGCGGTCGACAGGCAGCGCCGGTGATTATTGCTTGACAGTCTCGGCGGGCAGGCAGTAAACAACAAAGCCTCGGATGACCGCCGCAGAGCGGGTATCGGGTGATTCATTTTTGTATTTTTTACATGCGCATCATGCGGCATGGCTGTTGCATGTCCTGGTGTCTATACCTGAGTCCGGGGCGGGCCGCAGGGGGAGTAGTGAATTTGAACGTGAGCGCTAACGACTTGGCTGGCCTGAAGGTCATGGTGATTGATGACTCCAAGACCATCCGCCGCACAGCGGAAACTCTGCTGAAAAAAGAGGGGTGCGAGGTGCTGACTGCGGTCGACGGGTTCGAGGCGCTGGCCAAGATCTCCGACCAGAAGCCGGCCATCATCTTCGTCGACATCATGATGCCGCGGCTGGATGGTTATCAGACCTGTGCACTGATCAAGAACAATCCGCAGTTCCGCGCCACGCCGGTGATCATGCTTAGTTCGAAGGACGGCCTTTTCGACAAGGCGCGTGGCCGCATCGTGGGTGCCGAGCAGTATCTGACCAAGCCGTTCACGCGAGACGAGTTGCTTGGTGCCATTCATCGCCATGTCAGCACGGTATCGAACCACTGACTGCAGATTCTGAGGGGGACCTGTGGCCACTATTCTCATCATCGACGATTCGCCGACCGACGTGCGCGTATTCACCACGCTGCTCGAACGGGCCGGCCACCAGGTCGTTGCCGTCAGCACCGCCGAAGAAGGTATCGAGCGCGTTCGCGCCGAGTTGCCCGATCTGGTCATCATGGATGTGATCATGCCTGGCATGAATGGCTTCCAGGCGACCCGCACGCTGACCCGCGATCCCGTCACGGCGGTGGTGCCGATCGTGATGATCACCACCAAGTCGATGGAAACCGATCGCGTCTGGGGCCTGCGGCAGGGCGCCCGGGCGTTCATCACCAAGCCGGTGAACGAAAAAGAATTACTGGGTTGCATCAACGATCTGTTGTCGAGCAAGACATGAACCAGTCCGTCAATCGCACTCCTTTCGAGATTCTGGCCCGCTACGAGCGACTGTCGCTGGCACATGCCTCCGACACGCAGGACAAGCTGGAGGCGCCCGGATTGTGGCGTGGCATCGGCTTCCGCGTCGGTTCGCGCCTGCTCGTCAGCGGCATCGACGAAATCAACGAGTTGCTGGCAGTGCCGGTGCTCACCCCGGTGCCCGGAACCCAGCCGTGGCTGCTTGGCGTGGCCAACGTGCGCGGCAACCTGGTACCGGTAGTCGACTTTGCCCGCTTCCTGTTTGGCGAGCGCACCCAGCACTCGGACCGCACCCGCCTGCTGGTGGTGCGTCAGGGCGGCGGCAGCGTCGCGCTGCTGGTGGACGAAGTGTTCGGCCAGCGCACCGTGGATGAGGAACAGCGCCGCGAGGCCGGGCGCGAGGATGATCCGCGACTTGCCCGTTTCGCCGAGAGCCGGGTAGGTGAACAGCAATTGGCAATTTTCAGCATGAACCGGCTGGTGCGGGCGCCGGATTTCCGGCAGGCCGCGGCCTGATATCGGGCCACGCTGCAGTTATGTGAAGGGCCGGCGCCCGTTGGGGTCGGAATTTTGGGGCAACCATTCCCTGGCCAGTACCCGCTCTGCGGAGCCGGCAGCGTAATAAGTTAGACGGATGAGGTGAACATGAGCACTACAGGGGGCGTCAGCAAGGAACGCGGTTTCACCACCGCACTCATTGTCCTGCTGCTGATTGCGATCGCGTTGGCGGCATTCGATTTCTGGCGACTCAACATCAAGAACGATGAGGATCGCCAGGCCATCGCGTTGACCACGCAGATCCAGGTGCTGTCACAACAGACGGCTAAGTTCGCGCTGGAATCGGCTGGCGGCAACGTCGACTCGTTCAAGGAGCTCGAATCCACCCGCAACTCCATCGATTCGGCAGTCCAGCGACTGAACAAGGGTGACTCGGCTACCGGCATGCAAGCCTATGCCGACAACAACGCGTCCCTGGCAGGTCGTGCCGTAAGTGCCCTGAATGATTCCTGGAAGCAGCTGGACGGGGACATCGGCAAGATTCTCTCCAACAAGGCCGTGGTTCTCGATTCCGGCCAGCGCGCCGACACCTTGTCCCAGCAGATGCCGCTGCTCAACTCGAGCATGGAGCAAGTGGTCAACATCCTGCAGCAGCGCAACGCCAGCGCCGACCAGATGCTCGGCACCTCGCGCCAGATGTTGTCTGCCGACCGAATCATCCGCCGCGTGCAGGAAGTGCTGCAGGGCGGCGATTCCGCGCAGTCGGCGGCCGATGGCCTGTCGCGCGATGCGCAGCTGTATGGCAGCGTGCTGAAGGGGTTGATCGAGGGCAGTGCCGACAGTGGCGTGAAGCCGATCGGCGATGCGAATGCGCGCAAGATCCTCACCGACATGGATGCCAGCTGGAACAAGCTGGCCGATCCGGTCGCCAAGCTGGTCGCCGCCGCCGGAAATATTGCGGACGTGAAACACGCCGGCAACCAAGCCTCACTGGATTCGCAGACCGTGCTGTTGCGCGCGAACGACCTGTCCGAGCAGATCGGCAAGTTGCCGCTGCGTCGGCTGTTCCCGAACGTGTGGTGGGGCCTGCTCGGCGCGATCGCCGCGGTGGCCTTCGCACTGATGCTGGTCGTCACCCTCGTCACCGAGCAGCGCAAGCGTTTCGCCAGCAGTACCGAGCTCAACCAGCGCAACCAGGAGGCGATCATGCGCCTGCTGGACGAAATGGGTTCGCTCGCCGAAGGCGACCTGACGGTCAAGACCACGGTGTCGGAGGACATCACCGGCGCGATCGCCGACTCGGTGAATTACGCCATCGACGAGCTGCGATCCCTGGTGACCACCATCAACGAGACCTCCGAGCAGGTCTCGTCGTCGGCGCAGGAAACCCAGACCACCGCCCGCCATCTGGCGGATGCGGCGGAACAGCAGGCGCAGCAGATCAGTTCGGCGACGTCGGCGATCAACCAGATCGTGAGCTCGATGGACATCGTGTCGAAGGACTCCGCCGAATCGGCCGACGTGGCCGAGCGCTCGGTGAAGATCGCCTCGCACGGTGCGGAGGTGGTGCGCGAGACGATCTCGGGCATGGACTCGATCCGCGACCAGATCCAGGAGACCTCCAAGCGCATCAAGCGCCTGGGCGAATCCTCGCAGGAGATCGGCTCGATCGTGGAACTGATCAACGACATCGCCGAGCAAACCAACATCCTCGCGTTGAACGCGGCGATCCAGGCGGCTTCGGCCGGTGAGGCGGGCCGGGGTTTCGCGGTGGTGGCGGACGAAGTGCAGCGACTGGCCGAACGTTCGACCAGCGCGACCAAGCGTATCGAGACGCTGGTGCAGACGATTCAGTCCGATACCAACGAAGCGGTGAACTCGATGGAACAGACCACAGCCGAGGTGGTCGCCGGTGCACGCAAGGCGGAGGACGCCGGCAGCGCACTGGGTGACATCGAGCGCGTCTCGCACGATCTGTCGTCGCTGATTCAGAGCATCTCCACCGCGGCGCGTCAGCAGTCCGCGGCGGCGACCGACATTTCGCATTCGATGAACGCGATTCAGGAAATTACCTCGCAGACCTCGCAGGGCGCGAGTCAGACGGCCGACTCGATCGGTACCCTGGCCCAACTGGCGAGTGATCTGCGGCGCTCGGTGGCGCATTTCAAATTACCGGGTTGATATCGGCCGGGCTGATGTCAGTCCGATTGAGAAAAGCATTTGACGGGGGGCAGTCTCGCTGGTTGCAGGATGCTTGCATTGTGCAACCGCTGAGAGAGGCGCATGAGACTTCAAGACCACATCGATTTCACCACACTG